>ERZ773149.2386-NODE-2386-length-13284-cov-8.972711_pt1 | contig 13284 bp, 7 predicted proteins | sample MGYA00511081_ERZ773149 | MGnify/ENA primary metagenome ERZ773149 (study PRJEB29015, sample SAMEA2737846) | human gut metagenome | biome: human gut; feature: human-associated habitat; material: faeces | place: China | collected 2012 ...
ATGGCGGCGCAGTACGGGCTGGCCGGGGCCGCTGCCCGGTGGTGGCTGGGAGATGTGCGGGCAGCGGGCGCACTGCGGGTGTCGGCCTTCGGGATGCCCTGGATGGCCCTCTCGGCTGTGCTGCGGGGGTTCTTTATCGCCCGGCGGCGGGTGGAGCCCAACGTGCTGAGCCAGCTGGTGGAGCAGAGTGTGCGGATCGGGATCATCTGGTACGCGCTGGAATGGGGGAGCGCGCAGGACGTGAGCGCCCGCTGCACGGCGGTGCTGGCCGCCACGGCAGTGAGCGAAGCGGTGTCGGCCTGCATCCTGCTGCTGTTTTACCGTGGGGAGGCGGTGCGTGCGTTCGGCGCAGAAAAGGCCCGACGGCCTGCGGACCCTGCCCGGCGGCTCTGGGAGATCCTGTGGCCGGTGGAGGGCGGGCGGTGCCTTGCCAGCGCCCTGCACACGGCGGAAAACATGCTGGTGCCCGCCTGCCTGACGGTCTGCCTGCTGGATGCCGGGGGCCGCAGCGCCGCGGTGGCCCAGTACGGCAGCCTGAAGGGGATGGCCCTGCCTCTGCTCACCTTTCCCTTTGGGCTGCTGGGGAGCCTTTCGGTGCTGCTGATGCCTGAGATCACCCAGGCCCACATCCGGGGCGAGCGCACCCGGCTGGGCTGCCTGCTGGACCGGATGCTCCGGCTGACGGGTTGCTTCTCGGCGCTGGCGGGGGCGCTGTTCTGGGTGTGGGGCGAGCCGCTGGCCCTGCTGCTCTACCACAGCCAGGAGGCCGGGTTTTATCTGCGGGTGCTGGGCCCGGCCATGCCGCTGATGTATCTGGAGAGCATGGTGGACGGTGCCATGAAGGGGATGGGGGAGCAGAAGGCCGTGTTCCGGTACAGCCTGTGGGACGCGGTGCTCCGCATTGCGGGGGTGCTGTTCCTCCTGCCCAGATGGGGGATGAAGGGCTTTTTGTGGGTGATCCTGCTGTCCAGTGCCTATACCTGCCAGATGAATACAGCCCGCCTGCTGCATGTCAGCGGGCTGCAGCCCAGGCTCTGGCGGTGGCTGGGGGCTCCGGCGCTGGCGGCACTGGTCTCAGCGGGGGCGGGCGAGGGCCTGCGTACTCTGCTGGCGGGGTGGCTGGACAGCGGGAGCACGCCCATCCGGCTGGCGGCGCTCTGCGCGGGCGGCTTTGGCATGGCGGCAGTCTGCCTTGCCGTGCAGTGGCCGCTGGGGCTGGGCGAAGAGGTGCAGGCCATCCTGCGGACAGAAAAATCCCGCAGGGAGCGGCAGAAAAGCCCGGAGAATCGGAATTGTTCTGGACACAGGGGGGAGAATTGAGTATAATACAATGGATATTATGGCGGAACAGGCGCATGGGGCTTTGGACCCTGTGGCCGGCAACGCCGGGAAAAACGGGTGCGGACAGATCCCGCCCCGATGCAAAAGAGGATTTTTGTGAAGAAAACAGAGAAGCTTGTGCCGCAGGTGTTGCTGCGCCGGATGATCCTGGTGCTGCTGGACGCGGCCATCGTGATATTCAGCTTTTACTTTGCCCTGCTGCTCCGGGCCGACGGTGCGGTGGAGGCCAGCTGGTGGCCCCACAACCGTGCCCTGCTCTACCAGAATCTGCCCTGGATCGTGGCGCTCTACCTGCTCAGCTTTCTGGCGGGCGGGCTGTACCATGTGCTCTGGAAGTATGCCGGGGAGCGTGACCTCATCCGTCTGGGCGGCATGATCGCCGTGCCCACGGGGGTGGTCTATTTCGTGAACCATTTCTGTGTCCACGGCGTGCTGTTCGATTCTGCCAACGCCATGGCCGCTGTCCTCATCTTCCTGCTGGTGGGAGGCAGCCGTCTGGCATGGCGGCTCTTCCTGAACCATCCCATCGGCGAGCGGCTGCGGGGCGTGCCCAACAAGGATCCCAACCGCCCCGTGATGATCGTGGGCGCGGGCGAGGCCGGTGCCTGGGCCATCAATGTCTGCAAATCCAACAGCAGCTACGGCCACCCTGTTGTGGCGGTGGACGATGACCTGGTCAAGCAGGGGCAGACCATCCACGGCGTGCCGGTCAAGGGCACGCTGGAGCAGATCCCCCAGCTCTGCACCCAGTACAACATCCACAACATCATCATTGCCATCCCCACCCTGCGGGGCAGCAGGCTGAACCATGTCATCGACCTCTGCGTTTCCACCCACTGCCCGGTGCAGATCCTGAGCGATCCCCAGCTGGTGGGCAGCAACGGCCCCCAGCAGGGTGCGTTCCGTGAGCTGAACACCGCCGATTTCCTCTCCCGTGACGAGGTCACGCTGGACAACGAAAAGATCTCCGGCTACCTCACCGGCAAGACCGTGCTGGTGACGGGCGGCGGCGGCTCCATTGGCAGTGAGCTCTGCCGCCAGGTGATGCGCTTCCGGCCCGGCAAGCTGCTGATCTTTGATATCTACGAGAACTGCGCCTACGAGCTGCTGATGGAACTGCAGCAGAAGTACGGCCGCGACATCCCCGTGACCGTGCTGATCGGCTCCATCCGGGATAAAAAGCGGCTGGACGAGGTATTTGAGACCTACCACCCCACCGTGGTGTTCCATGCAGCGGCCCACAAGCATGTGCCGCTGATGGAGATCAGCCCCGCTGAAGCCGTGAAGAACAATGTGCTGGGCACCAAGAACCTGCTCACCAGCGCCAGCGAGCACGACGTGGAGCGGTTCGTCCAGCTTTCCACCGACAAGGCGGTCAATCCCACCAGCGTGATGGGCTGCACCAAGCGGATCTGTGAGATGCTCATCCAGACCTTTGCGGGCAACACCGACATGAAGTGCGTGGCGGTCCGCTTTGGCAACGTGCTGGGCAGCCACGGCAGCGTGATCCCGCTGTTCGAGGCTCAGATCAAGAAGGGCGGCCCCGTCACCCTCACCGACCCCAACATCGAGCGCTACTTTATGACCATTCCCGAGGCGGCCCAGCTGGTGCTGCAGGCGGGCGCGCTGGCCGAGGGCGGCAGCATCTATGTGCTGGACATGGGCGAGCCGGTCAAGATCATGGATCTGGCCAAGCAGCTCATCCGCTTTTACGGCTACGAGCCGGGCGTGAATATGGAGATCAAGATCGTGGGCCTGCGCCCGGGCGAGAAGCTCTACGAGGAGCTGATGATGGACGAGGAGCAGGGCAAGATGCGCCGCACCGAGCACAACAAGATCTTTGTGGCATCGCCCCGGGACATCGACCTGGCCGTGTTCTACCAGCAGCTGCAGGATCTTGCCGCTGCCGCCCAGCACAACGACGAGGGCGTGGTGGATCAGCTGGAAAAGATGATCCCCACCTTTACCCCCACCCGGAAAAATCTAAAGGTGTAAACTCCTTCCGTCATCGCTGGCGCGATGCCACCTCCCTCAGGGAGGGAGGCTTTGCCGTGCGGTCAGGCTCCCTCTCCGAGGGAGCTGTCTGCGAAGCAGACTGAGGGAGTAAACTACGTTCGCAACTGCGGCTCCAAAGCCGTATGCGCTATAAAAACGAGAGGGAAGTATATTATGGAAAAGAGACCGTTTCTGACCGAAGAGCAGGCCCAGGAGATCATCCAGGACGTGCCCACCCCGTTCCACGTCTACGACGAAAAGGGCATCCGTGAGAACGCCCGCCGCATCAACAAGGCCTTCAGCTGGAACAAGGGCTTCCGGGAGTATTTTGCCGTCAAGGCGCTGCCCAACCCCATCATCCTGCAGATCCTGAAGGAAGAGGGCTGCGGCGTGGATTGCTCCTCCCTGACCGAGCTGATGCTGAGCGAGGTCTGCGGCTTTACCGGCAGCGATATCATGTTCTCCTCCAACCAGACCCCCGTGGAGGACATGCAAAAGGCCTATGAGCTGGGTGCCTACATCAACCTGGACGACGCCACCATGGTGGACTTCCTGGACCGGGTGGCCGGTGTGCCGGAGACGGTGTTCTGCCGCTACAATCCGGGCGGCACCTTCAGCCTGGGCGAGAGCGAAGAGGGCTTCCAGGTGATGGACAAGCCCGGTGATGCCAAATACGGCATGACCGAAGAGCAGATGATCGACAGCTACAAAAAGCTGATGGCCAAGGGCGCCAAGCACTTCGGCATCCACGCCTTCCTGGCGTCCAACACCATCTCGGATGCCTATTACCCGGAGCTGGCCGCCATCCTGTTCCGGCTGGCGGTGCGGGTGCACGAGGCCACCGGTGCCCACATCGGCTACATCAACCTGTCCGGCGGCGTGGGCATCCCCTACCGCCCGGAGCAGACCGAGAACGACATCCTGGCCATCGGCGAGGGCGTGCGCAAGAAGTTTGAGGAGATCCTGGTGCCCGCAGGCATGGGCGACGTGGCCATCTTTACCGAGATGGGCCGCTTCACCACCGGGCCTTACGGTGCCCTGGTGGCAACCGCCATCCACGAAAAGCACATCTACAAGGAGTACATCGGTCTGGACGCCTGCGCGGCCAACCTGATGCGCCCGGCCATGTACGGGGCCTATCATCACATCACCGTGCTGGGCAAGGAAAATGAACCCTGCGACCACATGTACGACGTGGTGGGCGGCCTGTGCGAGAACAACGACAAGTTTGCCATCGACCGGATGCTGCCCAAGATCGACATCGGGGACGTGCTCTACATCCACGACACCGGTGCCCACGGCTCGGCCATGGGCTACAACTACAACGGCAAGCTGCGCAGCGCCGAAGTGCTGCTGTGCGAGGACGGCTCCCACCGGCTCATCCGCCGCGCCGAGACCCCCCGCGACTACTTTGCAACGCTGGACTTCCTGCCCCTGATGAAGCCCCTGTTTGAGGATTGAGGGCACGATTTGAAATAGCCGCCGCTTGGCTCTGGCTATATTCAGCGGAAATTCAATTTTATATTGGCAGTTCAGAAACGCCTGCGGGCGTTTCTGAACTGCATTTTCACAGGAAGGGCCGTTCCGGTTGATTGCATTTGCTGCTGCCAGCCTGCGGCTGTCGCGCAACGGGGTGAACCCGCGTTTTGCGGGGGAAGGAAACCCTCCAAGTTAGTTTTCTTTGGCCGACGGCCTCGCCCTCTCCGTCCGCTCACGTTGTTCGCGTCCACCTCTCCCAAAGGGAGAGGCCTTGGCAGAGCGGTGGACTTTCTGGTTACGCCAGAGGCTCTCCCCTTTGGGAAAGACTTCCCCCGGCCGGGGGAAGATGGCGAAGCCAAAAGGGGGAGCGGCTGGTGCGTCAGCGCCTGAGAGGGCGAGCCTGCTTCCCGTAAAAGCACCTGTTCTCGCTGCGTCTTGGCCGCAGGCCAACAGCAGCCGATGCCACTGCCCGTAACGACCCCTTCCGTGAAGAGGCAACTCCGGAAAATCCGCAGATTTTCCGGAGTTGCAAATTAAAATAAAATTACCTCTGCGATTGCCAGAGCGCAAGCGGAGGCAATTCTAAATGGTTCCCTGCCCGAAACGACAACGACCAAACGAGGTACAAGCCATGTTTTTTGGATTTCAGCTCACCTGCGGCCTGATGATGGTGTTCTACGGTTACTCGGTCATGAAAAACCCCCGCGTGTGGGGCGACCAGGGCCGCCGCGCCGTCAAGCCCGAACATTTTGAAGAATACGGCCGCCAGAACGGGCTGTTCTTCCTCAAGGCAGGCTGCGTGATGGCGGTCATCGGCGCACTGGATGCGCTGGTCACGCTGGACGCGCTGCTGTATCTGCTGCTGTATGTGTTCGGCTTTGCGTTCGCGTTCTATCCGCTCACCCGCTGGTGCAAGGCCAATGAAGGCTTCTGCTGGCCGTGGCCCCACGTCAAGAGCGAGAAAAAGCGCATCCGGGAGCTGCGCAAGGAGCAGGAACAGCAGAAGAAAAAGTAAACCGGAACCGAGAAGGGCCGCCCGCGTACCGCACGCAGGCGGTCTTTTTTTGTCCCTGTGCAGCGCGGGGGGAGAGCGGCACGATCTGATAAAATTCGGCTTTTTAAACGAAACAACGCCGAAAAAGCAACTTTATCAACGTGCGAAAGTTCGGCGGTGCGGATAAAGTTGGAACTTTATCAATGAGAGTAACTTTATCAAACTGATAAACTTCAATAAAATAACGTAGGTAAAATATTAAATTTGAACTTTATCACTTGTTTCACTACAGTAGAGGGAAGAATACCATTTGTTCCGACCGTCTCGCTGCCGGATGATGTGTTTGGTCACCTTGCCTGATTTCACAAGTTCACCGTAGGCACGGTTATAGGTTCCCTCGCTGCACCCGATCTCCCGCATCACCTCGCTTTTCAGCTGCGGGCTTGCCATGCTGCCCAACCGGCTCTCGGCCAGCACGTTGAGGATGGCGTCCCGCGTGTCCTCCTTGGTCTGGGCCTGCCGCACCCGCGGCTCCTTGATGAAGTCGGCGTCTTTCTTGTCGGTGTAGCCGTCAAACACGGCCTGCGCCGTCCGGACGCCGTCCAGCTCCACGTCCTCGATGTGCAGCAGCACGGTCTGCTGGGGGCGGCTGTAGCTGCTCTTTTCGTGGCTGAGGTAAATTTTGCCGTCGCTGTTGCTGCGGCCCATCATCAGCACGCTGCGGGCCATGTCCCAGATGTCGGAGCTGTCGGCCAGACGGGCCCGGCCGGACACACCCATCTTTTTGTTGGAGTGCATCACCAGCAGCACGGCGCACCGCTGGGCGGCGGCAATGGCCTTGAGGGGCAGCAGGATGCTGCGCATCTGGTTGCGGCTGGCCATTTCCACCCCGGCGGGCAGAAAGCTCTGCAGCGGGTCCACGATGAGCAGCAGCGGCCCGGCCTTGGCGGCAAAATCCGCCAGTGCCTGATCCTTGAGGGTAAGGGGCTGGCCGGTCTTGGCAAAGTAGTCGTCGGCGGTCAGCACCAGCACCCGGTTCATGTCGGCCCCGGCCGCCAGCAGACGGGCCTTGAGCACCTTGCCGGGGTCGTCCTCGCCCGCAAGGATGAGCACCTTGCCGGTCTGGGCAGGCGGCACGGGAAAGAACCCGCTGGTTTTGCCTGTGGTGACGCAGGCGATCAACTGCGCCTGCCAGAGGCCTTTGCCGGTGCCGCCGTCGGCACCCAGCAGGGAAAGTTCGCCCCGGGGCAGCAGGTCCGGGACCAGCCAGTCCACGTTTTGCAGGGGCACGTCGGCCAGCACGCCCGGCCCGACGGGGGTCTGCTCGGCCCGCATCCTGTCGTTTTCGCGCTTGGCCTCGGCGTTGGCGGCGGCCAGAAAGGCGTCGCGGTCGGTGTCGATGGCGTCCTGACACCGGTGGAGCCACTGGTCGGTCTTGTACTCCACGGCGGGCAGACGCAGGCTGTAGGCGGCGCCCCGCACGTCGTCCAGCAGCTCCGGGCGCTGGGCTTCGTCGTACTGGGCCAGGCATGCAAAGGTCAGGCGGCTGAACAGCTGCTCTTCGGTATGGCAGCGCCGCAGGGTGCGCAGGAAGTCTGCGCGGTCAAGGGGTGGTTGATTCAAGGTAGGTCAGGCTCCTTTCGTTGGTTGGGTGAACGATTTGAAATTGCCTCCGCTTTGCTCTGGCAATCGCAGCGGAAATAAAATTTTTAAATTTGCAACTCTGGAAAATCTGCGGATTTTCCAGAGTTGCTTTTTCACGGGAGGGGTCGTTCCGGGAAGCTGCATCCGCTGCTGTTGGCCTGCGGCCAAATCGCAGCATTTCAGCGTGCCAGCTTGCGGCATCAAAACGTTTTGTTGTTATATTTAGTATAACACGGAACTGGACGCTGTCAACAACTGCTTTCCAACGAAAAATCAACCGAAAATCATGAAAAAAAGCAGAGAAAAAGGGGAACCCTCTCAGTCACGGCTGACGCCGTGCCAGCTCCTCCCCCTTTTGGCTTCGCCATCTTCCCCGAGGGGGGAGCTTTGTCTCGTGGCGGCCAACTTTGCCGCGCTGCCAAAAAGCTCGCCCTTCGGGAGAGCTGGCGCGAAGCGCCTGAGAGGGTTCCCTTGCCGTAAAAATACTTCGGCTCCCGCTGCGCGACAGCCATAGGCTGGCAGCAGCCGATGCCACTCCCCGCCACAGCCCCTCTGGTGAAAAGGCAACTCCGGAAAATCCGCAGATTTTCCGGAGTTGCAGAACTAAAAAAATCTTTTCCGCTAAATATGCCCAGAGCAACGCGGAGGGCATTCTAAATCGTCCGCCCTGCCCGGAACAGGCCAACAAAAAAGCCAGTGCGAAAAAACTCGCACTGGCTCGTTTGTGATTGGCTTACAGGTGCATCAGGCTGCGCTGGGCACTGGTGCGGAACTTGAGCGCCGCCGCGATGAAGCCCTTGAACAGGGGATGGGCGCGGTTGGGGCGGCTCTTGAACTCCGGGTGGAACTGGGCACCCAGATGGAAGGCGCGGCCGGGCAGCTCCACGGTCTCCACCAGACGGCCGTCCGGGCTGGTGCCGGAAATGACCAGACCGGCGTCCTGCATCTCCTGCCGGAAGTCGTTGTTGAACTCGTAGCGGTGGCGGTGACGCTCCCAGATCTCGGTCTGGCCGTAGCACTCGGCCATCTTGGTGCCGGGGGCCACGGTGCAGGGGTACTTGCCCAGACGCATGGTGCCGCCCTTGGGGATGTTGCCCTGCTGGTCGGCCATGAGGGCGATGACGTTGTGCTTGCCGTCCGGGGTGAACTCGCTGGAGTTGGCGTCGGCGTAGCCCAGCACGCCCCGGGCAAACTCCATCACCATGATCTGCATGCCCAGGCAGATGCCAAAGTAGGGCACGTTGTTCTCGCGGGCGTACTGGGCGGCCTGGATCATGCCCTCGATGCCGCGGTCGCCGAAGCCGCCGGGCACGATGATGCCGTCCACGTCCGCAAAGAGCTCCTTGCAGGCGTTCTGGTCGGTCAGGTCCTCGCTTTCCACCCACTTGATCTCCACCTGGCTGTCATTCTCGAAGCCTGCGTGGTACAGGCTCTCCATCACCGACAGGTAGGCGTCGTGGAGCTTGACGTACTTGCCCACCAGCGCGATGGTGCAGGTCTTGCTGCGGGTGGCGATGCGGCTCACCACCTGCTTCCACTCGGTCAGGTCGGCGGGGGGCACGTCCAGCTTGAGCTTTTCCACCACCACATCATCCAGACCATTGGTGTGGAGCATCAGCGGGCACTGGTACAGGCTGGGCATGGTCAGGTTCTCAATGACGCACTCAGGCTTGACATTGCAGAAGGTGCTGATCTTGCGGCGGATATCGCCGCCCACGCTGCCGTCAGCACGCAGGATGATGATATCGGGGTTCACGCCCATGCCCTGCAGCTCCTTGACGGAGTGCTGGGCCGGCTTGGACTTGTACTCGTCGGAGCCGGAGATATAGGGCACCAGCACAACATGGATGTAGCAGCAGTTGTCGCGGCCCTGCTCCAGGCCCACCTGACGGATGGCCTCCAGGAAGGGCTGGCTCTCAATATCGCCGGTGGTGCCGCCGATCTCGGTAATGACCACATCGGCATCGGTAGAGGATGCCATGTTGTAGATGTAATTCTTGATCTCGTTGGTGATGTGGGGGATGATCTGGACGGTCTGGCCCAGATAAGCGCCCTGGCGCTCCTTGTTCAGCACGTTCCAGTACACCTTGCCGGTGGTCAGGTTGGAGTACTTGTTCAGATTTTCGTCGATGAAGCGCTCGTAGTGGCCCAGATCAAGGTCGGTCTCGGTGCCGTCATCGGTCACGAATACCTCACCGTGCTGCAAGGGGCTCATGGTGCCGGGGTCCACGTTCACATAAGGGTCCAGCTTCTGGCTGGCGACCTTCAGTCCGCGGCACTTGAGCAGGCGGCCCAGAGAAGCCGCCGTGATGCCCTTGCCCAGACCGGAGACAACGCCGCCGGTCACAAAGATGAATTTTGCCATTTGTTCAGTCCTCCTCTAATTTATCTTTCAGAGATCATTCTTTCCCAGTGCGGATGCGCCTGCATCCGGAACAAAACATACAACACCAAATTATAATCCTAATCCTCGTAAGAATCAAGGATTTCCTGTGCAATTTCTGCACGGCTGCGCCGGGTGTCCATGGCGCGCTTTTCAATGTAGCGGTGGGCGGCATCCTCGCTCATCTGCTCCCGCTCCACCAGACAGCATTTTGCATGGCTGACCAGCCGTACCTGTGCGATCTTTTCCTGCATCCGCGCGTTTTCCTGCCGGAGCAGCTGCAGGCGGTGGTTGCTGGCCGCGGCCAGATGGATGGCCTGCAGGAACAGCGTATTGGAGAACGGCTTGCTCAGCAGCAGCACCCCCTGCTCACTCATGGGGGCCAGCAGCTGCTCGGCGGCGGCTGCCTTGGCCAGCAGCACCACGCCTGCGTCTGTTTTTTCTACGGCAGAGGAACACAGCTCGTGGCCGAACTCGTCCGGCAAAGGCGCGTTGACCACGATCAACTCAAAATCAGATTCCAGCATCCTGCGCCGGGCCTCGGCACCACTGGGGATGATCGTAGGCCGGGTGTATCCCAGCTCTGCCAGCCGCGCGGAGATGTACTCGTTGGAGCTTGCTCCGGCGCTCACGATCAGAGCACGTCCCATTTGAATCGCTCCTTTCTCTTACATCCAGGCAAGGGGCCGAATCATTGCCCCTTCGTACTTTCCCTCAAAAGCGGTTCAGATGGCGTTGAAGTAGTGCACCCGCTCGTACTCTGCCGGGTCGGCGGCAGCTTTCAGGGCGGCACAGCGCTTCAGTTCTTCCTCATAGTACCGGTGCGAAAGTTCCTCCGGCAGCACGCGGCGCAGGAACTCGCTCTCCTGTGCGGCCTGCACAGCCTCCTCCAGCGTGGAAGGCAGTCTTTCCAGCCCAAGACCTGCGGCCTCGGTGGGATCGAACAGGTTCTTGTTGATGGGGGCCTGCAGCACCATCCGGTGCTCGATGCCGTCCAGACCGGCAGCCAGCACCAGACCCACGGCCAGATAGGGGTTGCAGGCAGGGTCAGGGCTGCGCAGCTCCATGCGGCAGTTGTTGCCCTTGACCTGCGGGATGCGCACCAGCTGACTGCGGTTCTGGCGGCTCCAGCTCACATAGCGGGGGGCCTCGTCACAGCCAAAGCGCTGGTAGCTGTTGGGCAGGGGATTGGTGAACACGGTCAGCTCCCGGCTGTGGGCCAGCACGCCCGCCATAAAGCTGCCTGCGGTGCTGTCCGGGGCAATGTCGCCCTCAAACAGGTTCTTGCCGTCCAGGTACAGCGACAGGTTGATGTGCAGCCCGCTGCCCGCCTGGTCCGGCAGGGGCTTGGGCAGGAAACTGGCGTGGATGCCGCTGCGCATGGCAATGGCCCGCACGATCTGCTTGAACATCATCACGTTGTCGGCGGTCTTGAGGGGGCCTGCATGGTGGCAGTCGATCTCGTTCTGGCCGTGGCCGCTCTCGTGGTGGCTGTGCTGGGGGGCCAGCCCCATCTGCTCCATGGTCAGGCAGATGTCCCGGCGCAGATTCTCGCCCGCGTCCAGCGGGGCCACGTCGAAGTAGCCGCCAAAGTCGATGGGGATGCGGGTGGGGCGGCCCCGGTCGTCGTTCTCAAACAGATAGAACTCGCACTCGGCACCCACGTTGCAGGTAAGACCCAGCTTGCGGAAGCGGCGGTTCATCTCCCGCAGAAAGCCCCGGCAGTTGCCGCCAAAGGGGGCGCCGTCCGGCTTTTCCACGTCGCAGAAGAACTGCATCACCCGGCCCTCGGTGGGCCGCCAGGGCAGGATGGTCACGGTGGGCAGGTCGGGGCGCAATACCAGGTCGCTTTCCTCCACCTTCATGAAACCGGCAATGGAACTGCCGTCGAAGCACACGCCGTCCTCCAGGGCCTTGGGCAGGTCGCTGGCCAGCACGGCGATGTTCTTCTGGGTGCCAAAGATATCGCAGAAGGCAAAGCGCACGAATTTGACGTTGTTGTCCTCCACGAAGTCCAGCACGTCCTGTTGGGTCGAATAACGCATAAAGATCTCCTTTCAAATAAAACGCCCAAAGGCCTGCCCCCTTGCGGAAGCAGGTCTTCAGGCTGGTGTAAGAAATAGGAAAAGGAGAATGTCAGATTCAGGTTCCGCAGCCTACGGATGATGCTGTTTTACGCGATGCGATCAGACGTAGTAGAGCATCTTGCTGTAGCTGGGCAGCGGCCAGTAGTCCTCGCCGCACAGGGTCTCGGCGTCATCGGCGGCGGCACGCAGGGCGTCCATGGCGGGCAGCACGTTGTCGTGGAACGCAACGGCCTTCTCGCTCTCGGAGGGCAGGGCCTTGGCGGCATCCACGGCATCCTGCAGGGTGTCGATGGCGTCGCTCATGGCGTCGGCGTCGGCGGACAGGCGGTTCAGGGTCTTGGTCTCGCTGCGCACGCTGATGCTCTCGCTGACGGCCAGCTTGGAAGCGGCGGTGTTGGCCACCTCGCTCATGTAGGCGTTGACGGCGGGCAGCAGCTGCTTGCGGGCCATCTCCAGCATGGTCAGGGCCTCGATGTTGATGACCTTGGCGTAGTGCTCCATCTCCACTTCGTAGCGGCTCTCCATCTCCACCTTGGTCAGCACGCCGAACTCTTCCATCAGGGCGATGTTCTTGGGTGCGATCAGGGCCGGCAGGGCAGCAGGGGTGTTCTTCTTGTTGGGCAGACCACGCTTGGCAGCCTCGGCCTCCCACTCGGCGGTGTAGCCGTTGCCGTTAAAGATGACCCGGCGATGGTCACGGATGGTGCGCTTGACCAGAGCGATGGCGGCACTGGTAAAGTCCTCAGCACCTTCCAGCTCGTCGGCGTAGCCCTTCAGCTCCTTGGCCACGGCGGTGTTCAGGATGGTATCGCAGTCGCTGAGGTTCTGAGAAGAACCGGGCATCCGGAACTCGAACTTGTTGCCGGTAAAGGCGAAGGGAGAAGTACGGTTGCGGTCGGTGGTGTCCTTGCTGAACTTGGGCAGCACGTCCACGCCCAGGTCCATCTTCATCTTGACGGGGCCTGCGTAGGGAGAATCGGAGGCAATGGCGTCAATGACAGCCTCCAGCTCTTCGCCCACGAAGATGGAGATGATGGCCGGAGGTGCCTCGTTGGCACCCAGACGGTGATCGTTGCCGGGAGTGGCCACAGAGGTGCGCAGCAGGTCGGCGTACTCGTCCACAGCCTTGATGACTGCGGCCAGGAACACCAGGAACTGCAGGTTCTCCATGGGGGTGTCACCGGGATCCAGCAGGTTCTCCTCGGTGGTGGACAGGGACCAGTTGTTGTGCTTGCCGCTGCCGTTGACCCCCTCAAAGGGCTTTTCATGCTGCAGGCAGACCAGACCGTACTTGGGGGCGATCTTCTTCATCATCTCCATGGTCAGCAGGTTGTGGTCGATGGCCACGTTGGTGGTATCGT
>ERZ773149.2412-NODE-2412-length-13196-cov-11.105548_pt1 | contig 13196 bp, 8 predicted proteins | sample MGYA00511081_ERZ773149 | MGnify/ENA primary metagenome ERZ773149 (study PRJEB29015, sample SAMEA2737846) | human gut metagenome | biome: human gut; feature: human-associated habitat; material: faeces | place: China | collected 2012 ...
AACCCGCATAAACACTGGCTTTTTTAAGCAACTCGATTTATTCAAACTCAATCGTAGCCGGTGGCTTCCCAGTGCAATCATAAAGCACTCTGTTCACATGCTTCACTTCATTAACAATTCTGCTTGCCACTTTTCCAAGTACTTCCCACGGAATCTCGGCTGCTTCGGCAGTCATGAAGTCGATGGTGTTTACGGCTCTTAATGCGATGGCGTAGTCGTAGGTTCTTTCATCGCCCATAACGCCTACGGAGCGCATGTTGGTCAGTGCTGCGAAGTACTGGCCGATGCTGCGGTCGAGACCTGCGTTTGCGATCTCTTCGCGGTAGATGGCGTCTGCTTCCTGTACCATCTTTACTTTTTCAGCGGTTACTTCGCCGATGATACGAATTCCAAGGCCTGGGCCTGGGAATGGCTGACGGTATACCAGTTTCTCCGGGATACCAAGCTCTAAGCCGGCTTTACGTACTTCATCTTTGAACAGGTCACGGAGAGGTTCGATGATCTCCTTGAAATCTACGTAGTCAGGAAGTCCTCCTACATTGTGATGGGACTTGATCACTGCAGATTCACCGCCCAGACCACTTTCTACAACGTCTGGATAGATGGTTCCCTGTACCAGGAAATCTACAGCGCCGATCTTCTTTGCTTCTTCCTCAAATACACGGATGAATTCTTCACCGATGATCTTACGTTTTCTTTCAGGCTCTTCTACACCTGCTAATTTGCTGTAGAAACGATCCTGAGCATTTACACGGATGAAATTTAAGTTGTATGGGCCGCTTGGTCCGAATACTTCTTCTACTTCGTCGCCTTCGTTTTTACGCAGCAGACCGTGATCTACGAATACACAGGTCAGCTGGTCGCCAACTGCCTTTGCAAGCATAACTGCTGCTACAGAGGAGTCTACGCCGCCGGACAGTGCACACAGCACCTTACCGTTTCCAACTTTTTCACGGATGGCTTTGATGGTATTCTCAACGAATGCATCCATCTTCCAGTCACCTGCACAGCCGCAGACATTGTATACGAAGTTGGACAGCATCTTGGTTCCTTCTACAGTATGAAGTACCTCTGGATGATACTGGATCGCATACAGGTTCTTTTCTGCACACTCTACAGCTGCTACCGGGCAGTTGTCTGTGTGAGCGATGATCTTAAATCCAGGAGCTTCTTTTTCGATGTAATCGTTGTGGCTCATCCAGCAGATGGTCTTTTCAGATACGTTACTGAACAGCTTGCTGGACTGATCTACGGTTACTTCGATCTTTCCGTATTCACGAACAGGTGCCTTGCATACATGACCGCCTAATAAATGCATCATCAGCTGTGCACCATAGCACAGTCCAAGTACCGGAATTCCCAGTTCAAACAGTTCTTTGCTGCAGGTTGCAGCGCCTTCTTCATATACACTGTTTGGTCCGCCGGTTAAAATGATACCCTTTGGATTCATTTCTTTGATCTTTTCAATATCAGTTCTGTAAGAATAGATCTCACAATAAACATTGCACTCACGTACACGGCGGGCAACCAGCTGATTGTACTGACCGCCAAAGTCGATTACAATAATCTTCTCTCTGTTCACGAGTATTCCTCCTATTTTTTGTCTGATAAAACGGCAGTCTGCCCGTTTCATCTTAGTATATCTCATTTCATTATACCTAAAATAATTTCACTATACAAGTGTATTCCCCAAAATCCTTGCGCTTTTCCCATTCCTCTTTCACTTTTCACAATTTTTGTTGATTTTCAACATAAAAAAACAGCATTTTTCTCATGGTATTTCCTGTCATTTTTACTGCTGTTTCAAGGTCGTTAATTCTCTAACAAACCATAGTTTAAAAACCGGCAAAGCCTTTCCGTTTTTTTCCTCCCCTCTCATCTTTTCTGGAAAATCCTTTCCGGAAAATCATGTAAAAGTCACCCCTGTTTTATTGTGCATTGTTAATAAAATTACATACAAAATCCCATTTTTATCTTTGTATATTTTACACATTGCACAATTTTGTCCCTTTTTTATATAATGAAACTGCCAGATGAACAGGGCTCTGTTTTAAAAAAGATACGCCCTGATATACAGCACAGGAGGTTATAAACTATGGATCAATATAATACTCTCACACCTGAGATCATTTCCAAGCTGAAAGCGGTATCGGATCACATCCTTACCGGCGATGATATCAACCCTGATTTTTCCAGAGATGAAATGCCTATTTACGGCACTCATATGCCCGACCTGGTAGTCCAGCCACGTTCCACAGAGGAAGTAGCTGCTGTTATGAAGATATGCTATGAAAATACCATTCCTGTTACACCAAGAGGTGCCGGAACCGGACTTGCAGGCGGCGCTGTTCCCCTTCTTGGCGGTGTTCTTCTTGATATGTCAAAAATGAACCGGATCTTAAATTATGATCTGGAAAATTTCGTTGTAAATATTGAATGTGGCGTTCTTTTAAATGACCTTGCTGCGGACTGCCTGACAAAAGGCATGATGTACCCGCCGGATCCAGGTGAAAAATTTGCCTGCGTAGGTGGAAATGTAGCTACTAATGCAGGCGGCATGCGCGCTGTTAAATATGGTTCCACCAGAGATTATGTACGCGCCATGACCGTTGTGCTTCCAACGGGCGAGATCACCCACCTTGGTGCTACGGTTTCCAAGACCTCTTCCGGTTATTCTCTGTTGAACCTTATGATCGGCTCTGAAGGTACATTAGGCATCATTACGGAACTGACCTTAAAGATCATTCCTGCTCCAAAGGCAAGCGCTTCTCTGATCGTACCATTTGAAGATCTGAAAACTGCTCTTGAAACAGTACCGAAATTAAAAATGTCTTCTTTAAATCCTCAGGCCATCGAATTTATGGAACGTGAGATTGTACTGGCTTCCGAACGCCATACCGGACGTTCTACTTTCCCGAGAGAAATGGAGGGACAGCCTGTAGGCGCTTATCTTCTGATCACTCTGGATTCTGACAGCGAAGACCAGTTATATACACTTCTTGAACAGGCAGCTGAACTGGTCCTTGACGCCGATGCCATGGACGTTTTGGTTGCTGACAGTCCTGCCAAAATGCGTGACGCTTGGGCAGCCCGCTCTGCTTTCCTGGAAGTGATCATGGAAGAGACTAAGCTCCTTGATGAGTGTGATGTAGTCGTTCCTGTTACAAAGATCGCTTCTTATCTTGAATTTGTAAATAAGACCGACGAGGAATGTGGTCTTGTGATCCGTTCCTTTGGACATGCAGGTGACGGAAATCTTCATATTTATGAGTGCTCCAATGACCTTACAGAAGAAGAATTTAAGAAGCGTGTCGATAAGTTCTTTGACCTTATCTATAAAGAAGCGTCCGCACAGGGCGGACTTGTTTCCGGTGAACATGGTATCGGCTCCGGTAAGATCCAGTATCTGGTAAAGTCTATTGGTGAGACCAACATGGCGTTAATGGAAGGTATCAAACGTGTATTTGATCCGAAAATGATCTTAAATCCAGGCAAAGTATGCTACCGACTGTAACCTATTTATATTTATAAGCCCCTTTCTGCCAGATATCAGGCGTTAAGAATATCTCCCTATAAAAGATGGCGCAAAACATTTTTTCTGTTTTTCGTGCCATCTTTTTTCATATCCTATTTGAGAAATTTTACCCAATTTTATCGGTACCTTTACACATTTTATATTGAAAATTTTGATCTCAGGCTTTATAATATGTAAAGAAGTTGTTAATAAACGCTTCAGGCCATCAGGTCATTAATCTTATGAAAAAGGCAGGTGAACAGAATGGACGGTTGCGATAGTCATGGGCGAAGTAAACGCACGGGATATAAAGGAAACAGCGGTCTATTCTGTTTCGTATAATTTCATATAACTTGAAATACAGGACTTCTTTTTCATTTCTTATCCCGTTCTTACAACTCCTGTAATATCCATCGCAAAACTGTAAATGGAGGACGGATACCGTCTTTCAATTTAGTTGTCACGCATATCCTCAGACGCACAGATACATGCTGCGTTTATTATTTCTGCACATTTTACAAGTGCAGGTTTTGTTGTGCCCATAAAATCATGTTTTATACAGGATGGCGTGTTGAAAACTGAATAAAATAAAGATGAAAAGGAGACTGAAATGGAAAACAAAGTTCAAGTTCAGGATCACAGCCAGGAGATCCTGTCTGTAATCCGAAGCAATGCCTCACCGGGTATTCTGAGAAATAAACTGGAAGATTACCATGAAAACGACCTTGCTGACATTTTCCCGGAACTGACCTTAGCTGAACGGCGCAAGATCTGCCGTATCCTTGATACAGATATGCTTTCTGATATTTTCGAGCATATCGACCAGAAACAGGCAGCGGAATATCTGGATGAAATGGACGTAAAGAAAGCTGCTGCTATCCTTTCTGCTATGGAAACAGACGCTGTTGTGGATGTTTTAAAAATGACTTCCAAAGAAAAACGCTCTCTTCTTACAGAACTTCTGGATGATGACGCAAAAAAAGATATTGCCGTGATCGCAGCCTTCGATGAAGACGAGATCGGTAGCTGGATGACCACAAACTGTATTGTGATCCGCGAAAATCTGACCGTAAAGCAGGCTATGAGCAGTCTGGTAGAACAGGCAGCTAAGAATGACAATATTTCTACCATTTTTATGGTAACAGAGGATCAGACCTTTTATGGTGCAATGGATCTGAAAGATCTGATCATTGCCCGACAGGATTCCGCCTTAGAGGATCTGATCGTTACCTCTTATCCTTATGTATATGGTCACGAACTGATCGATGACTGTATTGAAAAACTGAAAGACTATTCTGAGGACTCTATCCCAGTCCTTAATAATAACAATAAACTGCTTGGTGTTATCACTTCCCAGAGCATCGTAGACCTGGTAGATGATGAAATGGGTGAAGATTACGCAAAGTTCGCAGGTCTGACTGCTGAAGAAGATTTAAAAGAACCTTTAAAAGAAAGTTTAAAAAAACGTCTTCCATGGCTGTTAGTCCTGTTAGCTCTTGGTATGGTCGTTTCCTCTGTTGTAGGTCTTTTTGAACAGGTTGTAAGCCAGCTGACGCTGATCATGTGCTTCCAGTCCCTGATCTTAGACATGGCCGGAAACGTTGGTACCCAGTCTCTGGCTGTTACCATCCGTGTGCTTATGGACGAGTCCCTTACCGGAAAGCAGAAGCTGGAACTGGTATGGAAGGAAATGCGCATTGCCTTCTCAAATGGTCTAATCCTTGGCGTACTTTCTTTCACAGCCATTGGCTTATACATTGTGGTCGCAAAAGGAAAGCCTTTTGCATTCGCCTATGCTGTATCCGGCTGTATCGGAGCTGCGTTACTTTTAGCAATGGTGATCTCCGGTGCCGTAGGTACCTGTATCCCACTGTTCTTTAAAAAGATCAATGTTGACCCGGCCGTTGCTTCTGGTCCACTGATCACAACTGTAAACGACTTGGTTGCTGTTGTTTCTTACTATGGATTAAGCTGGATCTTACTGATCAATGTACTGCATCTGGCTGGTTAAAACAGAAAGCATGTGAGTATAACATTCTTGCTCACTGCTGTATATAAAAAATACGCTTTCTCTTCTATGGTTCCTTCTGGAACCTGGAAAAGAAAGCGTATTTTTGTTACTGTCATGGTTGAACTATCATTCTTTTTTACCTTCCCCCGAATGGTGTGACAGTAACCCCTGCTCTTCTCTCACACTGCGCATCCTGCGGAAATAGGAACTCATCTCATCTGCCATACCGGAAAGGCGGTTTAATAAGGTAGAAAAATCTTTTAACATTTCATCGTCTTTATAATACGGATAGACGATGTCATGATCGATCTCGCTCCAGCCTTCCTCAAACAGCGTTCTTCCCTGGATCTCCACATAATATCCTTTATACTTGATAATGTAGTGGAGAGAACGGTAAATGCCGTCTGACTTAATATCGATCAGTTTTTCATCATAAATGCGTGTATCACCATTTCTACGGTATACCTTTGGACGCTCTGCAATATAGCAGTGGGACGGATCTTCGTCAAAATCCCGGCCTCGGTCTTTTACGTAGATACTTGGATCATTTTCAAATACAGTGGTAATATATTTGTGGAAGTAGATCCAGTCTTCCCGGTACAGGAAGAATACACGGATACCGATCAGGTCGGTCATGTATTTGTAATAATTGCTCCGGTTCAGATCTTTGAATTTCTCCGGATCTTCTTTTCTTTTTCGTATGATCTTCTCTAAAAGATGTCCCGGATTTTTGGTACGGTAGCGGTAGGAATGAATTCCCGCCCGCTCAATATCATAGAGATAATCGTTGACAAAGTCTTTGCCGATCCCACGAAGTTTTTCTTCTTTTGACAGATAATCATCATAGATTGCTGCCAGCTCTTCCCAGGAAATGTCAGCTGCATTAAAATCGTCTTCGTCAATGTTGTAGGCTTTTAAGAACGCTTTTCTTTCAACCATCTGCCTTCCCCCTTTTCTATATGTCCTCTCGAAGCCTTTCATGCACCTGCCTTTGTGGCCGATTTTCCGCCAGTCGCACCCAAATTTCATCAACATACGCGCCGCGTATGCCTCAGAAATCTGGGCACAACTGACAAAAAATCTTCTCACAAAATCAGGCACAGAAAGACTCCGAGCGAACATTTTTTCTCACAAATCTATAAATCCTATTTACAAACCCGCGCTATCATTCCAACTCAAACGCCCCAGTATACAGCTGATAATACTTTCCTTTCTCCTCGATCAGCTTATCATGGCTGCCGCGCTCGATGATGTGGCCCTGTTCCAGTACCATGATCACATCAGAGTTTCGTACTGTGGACAGTCTGTGTGCAATGACAAATACAGTGCGTCCCTGCATCAGGGCGTCCATTCCCCGCTGTACGATAGCCTCTGTACGTGTATCAATAGAGGATGTTGCCTCATCTAAGATCATAACTGGCGGGTCTGCAGCGGCTGCTCTGGCAATGGAGATCAGCTGTCTCTGTCCCTGAGATAAATTCTCACCATTTCCGGTAATCACTGTCTCATAGCCTTCCGGCAGACGGGTGATAAAGTCATGGGCACCAGCCAGTTTTGCTGCTCCGATGCACTCGTCATCTGTTGCATCCGGGTTGCTGTATCGGATATTTTCCATTACAGTACCTGTAAACAGGTTGGTATCCTGAAGAACGATACCTAAGGAATGGCGAAGATCTGACTTTTTGATCTTGCTGATATTGATACCGTCATAACGGATGGTTCCACTGGAAATATCATAAAAACGGTTGATCAGGTTGGTAATGGTAGTCTTTCCCGCACCGGTAGCGCCTACGAAAGCTACCTTCTGGCCAGGTTCTGCATACAGTGTAATGTTATGAAGAACTGTCTTACCAGGATCATAACCAAAATCTACATTTTCAAAACGTACATCACCTGTCAGCCTCGTATAAGTAACCGTTCCGTCACTGTGGGGATGTTTCCATGCCCAGACACCGGTACGTTCTTTGTGCTCTGAAAGAGTTCCGTCAGGATTTTCCACTGCATTTACCAGTGTTACATATCCTTCATTTTCCTCCGGATTTTCATCTAACAGGCTAAAAATACGCTCCGCGCCTGCCATACCCATGACAACGGCATTGATCTGCTGGGAAACCTGGTTGATGTTTCCTGCAAACTGTTTGGTCATGTTTAAGAACGGCACTACGATACTAATAGAAAATGGTAATCGGGAAATGCTTAAATTAGGCACTTTAAACATCAGGAATAAGCTTCCGGCAAGAGCTACTGCCACATACAGCAGGTTACCGATATTGTTTAAGATCGGTCCCAGGGTATTTGCGTATTTATTAGCTGTTTCAGACACATGGAACAGCTCATCATTAATAGCATCAAAAGCCTTTTCGCTTTCTTCTTCATGGCAGAACACCTTAATGACCTTCTGGCCATTCATCATTTCTTCCACAAAACCTTCTGTCTTACCAATAGCTTTCTGCTGCTGGATAAAGAATTTTGCAGAACTTCCCCCTACTTTCTTTATAATATGCAGCATGAGCACAACACCTGCAACTACCACCAGTGCCATCCAGATACTATAGTAAAGCATGACGCAGAATACTGTAGTTACCATAACAGCAGAATTTAAAAACTGCGGAATACTCTGGGAGATCAGCTGACGCAGCGTGTCAATATCATTGGTGTAGTAACTCATAATATCCCCATGATTATGAGTGTCAAAATATTTTACAGGAAAATCCTGCATACTGTTGAACATTTTTTCACGCAGCTTCTTTAAAGTTCCCTGAGTGATCTCAGCCATTTTCCGGTTATAGAAGATAGAAGCCGCCAGCGCCAGACCATAAAGTGTAAGAAGTATACCTGTATAACGCAGGATCTCATCCTTGCAGCCATTCCAGTCACCGGACTGCCAGTTCTGTTCTACCACAGCAATAACCTTCTGCATAAAAACTGCCGGAATAGAACCTACAATAGCATTAAATAAAATACCTATGAGTACCAGAGGCATCAGCACCGGGAAAAATCCGAAAATGGTGCGGATCAGGCGCAAAAACGTCTTTTTTCCAGCCTTTGCCATGGCTTTTCCATTATTCTTCATCCTGACCGCCTCCTTTGTTCTGTGATTCATATACTTCCCTGTAGATCGGGCTGGCTTTCATCAGTTCTTCGTGATTTCCAACTGCCTGGATCTTTCCGCCATCCATTACAATAATATGATCGGCTTCCTGAACAGATGAAATACGCTGTGCGATAATGATCTTTGTAGTCTCAGGGATAAATTCCTTAAATCCGCTCCGGATCATTGCATCTGTCTTTGTATCTACTGCACTGGTAGAATCATCTAAGATCAGGATCTTCGGCTTTTTAAGAAGTGCTCTTGCAATACAAAGTCTCTGTTTCTGGCCACCTGAAACATTAGCACCGCCCTGTTCAATGTAGGACTTGTACTTATCCGGGAAACGGAGAACAAATTCATCTGCCTGGGCCAGCTTGCAGGCATGGGCTATTTCCTCTGGAGTGGCGTTTTTATCCCCCCAGCGCAGGTTTTCTTCAATAGTACCTGAAAACAGGATATTCTTCTGTAAAACAACAGCAACCTGGTTTCGCAGTGTCTTAAGGTCATATTCCCTTACATCTCTTCCCCCCACCTTTACCACACCTTCTGTGGTATCATACAGACGGGAGATCAACTGGATCAAAGTAGACTTGGAAGAACCGGTTCCACCGATAATACCAATAGTCTCACCGGAATTAATATGAAGGTTAATATTCTCCAGAGCGTTTCTCTCTGCCTTTTTAGAATATTTAAAGCTTACATTTTCAAAATCAACAGAACCGTCTTTTACCTCGTAAACCGGATTTTCCGGATTTACCAGACTGCTCTTTTCTTCCAGAACTTCTACGATTCGCTTTGCAGACTCAGAAGCCAGTGTGATCATAACAAAGACCATGGACACCATCATAAGACTGCTTAAGATCTGGAAACTATAGGTTAAAAGAGCGGAAAACTGTCCTACATCCAGATCCAGTCCCCGGCTGGTGATAATGGTATAGGAACCAAAAGACAGCACAAAGATCGTAACTGTATACAGGCAGAACTGCATCAGCGGATTGTTAAATGCAAGGATCTTTTCTGCACGGGTAAAATCACCGCACACATCTTCTGCTGCGCGGTCAAACTTCTCTTTTTCATACTCCTCCCGCACATAAGATTTCACAACACGGATGCCCTTAATATTTTCCTGAACAGAATTATTTAAAGCATCATATTTGTTAAATACAGCACGGAACAGCGGCATGACCAGACGGATAATGGAAAAAAGGCCAATTCCCAGTATGGGCACTACAATGATAAAAATACATGCCATTCTGCCGCCCATGATAAAGGCCATGGCAAAAGCAAAAATAAGCATAAGTGGTGCACGGATGGCAATGCGGACGATCATCATATAGGCCATCTGTACATTGGTTACGTCTGTAGTCAGGCGGGTAACTAAAGAGGAAGATGAAAACCGGTCAATGTTTTCAAAGGAAAAGTCCTGGATCTTATAGAACAGGTCCTTTCTCACGTTCTTTGCAAATCCGCAGGAAGCAGTGGCACAGGCATTACCTGCTGCGATACCGAATATAAGGGAAAGTGTTGCCATAACAACCAACACCAGACCATACATGGCGATCTCCCTAAAACCGGCACCTGCCTTCATTCGGTTTACCAGCTGGGCAATGATAAACGGAATGATACACTCCATTACCACTTCCAGGGATACCATCAAAGGTGCTTTCAGGGATGCCTGCTTATACTCACGGATGCATTTTGATAAAACTTTTAGCATAGTAGGTAAAATACTCCTTTCTGTAAACAATAAGAACAGGACGCCCGCAGTGCGAACGTCCTGAATGCTTTCTTCAGTACTTATACTGAAACATGTGCATTTTAGGCTACTCTTAATCATAACCTAAATCCACTCTTCTTTACAAGAGTAAAATAATGAACTTTTTGTGAAATAAATATTAATCTAAGGCCTCATTTAAACCTTCTGTTCCCTCTAAGGCAAATCTTCCCTGTCTGATCAATGTGATCCGGCTGCCGTCTTTTCCCACAGCCACAATATCTCCCAGTTCGCAATAAGGAACCGTAATATCTGTATGGCAGCTGAAATATGCCTTTGACATATCCTCTTTTCTTAAAAGGGAGATCTCATTGTCTCTGGCGATCACTTCTTTGCCGTCCGGGTTGTACATAGGTGAGTCTTCTGCAAAACTGTAGCAGGTATCTCCTACTGCAAAATGTGGACCTGTTTTCTCAGCAATAAGGATAGGCAGCTTGCTGCCGATCTGGTATTTCTTTGCCATCGCATAAGCTGTGGTGTTGGTTCCAATGGCAAACTCGCCCAGCGGAAGCCAGCTGTGGCCGCGCATGATCACCTGTTTTACCAGGTCTTTTCCCTGCTCTTTGGACTCTGGGAAATTTCCGCAGCCAAACTCGGTTACTTTTCCGTCTTTAAATACCATACGCAGGTCTTTAAAGAGATAATCTTCCACATAAACCTCTTTTACATGAAGAAGGCCTTCTGTGCCTGTAAGCACAGGAGAGGTAAATACTTCTCCCAACGGAATATTTACATCGGATACGCAGTTTTCAAAATTAGTCTGCTTTTCAGGGTCGGTCAGCGTATGAAGCTGCACCTTCATGGAAGTTTCATTTCCATCCCGTCCTGTGATCTCCACATAGTCCGCCTTGTCTAAGGCATCGATCAGCTTCTGCTGGATCTTCTGGTATTTTTCGTAGTCCAGTGTGTTGATGGCAATGGTCTCACGGAAAATGTCCTCAAAATCCGGTCCGATCTCCGGCTTCGGGAAAGCAATAATAGTAAAGCTGGTTTCATCTCCCGGCATATACTGGTTGATGACCTGGCGTGACTCATTTGCATAAGCTAGTGTCAGCTCCTGCTGATGATCATTTAAAGCAAGGGCTGTTTTCTTATTTACCGGTGTAAAGCCTTCTTCCCCGAAGGTCTCTACTACAGCAGGGCCGGCACACCAGGAAGCCAGCTCACTGTACTGCTCATAAGCAGCCTTTAAAATAGAAAGTTTTCTCTCTTTAAAGGCATTTCCCATATAAAGGGCGCTGTCATAACGGTGATCATAATCATACTGCTTGTTGGCAGAAGCGCCAAAATAGCCTCGTTTTCCGTTTGGTCTGCGGTTTAAGGACTCTACAGCAGCACGATAGAAGATGGGTTCCAGTCCCATTTTCTGGAAATTTTCCACTGCTTTGCGGATCATCCGCTCAAAGCCAAGCTGATATTCTACAACCACCGTCTTCTTTTTGGTAATGTCTCTTCCCATAACAGAAAAGCCTTTGCGGTAACCTTCTGTATAGGTATCTGCCATTTTATCCACAGTCTCCTGAGGAAGGGTGTTCATAAAAGCAGCCAGCTTTAACTCAGACTCTGAGATATACTCACCAAACTCATATAAATAGGAAAGATCATTTAAGTCACTTTCCATAATGATATCTTTTGCAAAAGAAAGTTTCGGGTCCAGTCCTTCCCTGATCCGCCATGGAAGCAGCAGGTCTGAATAATCACTGACATACCAGTAAAAAGCATCTTTGATCTGCTGCTCTTTTGGCTGGTCGGTTCCTTCTTCCCATGCCTGGACAAACAGGTTATACACCTCTAAAAAGACTTCATTTAAGATCGTGATATTTTCCAGGCGCATTTCAAAGGCATAGACAATATCTCCACGAATTTCTGTATAAAGAGCAGATAAGATCTGTCCGTAGCCTTCTCCCAGTTCTTTTACCGCATAGTCCGGGTTTGCAAAGCTTACCTCATAGTGCTCAGGCAAAATATCTTCATAAAGTCTGTGATTTCGCTCCTGTAACTGAGGCAGAGAAAGTTTTTTTCCCTCTTCTCTTTCTTTTACCAGTTCCCCGATCATTAATATAAAGCGGGAAACGCATCTAAAATAATTGCCGTAAGGCTGCCGGATATCATCTTCTCCCATGGCTGCCACGCGCTCCATGGAAAGGTCCAGCCGTTCTCTTACGGCATCGTTTTCTTCCTGTAAAATTGTTCTATAATCCATAAAATGTATTCCCTCCTTGTACATCCGCATCTGCCTGCTTTGATACTTATATTTTGCCCTTTTGATCCTGGTATCACTTATCTGAAGATACCGGTAAATATAATGATGACCCAGACAAGAAGGATGATCCCCTCTAAAGCCATCCCGATCCTGGCTAAAATATAATTACAGTCATCTTCTGTAAAGGAAAGGATGCCGTACCAGAGCCCCATAATGGCTGCTGCCATACTGGAAAATCCGTAGGCTCCTGTATTTAAGCCTCCCTGTCCTGCGTTTTTAACAGAAAAATACATGCTTAAGGCACCTAAAAGAAGGGAGGCGATTCCCAGACCCAGACAGTAAAAACTGTTCTTTGCAAAGGGATTTTTCACATAGGAAACCTTGTTTCCGATCTGTCTCAATGTATTTTCCTCCTGTAACGTAATCGCATATGCTGTACCAGACAGTAACAGCCAAAGCCGAAAGCTGCTCCCAGTGTATTAAGGAACAGGTCATCTACATCAAAACTGCCCACTTTGGATATCAGCTGCAATGTTTCTAAGATCAGGCTCCAGGTAAAACCAAAAGTCACTGTATTATACCATTTCTTGCTTCTTCTGCTGA
>ERZ773149.2423-NODE-2423-length-13154-cov-4.570578_pt1 | contig 13154 bp, 10 predicted proteins | sample MGYA00511081_ERZ773149 | MGnify/ENA primary metagenome ERZ773149 (study PRJEB29015, sample SAMEA2737846) | human gut metagenome | biome: human gut; feature: human-associated habitat; material: faeces | place: China | collected 2012 ...
TGTTTTTAATTTCACTTAAAGCTGGAGGTACAGGACTTAATTTAACTTCTGCAGATGTTGTTATTCATTTTGATCCATGGTGGAATCCTGCAATTGAAGATCAAGCAACAGATAGAGCTCACAGATTTGGGCAAAAAAATGTTGTTGAAGTTATTAAACTTATATCAAAGGGAAGTATTGAAGAAAAAATAATTAAGCTTCAAGAAAGTAAAAAAGAAATTATTAATGAAATAATGAATGGAAATTATACTAATGGAGGATTCTTAAGTAGTTTAGATGCAGATGAAATAAAAGAATTATTTAGTTAATTAATAAAAAAGAATGATATTTTTGTGAAATATCATTCTTTTTTATTTATATAATTTTTTTTAATTACTCTACAGTTACTGATTTTGCAAGGTTTCTTGGCTTATCAACATCACAACCTTTTTGTTTTGCAACATAGTAAGAAATTAATTGAAGTGGAACAACACTTATAAGTGGAGTTAATATATCAATAGTTTTTGGAATATAAACTAAATCATCAACAACTTCCTTAGTAGTTGTATCTCCTTCATTTACAACTGCAAATATATTTCCACCTCTTGTAGAAACTTCTCTTACATTACTAATCATTTTATCCTTTAATGATTCTTGAGTTAATAAAGTTATAACTGCAGTATTTTTTTCTATTAATGCTATAGGTCCATGTTTTAATTCTCCACCAGCATAAGCATCACAGTGTATATAAGATATTTCTTTAAGTTTCAAAGATCCTTCCATTGCAACTGCATAATCAAGACCTCTTCCTAAGAAGTACATATCTTTGTGATTATAATGAGTAGAAGCAAATTTTTGAAGAGAATCTTTCATTTTTAATGCTTTATCAATTTTATTTGGTATTTGTAATAATTCTGCTTTAATTGTTTCAATTTCTTCATTAGTCATAGTTTCTTTTAATGAAGCAAAATATAAACCTAAGATATAAAAAGCAGCTAATTGAGTAACATAAGCCTTTGTTGAAGCAACTGCTATTTCAGGACCAGCTAATGTATAAAATACATCATCAGCTTCTCTTGATACAGATGAACCTACAACGTTTGTTATAGCTAAAACTCTTGCACCTTGTTTTTTACTATCTCTTAAAACAGCTAAGGTATCAGCAGTTTCACCAGATTGAGATACAACAATTATTAATGTTTTGTTAGTTACCATTGGCTCTCTATATCTAAATTCTGATGCTATATCAATTTCAACAGGTATTTTAGCAAATTTTTCAATTACTGTTTTTCCAACTAAACCTGCGTGATAAGCAGTTCCACAAGCAACTATATAAATTCTATCAAAGTTTTCTAATTGTTCCTTTGTGAAAGATATATTATCTATTAAAATTTCTTTTCCTAAAGCAATCTTACTAGCTAAAGTATCTTTAACAGCTCTTGGTTGTTCATGAATTTCTTTTAACATGAAATCCTCAAAACCACCTTTTTCAGCTGCATCAATATTCCAAGTAACATGATAAATTTCTTTTTCTATTTTTTCGCCATCTTCATTTCTAAGTTCAACACCATTAGGAGTTAGTATGGCAAACTCTTTATCTTCTAAAAGATAAACATCTCTTGTATGATTTAAAACAGCAGGTATATCTGAAGCAATAAAGCTTTCATCTTTACCTAAACCAACTATAAGAGGACTGTCTTTTCTTACAGCAATTAATTTATTTGGCTCATTTTTAGCTATTACACCAATAGCAAAGCTTCCTTCAAGTTTAGAAGTTGCTTTTACTACAGCTTCAAATAAATCATCTTTATAATAGTAATCAATTAAGTTTGGTATAACTTCTGTATCTGTTTCTGAAAAGAATTTATATCCCTTTGAAGATAACCATTCTCTTAATTTCATATAATTTTCTATAATACCATTATGAACTACACTAATTGTAGCATTTTCTGTAGTATGAGGATGTGAATTTACATCAGATGGTTCACCATGAGTAGCCCATCTAGTATGACCAATTCCAATATGACCATTAACAGGTTTTTCTTTTAAGCTTAATGCTAAATTATTTAAACGACCTTTGAATTTTCTAACATTAATTCCTTCATTTAAAATTGCAACACCTGCAGAGTCATATCCTCTGTATTCTAATTTTGATAATCCTTCTACTAATAGATTAGACGCTTGTCTTTTTCCTACATATCCAACTATTCCGCACATAATAAATAATCTTCCTTCCATTATTAAAATATTTTTTAGAGTTTATTGTAATTTTTAAATGACAGTATTAAAAAGGGTATACTAGTACTAGGACATTTAAAAAAACAATGAAGGTTTTAACACCAGACTAGAATTGTGCTACAAATCACTTTGTAGTTTTGCTAGTCGTTAACGGTAGTGCGATACCGTGGGGCACCCGCCGAAGAATTCGATACTCCCCATCCTCGTCAACTTAAGTGAGACCCCAAATCTTCGATTTGGTTGGTCGAACTTACTCAGCATAAGCTGAGTTTCCTTTAAAAAATCAAATCTTCGATTTGGTTGGTCGAACTTACTCAGCGTAAGCTGAGTTTCCTTTAAAAAATCAAACCTTTGGTTTAATTAAATGATTTAAAAGCTAGTTAGCTATATCCACTTAAGTTCTGGCGCTTTTATGAAATTATAATTTGTTGTATTACTATAATAATCACATCCTTCGTTAATTATTTAGTATACCTGTTCATAATTCTAACACAAAATTATGATTTGTCTATAGTTTAGGTATAACTATTATGAAAATTTATCCAAAAATAAAAATTATAATAATACATTATATGGATTTAAAATAAAAATGTCATAAGTTCATATAGAAAAAATATTCAGCCTAATTTTAGGAGGAAATATATTAAAATTTAAATGTAAATAGGGTAAATGTATAAATTATAAATTATCTGGCAAGAATATCTAAGAGAGTTTAAAAACAGGAGGTAATGTGAAGTGTCAGGTTTAGAAATTAATAAAAGACCAACAGATATTCCAAATAGTGCAAAAAAATCAAGAAAACATGGTAAGGTACCAGGTGTTTTATATGGGAAAACAATAAAAAACTTAGCATTTGAAGTAGGAGAAATTGAATTAGCTCATGAAATAGGAATTAATGGGCAACATGGAGTTCTTGAATTTTCTTTAGATGGAGAAAATCATAAAGGCTTAATAAAAGAAATTCAAAAAGATCCAGTTACAAATAAAATTATTCATTTGGATTTAGAAGAAGTAAGAGGAAATGAAAAGGTAATTTCTTCTGTACCAATACATTATATTGGTGAAGAATTTCTTAATAAGAAAGGTATTGTATTACAAAAAGAAAAAGATAATGTAAAAGTTGAATGTTCAGCTGAAGCAATACCTAAATATATAGATTTTAATGTAGGTACAGGAACTGTTGGGTCTGTATATAAATTTGGAGATTTAGAAGTTGCATCAGAAATATCAATTTTAGATGATTTAAATTCAGTAATTGCTTCTATAAGTTATGAACGTAAGACAGTTAGTGATGATATGGATGAAGCACAAGAAGCTGATATAAAAGATGTAGCAGAATAAAAAATATATGCAAAAAATAAGGGGCTGTCGCACTAAAATTTTTATACACAATATATTGTTTTAAAAAATAAAAATCAACACAACATATTGTAGTATTTATTCTTAATGCGACATCTTCTTATTTTTTTATTTAATTTTATATAAATTTGGTATATAATAACTAAGGGATATACTATTGAAAATGTTTAGGAGGGAATAAAATGAATTATAAAGAGAAGTATAATGAGTGGTTAAACTCAAAAGTAATATCAGAAAGCGTAAAAGAAGAACTAAGAGGAATTACAGACGAAAAAGAATTGGAAGATAGATTTTATAAAGAATTAGATTTTGGTACAGGTGGACTAAGAGGGGTTATAGGATATGGTTCTAACAGAATGAACGTTTACACTGTATCAAAGGCAACACAAGGCTTTGCTAATTATTTAAATAAAAACTTTGAATCACCAAAGGTTGCAATTGCATATGATTCAAGAAATATGTCAAAGGAATTTGCTGAAGCAGCAGCTTTAACTCTTTGTGCAAATAATGTAAAAGTATATTTATATGAAAGCTTAAGACCAACACCAATGCTTTCTTTTGCAACGAGACATTTAAGTTGTCAAGGTGGAATAGTAATTACAGCTTCACATAATCCAAAAATATACAATGGATATAAAGTATATGATGAATTCGGTGGACAAGTTACAGACGAAAAGGCTGGACTAATTATTAATGAAGTAAATAGCATAGAAAATTATGAAGATATAAAGACTATTTCTTTAGAAGAAGCAATAAAAGACAATCTTTTAGAATATATAGGTGAAGATGTAGATAAGGCTTATCTTGAAGAAGTAAAAGGTCTTACTATAAGAACAGAATTAGTTAAAGAGCATGCTAAAGACTTAAAGGTTATATATACTCCAATTCATGGTAGTGGAAATATGCCAGTTAGAAGAGTTCTTAAAGAATTAGGATATGAAAATGTTGAAGTTGTAAAAGAACAAGAAAAACCAGATGGTAATTTCCCAACAGCTTCTTATCCAAATCCAGAAAATCCACAAGTATTTGAATTAGCTTTAGAAATGGCTAAAACAAATACTCCTGATATCATATTTGGTACAGACCCAGATTGTGATAGAATAGGTGTTGTTGTTAAAGAAAATAGTGGGGAATATAAAGTTTTAACAGGAAATCAAACAGGTCTTTTATTAACAGATTATATATTATCATCACTTAAAGAAGAAGGAAAATTACCTTCAAATGGAGTTGTTATTAAAACTATCGTAACAAGTGAAGGTGCAAGAGCTATAGCTAATTACTATGGTGTTGAAATAATGGATGTTTTAACTGGATTCAAATATATTGGAGAAAAAATAAGACAATTCCAAGAAAAGGGAGATAAGAAGTATTTATTTGGATTTGAAGAAAGTTATGGATATTTAGCTGGAGAATTTGTTAGAGATAAAGATGCTGTTATAGCTTCTATGTTAATAGCAGAAATGACACTTTATTATAAAGAACAAGGAAAATCTTTATATGAAGCTTTAATTGAACTTTATAATAGAATTGGATTCTTTAAAGAAGACTTAATTTCAATTGAGTTAAAAGGTAAAGAAGGGCAAGAAAAAATTAGTAAGTGCTTAGATTTATTAAGAGAAACAGCTTTAACAGAAGTTGATGGAGTTAAAGTTGCAACTAGACTTGACTATAAGTTAAGTAAAGAAGAAAATTTAGAAAGCAATAAAGAATTTGTTATTAACTTACCAAAATCAAATGTATTAAAATACATTTTAGCTGATGGTTCATCATTTGTTGTTAGACCTTCAGGTACAGAACCAAAAATGAAAGTTTATTCAGCAGTTAAGGGAGAAAGTTTAACAAATGCTGAAGAAAAGTTAAAGAGATTTAACGAAAAGGTTATGGAAATTATAAATGAAAAATTAGCATAATAAAAGGGCTGCTGGTATTCCAGCAGTTTTTTTATTTTACTTAATTAATTTGAAACTTTTAAGGTAATAATGTATTATGAATAATGAAATAATTTACTAAAGGAGTGTAATTTATGGATTATAAGGCAAAAATTAAGGAAAGAATGAGTAAATTATTATTTTTAGAAATGAATAAAGATGGATTTAAAGAAAATATAGGAATACCATCATATGTTACTTTTAAAAATAAAGATTTATATTTACCAATTAGCTCTGAATACATAAGTTCAAATATAAATGATGAAATAAAGATAAAGAACTTACCAATATACTATTTTATAGAAGGAATGTTTATAGCAATTGGTGCAGACGAAAATTTAAGATTTAATGATGATTATGAGTTAATTTTAGATTATATAAAAGATACAGAAAATTGTATTAAATCATTAATAAGCAAAAGAATACAAGAAGAAAGATATTTAGATGCGTATCTTTTATTAAAAGGATATTATTCATATTCAAAGGACCTTGAAGTTATGAAAAAAATACTTCTTGTAGGTGAAACTATAAGAGAACAGGATAGTAGCTTTAAGGATATATTATTAGATGATATTGAATATTGCATTACAAATAATTTAAAAATAGTAGAACCATATTTATATAAAGCAATTGTTCTTAAAAATGAAGGTGATTTTAAGGCTGCAAGAGTTGCAATTAATGAATATATAAATAAGGGTGGCAAGGTAACTAAAGAAGTTGAAATAATAAATACTGATATACAAAATATTTCAGATTATGAAAATGCAATTGAATTATTAGCTGAAGAGCCAGCAAAGGCAGTTGAAATATTATTAAGACTTGCAGGAGAATTTGAAGAAAATCCCCTTATTTATTATTACTTAGGAATTGCTTTTAGAAAATTAGAAGATTATCACAAAGCTATTTATTACTTAAAAGAAAGTGTAAAGAGAGAAAGTGGAATACTTGAAGTTATAGTTGAATTAGGTTTAAATTATGCTTGTATTAATGATTTTGAAGAAGCTATTAAATTCTTTAAAAAAGCATTTGAAGCATCTAGAGATGTTGAAATTTGTACTAATATTGTAATGTGCTATTTAAATATTAATGATTTAGAAAATGCAAAATTACATTTAGATATAGCTAAAAATTTAAATCCTGATGATGAAATAGTAAAACAATTAGATACTATGATTAACAAGGAGCAATAAGGGAAGAGAGTATATGGGTAAAGCTGAAAGATATAGAAATATAGATATGTTAGGTTATAAAATTTTTGCTTCTGATATGAATAGCTGCTTAGAAAAAGTTTTTTCCATGAAAAAGGTTCATATTGTATCAGGAAATCCAGAAGTATTATATGTTGGATTAAATAATAAAGAATTATTTAAAAATTTTATATCTGATAAGTCAGTAATAATACCAGATGGAGTTGGAGTTCAAATAAGTGCAAAAATATTAAAGACTCCAGTAAAGGAAAAAATAGCAGGAATAGAATTAATGAAAAAAATACTTGAAAAATGTGAGAAAACAGGAGAAAGTATTTATTTATTAGGAGCAAGTGAAGAAAATTTAAAGGCTTGTGTTGCTAATATAGTTAGGGATTTTCCTAAAATAAATATTGCTGGATATCATAATGGTTTTTTTGATTTAAATAATCCAAAAGAAATATTAGAAGAAATAAAAGAAAAGAAACCAATGGCAATTTTTGTAGCAATGGGATGTCCAAGACAAGAAAATTTTATTGTGAAATATATGGATGAATTACCTTGCAAAATATTTATGGGGGTTGGTGGAAGCTTTGATGTTATTGCAGAAAAGGTTAATAGGGCACCAAGATGGATGATTAATATAGGTATGGAATGGGCTTATAGAGTATCCAAGGAACCGTGGAGAATAAAGAGGCTTGGAAGTATTCCTAAATTTATAGGAATTGTTATTAAAAATAGGGGTAAAAAATATGAAAGGTAGCAAAATATTTAAAGCAGCATTTATTGTAATGATTATAAGTATAATAAGTAGATTTTTAGGTTTATTTAGAGATATGCTTGTAAGCTATCAATTTGGTATGAATATGTATACAGATGCTTATAAAGCAGCTGTATCTGTACCAGAAACTGTTTTTACTATTGTTGGGCTTGCTATATCGACTGTATTTATTCCTATGCTTAGTAAAGTCAAGTATGAAAAAAATAAAGAAGAAATGTTTAAATTTTCCAATAATATAATATCCATATTATTAGTAATATCTATTATTGCATTTTCTTTAGGGTTTGCATTTACAAGAGAAATAGTTTCTTTTATGTTTGATGGGTTTAGTAATGAAAAATTTATACTTACAGTTTTTTTAACTAGAATAACATTATTTAATCTTTTGTTTTTATCAATAAACGCTTGCTATACGGCAATGCTTCAAGTATGTGAAGATTTTGTTATACCATCAATTTTAGGAATGTTTTTTAATGTACCAATGATAATTTATTTATTATTTTTTTCAAATATAAATATTATTGGACTTACAATTGCAAATGTTATTGGTAACTTTTTAAGAGTTGCAATTCAAGTTCCGGTTTTATATAAATATGGATATAAATTTAAATTGTTTATTGATTTAAAAGATGAAAGAATTAAAAGGATTTTAATATTAATTATTCCTGTAATAATTGGATCAGGAGCTAATTCATTAAATATGGTAGTTGATATGAAAGTTGCATCATCATTGGGAGATGGAGCTGTTAGTGCTTTAGATTTTGCACAAAAGATAATAGTTTTTGCTAATACTGCAATAACAACAGCAATTGTATCGGTAATGTATCCTTTAATGGCAAATAAGTTAAATGAAGGAGATAATGAAGGTTTTGTAGTGTATTTATCAAAATCTGTTTCAATAATAGCATTATTATTAATACCAATTTCATTTGGATTTATATTGTTAAATAAAGAAGTTATTAGTATTTTTTATGAAAGAGGTAATTTTACAGCTTCTGATGTAGGATTGACTTCATTGGCATTTTTAGGTTATTCATTAGTATTACCATTTACAGGAGTAAGAGACATATTAAATTCTTCATTATTTTCAATGCAAAAAACTAAGGTTACAACGATGAATGGTGTTATAGGGGTTATTGTAAATATTATTTTAAGCATTACATTATCAAAGATATATGGAGTTTTTGGAGTGGCAATGGCTTCAACCATATCATCTATAGTAACTGCAGTACTTTTATTTATTTCTACTAGAAGACTTGTAGGTAATTTTGATGTTGTACCTATGATAATAAAGTTATTAAAAATACTTTTTGCTGCAATAATGATGTTATTTGTATTAGTTGCATTAAATAATGTGTTAAACCTTGATAATAAAATAATAATAATTTTAGTTAATGGAACTGCAGGTATACTTATATATTCTATATTATGTAAGATATTAAAAATTGAAGAATTTAATGAAGCAATAGATATGATAAAAAATAAGGTGTCTAAAAAAGCTGCATAGGAGGAAAATATGAAAATATTATTTATAGCATGTTATTCACCATTAATAAATAATTCTGCATCTATAGAAACACTACAATATTTAAATAATTTAGCTAAAATAGATGAAAATGAAGTTCACTTATTAACGGTGAACTTCCCAAAGAATTCAATTTATTATGATGAGTATATACTTAGCATGTTAAACGAAAAAGTGAAGATGCATATAATTTCAGGAGGTAAAATCTTTGAAAAAATTATGCCAAAGAAGCCTAGCAATAAAGCTGAAGTAAATTCTTCACAAAATAATAAAAGTTTTATAAAAAGTATGCTTAAAAAAGGAAAATCTATAATTGCAGTACCAGATATGTATTTTAATTGGGCTAAAGCAGCATCAAAGTATGGAATAGAATTAATGAAGAAAGAAAAATTTGATGTTATGTTTTCAATGCATGAACCGCCATCAAGTCATATTTGTGCAATGAAAATTAAAGAAGAGTTTAAAGATTTACCATGGGTAACTTATTGGAGCGATCCATGGCTTAAAGATTCAACAAGAGAAAATATAAGTCCAGTAAGAAGAAAATATGAACAATCATTTGAAAGAAAAGTTGTTAATTTAAGTGACAGATTTATTTTTGTAACTAAGGCTAATAGAGATGATTATGTAAACTCATATAATATTCCAATAGAAAAAACATTTATAGTAACTAGAGGATATGATGAAAAGCAATATAAAGAAATAAAGGAAAAATCAAATCCTAAGCTTATAGAAAAGGAGAAAATAAATTTTGTTTATGCAGGAGAAATTTTTTCAAAGCTTAGAAATGTTAATCCATTTATAGATGCTTTAAATGTAATTAAAAATGAAAATATTGATTTATACAACAAATTAAATATTATGTTTTTTGGAAATATTGATAGTGATGAAGTTAAAAATAAATTAAATGTTATTGATAAAGTTAGTGTTTCACCGAGAATTCCATATGATGAAGCTTTAGGGTATATGCTTAATAGTCAAGTGCTTTTATTATTTGGAAATAAAAATTCAAAACAAATCCCAGCTAAGGTTTATGATTACTTTGGTGCAGAAGGACTTATTTTTGTTATTCTTGGAGATGAAAATGATCCTATAAAAGATGTAGTGAAAAATAAAGAAAAGTGTATTGTTGTTAATAACAATGTTGATGAAATTGTTAATGGAATCAATAAAATAGCATCTATGATTGAATTGGGAATAAAGCATGGAGCTATAGAGGAATATAAATGGCAGTACATTTCTAAAAGACTTAATGATATATTAAGGGGGTAATCATTATGCATGTTATGTTTATACCTTCTTGGTATGATAATTCAAGAAATAAAGTTCATGGTAGTTTTTTTAGAGAACAAGCTAATAAACTTCAAGAAAGTGGAGTAAAAGTAACTGTTGCTTATAACGAAATATGGTCATTAACATTAATGGGCAAAATAAAAGAAAAAAGTGGATTGTTTTTTGAAATTGAAAAAGGATTAAGAACTTATAGATATAAAAATTATAATTTTATACCTAAAAGTTCATTAATGTTTAATGTATTTGATAAAAGAGTGGAAAAGTTATATAAGGAAATTACTAAAAAAGAAGGTAAAGTAGATATTATCCACGCTCAATCATCACTATGGGGTGGAATAAGTGCAGCTTATATAGCAAAAAAATATAATATTCCATTAGTTATTACTGAACATTCTTCTGTAGAAAGAGGAGTTTATGTAAGAAAAAGCTATTATAAAAGAATTATAGATTCTTATAAAACTGCAGATAAGATAATAACAGTTGGAAATGGCTTAAAGAAGGAAATTGAAAAATTAGCAGGAAGAAATGATATAGAGGTTATTGGAAATCTTGTTGATTTATCTTTATTTGATATTAGAAATGTTAAAAAAGAAAATAATGATTTTACATTTTTCAGTGTTGCATTTTTAGAAGGTGAAAAAGGGTTTGATACATTAATTAAATCTTTTGCAAAAGTATATAAAAATAAAAATGTTAAATTAGTCATAGGTGGAGATGGAAGTCAAAAGGAATGGCTAAAGGGAATAGCAAAAGAAAATGGAGTAGAACTACAAGTATTATTTACAGGAGCATTATCTAGAGAAGAGGTAGCAAGTTGGATGAATAAATGTGATATATTTGTACTACCTTCAAGATATGAAACCTTTGGAGTTGTATATATTGAAGCTTTAGCAAGTGGAAAACCAGTAATAGCAACATTTAATGGTGGAGCAGAAGATATAATAAATGAAGAGGTTGGAGTATTAGTTGAAATAGATAATGTAAATAAATTAGCACAAGCTATGGAAAAGGTAAGGGAGAATTATAATAAATATAATCCAGAAAGTTTAAGAAATTATTGTACTGAAAAGTTTAGTGCAAATGTTATAATAAAAAAAATAATAAATGTTTATAAAAAAGTTATAAGATAAAGAGGTGTTAATATGTATTTTAAGGATTATTCAATAGATAAGTTTTTATATGAATTAAAAACAGATTTACCATCACCAGGAGGCGGAAGTACAGCTGCATTAGTTTCAGCATTAGCAGGAGCTTTAAATTCTATGGTATATTCATTTACTGTAGATAAAAAATCATTTGAAAATTTAAATCATGAAAATAAAGAAAAAATGAAAAGTTTAAAAGTAAAATGTGAAGAATTTATAAGTAAAAGTATTTCCTATATGGAAACAGATAGGGAAACCTTTATAGCATTAATGGATACATTTAAACTTCCAAAAGAAAGTGATGTAGAAAAGAAATATAGATCACAAATGATTAAAGAAAAGACGATAGCAGCAATGGAATCTCCTTTAAATTTAGCTAAAGATTCGTTAAAATTTTATGATAATATAGATTTTGCTATTGAATTTGGAAATAAGAATTTAACATCTGATGCTATAGTAGCAGCAATACTTTTACATTCAGCTATAGAAAGTGCAGTAGTTAATGTTTTTGTAAATTATAATAGTTTATATAATAAAGAAGGATATGAAAATATTCCAGAAGAATGTAGAGAAATAATTAAAAAGTCATTAGATAAAAAAGAAATTATAGTTAAAGAATATGGAATATAAATAATAAAGCTGTAATATAAGTTTTTCAACTTTATATTATGGCTTTATTATTTTGAAATACTTAGGTTTTATATATTAATTTTTATTGTGATTGGTATTCAGGTAAATCAGTAAGAGGTTTAAATTCATAGCCATCAGCTCTAATTTGTTGTATTACAGTTTTTAAAACAGCAGTATTTGTTTTTGAAACTGCATGTAATAACATTATGCATCCAGGATGAACACCTTGTGTTATTTTTTTTATAGCGACTTCTTCGCTAGGTTGATTGTCTATAATCCAATCTTTGTAGGCAAAACTCCAAAAAATACTTTTATATCCTAAATCATTAGTTTTCTTTAATGAATTAATAGAATATTTGCCCATAGGTGGTCTAAAAAATTTAGGCATATCGCTACCAACGACTTCTTTGTAAGCATTTTCTACATCTATAAATTCAGATTTGAATTTTTGTGGATCTGTAACACTTGCCATTGATGGATGGTGGTTAGAGTGATTACATACTAAATGACCTTCATCAGCCATTCTTTTAACTATTTCAGGATTTTGAACTATATATGGTTTTACAACAAAAAAAGCAGCAGGAACTTTTTCATCACGAAGTATATCTAATATTTTTGCTGTATATCCATTTTCATACCCTTCATCAAAAGTTAAGTAAATTACTTTTTCATTAGTATCGCCTAAATAATAGGCATTATATTTAGATAAAAGTCCTGTTGCTTCTTTAGGACATTCAGGCATTAAATCTTTGCCTCTGTTAACAAAATACCAATTCAATTCAAAATCATCACCGATTGAATATTTTGAATAAGCATAGGCATTGCTTACAATTAAAGAAATTAAAATAAAAATTGATACTAATAAAAAGGAGAATTTATTTTTTTTCAATAGTATCACCTCCTAATAATATCTTTTGTAGAGCCGAAAATATTACACATGGAAAATAAAGAAAATATATAGAAAAAATTGACAAGAAGCTATTAAAGGGATATAATGGAAATGTATTATTAATGAAGGAGGTAGGAATATGTTAAAATCTTATATAAATTTAAAAGAAATGTTTAATTTAATTATAAGTAAATATAACA
>ERZ773149.2424-NODE-2424-length-13147-cov-3.645814_pt1 | contig 13147 bp, 9 predicted proteins | sample MGYA00511081_ERZ773149 | MGnify/ENA primary metagenome ERZ773149 (study PRJEB29015, sample SAMEA2737846) | human gut metagenome | biome: human gut; feature: human-associated habitat; material: faeces | place: China | collected 2012 ...
CGCAATCCCTGGGATGATCTGGTCAGGAAGCTGTGCAGGCGAATCGGCTTGGTGTTCGGATCGACGGTACGGTCCGACCCGGATGACCCGTCAGAGGAGCCTGTGGATTGAGAGTCGGTCGCCTGGGTCGCCTGATAGGTGACCAGCAGCGGTTTCGGCCCCCACATCTGCAACGCCTTCAACGCATCGCTGTCGGCCGCCGCGTCGATCTTCACGGAAACCTTCTTGTTCGCCGCGATGGACGGCACCGTGGCCGTGCCGAGAACGGTGCGCACCGGAATTGATACGTCCCCGGTCGCCCAATGCTGGATGTCAGTGCGCGATACGAACGTATATGACGGGTTGTAGGCCACGGTCACCAGGCCCGGTGACGTCGCGGCATACGTGGGATTGGAGATGCTGATGGTGATGTGGTAGCCGGATGTGTCGGTGACCACGGGCGTCGATTCGGTGATCGACAAGGCGGTCGTCTGCGTGGCCGTGTCCGTCTCGTCATCCGCCATCGCCATATGTGCCGGGCCGGCCGGTACCATGCGGCCTGCGAACAGCATCGCGCATGTCAGCAACATGATGGTAAAGAAGCGCCATAGGCGTGTCGTTCGGTGAGATAACGATGGCACGGCCTGACCGTGCTCGGGGCTGTTCGCGATCATCCCTGCTTCATTTTCCTTGCGTAGAGCCAAGCGATCTTGCGTTCATTAGGATAGCTGAGAACGTCATCCAAATCATCGAAATCCACCCAGATGGCGTCTTCGGCTTCATGATCCGGATCGCCCTCCACCGTCAGGTCGCCGCCGATCTGGCGCAGCGCGAAATGATGCACGAGCTTATGCACGCGCTGGCTGGTACCGGTGAACCAATAGTCGATGGTGGCAATGGACTCGACCACCTCACCCAGAATGCCGGTCTCCTCGTGCACCTCGCGCACGGCGGTCTGCTGCGGCGTCTCGCCCTTTTCGATATGGCCCTTGGGAAGGCACCATTCGAGATGGCCGTTGCGGGAGTGTCGCGCGATGATGGCCACACGGCCGCGCTCGTCGAACACCAGGCCGCCGGCCGAGTATTCGCGCACCACCGGGAGCTCCTGAGCGTCCAGCGACGCGAATGTGGTCGGCCCGTCGCCCGCCCGTCGCTGCGGCATCATCGCAGGTGTGGGAAAGCGTGGTTCCGGTGGCCTGACAACGGTTTTCGGCGTGCGCGGAGCCTCGGACGTATAGAGCAACGTATCGGGTTCGAGCGGATTTTGGGTATGGTCGCCCGCAGCATGCGCAAGCATGCGCGCGAGGTCTGCGGGCGTAATCATGACTTCCACCTTACTCAATACCGTGTGCAGGTGGGGTAACGGTATGCTTGAATACGCATAAAAGCGGTAATACTTTATGGAAAGGCCTCGTGTGAATTTCGAAGTTTGGCCGGAAGCCATTGAACTTGGACACCTGTTCGCGGCTCGCGGGTACGAGCTGGCGTTGGTGGGCGGCCCCGTGCGTGACCTGTTGCTGCACCGGCGTTCCCACGACCTCGATTTCTGCACTTCGGCCCATCCCGACGAGTTCGAGCCGATCCTGCGTCATTGGGGACGTGACGGTTTCTGGGATATGGGCCGCAAATTCGGCACTTTGGGTGCGATGCGCCGGCGCGAGGACGGCACCGAAGTCAAGGTGGAGATCACTACGTACCGGTCCGACACGTACGATCCCGAATCCCGCAAGCCCGAAGTCAGCTACGGCGATTCGCTCGAAGGCGATCTGTCCCGCCGTGATTTCACCGTGAACGCCATGGCGCTGCGCGTGCCGCAGCTGGAGTTCGTGGACCCGTTCGGCGGCGCCAGCGATTTGGCTAAAGGCGTATTGCGCACGCCGGTGGATCCGTATCAGTCCTTCGACGACGACCCGCTGCGCATGATGCGTGCCGTGCGTTTCGTCGCACAGCTCGGGTTCAGCATCGCCCCCGACACGGCTGCCGCCATCAGCGACATGACCGATCGCATCGACATCGTATCCGCTGAACGGGTGCGTGACGAGCTCACGAAGCTGCTGCTGTCCGATCGTCCGAGGGCGGGTGTCGAAGCGCTGGTCGAATCAGGTCTCGCCGATATCGTATTCCCGGAGATTCCCGCCCTGCAGCTGGAAATCGACGAGCACCACCGCCACAAGGACGTGTTCGAGCACACGATGATTGTGCTCGATCGCGCCATAGCGCTGGAGACCGGGCCGGAAGGCCCCGTGCCCGCTCCCGACCTGACGCTTCGCCTGGCCGCGCTGACCCATGACATCGGCAAGCCGAAAACACGCCGGTTCGAGCCCGGCGGCAAGGTCAGCTTCCATCATCACGATGCGGTCGGCGCGAAAATGACGCGCAAACGGCTCAAGGCGCTGCGGTTCGACCATCATCTCGTCGAGGATGTCAGCGAGTTAGTGAACCTGCATCTGCGGTTCCACGGGTATGTCGAAGAACCGTGGACCGATTCCGCCGTGCGACGCTACGTCAAGGACGCCGGTCCGCTGTATGAGCGGCTGAACCGGCTGACCCGCGCCGACGCTACCACTCAGAACCGTCGCAAGGCGATGGTGTTCTCGTCCGCCATGGACGAGATGGAGCAGCGCGTGCGCGATCTCAAGGAGAAAGAGGACTTCGACGCCATCCGGCCGGATATCGACGGCAATGAGATCATGACCATCCTCGGCATCGCTCCCGGCCCGGAGGTCGGCCGCGCATACAAGCACATGCTGGAATACCGGCTCGATAACGGTCCGGTCGACCATGACACCGCGGTGGCCGAGCTCAAGCGGTGGCACGCGTCGCTGTAAACGTGCCCAAGAAACGGTTCGGCGGCTGTCCGCGTAAGGCAGGCAGCCGCCGAATATCGGGGGTTTCAGGCCGTCATGACGATGCTGGCCGTCATTCCACCTTCTCATGATCGAGGGCCTTGGGCAAGGTGCCCATTGACTGTACGGGCACGCATCCCTCGAAGTTTTCGATGGCGGTGTCGCCGCTCGGCAGGCTGTCCTTGTTGGCCAGATCGTTGAACGAGGCGCCGAGCACCACGTCAATCAGCTTGTCGTCGCGGTCATCCATCACCATCACCGCGTCCGTGAAGTTCGTGTTCAGCGTGTACGCCTCGTTGATGGCGTTCTTGCCGAAATAGATTGTGGTGCGCTCGACCTTCTTGCCCTTGTAATTGTCCCAGCCGGTGACCTTGAACTGGCGGTTCGACAGCGCGGTGCTGACGGCCTTCGCGAAGCCGACGAATTTGGTGCCGTTCAGCACGCGCACCTTGACGTTCGCATAGTTGGAATATGTCTGGTTCTTGCCGTTGGCGTCCTTGGTCGAGCAGGGCACGCGCACGCCGTAATTCGGCTTGACTGCGGACGTGGCCGTTATGCCCAGACCCCCGACATGGAAATAGAACAGCGCCGACACGACCAGGGCGACGGCAAGCACCGCGCCGACACAGGAGAATACGATCTGCTGGCGGCGGCGAATGTAACGCTTGCGTTCCGCGCGTTCGTCATAAGGCTGAGTCATGGGTCCGTCCTTTTCTTACGAGACTGGTACACAGATTAGCGTCACTGTCTGACGCGATAAGACAGGGATGGCAGGACGGTCATGACCGGTCTCGCCGGCGCCTGCGCAGCGATGATGCGATCCACCGTGGCGGATTGCTCCCATGCGGTGCGAACGCGGCGGGCGACGGCATCGTCCGGTACGAACGCGATGACCGATGGGCCGGAGCCGGAAACGAATGACCGGGATGCCCCGGCGGCCAGGGCGGCTTCGATGGCTTCGCCGCTGCGGGGGTGCAAGGTGACCGCGGCGCGCTGCAGATGGTTGTCGTCGCCGTCTCCCGCGCCCATCTTGTCGAAGGTCGAGTAGACATTCGGCGTGCTCAATTGCGCATGGTACGCTCCCACCAGCAATTGGCCGGCGAATCCGCGGTCTCGCAGCGTCTGAACGCACGATGAATCATCCTCCAGCGGGATGATCCGCTCGCCGAAACCGGTGCCATGCGCATATCCGCCCTCCAGGCAGAAGGGCATATCGGCGCCGAGCGTGGCGGCGATATCACGCAGCCGTTCAATCGGCCAGTGCAGTCCCCACAGGGTGTTCACGGCGAGCAATGTCGCCGCCGCGTCGGCGGATCCGCCGCCCAATCCGGCGCCGACGGGAATGTGCTTGTCCACATGCAGCGCCACGTCCGGCTCCTGCCCCGCGGCCCTGGCGATCGCGAACAACGCAAGCACCGCATGGTTGCGGCGCATGTCGCTGCCGCTCGATGCCAGATCACCCAGATGCTCGCCGCTCAGTTCGAGCGAGAACCCGCTGTCGGGGGTCTTGGCGGTCGCCGTCACCACGTCGTTGACGCCGATGGCGCAATATATCGTGTCCAGCGCGTGCCGGCCGCCCCATTCCTCATGGGCGGGCCCTACGTGCAACGTCAGATTGGTTTTCGCGGGAACCGTGACCTCCACCGAGTGCAGCGGCCCGGCTGGTGTCGTTTCCGCGGCTGCTACATGACGGCGGATGGGCCAATGCGCGGGGACGCTTGGCGAACGCCGCACCTGACCCGGTGTCGCTGACCGTACATTGTCCATTGCTGTGGCGCTCATGATGATGCCTGCCCCTGTTCATGCTGCGATTGCCTCAGCGCCGTCGCCAGAGCGGCGAATTCGTCGATGGTCAGCGTCTCGCCGCGGCGTGTCGGGTCGATGCCCGCCGTGTGGAACACTTCATCGGGCACCATGCGCTTGAGTGCGGCATGCAGCGTTTTGCGACGCTGGCTGAAGGCCGCGTCGACCAACTGGAACGTCAGCTGGCGCAACTGGGGGTCGCGCGGGCCCGCATGCGACTGGACACGGGTGAACGCGGCCAGGGCCGAATCCACGTTCGGCGCTGGCCAGAATACGTGACGCCCGATGTTGCCCACGCGTTCCGCCGAGCCGTACCACGCCAGCTTCACGCTGGGCGCGCCGTAAATCTTCGAGCCGGGAGTGGCGGTCAGACGGTCCGCGACTTCTTTCTGCACCATCACCACGAAGGACGTCAGCATGTCGAAGCGTTCCAGCAGCGTCAGGATGATCGGCGTGGCCACATTGTACGGAAGGTTCGCCACCAGGGTGAACGGTTCGTCGCCGCTGAACTCGGGGAGGTCCGCCGACGTGAGGGCCAGCGCGTCCTTGTTGATGACCGTGAGGCGGTTCCTCGCATCCGGCATGTATGTGTCGATGGTATGCGGCAGCCGTTGCGCGACCGGCGGGTCGATCTCGACCGCGGTCATCGTGGCGCCAGTTTCCAGGATGGCCAGTGTCAGCGACCCCAATCCGGGGCCGACTTCCAGCACCCGCGTATCGGCGGTGACCGCGGCCTCGCGCACGATGCGGCGCACTGTTCCGGGATCGATGACGAAGTTCTGGCCGAATTTCTTGGTCGGGCTGATGCCGGCTTCGGCTGCTATGTGACGGATGTCGGCCGCGCCGAGCAGTCGCCCGGCGACTGCGGGTTTCTCGGCGGCTGCGGATGCTCCGGAAGGTGCAGGGGATGGATTCATGTCAGTCATAACGCTCGCTATCAGTACCAGCCGATTTGCTCGGAGCGTTCCCATGCCTTGGACGGGCTGCCATACCGTCGGGCGATATACGCCAGCCCCCAGTCGATCTGCACAGCGCCGTCGTCACGGTAATTTGCGCCGAACTCGGCCATTTTGCTCGCAGGCAGCGACTGCGGGATTCCGTAGGCGCCGGTCTTCGCGTTCTCGGCGTACCACAGCCATCTGGATTCGCGGGTCCACAGCTTGTCGAGGCATGTCCAGTCGTAGCTGGTCCAGCCGCGCTGTGCGGCCGCGCCGGATGCGTAGGCTTTGGCCTGCGCGGCGGTCGGGTGCCATAGGCGTCCCTGCGAGCTGCTGCCGGAATTGCCGGAGTTGTCGTTGCCGCCGTTGTTGCCGGAGTTTCCCGAGTTTCCGGAGTTGCCGGAGTTTCCCGAGTTGCCGCTATTGCCTGAGTTCCCTGAGTTCCCGGAATTGCCGTTGTTGCCCGAATTCCCGTTGTTCTTGTCGTTGTTTTTGTCATTGTTCGACGTATCATCCGACTTGTTTGCGCCGGACGTGCTGCCGTTCGAGGAGTTGCCATCCGACTTGCCGGCGTTGTCGCTGCCTTTATCGGCTTGCCCCTTGCTGGTGTCGGAAGGTTCGGCGGCCTTCTCCGGGCCTACGGCGACGATGGTGTCGAGGGAGATTTTGGTGGTCGTCTCCGAAATCAGCGTTCGAGTCTCTGCGATGCCATCGACATACGTGACGTTATAGACCTGCTTCTTCTCGCCGTCTTCCCCCTGTTGGCGGACCACGGATGTTCCTGGCTCCAACGACTTATCAACAATCGTCTGCGAACCATGGGGAATGGCGACGGTCGTCGTCTCCTGCCCGTGGGTGACGCGCTGAACGCGCAGCACGGTCTTGTCTCCGTCCTTCTCGACACTGACGCGGTCTTCCTTGTTGAGGCTGATGCCTTTGGAATCGAGAATCGACGCGGCGGGGAGCTTGCCATTCGGCGCGACCGACGTTTTGCCGTCGGCGATGACCGTCACCGGGCCGGACTCGTTGATGACGAGGCCGCCGGTGAGCTGGCTGTAGATGTTGTCGATGTCCACGGTGACTTTCGCGGCCTCGTTCTCGTTCTGCTGGAAAAACCCGAGCAGCTGGGAGGCGCTGGTCGCCACGGTCCAGAACGGCACGCGCTGTCCGTCGATGCTGATGGTCGTCTGATATGCGCTGCGGACCGTGACCACGTCATGATTGCTGAGGATGTCGCCGCTGGTGGATTGCACCAGATCATGGGATTTGACGTCGACGCCCCGCTCTTCAAGCAGGCGCGTCACGCTCATGGCATACGTGGTGACGGTCTGGGTGTCGCCGTTGATGCTGAGTGCGATGGTCTTGCGTGCGGCGACGCCGAATGCGACCGTTGAGGCAAGAGCCACGGCGACGGCGCAGATCGCCACCCGAATGCGACGCAATCGAACAAAACGTCGTGGTGTCCACCGCCTGGCCATATGTCATCCTTCCATGAGCTACGGCTAGCATTGTAACCAATCACGATGATGCTTCGCTGGGCATCGCACGACCGTCACCCATACTCCCACATTTGGTACTTTTTTGCCCTGCCCGAAGGGCTGTCGCGGAGCTACTGGGGTGGTCACATATATCAAGATAAAGAAGAAGGGGGGGGCGGGAGAGAAGGGGATTGTCCCGCCCCCCTGTGGGCAGAGCTAATTGGGGGACGCTCTGCCTTCCAGAAGCCATAAGTTGGGGGAAGGCTTCTGGCACTTACACAAGGTAAGACTATATGTAAACACAGCTTACTACATGTCGACCGTGCATCGCACATGACACGCGGTATGCTGTGCCGCGAGCCTCCTGTCGGGATCGAACCGACGACCTGCCGCTTACAAGGCGGCCGCTCTGGCCATCTGAGCTAAGGAGGCGGACCCCATTCGCACAATGCGGACAGGTGTCATCGAACGATTGACCAGCTTACCAGTTTCACCGCGCTGGTCAATTCAGAATGTCGCAAACCCGTGTTGCGGTTCCTCCGGCCGGGGTCGAAGATCACAGCGCGACACGGGTCTACGTGGGTGTCATCGTTCATTTGCGGGGCATGACGGGTCATTCGTCATTCGCCGGTCGTCAGCGAGATCGGCTTGCCCGATTCGCCGATCGACGGCATCGTGCCCTTCTGGCCGACTTCGTCTTCCTTCAGGCCCAGCGACGCGATGATGCCGGTCTTGTTGTTCATGCCGGCGAGTGACAGCTGGTTGCGATCCCAGTAATTGCCGTTGATGGTGATGGTCGGCGTGCTCATGACACCCTTGTTCGAACCGGACACCTGCCACAGTTCGGGGCGCTTCGGGGTGTACAGGTTGATGGCATCCAGCCATTTCCTGTATTCGCCGTTGAACGCCTTGTCGGCCACGGACTGCGGTACGCCGGCGTCAATCGCCTGCTGCTTGAGCGCCTTGTTCTTGACCGACTTGTATTCGCTGGCCTCACCGGGCTGGAAGTCCTCGGCGTAGATGTTCGAGATGAACTTGAGCAGGTGATCGGGGTTGTCGTCATTGCTGGCGATGTACAGGATGGCACCGGTGGCGCGGCTGGAATATTCGTCGGTCGAGTATTCGTCCATGAACGACATCGGGTGGATTTCCAGGTTGATCTGGCCCGCGTCCACCAGCGAGATCAGCGTGGGATCGGTCTGGCGGTTGAACTCGCCGCAGCCGGGGCACAGCGGATCCATGTACACGGCGACGGTGGGGGCGCCGGACACCTTCTTGCCATAGCCTTCGCTGGAGATGAGGATGCCGCCCTTGTCGTCGGCCGCCGATGGCTTGGTCTCGACCTTTTGCAGCTGCTGGTATGCCTGCTCCTCGGTGGTGCTCTTCGCCACGTCGTTCTTGTGAATGGCTCCATAGATGGCGAAGCCGGCGATTGCCACCAGCACGACGATGATGGCGACGACCACTGCGCCGATGATGGTTTGCTGCTTGCGCTCCTTGGCCGCTTGCTCCGCCTTCTCCTGCGCCGCCTTCTCTTCGGCGGCGCGACGGCTTGCCCTGGTGTTGCGCTTCGCGTTCTGATTCTTTTGTGCCACAGTTATCCCTTTCCTGCCGGTTTGTTGCCCATAGTAGTAGAAGGGTTCGCTTTTCCGGCGGCGGGTTGCGCCGTTTGCCGCATGATGGAACGTGACAATGGCTACAAACCGGGCATTGCCGTCGCTCGGCATGCAGCTGGGATGGGGATGTTATGCGACGTTGGAGGGCAGCGGCCACCAGTTGATGCCCTGTCCGAGACCGAGCAGCGTGCACGCTGAGAGTGTAATCACCGCCCATGCGATCCATACGGCGAATTCACGCCCGGAATGTTGGGCGGATATCGCGGGAGCGGTTTCGTTGTCGGACGATTCGGGGAGCATGCCTGCGCCGCTGGAGCCCGCGGGCCGGTTGAGACCGAGCAGGGTGCCGGTGCCAAGTCGCAGCATGGTCGGTGCGGGCGCCAGCATACCGATGATCCAGCTGATCGCCGCGCAGATGGCCAGAGCCAGACCTGACGGGGACACGGGGGAGGCGGCGATGATGGGTACCACAATGGTGATGCCGCCTATGGCGAACCGCGTGTTTACGACCGGCAGACTGAAGATCAGCGTCGCGAGGGTGGATCCCAGCGCCAGCGTCGCGACGGCGAGCAGCCCGCGCCCTATTGCCGCAGGCAACCCCCTGAGGGCGTGCCATGGCAGCGTGATGATGCGCATCGCGGTGTCGCCGGCGCTGTGTGTGCCGCCGCGTCTGTATTCGCGTTGCAGCTGGGCGTCTGTCGAATAGCCTACCGTCAGCAGCAGCCAGCACAGCAGCGTGGCTGCGACCATTGCCGCCAACGGCATGCTCGCGGCCATTGCGGCTATGGGCGCTGCCCATGCGGCGAGCAGCGGCGTGCCTTGACGCAGATAGGTCTGGCGCTTGATGTCTGCCGGGTTCATGGCCATCGGCGGCATGGCCTGCGCTGTCGGCATGGCTTGCATGGACGGCTGGAATTGCGCTGCTGGCTGGAGCTGTGCGGGCTGGCCGGGTTGCATTGCGGTCGTCGGCGTTGCGGCTTCATCAGGGTCGGCGAAGATCTGCTGGGGGCTCAGCGGCGGCATGGTCATGGTGGGGATCTGCTGGCGCCCCGACCACACTGGATCATCCATCGCCAGGGTTGCCGCGGTGTCGGCGGATGATGACGGCTCGATTACGGCCGTTGCTCCGGTCATGTCCGCATCGTCCGTGGGTAGGGCCGTCGTCGGCTGCGGTTGCATGGGCATGGTTCGTCCGACGCTGACCGTGGAATCGAATGGCATGGTGGAGGTGGGCAGAACCGATGTCGGCTGTGGGCGCAACGATTCGGTCGCTTCGGTGCCGACCGGCATGGTCGGCGGCATAGGTGGGGTGAGGCGGGACATCGGCGCCGTCCGGTCGTTGCCGGGTGCCTGAGAAGACGCGATATTTCCCGGTAGCGGTGCTCCCCGGAGCGGTACGGTTCCGTCCGAGGTTCCGGCATCTGCTCCTGTCCCGATTGATGGTATCCGTCGAAGACTGGCGGATGCAGCGTCAGCGGCTTGGCCGGCGTTTGGGAGCCTCGGAATCGGCGGAACCGTCGCATACGGTGAGGGCGCCGATTGTCCGATGATCCGCTGCAAAGCGGGCCGAACGCCGGGCATCGCGGTTTGCCTTGGCATTCCTGCCTTGGTGACGGCTGCAGTCGGCTTTTCACCTGATCCGGCCGGCTCATGCGGGCGCCATAACAGACGCGGGTTGCGCAGACCGGTATGGTCAAAAGGGCGCATCACATCCGTCTGACCGGATTGCGCGGCTTCATCGTCGTACTGCTGCCAGGCGCCGGGGTTGAACGCGTCCACGGTGATCGCCTGCAGCAGTTGCTCCGGAGTGCAGCGCTTGCTGCGATCCGGGTTCAGCGCCGCACGGAACGCCGTCATGGTGGTGGCGGGAAGACCTGTGAGGTTCGCGTTGCCGGACGCCTCGCGTTCCAGCACCGCCATCATCGGCTTGGTGCCGAAAACGGGCTCCCCGGTTGCCGCGAATGCCAGCACCGACGACACGGACCACCAGTCCGTGATCTCATCGGATTCGGTTCCCTCGATAATCTCCGGCGCGATGAACCCCGGCGTTCCCATCACCAGGCCGGTGCGCGTCACATGGCTTTCGCCTTCGCCCATGGCGATGCCGAAATCCACCAGAACCGGGCCGGTCGCCGAAACCATCACATTGGTCGGCTTGATGTCTCGATGCACGATGCCCGCTGCATGAACCGCCCTAACTGCGTCCATCAGCTTGGATGCCAGTCGTTCCAGGTCATCGGCGACGTAGGGCCCATTCGCGGCGACGTCGTCGCGCAGGTTTTTGCCCTCGATCAGCTCGGTGACGATGAACGCCAGCGAATCATCCAACTCCATGTCCACGATGCCGCACACGCCGGGATGATTGACTTTCTTCAACGCCATCGCCTCTCGGCGCAACCGCTCACGTGCCGTGATCTGATCGCGCGCGGACGCCGTCGAACGGTCATCGGCGAGCGAATCGCGCAATATCTTCATCGCGTATTCCTCGCCACCGTCATCATGCACGCGCCAGACCGATCCCATGGCTCCGGATCCCAGCCGCGACATCAGCGTGTAGCCGCCGACCAACGCTCCGGGCTCCAAGTTCAACGCATCGCTCATACCCTCCTATCCTACTCACCGTCCTGTGCCCGTTCTCTCTACCCCTGATATTCCTCCTTCCCCTGCTGTCCCCTCCGATACTCCCTACCCCCTGATATCGTTTGCGTTCCTAAGTTCGCGCCGAAACGTCGATTGTGCGCACTTAGAAACGCAAATGGGCCGGTTTGCGTTCTTAAGTTCGCGCACTTGTCGTTTCGGCGCGCACTTAAGAACGCAAATGTGTCGTCACAGCCGTTGATGCTGCCGCGACGCGCCGAGTTATCCACAATCGCCTAGCCTTCGACCACATACCCCGGATTCGCTTGCGCAGCGGCGGTCCATATTGTCATCATCAACATATGAGACAGCACAAGCATCTAGACGATCTGATGAACCGGGCGGAAATGGACGGGCGATGTTGTTCCGCGTCCAGCCCGGCGGAACGACAGGCGATGCTGCGGCGAACTCGTTGCGGCGATGTCGTGCGGCCATTTCGCAGCGTGTACGCGCGTCGTGAATACTGGGATGGTCTAAATCCCATTGAGCAAGCGTCACATGTCATTCGCGAAATGGCGAGACGGCATCCCGAGCGCGTATTCGCCGGACTGAGCGCGGCGGTCATCTACGGGTTCGAGCACTCATGGACGCTGCATGACGAGCCATACGTGTACATCGCGACTGACGGATTCACCAAGTCACGTCGGTCGTACCACCGGCTGCGGCGCATCTCGGTGCGTAGATCCGATATACGGGAGGACTGCCGTGTGGTCCGTTTGTACCGGCCTCGCGGTGATGGAGCAGCGCAGGACGGGTCGAATACCTGGAGTCAGGTGAGCAAGTTGGCTGACCGGATCGCCCACGAACGGGCATTGCGTGACAATGTATGTATCGGCGAGGTACGTGTGACCAGTCCGGCAAGAACCTTGGTGGACTGCGCGCTCTTGTATCCGTTCGAGCACGTGCTGTCGATGTTCGATTCCGCGTTGCGCCGGGGGCTCGTGACCCGCGAGGAGATCGTCGCCGTCTGTGATGGTCTGCGAGTGGATTGTGGGCCGGTATTTCGTCTGCTGCATTATGCGGATGCTCGCAGCGAGAACGGAGGGGAGTCGTTCTGCCGGGCTGTATCCATCGAAGAAGGGTTTGTTCCTCCGCAATTGCAGCATACGTTTTACAGCCGCGTGACCGGCAAGGAGGCGGGCCGGGTCGATTTCATCTGGCATACGGAAGATGGCCGCATCATCGTGCTGGAGTTTGACGGTATGCAGAAATACATCGATCCAGAGATGACGTCGAACCGGGATGTTCGGCAGGTGGTCCGTGACGAAAGGCAGCGCGAACAGGATCTGAAAGAGGCCGGAGTGAGCGTTGTGATACGGACGAATTACATCGAAGTGGTCCAGCGCGCGCCGTTCATCATGAAGCTGATGCAGGCCGGTGTGCCGCGTGCTGGGGCGCACCCAATATTCGAGCATGCCGATTGAGCCGGAAACGCCGTTGCGTTCCTAAGTTCGCGCCGGAACGACAAGTGCGCGAACATACGGACGCAAATGGCCCTGTTTGCGTACTTATGTGCGCACGGTCGTCGTTTCGGCGCGCACTTAGGAACGCAAAAAGAGGAGAGGACTTGGGGAGGGGAGAGGCGGGAGATGGATGGGAGGAGGGGGACTGAGATGAGGTCGGAGTAAGGATAATGCCGGCTGCGGGATGCCGGTTGAAGGCCCGTCGATGTTACGTCCGCGTTTCAGACGCGCGTGTTGACGTGTTCCAGCGGACGTGTATAGTAGTACGTGGCTCAACGAAGAGAGTCTTCAATGAACCGAAGGAAAAAAGAACGCTGCGGTTTGATGTTGCCAGTGTAGGGACTGATGATCAAGGCACAGTAATCCCTTTACAACGGATCGTGAGGC
>ERZ773149.2438-NODE-2438-length-13093-cov-3.974996_pt1 | contig 13093 bp, 9 predicted proteins | sample MGYA00511081_ERZ773149 | MGnify/ENA primary metagenome ERZ773149 (study PRJEB29015, sample SAMEA2737846) | human gut metagenome | biome: human gut; feature: human-associated habitat; material: faeces | place: China | collected 2012 ...
AGAATTTTCGAGAATCGTATGTGTTTCACTGTTTAGTTATCAAGGTTCTTTGTTTGTCTGTCTCTCAGACAGCTCGTTTACTTTATCACATTCACCAGCGCCTGTCAAGTACTTTTTTTAAGTTTTTTTCGAGGTGTTTTGATGTTTGTGTGTCGCTCTCAAGCGACTTGTTTACTCTATCACATGTTCGTTTCTTTGTCAACAACTATTTTTTGTTTTTTCAAAACTTTTCAAATTGTTTAGTTATAAGAAACAATTTCTTGTGACAGCTCAGTTAGAATACCACTGTCATAGAGATATGTCAACACTTTTTGAAACTTTTTTTATTTTTCAATTTCGTACACTCTGCGTCCTGCAGCCTCCCAATACAGCAGCTGTCACATTCAGTCCCAAAATTGCAATAAATACTTCTGCTCTGATCCGCGCTTTTTTTTCATATGTACCTCCTTTAACACAATCTTTAAATTCCTATCATTTCCCGATACTCTCTCGGCGTAACTCCATAGCGTTTTTTAAATTGACGATTAAAATTTGACAGATTCATAAATCCTGCATCCTGTGCAATCGTCAATATTTTATCATCAGTCTGGCACAATGCCTCTGCAGCCTCCGCAAGTCTCCGGTCATTTACATAAGAAGTAAAGCTGTCTCCCGTCATCTTTTTGAACCAACGCATGAAGTGGCTGCTGCTCCAGCCACAGAATTTCGCCATGTCTGCTACCGAAAGATTCTCACTGCTTTTAACACTGATTTCCTGCAGTACTTCTTTCAACTGCTCCCTATCCGGAGAAGACACGATTTCTCTGGACGGATACATTCTTATGAGAAGAAATATAATCTGCAAAACTGCAGCTTTCACTCCTAGCTCATAAGCATTTTCTTTTGTTTCACACAATTCTTCCATCTGAATAAGACATCTTTTTAATGAATCATAATGCACTTCCTCTGGCTTTATCTGTACCGGTGGAAACAACTTACCTGCTGCAAGCGGGACGAGAAATTCTCCTGCACAGAGATCTGCTGCTCCTTCTCCCAGAAAATCCATTTCAAAGATAATATTTTCGTATTCCATAGAATATCCTTTTATCCTATGAATTGCATGAAGGGTTCCAGGTGTTACTACAAAAATATCCCCCGGTTCTCCCTCAAAGCTTTTTGTTTCGATCTGGATCAGCCCTTTTCCCTTTTTTATATAAATCAATTCCATCTCCTTATGCCAGTGCAAAGGAACCGCCGGAAAATCCAATGGAATCGTACATGGATAAATATTAAACGGAAACAACCGGCTGCCATGCTGTTTTGTTTCCTGATATTTTGTACCACTTTCTTTTTCTTTCATCTATTTCCGCCTCTATGATAGGATAGTATCATTTCTTGCTCGCTTTTGACAAGAAACAACGGACTACCTGTGATATAACTAAAGCAACTTGAGTTAACGAAACTACAACCATTTTATATATGAAAGGAGCAACTCCCATGAGTGAATCTATGAAAACAACACTAAATGAACTTTGCCAAAAGGATATTGCAACTGCTTCCGACGCAGAACTTTATACAGCCCTTCTGAAACTTGTGCAGGAACAGAGTCAGAAACAGATAAAACCAGTAACTGGCAGAAAACTGTATTATATTTCTGCCGAATTCCTAATTGGAAAATTACTTTCCAACAACCTGATCAACCTTGGTCTGTATGATGAAGTTCGTGAAACACTTGCCAGTGTCGGAAAATCTCTTGCAGATATCGAAGAGCAGGAACCGGAGCCAAGTCTTGGAAATGGTGGTCTTGGACGACTTGCTGCATGTTTTCTTGACAGCCTTGCAACTCTGAATCTTCCAGGCGATGGTGTCGGTCTTCGTTATCACTGCGGACTTTTTCATCAGAATTTCAAAAACAACATCCAGAACGAAACTCCTGATTTCTGGCTGACTGACCAGTGTTCTGCCAAAGCTACCGATACAGTATTTCCGGTTTCGCTTGCAGGAAACACCTATTCTGCAAGACTCTACAAACTTCCTGTTACCGGCTATGAAGGCAGAACCAATATGCTGAATCTGTTTGATCTGGATTCTGTAGATGAATCTGTGATCGGTGACGGAATTTCTTTTGACAAAAAAGATATTGCCAGAAACCTTACATTATTCCTCTATCCAGACGACTCCGATGAAGACGGCCGACTGCTTCGTATCTATCAGCAGTATTTCATGGTTTCTGCCGGTGCTCAGCTTATTCTCAACGAATGTGCTGCACGTGGATGTAACTATCATGACCTTGCCGACTATGCAGCTATCCAAATCAATGATACACACCCAAGTATGGTAATCCCGGAGCTGATCCGCCTCCTTGAGGAACACGGAATCAGCTTTGATGAGGCAGTTCAGATCGTAACAGATACCTGTGCATATACCAATCATACGATTCTTGCAGAAGCTCTGGAAAAATGGCCACGTCATTATCTCGATACCGTTGTTCCTCAGCTTATGCCAATTATTGAAAAGCTGGATGACATTGCAAAAACACGTACAACTGATTCTTCACTTGCTATCATTGATCAGAATCAGGTCGTTCATATGGCACATATGGATATTCATTTTTCTCACTCCACAAACGGTGTTGCCGCACTGCATACACAGATTCTGAAAGAAAGCGAACTGGCAGGATTTTATCAGATGTATCCGAACAAATTTAATAATAAAACAAACGGCATCACCTTCCGCCGCTGGCTTCTGAAATGTAATCCGGCCCTGACTTCTGAAATTGAATCTCTGATCGGATCCGGTTTCAAAAAAGATGCTTCTGAACTGAAAAAGCTTCTGAATTATACAGACGATGCAGAAGTACTGAAAAAACTCAGTTGTATTAAAAAATCCAACAAAGAAGCACTTGCTTCCTGGTTAGAAGACAAACAGGGAATCAAATTGAACACCAATGCAATGTTTTCCATTCAGTCCAAACGACTTCATGAATACAAACGTCAGCAGCTGAACCTGCTTTTCCTGATTCATGAATACCTGGAGATCAAAGCAGGACATACTCCGGCAACTCCATTAGTAAGTATCTTTGGTGCAAAAGCAGCTCCTGCCTACATCATCGCCAAAGATATCATTCACTCTCTTCTTACCCTGTCACAGGTTATCAGTGAGGACCCTGAAGTTTCCAGATATCTGCAGCTTGCATTTGTAGAAAATTACAATGTTTCTGCAGCAGAAAAAATGATTCCGGCATGTGATCTTTCTGAACAGATCAGCCTTGCATCCAAAGAAGCATCCGGAACCGGAAACATGAAATTCATGCTGAACGGTGCACTGACTCTTGGAACCATGGACGGTGCAAATGTAGAAATTGCCGAAGCTGTCGGAAATGACAATATTTACATCTTTGGTCAGAGCAGCAAGCAGGTCATTCACCGCTATGCAGCCGGTGACTACTGTGCAAAAGACTGGTATGAAGCTGACCCGAACCTTCGTCGTGCCATTGATTTCCTTACCAGTGAGGAAATGCTGAAATATGGAGATGAAGAACATCTGAAACGACTGCAGAACGAACTGATAAATAAAGACTGGTTCCAGACTCTTCCGGATTTCAATGCATACATTGTCCGCAAAGAACAGGCAATGAGTGATTATGCTGTAAATCCGGAAGCATGGAGCCGCAGAACTCTGATCAATATTGCAGAAGCCGGATTCTTCTCCTCAGACAGAACCATCAAAGAGTACGATGACGACATCTGGCATCTCGGAAAATAATCATTCTCCTGGATTAGAGCGGCGAATCTGCTCAGTCAGCTCTTCGCCGCCCTGTTCATACCATTCCTGCACAAAAGTGTCAAAGTAAGTAATTGGTTTTACACCCATGATAATCTGAATGAAAGTGTCTTTTTCAAGCTGCTGAAGAGACTTCGGTATTTCACCGTCTGCATCATCCAGGTATCTTTTGGCTGTTGACCGGTAGTTTCCTTCTATCAACCTTCCAACTGCTGCAAGTCTGGATTCATATGCTGCCCAGTCTTCCGCCGTTTCTGATTTTCCCTGAATAAATTTTTCTGCTGCATCGTAATAAGATTTCTCAATTGCACTTAAACTTTTTTCTTTTCGCATGCCGCTCATTACACTCTGGATATCTTTTGTGATCTGAAACGTCGCCTCGTTATAATCAACATTGATAACCAGCGGTCTGGCTGTCGGTTCTACGTTAAGAGCAAAATAATCATTTACCCCATCCGCATCCTTGGCTTCATATCTGCTATAATCAAACAATACACTGATTATCTTCATTACAATTTCCGGATGCTCATATCCTTTGCGTACAACAACATATTTATTATCCTGAAAAGTATCATATACATTCTGCCAGTCTGTCGACTGTAGATAAAATGGCTGCCAGTTTGCCTCTTTGTCTGTCTCATAAACATCCATCAGTGGATTGTTCGGTGTCCACCACAGGCCAAAAAAAGCTCCACATTTTCCATTTATCACCAGATCTCTGAGGTTATTCTGCGCACGCAATGCAAAGTTCTTATCCAACACGCCACGTTCATAGAGTTCATGAAGATAACTCAGTGCATTTTTTGTTTCTTCTGTTACGGAACCATACACGATCTTACCATTTTGATTTACCCACCTTTGTGGACTGGCTCCAAATTTATCAAAAACAGAATCTACTGAATAATTAGAGCTGGTAGTTCCCACCAGATCTGTATCACAGGCGAGTCCGATCGGGTCTTCTCCATCCTCCGTGCCCATTTTATTCTGGACAAATTTTTCTACTATGTCAAATGCATCTTCCAGTGTTTTCGGATCTTCAAGGCCAAGCTTATCCATCCAGTCCTTACGCAGCCACATCAGACGTGGACCATGATCTGTAACGGTCTCCGGAATTGCCATCAGTTTTCCATTAAATCGCACAGAATCCAGAAGACCGCTTCCATAACTCTCAAACATCTCTTTGATTCTCTCTGAAGTGCAATTCTCATATACTTCGCTCAGATCTTCCACAAGATCATTATCAACCAGTTCTTTGAGTGTTTCTCTATCCGAAACCACCAGTACATCCGGCAGCGTCTGGTCTTTTACAAGAATGTTCACAAATTCATCATATCGATCTTCCCGTTCCATGTAGACACTTTTATTCTGAATATTCAGCATTTTTCTGAGATAACGAGTGTAAGCATTGTCGTCATAGGTATTTCCATCCGGAAGATTTGAATTATTCGCACCACTCATTTGTCCTAAAGTATACGTTACAAGTTCAGGATAAGCACCATAAGGAGTCTGTGCAGCTGTTTCCCAGGTACCGGTACGGACTGTCTCTGTAGATTCCGTATTTTCTTTTGCTGCCGATGATCTTTTCTGATTCAGCTCCTGTAAATCATTGCTGCATCCGCAGACAGCTATAGCTATGATCCCTATCAGAACAACAGGCAGTTTTTTCCATTTACTCTTCATTCTCTCTGCCCTCCTTCGGAAATTTCATAATAACAGTCGTGCCTTCATCCGGTGAACTGAAAATATGAATTCCGTAATTCTCTCCATAAAGAAGCCGGATGCGGTCATTTACATTCTTAAGGCCATATCCTTTTGCCTGATAAGTTACCAGTGTTTCTGCTTTTTCCTGTTCCATACCAAGTCCATTATCACGGACAGTGATCTCTACATCATCCCCCTTGCCTTTAAATGACAGGAAAATTTTTTTATCACCATCCTCTTTTTCATCAAGACCGTGTTCGATCGCATTTTCGACAACCGGCTGAAGAAGAAGCTTCGGCATTTTTTCATTTTTTATTGTCGGATCAATATCCCAGTCTACCGAGAAATTATGATCATGCATCGTAAGCTGGATTTCCAGATATGCTTCCATATTCTGAATACAGTTTTCTACCGTAACCACATCTTCACCTTTGCTTAATGCGGTTCTGTAAAAAGTAGAAAGTGCCAGGGTAACCTTACTGATCTCCATCTGGTTACTTCGAATCGCCATCCAGTTCATCATCGACAGTGTGTTATATAAGAAATGTGGATTGATCTGGGCCTGAAGGGCTTTCAGTTCATATTCTTTCAACGCGATCTTATTGACATATACTTCGTCGATCAGGCGGTTAATCTCATCCATCATATTACGGAAACTGTTAACAAGAATTCCTACTTCATCTCCCGAATCACTGTTGACTGTAACTTCACGGCTTCCATGATTTACCCTGTCCATATTTTTCGTCAGTTCTTCAATTTTTCTTGTAAAAATTCTTGAAAATGCCATAGCCAGAAACAGAATGATCAGACCACAGGCCGCAATCAGTGGAATCTCTTCCAGTAGCAGTCTTCGTACAGAACCTGATATCGCATCCTGACTCTTATAAAGATAAAATACCCAGTCATTTTCTTCACTCTTGGTCTTTGTATATGCACAGGACTGGCTGATTTTCTGAATCATGGAATCCATTTTTTCAGATTTATCAAATTCCAGATTTGTCAGACCAGTTTTGTTATAAAGAACTGTACCGTTTTTGTCTGCAACAATTCCACCATTTTCCTGCGTGAGAATATTGGTCAGTGGCTGGAAGATTTTATTATAATCCAGAGAAATGCACAGAACTGCATCCAGTTTCTGATCACTATAGATCATACGTACTGCTGCAACTTCTTTACGATCCTGATCAACTTTCCACTGAATACGCACATCATCTTTCAGCCCTTCACTCCACCACTCTTCTTTCATCTTATCAAGTGGAACAAGTGTATACTCATGCTCCCCCTGAATACTGTCCGCAAAAAGCTGAATTCTGTTGATCGCGTCATGATATGATTTTGGTACAGACAAAAGTGGATCCGCTATTTCTGTATATTTTTCATACGCCGTATAATTATCGATATTTTTTTCCTTAATAATTTCCTCAATATCTGGTGAATAGGTCAGATAATTGAGAAGGCTGGCATAAACCGCCGTCTGGCTGTCAATGCTTTCTCTGGTCTGTTCCATGATCGACTGCATATCTTCCAGTTCGCTGCTGCGGACCATAGTACTCAGCCTGCTGTGACTGTACCAGGCAAGTACTGTCATCGGTACCAGGCTTGTAACTACAAGAAAGATCGTCAGTTTATGACGATACTTCATATTTTTGAATATCTTACGAAGTCTGTTCATCCTCTCCGGTTCCTTTCCTGTATGATTCCGGACTGCTTCCGTAATATTCCCGGAAACTTCTGCAGAAATAAGAAACATTTGCAAAACCAACACGTTCACTGACCTGTGCCACCTTCATATTGGTGCTGCAGAGAAGTTCTTTTGCCTTCTCCATCCGGAACACACGTATATATCGGTTCAAATTCATGCCGGTCTCTTTTTTGAAGATAAAACTGAGGTATCCGGAAGACAGATAGACTTTTTCTGCCAGCATTTCAAGATTCAGATCTTCCTCATAATGCTGATAGATATAATTTTTGACTGCTGCCACTTCATTTCTAGAACTACTCATAGAACGGTCAAGAAATGCCTCGTATTCCTTGATATTATCTTCAGTTACTTCAAGGATTTCCATGATATTTCTACAGTTATACAATCGTTCTATCTCATGCTCAAGACGCCGCTCTCCAGAAAACTGATTTTCCTGAAACAGTTCCTGAATGACATTCGAGAAAACAAACTTGATATACATTGCTGAATACTGTGTATTATCATGATATTTTTCTTTCAGGCATGCGAAATGCTTTCTCAGCTGATCTGTATCCTTCCGTGTGATGTCTTCTGAGATCATCTGCATGATCTGCGAATCCTGCACTTCTCCCACCGACAGTTTCAGTACATCATCTTCATTTGAGAAAACATGTTTTTCCGGATGATAAAATTTCTCTTCCATCTGCTGTTCCAGCTGCTCAAGGATTTCCGGCAGACACTCACAACCTTCAAATTTACGGCTGACTGCCAGATAAAAACTGTCTCTGTATTTTCGTTTCATAAAATTATAAAGATGATTTGCCACCAGCTGATAATCGCAATATACGTCCTGAAAAAGGAGGAGCGACTGTCTTGCATTCAAATTCAGATAAAAGCATACTCTTCTCAACTCTTTCTGAATTTCCTCTTCCAGAGTCTCTTCAGCCGTATCAAAAAAAGCTACATCTGATTCGATCAGAATTCCGCAGTGCCATCCGTTCCATTTATCCATGTCAATCATTTCTTTTGCTTTTTCCAGAGTTTCTGCTTTACCAGAGTACAGATAATTCTGAAGAAAATACTGCTGCAGGAAATTTTTTTCTTTCATCTCGCGGCTTTCTTTTTTCTTTCGTCGCTCGATTTCTTTCTCCGCCTTCTGGATCACCTTATGGAAATCATCCGGATTTACCGGTTTCAGGATATATTCTGTCACACCATATCGGATTGCTTCCTGTGCAAATGCAAAATCACTGTATCCACTGAAGATTATGATCTGCAACGCCGGATTTTCTTCCTTGGCACGTCTTGATAATTCCAACCCGTCCATATGAGGCATTTTTATATCAGTCAAAACAAGTTGTATGTCCTCTGACCGAATAATCTGCAGAGCCTGTTTTCCGTTCGAAGCTTCAAAAACATTTCTTTCGCCTTCTTCTCTCGAAAGCAGATATTTCAGACCTTCGCGCTCTATTTTTTCATCATCTACAATAAGAACGTTTGTCATAATTCCCCCCTGTTTTGTTTCCTATAATACTTATGATTATAGCACAAAAAGTCTCTGGAAAAAATATTCTTCCAGAGACTTCCATTCTACATAACCAGAATCAGCCTTTTACGGCACCTGCTACAACGCCTTCAATAATGTACTTCTGACAAACCAGATATACGATGATGATCGGAATGATATCGATCATAATACTTGCCATCATTGGTCCCATCTGTACATGTCCGAAGCTGCCACGGAAATACTGGACTGCCATCGGAATAGTCTTATATTTTTTAATATCAAGAACCAGTGTTGGAAGAAGGTAATCGTTCCATACCCACATCAGTTCCAGGATCGCTGTTGAAATAATTGTTGGTTTTAATATCGGAATCAAAACTTTAAAAAACACCTGTAACGGACTACATCCATCAATCAGAGCTGCTTCCTCAATCTCAAGCGGAATACCTTTTACAAATCCTGTAAACATAAATACCGCAAGACCTGCACCAAATCCAAGATATATAATACAGATGTTATATGGATTATTCAGATGTAAGGTATCTGCTGTTTTTGCCAGTGTAAACATAACCATCTGGAAAGGAACTACCATACTGAACACGCAGAGATAGTAAAACATCTTGGACAGTTTTCCATTTACACGAACAATATACCAGGCTGCCATTGAACAGCATAACATGATAAGAACTACAGACATTACAGAAATTACAAGACTGTACCAGAAAGATTTCAGGAAATCCATCTGAGTAACACTCGCTACAAAGTTCGCAACACCATTCCATGTTTCACTGGTTGGAAGGCTAAATACTCCAGATGTAGTGATCGCTACTTCTTTTTTCAGTGAGTTGATTAATATTAAGACGATTGGGTACATCCAAAGGATACAAACAATTGTCAGTAAGACCGTTGCAACGGAATTTCTTTTTTTATTTTCCATTACTGCTGCACCTCCTTAGATGATGTTGCACGAAGCTGGATCAATGCAATTACAACTACCAGAACAAAGAATACAACAGCTTTTGCCTGTCCAATACCCTTCCATTGAGGTCCGCTTCTTGCATAGAATGTATCATAAATATTTAACGCCAGTAACTGAGACTGTTTTCCAGGATCACCACCGGTCAGTGAGAGGTTCTGGTCGAACATCTTGAAACCATTAGTCAGAGTCAGGAATGTACAGATTGTTACAGATGGCATAATCATCGGAATTTTAATCTTAAACAGAATCTGTCTGCTTGTTGCACCATCGATCTGAGCTGCCTCGATCAGGTCAGGTGATACATTGTTCAGACCTGCAATGTAAATGATCATCATATATCCAATCTGCTGCCACATAAGCAGAATGAGCATACCGATAAAACCATTTTTTGCTGAAAGTGAAAGCAGTGGCTGTCCCCACTTGGAAAGCAGACCATTCAGCAATGTCTGCCAGATATAACCAAGTACAATACCACCGATCAGGTTCGGCATAAAGAATACCGTACGGAATGCATTTGTTCCTCTGTATCCTTTGGTCAGTGCCAGTGCGATAAAAAATGCAAGCACGTTGATCAGAATACTGGATACGAATGCAAATACAACTGTCAGCCAGAAAGAATGACTGAATGTACTATCAAGTAAAATCTTAGAATAATTTGAAAATCCAACAAATGTTACATCCTGCACTGTTGTAAATTTGCAGAATGAAAGATAGATGCCCCAGATAAAAGGCCACAGGAAACCGATTACAAATGCCGCAAAGGTTGGTAATACAAAAACCGGCCACCACTTTTTGATCGTTCTTCCTACCATGATTTTTCTCCTCTTCCCTACTGTTAACAGAAGCTTAAGTTCCTCTGTCTTTTAACTTATGAAAGGAGGCAAGAACCTCTGCCTCCTCCCATAAACAACATGTTATTTTCTATCCTGATTATTCAGAAAGAGCTTTTTCTGTAGCCCATCCATCAACGAATGCGCTAACTACTGCATCCCAGTCGCCTGTGCCTGCCGCATATGCTGTAAGAGCTGTACCAAGACCATTCTTCCACTCTTCAGATGGCATTGTTGTAAAGTTCCATGAAACAGGTGTAAGACCAGCATCTGTATACTCAGCATCCTGTTTTACAAATACGTTTGTAGGCGCAACTGCTGTTTTGAAAGGAATTGTGAATCCCATGTCTTCAGACATAGATTTTGTTCCTGCTTCAGATGTTACACACCAGTTCATGAAATCCAGAGTTGCCTGAACATCTTCTTCAGATGCATTCTTATTTACACACCAGTAGTTTTCTGTACCAGTTGCAAGACCTTCGTTCTCATCGTCAACGCCGAAGTAGATCGGAATCATAGCAAGTTCATCATCGCTGTATGTCTTAGCGAGTTCTGCATATTCCCAGGAACCATTCTGATAGAATACTGCATCACCATTTACAAATTCATTTCTGGAGTCATCAGCTGTTTTTGCTGAAAGCTCACTTCCATCACATGTAGAATCTGTAATGTACAGATCAAATACATTCTTATACTGATCAAGATATGTTCCTTTGATTGCTTCTGTATCATCGATTCCATCTGCTTTGTATTCATAGTAGATTGGAAGGTTTGCAAGATGTGTTTTGAATCTCCAGTCAGAGGATCCGTCCATACCTGCTGAGGTGAAAGCACCTTTTACACCAATTTCATCTTTACGTGCCTGAATGTCGTCTGCTACTTTTTTGAGGTCATCAAAGCTTTTGATATCATCCAGAGTATATCCTGCTTTTTCAAGTAATGTTTTGTTTGTGATAAGTCCGTAGGATTCGATAACATATGCGATACCGTCTACAGCATCTCCATCTTTCAGTTCATACGCATCAGATGTAAGTTCTTTTGTGATATCTGCATCTTTCAGATCGTAGCAGTAATCTTTCCAGTTTTTAAGGCCAACCGGTCCATTTACCTGGAACAGTGTCGGTGCATCGCTCTTTGCCATTTCTGACTGAAGAGTTGTCTCATACTGTCCGGATGCTGCTGTAACTACTGTTACATCTGTTCCTGTTTCTTCTGTGTAAGCTTTTGCCAGGTTCTGCCAGGCTTCATCCTGCTCTGGTTTGAAGTTGAGGTAGTAAACCTTTCCGCCTCCGTCTGCCATAACCGGTACTGACGGGATCATTGTAGCTGCCATTAAAGCTGCCATGCTCATTGCTGTAACTTTTTTCATTTTCATAGTGATTGTCTTCTCCTTTACTTGTAAGATTTGTTCTTTCTTAAGCTGTCTTTATTATAGTTTTTGTTGATTTTTTATACCATGATAAAAAATCAAGAAATGTGTTCTTTTTTTTATATTTTCTTTTGGAAAATATAAATGTTTTCATTTATGAAATGAGGAAAGATTTTCTTTGGGAAGCATAAAAACCGCAGAAGGGACTTGTCAGTCCCCTCTGCACACCCCTGGCTGGGTGAGATGGGAAGAATTGTTCAAGACAGAAGGTGGTAAAAATGGACTTGGATATTCAAATAAGAAGGTGGTGGTACGGGTGTTTGGTTCTACGATATTGGCAAGGAGAAGGTTGTTCCGAATATACATAGATATAAAAAATCAAGTCATTTTTCAGGGAATTTTTAGATGACTCTGGTATGTATTACATATTGCCGGGTCATCGCCCATCAAAATGACTTGATTTTGTCAGTTTTCTTTTTTATTATGTTTGTGCTTGCGGGAGAACATTCCAAGAAGGCTTTCATCTTTGGTGTCGGAGAGATTATCATCTGTGATGGTTGGCTCGGATACAACATATGCGCCTCTGCTGGCCAGTGGGGTATCATTATCCTGTCCGGTTATTGTATCTGTCACCCCATCCACTGACGTATCATCTTCGTTTGCCTGTACATCATCCAGGGATTTTTCCATTTCAGAAACTTCTCTGTCAGCTTCTTCTGTGCCGAAATCTTCCTGGCCAGAAGTGGCATTATCTTCCTTTTCTTCTTCAGTAAATCCAGGAATATCCGTTTCTGTGGATTTTTCTTTCTTACGGGAACTCCATGGTGCATATTCCGGTTCCGGTGCAATCGGTTCTTCCGGCTGTACGGAAGCTTCTGTATCCAGATCATCTGTCTCACCGCTATCTTCACCAGAAATAATCTCGCCATCTGCATCCACTGCTTCCACATCCTGTTTGATTTCTTTCAGACCTTTTCTCAGAAGAATCAGATAGATCATATCAATCACACCATTACAGAGGAATATCCATCCGGCAAAGATTACCGTGTATTTCACCATTGTAAATGGGTTTACTACCAGTGAGATACCAAGTGCAATGAAAATAATGCTTCCCAGAAGAAGGAACTTCCAGGAGCCTGCACCACGTTTTTTGAGTTTCAGGCTTCCCTTCAATGACCAGATGCTGTCCACCAGAATAAATGTGCCAAGCAAAATTGGGAGAAGCTTGACAACAATCTGCGGGTTCATAAACAGGAAGATTCCAAGT
>ERZ773149.2445-NODE-2445-length-13063-cov-8.316882_pt1 | contig 13063 bp, 10 predicted proteins | sample MGYA00511081_ERZ773149 | MGnify/ENA primary metagenome ERZ773149 (study PRJEB29015, sample SAMEA2737846) | human gut metagenome | biome: human gut; feature: human-associated habitat; material: faeces | place: China | collected 2012 ...
CTTTTTGATTGCTTATGCAGAAAAAACAGTAACTTTTTATTCAATATGAGAATTCCCCGTTCTGCCAGATGGATCCCTGGCAAAACGGGGAACTTTTTATCTTAAAAGCGAAATCCCTGCCTTATAATAAGCATCCTCGCGGAGCATTTTTTGTATAATAGGACGCAATTTCCTATTATACAAAAAAGTGCCACAGAACTTCTGGATTTCCCTTACCATTCTGTGGCACTTTCTAATTCAAATTATACAACCCTCAAACTGTCATTAACCTTTTAGTACTTAATTTACGCCTTCTCAATTCGGATCACGGATTTTTCTCCCCTTGATACCATGCCCTTCTTCAGAAGTGTAATCTTCTCTCCGCTTGTGAAAATCACCGGAGATACGGTCTTCTTACCTGCACTCTTCACATAGTCGAGATCTACTTTTACAAGAACATCTCCACTCTTTACACGGTCGCCCTGCTTTACAGAAACCTCAAATCCTTTTCCGTTCAGCTCTACCGTGTCGATTCCAAGATGAATCAGAATCTCAGAACCATCATCAGAACGAAGTCCAACGGCATGTCCGGTCGGGAATACTACTTCTACAATTCCGTCTACCGGAGACTGAACAACGCCCTCTGTCGGCTCAATTGCAAATCCATCACCCATCATCTTCTGAGAGAATGCCGGATCCGGAACCTGCTCCATCGGAATCACATTTCCTGTGATCGGTGCAGAAAACTCTGCCTGCTTCGGTGCAGATTTTGTCTCTTTCTTCAATGCCTCACGCACATTTGCAGCGATTTCCTCAACCTTCGGTCCGTAAATAACCTGAATGTGAACATCGCTTGAGTGAACGAAGCCCATTGCACCAGTTTTCTTCAGTCTCGGCTCATCGACTGCGGACATATCCTTTACGTCTACTCTCAGTCTGGTCAGGCAGTTGTTAACTACCTTGATGTTGTCCTTGCCACCAAGACCCTCGATGATCTCAAGTGCCTGTGCAAGCTGTTTGTTGCCAATCGATGCAGTGCCAGCAGTCTCGGTCTCTTCCTCGGAATCCTCATCTGCAACATCGATAGACAGATTCTTCTTGGTCAGATAAGTCTTGAATACCAGGTAGTAAATGATGAAGAAGAACGGTCCTACAATCACGATCCAGTACCAGTGAGAACCCGGCTGGAAAACACCCCAGATGAAGAAATCGATCAGACCACCACCGGTGTTACCAACGATAACCTTGAATGCTGCCATCAGCATGAAGGAAATACCACCCATGATTGCATGGAAGACGAACAGTGCCGGTGCTACGAACATGAAGGAGAACTCCATCGGCTCGGTGATTCCGGATACTACGCTGGCTGCAACGCCTGCGATCATCAGCGCCTTTACGCGTGCCTTCTTCTCTGCCGGTGCGGTGCGATAGATTGCAAGTGCTGCACCCGGAAGACCAAACATCATCATCGGCATCTTGCCCTGTCCAAGGAATACTGTGAACGGCTGAAGCTCAGACAGATCTACCTTATCTACGAACTGAAGGAAAATATTTAAGCATCCCTCAACACCCTGGAACACACCACCGATTGCAGTGGTACGGAAGATACCATTCAGAACGTGATGCAGACCGGTCGGGATCAGCAGACGCTCTAAGAATCCATAACAGAATATTCCTGCCAGACCTGCAGCGGAAATCAGACCGCCGAGTGCATCGATTCCCATGGAAACCGGAGCCCATACAAGCGGAGCAATAAGTCCAACAGCTGTCATAGCCAGAATTACAACGAGTGCCACAAAACGTTTTCCACCGTAGAACGATACAGCTACCGGGAATGTTACTTTGTGATACTTGTTGTGAAGTGCTGCCGTCACGATACCAGTGATCATACCGGCAACTGCACCCATATCCATCGTCTCAACGCCAAGAATCGTGGATATTTTCAGTGCACTGAAATCCATAAAACCAGAATTAATCATACAGGCGGATGCCACCAGGAATGTATAATATCCGATGAAACCCGCAAACGCCGCAATTTCCTTCTCTTCCTTAGCAAGTCCGAATGCAATCGAGATTGCAAACAGAACCGGGATCAGGGTGAATACAATGCCGGATACCTTGTTGATTGTCGTGATGATGAAGTGAAGAATTCCTACCGACAATACCGGTACAGCAGCCTGTACCTGTGCCTTTAACAGTGCAGCACTGAGTCCCAGAACAATACCACAAGCCGCCAATGCCGCAATCGGCATCAGCAGGCTTCGGCCAAGGTCTGAGAAGAAGTTCATGACTTTGCTCTTGTTCATACTAAACCTCCCACGCCACAGCTCCCAAACTGTGGCGCCTTTCACATATTTTCTGCTTCCCCTCTGTTGTGTTACATTTGCCTTAATAATTATTTAATATTCTATACGTTGTGTACACAGCCCTCTTTTCTCCCAGATTTCTGTGTCCCTACAGCTTCTTCGGTCTCTTCAATGATGTCTGCTCTGATGCCCCCATGATGTCATATGTTTCTCATATGTTTCTCATATATTTACTCAAAAGAGCAACTTACAAAGCACTTAACAATTACTTTAACTCCGGCCACATTCCCTTGTTTGCCTCAATCAGGGCATCCAGAACCTTTCTAGCCTTCTTTGCATCGCCGACCAGACGGTTCAGGGTGAATGCCTGAAGAGCCTTCTCATAGGAGTGCTCATAGTAAGCATCTACGATCAGCTTTTCGCTGGATACCTGGTTTACAAGAAGACCAAGATAGAACTGCGGGATGTTGCCGACTCTCATCGGGCGCGGTCCGTTGATACCCAGCTCACAAACAACCTCAACCATTGCATCGTCCTGCATGTTTGCGATTGCACCGTTGTTCTCAACGATCAGGATGTGACGGCTGTTCTTGTTGTATGCGATTGCCTCTGCAACCTTGATCATCATCTCTGCATGTGCATCGGAGATAGCGTGGAAACGATCTCCTAACTTACCTTCCTTGATAACTTCTGCACACTCGCTGAAGACTCTCTTCTCACGTCCAGCCATAACCTCATCTGCTCTGGTGAAGTTCGGATTAAGGTGCTGTACCTTGTAATCCGGATACAGATAGTACTGGTCATAGGTGTTCGGCAGGTAATCCGGGAAGTCAGACATGATGGTCTGTACCATTCCATAAGTATCCAGCCAGGACTGATCTCTCTGCTCTGCATCCTGCGGAAGGAAGCCGTTCTTTGCGATCGTCTCACGGATCTTCGGAAGCAGGTCCTCACCGGTATGTGCATCATAGATGTGGGTGAACCAACCATAGTGATTCAGACCGAAGTATACCGGATCAAGATCCTCCCAGTTGCATCCAAGCAGACGGCTGCAGGAACGTACTACGTTCTCCGGCTGATCGCAGATGTTTAAGATTCTCTTATCATCCGGGAACTCTCTGCGCAGTGCCTCTGCTACGATAGCTGCCGGGTTGGAGTAGTTTAAGATCCATGCATCCGGAGCATAGTTACGAATGTCATGAACAGCCTTGATCATGTCTACGCAGGAACGCAGGCCGTAAGCCATTCCACCGGCACCACAGGTCTCCTGTCCGATCATTCCCATGGACAGCGGAATGTGCTCATCTTTTGCACGCATCGGAAGACCGCCAGCTCTCATCTGCATGAATACGAAATCCATTCCCTCGTATGCTTCCTTGATGTCGGTCGTGTAGGAGAAGTCAAGCTCCGGGAAACGCTCTCTGAACAGAATCTCACCATACTTTCCGATCGGCTCCTGACGCTCTGCATCGATATCAAACAGAACCAGTTTCTTTAACGGGAATTCCTCTCTCAGTCTTACGAAGGACTTTAAGAATCCCAGTGTATAAGTGCTTCCTCCACCTACGATACATACATTATAACTCTTCATTGCTACTCCTTTCTCTCTCTTGAGATACCTTCTTCGTTTCTGTTGACATCATCATACTCGTTTCTCAATAAGATGTAAATAGTTTCTGTTTGTTCTGATTCAAGTCTCATATTTTATTATTTATTACTCTTATAGTAATTTTTTTCATTGACAAATAGGATGTTTTTGCCATAAAATAAAAAACAGAAAAGACAGAATTTATGCAAGATTCCCACGTTTTTTAAAAATGCACAAAAATATCCCGAAAAAGGAGGATTTCATGTTTCCGCTTCAGTTAAACGATCAAATTATTCAGAGTCTGAGCAAAAATGAACTGAAAATTCTTCAGTATGTGTACGGTCACAGTTCAGAGACCTGCGAGATGAGCATCCACGAATTTTCGAGGGTGATTTCCTACTCCCCGGCGACCGTGCTCCGCTTCTGTCGAAAGCTCGGCTTCTCAGGCTTTGCCGAGTTCAAGTACGCACTCCGCACAAATGCATCCAGGCAGCCGGATCAGGAAAGTGTCGATTCCACGTCCAAGAAACTTCCGACCTCGATCTCCATGGAACGTCAGGTCATGATCTCCGCGATGTTCAACAACATTTCCGGAACCTCCCACCTTATCTCTCAGGATCTCCTCGAGCGCACTTTCGCCTTCTTTGACAGTGATTGTCCAATCTACATCTTTTCGCCCGCCGGAATCACGGAGATCCCATGCGATTACTTTGAGAAACTGCTCTTCTCGATCGGTCGTCAGAATGTCTACCGAACTGCCTCCGCGCGGATGTGCGAGCATCTTCTGTACTCAGTGAACCGAAAAGCCCTGCTGATTCTCGTCAGCACCTCTGGAAATTTTGGTCCGACCGAGCGCCTTGCGCGAATTGCAAGCACAAACAACATTCCGATCCTCGCAATCACTCCGTACTCAAGCAACAGCATCGCCTCCCTTGCTGACATCAACTATCGATTTTTCACTGACCAGAGAGAAAACAACGGTGCAGAGTTCACTTCGCGTCTGCCAATTTTCTACATCATCTGCGCGATCATCAACTGCTATCTCGACTACATAGGTGATCGCGAAACTCAATTTTGCAATTAAGCCAAAGTTATCCACATCTATCCGAATGAGATAACTGCCTCACATTTTGCAGTTCAATTGTGCGAATCATGTATATTTAGGCGCACTTAAATAAGCTACATCCGTTTTGTACAAGTGGTAAGTCCTAGGCTATAAGTGTTTTCAGGCTTCGGATGTATTGGTGTTGATGAATCTTATCAGCAACGAGAACAGTAACAAGTTGGGTGATTCCTGCAAAAAGCAAATCAGCGTGAAGTGTTTTTTCATTCTGGGTTTTACGATTCGCAATGCAGAAACTATCCTTGAAATGATTGATCGATTTTTCTACATTTACACGGATCTTGTAGATATCTTCCCATTCCTGTGAGCCACGTTCAACTCCTGGATAAGCACGAAGGTTCTTTTCCGGATAAATGTAGATCATTCGCCCGCAGGAAGAAGAGGTACATGGATTGTCACAATGGCATACGCGGCGCTTTGATTTGTCAGCAGGATTGTACTCCCATTTCATCTTAGGACACACAAATTTCATAGTAGGGAGTTTGCTTCGCAGATGGGATTTGCTTCCTTCTCGTTTCATTGGAAGTGACGGATCATGAGGACAGCAGGGAATGCCGTTTTCGTTGACAGTATAGTCAATTCCTTCTATGGAAATCTTGGTTTTCAGAGGGATAAAAGCCTTTTGAAATCCAACTTCATTCAAAAAAGATTTGTAGATTTCAATGGAGTCAAAGGCAGCATCTCCAAGAAAAGTTTTTGGCTGTATAAGAGGATGCTTCTGGAAAAAATCAATCAAAACTGGAAGCAGTGCCTTAGAGTCAGCAAGCGATTTATCTTCATCAGGAGAATCCGATTTTTTCCGACAACGATATCTGGATGAGCCTGGATCGATTGTAAGTCCAATAAAAAATCCTGTTTAAACCGTGTGAATTTGGAGCCATCCGGAACAACATCAAAGCCACAGAAATCACGCAGTTCCTGGGAGTACTTCAAAAACACAATCAGAAGCGTGTCCGTTGGGATGGAAAAAATGCGCTGGAGCAGAAGAGCCTTAAGCATCGAAAAAAGTTTGTGCCTGCGAGGTCTTCCGATACTGGCGTGGAAGTGAGAAACAAAAGAAAGAGGAACAATTTCATCAAGGTTAATGGCTTCATCGAGAAGAGAAAGAAACCGATATTTGTCGTTGTCGAATTTATTTTGGCAATCTTCAAAAATTTCTGCCAAAGTGAGCTGTTTATATGTTATCATATAGATATATCTCCTTTAGGTGGATTGGTTGATAGTTTCTCGCAACTCTATTTTACCATAAACCTTGAGGAGATATTTTGTTTTTAATAAGAAAAAAAGCTGTATTTATGCGGCTTTTGGCGTTTCGCAAACGCCTAATCTCGACTACAAACAGAAAGGAGATTCCCATGATTCCGATCTTTGAACAGGCCCACTCACTCTTTCTGACTCCGACCGAGTCCGAGATTCTCGACTGGTTTGAGAATCATTTTCCTCAGTGCCTCTATATGAACCTCGAGGAGATGAGCGATCAGCTCTATACCTCAAGCGCAACGATCGTCCGCTTCTGCCAGAAGCTCGGATTCAAAGGTTTCAATGAGTTTAAATATCAGCTCCGCCAACAGCTCAAGGAACAGAAAAATTCTGCACTCTTCTCCGATAACATCATTGAACACTCTCTTGCGCTCTTTCGTGACAATCTCGAACAGCTCGATCTCGATGCGCTTCAGGAAGTCGCCAATCTTCTGACCAGCGACTGCACAATCTACATCTGCGGTTCCAATCTGAGCTCTCTGATTGCAAGTTACCTGCATGCGGTGCTCTCAAGCCTTGATTACAGCTGTATTCTGATCGAATGGCAACGCCTTCTCGGCAGTCTGATCGGACAAATGAGCCGGGATTCGGTTTTATTGATTGTCAGCGCGCACGGAGATCCCCAGTACTATCAGTCCATCATGGAGACGGCCTTCGAGCGAGGCATCAAAACGATTCTTCTCACCTGTGAACGGGACAGCCCTCTCGTCTCTCTGAGCTCGTTTGCGTTCTTCTCAAACGATCATAATCAGGAGCTCGCCAATGTCGACACAAACCCCAGAATCGGTCTCTTCGCGATTGCGCAGATCCTGATCGAACTTGTGACCCTCAAAAAGAGACACATTTTCTCCACCTCTCATCCGACAGAAGAACCATCCATTTTCCCGAATGAGAAAGATTGATTTTTCTGCCCAAACTAAAAAAGCGGATACAAAACAGATTTTTAAAACCTGCTCTGTATCCACTCTCTCATTTTTGAATCCTTGTTCCGCGATCTTCTAACGCACTTAAAACACTATTTGAGCATACCCGGCTTCGGGAAGTATCGGAACAATACTTTTGCAATGATCTTTTCCCGCTTCACATAGGTATTCTGCCATCTGCGCGCATCCAGCGAATTGAAATAGGCTTATTTTTTTGTCAAATTTTCATTTTTATTATATAGTAATATTTAGTGATATACAGTATAATAGTGACAGAGGTGACTATTGTGCGTATAACAACATCAAAATCAAAAAATTCCGAGTCCTTTTACATTACTCAGTCCTATACAAATGCTAATGGGAAAAGTACTTCCAAAACCATCCGAAAATTAGGTACATTAGCTGAATTATCAGCGCAGCTCCACACGGATCGTGACGGAGTTGTTGAATGGGCAAATGAACAGGCTCGTCTTGAAACACTGAAATATAAAAGTGAAAAAGAGGATGCTACTGTTATGATCCCATTTCATTCCAACAGACTCATGGACTATAATAAGCAGAAACTTTTTTCTGGCGGATATCTTTTTCTTCAGTCTATTTACTATGGCCTTAAGCTTGATTCTGTCTGCAGAAAAATCAAAAGTCGACATAAATTCGAGTATGATCTTAATGCGATTTTATCTGATTTAATTTATACAAGGGTTCTGGAACCTTCCAGCAAAAGTTCTTCCTTCCGGGCAGCAAAACAGTTCCTTGAGACTCCAACTTATGAACTTCATGATGTTTACCGAGCTCTTTCTGTTCTTGCTTCTGAAATAGATTTTATTCAATCAGAAGTTTATAAAAACAGTTTTTTCCTCAGTGACAGAATGGATCGAATCCTTTACTATGATTGCACAAAAACTACTACTTTGAAATCGAACAGGAAGATGGAGATAAAAAATACGGAAAAAGCAAAGAGCACCGTCCGAATCCCATTATTCAAATGGGACTCTTTACAGATGGTGACGGAATACCTTTGGCTTTCTCACTCTTTCCTGAAAACCAAAATGAACAGAAATCCTTAAAACCTTTAGAAACAAAGATTCTCCAACAATTCGGCTGTGATAAGTTTATCTATTGCAGTGACGCCGGACTTGCTTCTGAGGATAACCGTGTTCTTAATTACATGGGACAGAGGGCATTTATTGTCACTCAGTCCATCAAAAAGCTGCCTGATGAAGACCGGGCATGGGCTTTAAAGAAAACTGTCTTCAAACGTCTCTCAGATGATAAACCTGTTGACCTCACAAAACTGACAGATGATGACAAGAACCATCTTTATTATAAAGACGAACCATTTACAACAAAAAAACTGGATCAAAGATTAATCATAACCTACTCCCCTAAATATGCTGCTTACCAGAAAACCATCCGTGCGGAGCAGATCTGTCGGGCAGAAAAAATGGTTGCAAATGGTTCTCTAAAAAAACAGCGTAAAAATCCAAATGATCCTGCAAGATTTGTAAATAAGGTAGCTGTAACCAACGAAGGAGAAAAAGCTAAGATCCACTATTATCTCGATACGGATAAGATTGCAGAAGAAGAAATGTATGACGGTCTTTATGCGGTATGTACCGATCTGCTTAATGATGACGTTGCAGATATCTTAAAAGTCAGTGAAGGAAGATGGCAGATTGAAGACTGTTTCAGAACTATGAAAACAGACTTTGAAGCCAGACCCATTTACTTAAACCGTGAAGACCGGATTAAAGCTCACTTCCTTACCTGCTTTCTTGCTCTGTTACATTTTCGGTTATTAAACCGCTCTCTGAAAGGAACTTATACTACAGAACAATTACTTCACACTTTAAAAGATATAAAATTTGCAGATGTAGAAGAACAGGGCTTCATGCCTGTATATGAACGTCAGGAAATCACTGACGATCTCCATGAAACCTGCGGATTCAGAACGGACTATCAATTCATAACAAAACGGAAAATGAAAGGAATTCAGAAAAAAAGTAAGCGGAGATAAAACATTACTATATTTCGTGTATGCAGATAAAAGTGCCACACCCCTTGTATTTACAGGGATTGTGGCACTTTTTTAACTAATCAACTGTCAAAGATGAGATAGTATAGCAAAAATATACGGACTTGAAAAGTGTTTTCCGCAACTTTTTCCGTTTTTGTATTTTATCATTTTATATTTTTGCATTTATGTTGCAGATTCTCCACCAGTTACCCGCCTGATATGAATCGCAAGAAATCCGGTTTCTTCTTTCGCAAACGTCATGCGCAGCTCCTGTTCCAGTTTTTTCAAAATCTGCTCAGCCAGCGCGTATTCGAATGGGAACTGCGCTTTTGCGTATGCTTCCAGATCAAGATCCGTGCGTTCTCCCTTTCCGGCCCGGGCCAGCATATAGCGGACATGACTCATCAGCCGGTTGTAACCGAGAGAGCCATAAGGAAGCTTCTTTCCGGCTCCTTCCTCGATCATGGTCATGCAGACACCTACCAGACGGGCTGTTTCCAGGGAATCCGCCAGATTCTCCTGCGCCAGTCCTGCGTGGATATGCAGGGCAATGAAACCGGCTTCATCCTCTCCAAGGATGGTTCCCGTCATTTTTTTTAAGATTTCGCATCCTTTTCTGGCCGCTTCATACTCATCTCCAAATAAAGCTGCAATATCATGCTGAAACGGATTGGGAATTTCTTTCTTCTCTCTGGCCCGTGCTACTGCCATAGCAATGTGATCTGCCATTGGGATCAGAATATCATGCTGCAGTGGTCCCATCGCCGCTTCTGCCATCTCTATGATTTTTCCGGCTGCTTCGATATAAATCGGATCAATGCCGTTTACACGGATCAGCGCCGGCGTTTTTTCGCTCACAAGTTCATAACGGCGGCCTTTCGGAAGTTCTGTCATTCGCTCTCCCATACGATGTCCGAAGCCGACCCCGTTTCCCAGAAGAATCTGCTCTTGACCGTTGGCATCATCCAGCACCAGAATTCCGTTATTGTTCAATACTTTGATTACCCGATACATAAAAAATACCTCCTGCATCTTATGCCTGTCCTGTTATTATACACGACAACCTTAGGATGCAGAAAGTACTTTTTGTTTCGTATGATAAATACTCCCTAAGTTTTTATCTTATTTTTATCTTACTTTCTTATCTGACCAATCAGCTCTAGCCGTTTCACTTGCTTTTCTCCTTCTAAGCTTAAGCTTTCTCCCTCTGTCAGTCCTGTAAAAATAACGATGCAGGCATCGCTCACTGCGTGTTCCCGGATATAGGCCGGGTCAAATTCCATGAGCTTTTCGCCTTTCTTAATTTTCTGTCCATCACTTACAAATACCGTGAAGCCTTCCCCATTCAGTTTCACAGTATCTACACCGATATGGAGCAGATATTCCGTCCCATCCGCCGCCTTCAGGCCAATCGCATGTTTGCTCGGAAATACAAACATGACTTCACCATCTTCCGGTGCCTCAACGATTCCATCTTCCGGCATAACCAGGTAGCCGTCTCCCATGGCTTTGCTGGCAAATGCCTCGTCCGGTGCCTCCGTGATTGGCTTTAATACGCCCTGGAACGGAGAGTAAAGTTTGTGGATGTTTTCTGCGATGTTCTTGCTCTCTGCCAGATTCACAGATGCTTCGGTTTCCGCAGTCACTTTGGTGCCCATATTCTCTGCACTATCTGTAGCTTCTGCGGTATCCTCCTCATGTTCCTCTGCCAGATAAGCTTCCAGCTCGGATTTGATCACAGTCACCTGCGGTCCGTAAATAATCTGGATTCCCTGCCCTTTTACGATCACGCCTACCGCGCCAGTCGACTTTAAAAGCTTTTCATCAACCAGCGACGAGTCTGCGATAGAGCAGCGGAGTCGTGTCGCGCAGCAGTCCACGGAAGTGATATTGTTTCTTCCTCCCATACCCATTGCAATGGCTGCACTCCGGCTGTCTTTACTGTTTTCTGCCTGACTGCAGCTTTCTCCCTCTTTCGCTTCAGTCCTGCGGGCATTCACATCAGCCTTCGTGTAGAGCTTCGTCTCCTCGTCATCATCCTCACGTCCCGGTGTTTTCAAATCAAATTTTTTAATCAGAAAACTGAACAAAACGTAATACAGAAGGAAATACACAACTCCTGCCGGAATGATGCGAAGCCAGCTGGTTTTCGCATTGCCCTGCAGCACACCGAAAATCACCAGATCCAGAAGACCACCGGAAAATGTAAGACCCACTGCAATGTTCAAAATATGCGCAACCATATAGGCACTTCCGGCCAGGATCACCTGAACCGCAAACAGCATTGGTGCTACAAACAGGAAAGAGAACTCAATTGGCTCTGTAATTCCGGTAAACATGCAGGCCAGCGCCGCACTTAAAAGCAGACCTCCTGCTGCCTTTTTCTTTTCCGGTTTCGCGCACCGGTACATGGCCAGCGCCGCTCCCGGAAGTCCAAAAATCATAAAAATAAACTCACCGGAAAAATACCGGGTAGCATCCGCGCTGAAATGCGTCACATCTGACGAAGCCAGCTGCGCAAAGAAAATGTTCTGGCCGCCCTGAATCAGATTTCCATCCACCATCATGGTGCCACCTACCGCAGTCTGCCAGAAAGGCATATAGAACACATGATGCAGGCCGAACGGGATCAGCGCACGCTTAATGATACCAAAAATCAGGGTTCCGAAATAACCGGTTCCTGTAACCAGACCGCCCAGCGCGAAAATGCCATTCTGGACAGCCGGCCAGATAAAGTACATCAGAATACCGATACCAACATAAGTAACGGTAGAAATAATCGGTACAAAACGGGAGCCGCCAAAAAATGACAGTGCGTTTGGCAGTTCAATCTTATAAAACCGGTTGTGGAGTGCTGCCACACCAAGTCCCACAAGAATACCGCCAAATACACCCATCTGCAGGGTCTGAATACCGCAGACACTGGCAATGGTTCCCTCAAGCACATCCGAGGCAATTGTTCCGTCCGCTAAAACTTTTCCTGCTAATAAAAGCACTGCGTTGATTGATGCATGCATCACAAAAAAAGAAATCATAGCCGAAAGTGCCGCAACCTCTTTTTCCGCCTTCGCCATGCCAATGGCAACACCCACCGCAAAGATGATCGGCAGATTATCAAAAATGACGTTTCCTGCCTTGCTCATGATCATAAGCAGTGCATGCAGGACGGTTCCATTACCAAAAATCCCCTGTAAGCCATAGGTTGCAATGGTAGTCTCATTAGTGAAGGAACTTCCAATCCCCAGCAGGAGGCCAGCAACCGGAAGCACCGCAATCGGAAGCATGAAGCTGCGTCCTACTCGCTGAAGCACCCCAAAAATCTTGTCTTTCATGTTCTTTCTCCTTTTTTTCTGAATATTCAGGTGTGTCTTTCTGACAGTTTTCACATCTCCCGAAAATTCTTCCTGCAAACGCGCAAACGTCTTTCCATTTTACGTATTTCACCTGTGCAGAAAAGAAACCTGCTCCTATCAGCATACCCAAAACAATCCGTTTCAGTTGCTTCTGGGAAGTGTAGTTTTATTTGGAAAATGAAAAAGGCATCAACCAAAAGGACATCTCTTCGATGCCCTTTCGGTTAATGCCTGCTTTACCAGTAACACGCCCAAATCTCAATTGTGTTATTAGTATAGTATGGAATGACAGATCTGTCAACTATTTATGACGCGGAAATTTGACACATTGAAATGCAAAAAAGTACCGAAAAGCCTTGAAATAGGCTTATTTTTTGTCAACTTTTTATTTTTATTATATAGTTATATTTGGTGATATATAGTACAATGAATGTTGCAGATACAGTTACAGTTCCTGGCTTAACTGTAACCAACTATAATCCCACAGAGGTGTGTCATGAACCATTCAAACAAC
>ERZ773149.2454-NODE-2454-length-12992-cov-3.453969_pt1 | contig 12992 bp, 9 predicted proteins | sample MGYA00511081_ERZ773149 | MGnify/ENA primary metagenome ERZ773149 (study PRJEB29015, sample SAMEA2737846) | human gut metagenome | biome: human gut; feature: human-associated habitat; material: faeces | place: China | collected 2012 ...
TTGTTAACCTTAAATCTAATACTATGAAAAACACATTGCAAAGATACGGACTTTCAGCATATCTCCAAATTTTCGGAGTAAAGCAACGCATCTTATAACATGGTTTAATAAAAGTAATAGTCTCGTTAACATTTAACATAAATCAAATTGGATATTAACGAATATCCTATTGAGTGATTCAGAGATTATTCATATCGTAAAGAGCGGGCAGGTTTGCTCATTATTATCTTTATGGTCTGGAAAGCTACTGTTATAAATGAGATAAACAACATTAGCAATACAGGCATAATAAAGAACCATGCTTTCAAATCTGTGCGGAAAGCATAATGGCTCAACCAGGCATTCATACTAAACCAAGCTAGTGGCAAAGCAATAACAACTGCTATCAGAATTAACAGAAAGAATCCCTTAACCAACTGATAGAAGAGTGTCCAACGGGAAGCCCCGAGAACTTTACGTATCCCCATTTCTTTGGTACGTGTGGAACATGAAAACATGACCAGTATCCAAAGTCCCAAACAGGAAATGAAAATAGCCAAACCGGTAAAAGCGCCAATCATTACACCAAACACCTCATCCTGACGATACTGGTGGTCGAAGAATTGGTCGAGGAAAAAGTAATCGAAACTGGAATCCGCAAAATATTGATTCCAAATCTCATGCACCTGTGATACCAATTCACGAGGATCGCCGGAAGTCATTACGATAGAGATATAACGTTGTGGTAACCAGGCAATCTTATCTTTATGAATCAACATGATAGGTGTATAATTCTTGCTCAATGCCTGTTGGTGATAATCTTTCACTACTCCAATAATCTGCATCGGGGCATCAGTACATTCAACGTTCACCAACTCCCCTATAGCCTCATCATTAGATGTAAAGCCCAGGTTACGCACAGCCGTTTCGTTAATCACCAGTTTGTCTACATCATCTCCATAGTCTTCCGAGAAATTTCTTCCGGCCACAACTTGCAATCCATAGGCATCCACATAATCGGGGTCGCAGGCAAGCATCTCATACAGGCGATTCTGCTTCAGAGCATCATTGGTACGGCGGTTGGAAAGGAAAGTCGCTACTTCCTCGCCCGGCACAGCGCCGGAGAAAGTGACTTGATATACCAACGGAAGACGTGCTATCGTTTTTTTCATAGCTTCCAGTTTCGTATTCAGTCCCTCGGTATGCCCAGGAAACTTGACCACCAATGTCTGATTGGTCTTAACTCCCAAAGACTGGCTGCGCATAAAGCTCAACTGTGCAAAGACAATCAATGTGCCGCACAACAATATCATTGAAGCCATATATTGAATGATAACCAAAACTTTCCGTGTCCGTTCTCCGGATTTACTATGCAAGAATTTCCCCTTCAACAACATAATTGGTTTCCGATTCAGCAAAGCCAATGCCGGATAATATCCAGAAAGGAATATCCCGACGATGAAAACAAGAATCAATAAAATCCACCAATAATCTATCAGCCAAACGGAGAAGGTAACGGTACGGCCTACCAATTGATTAAAGTACGGAAGAACCAATTCTATCAAGCCAACGGCGAGTACAAAAGCTATCAGGTTCATCACTAATGCTTCAAACAAAAATTGATGAATCAACTGCTTGCGGAAAGCTCCCACTACCCGCCTAACTCCTACTTCTTTGGCACGCTCCATTGAACGGGCTACGGTGAGGTTTATATAATTTATCCAGGCAATAGCCAAAATAGCAATAGCAGCAAAAATCAAGGCAATCATAGAAGAACGGTTTCCTTTCGTCTCCGCTTCGTATCCTACCTGCGGAGTGAGGTGTATATCTGCCAGAGGGATTAAAGAGACTCCCCATGTCTTGTTTTTCAAGGCTTCATCCGTCTTGTACTTTTCCGCCATTACAGGAAATTCTCTCTCTATTTCCGCTTTCCTTTCGGGAGAGTCAAGCAGGACGTAGGTATAAGCCTCGTGTTTGTACCAATATTCCTGCATATATTTAGGCAGAGATTTATACGAAATCAGAAAACTATAATGTATATGCGAGTTGGAAGGCATTTCTTTCATCACTCCGGTCACTTCACACGATATCTTGTCGTATGCGCCGGTAAAGATGAATATCTTCCCGATAGGGTCTTCGTCCTTGAAATATTTACTGGCAATGCGTTCGGTGATTACCACTTGCCCCGGCATGGAGAGACAGGTTTTCTTATCGCCTTTCAAAAGTTCGAAATCAAAAAGGCGAAAAAAGCTGGGTTCGGCATACGCTATCTGATTCTCCCGCAAGGTCAGTTCACCGTATTTCACTATTTGTTCCGGCTGGAGTAGGGAGCCGATTCGGGTATAATCCTCTATTCCGGCAAGGTTCTCTTTCATTGCCGAACCATATCCGAAGGAGCTGCTTGCCCAGTAGTCGGTCAGCACTTCCCCTTCGTGAAACGTACTTTGCACACGGTAGATATGGTCATACTTTGTGTGCATTTTATCAAAGCTGAATTCAAAAGTCACGTAGGTAAGAATCAGCAGTGCCGATGCCATACCAATCGCCAGTCCGAATATATTAATGAAACTGAACCTTTTCCGTTTCATCAGATTCCGCCAAGCACTATTCCAGTAATTTCCTATCATACAGTTTCATTTTTAGCTGACATATTTTTTCCCAGCGGGCGGTTGACGTTTTCGGCTACGATTTGTCCGTCTAATAATTGAATGACGCGGTGTGCGTACATTGCATCCCGTTGAGAGTGGGTAACGATGATGATAGTAGTTCCCTGAGCATTCAGTTCACTCAATAGTTCCATTACTTCTATACCGTTCACCGAATCCAAATTTCCGGTAGGTTCGTCAGCGAGAAGCAATTTACAGTCCGTCACTACGGCACGAGCAATAGCTACGCGCTGTTGCTGTCCACCGGACAATTGCTGTGGATAATGGTTGGCACGATGCAGCAGGTTTACTTTCTCGAGTACTTTCTTTACTCTTTCTTTACGTTCATTGGCTTTGACGCCTATATAGATAAGGGGTAATTCTACATTCTCACATACGGTCAGCTCGTCAATCAAGTTGAAACTCTGAAAGATAAAGCCGAGATTACCTTTCCTGAGGGCAGTCAATTGGTTCTCATTCATTTTATCCACCTGTTTTCCTTCAAAGAAATAAGAGCCGGAAGTTGGAGAATCGAGTGTACCCAAAATATTCAGCAGTGTTGACTTACCGCATCCCGAAGGACCCATTATAGCAACAAACTCCCCTTGTTCCACTTGTAAAGTGACTTCGTTCAATGCCTTTGTCTGCACTTCTTCGGTTGCGAAGAGTTTTGTCAGTTTTTCAGTCTTAATCATAATCAGTTCAATATTTATTAGTTATTCATATTTTAAAATACTCATCGGTTTCAAGCAGATAATGCGCCACACTTGTTGAAAAACAGTAAGGAACGCAATCAGCATCAACAGCGCAAAAACGACTGCATATATCCACCAAGGTAGCGAAATATGGAAAGCATACGTCTCCAACCAGCCATTCATTAACACTGCTGATACGGGTATACCGATTGCAGATGCCAATATAGTGAGCAACATCAGCTCCTTGGTCAAGATAAAAAACAGGCTGCTTTTATTTGCACCGAGCACCTTGCGGATACCCACTTCTTTCAAGCGCGATAAGGTTGAAAACAATGTTACAATCCACAAACCGAGACATGCCACAAATATGGCAATTAAAGAAGCACTGGCAAATATCCAACCGAAATTACGGTCTGATTTATAAAGGAAAGTATTCAAATCACTCAAAAAGAAATAAGAAAATAAAGAAGTCGGAAAATATTCATGATACATCTGCTCGATCTCCGTCAAAGCACTATCTTCTCCTTCGCCTGTCAAGCGGACTGAAATATAAGGTGTTGCAATAAATGGTACTCGCTCTTTCATAAAGAAGATAATAGGTTTGTAAGCCACGGAAAGCGATTGCTGGTGATAGTTTTTCACCACTCCGATAATTTCGAGCGGTTCGCCTACCACCTCCATTTTAACCTGCTGTCCCAATGCGGCTTCGGGCGACTCATAACCTAATAACCTGACTGCTTCCTCGTTGAGCACTATCCGGTTGAGGTCACCGCCAAAGTCCTCAGAGAAGTACCGCCCACAAATCATAGCGGGCATATAGGCAGATAGATAATCATAATCTACGGCAAACATCTGCATCAGTTTCACTTGCGAAGGGTCACTTCCATAAGGACGATTGGTAAAATAATTGGCTACCTCCACCCCGGGAACAGCTCCTGAAACGGTTACGTGGCTTACATCTGCCCGTTGCTTCAGACGCTTGGTGAAACTTTCCAGACGTAGTGCCAATCCCTCGGTGAAAGAGGGGTACTTAATGACTAACATACGTGAATGAGAATCGACGGAAGCCTCACTTTGCATATAACACACTTGCCGAATCACTGTGAACGTGCCAGTAATCAGAACAAAAGAAGCGAGAAACTGAACCACAATCAGCACTTTCCTTATCCGGTTACCACGTTTACCGTGTAACAGTTTCCCCCTCATAATTTCCGACGGACGTATAGTAACCATCAGCCAAGAAGGATAGAAGCCTACAACAAACGTACCGATAACAACCACTCCGGCTACAATTCCCCAGAAAGCAGGCAACATAAGTATATCCGTCCCAAAGCTTTGCCCTGCCCAGCGATAAACAAGGGGTAAAAGAAGTTCCAGCCAACCAAGAGCTATCAGCGTAGCCAACAGATTCATGAAACCTGATTCAAGAAGTCCCTGGATAATAATCTGACGGCGCGAAGCACCAAAAGCCTTAAGCAACCCGAACTCACGTCCGCGTTCCAAGAAACGCGCCACGGTCAGATTCAAGGCATTAGCCCAACCTATCAGTAGCAGGGCAACGGACATCACCAATAGTATAAGAACCGCAGTCCGACTCCCTTTCACTTCTTTCTCATAAGCTTTTTGTGGAGTGAGATGAATGTCTTTCAGCGGTATCAGTTCTACCGCCCAAGTCTTATGTCTCAAGGCATCAGTTTTGTACTTATCGGATATATTGAGAAAAGCCTCTTCAATCTCTTCCGGACATTTTCCGGACATCAGGCGGACATAGGTATAAACTCCGTGAATGTACCAAATGTCCTGTCGCTCTTTGGGAATCGTACTATATGAAAGTAGAAAATCATATTGCAGATGGGAACGAACAGGCATATCTGCTATCACGCCGGTAACTTCAAAGTTTTGCTGCGATGAAGGCGTACTGAAAGTCAGCACCTTCCCTATCGGGTCTTCTTCATCAAAATAACGATTTGCCGCACTTTCGGTCAGTACCACCGTATTAGGACGCACCAGTTGCCCGGTCTTATCTCCTCTAATTATCGGGAAATTAAATATCTCAAAAAAAGCAGGTTCGGTGTAGCAATAATGTGCTTCGGCAAATCTCCTGTCGAAGTAATTCACCACTTGTTCGCGGTCTTGTGCTGTTACACGGACATACTTCTCAATGCCTGCAATTTCACGAGCCATTGCAGGTGCATGGCCGTAAGCTGTAGTCGCCCAGTTATCTGTCAGCGTCTTGCCTTCATACAACCGGCTTTCAACACGATATACACGTTCGGTATTGTGGAATGAATCGTAGCTTAACTCCGACCATACGTAAAGTATGATAAGCAATGCTGTTGCAATACAAACAGACAATCCCGTTATATTTATCAGTGTCAGAGATTTTTTAACCCGCTGACTACGTATCACTTGTGAAAAGTAATTTATCATATCATAGACTTATTTCAGTATCAGTTTCTCGTTATCGCCAAACAGTTCATATCCGGATACAATCACCCGATCACCAGGTTTTAATCCTTCGGTAACCTCATAGTACTGCGGATTTTGTCGTCCGATGCGGATAGGCTGACGAATAGCAAATTTACCACTTTCATCCACAACATACATCCATCGTCCACCGCTTATTTGGAAAAATCCGCCACGCGGCACCAAAATAGCCTGTGCAGGGTCACCCAATTGTAGATTGATATGATAGGTCTGCCCTGCACGTATATTCTCCGGTCGTTCGGCTGTAAACTGCAAATCGGTACGAAACTGCCCTTCTTTTACTTCCGGATACGGCTTCGTCACCTCCAGTTTATAACTGACACCATCACGGGTAAAGTCAGCCGGCAATCCGGGTACAACACGCTCCACGTAATGTTCGTCAATCTGCGCTTGTACTTTCAGGTCAGAAGTGATGATCTGACCAATGTGCTCGCCCGCAGCTATTGATTGTCCTATCTGTGCATCAAGATTACCTACCTGCCCGTCAATAGGAGCTTTCACCTTCAGGTTCTCAATTCGTTCGCGTACCAGCGCGAGACTCTGTTTCATATTACGTATGTTCTCGTCCAAGCTGTTTACCTGACTTTCACGGAAAATATTATCCTGACGAATACGCTCGTCAATGACATCCAACTGTTCTTTAGCCGCATCATACTCCTCTTTGGCAAGTCGATAATCTTCTTCTGCAATAAGTTGCTCTTTTATCAGGCGACTGTATTGCTCATAACGGCGCTGTTTCACCAGCCGATCTTTATTTAGCCCGATACGCTCTTGTTTTAAACGCAAGCGTTCCTGCTCCATGCTAATACGGGTATTACGAAGTTCATTCTCCTGATAAGCCAGATCCGCTTCGCTCTGCATAATACCAATATTTAGTAACGGATTACTGAGACGCAAAATCACGTCGCCTGCCTTCACCATAGCACCTTCTTCTTTTAGACGTTCTTCCACACGTCCACCTTCCACGGCATCCATATAAATAATACGATTAGGCATTACCTGACCAATGACACGAATATAGTCATTAAACTCACCACGGTTAACGGTAGCAATCGTCAGACGTTCTTTCTCCACAGTCATGGAAGAGGTAGTGTCTCTGAATATGAAATATAAAACAACGGCAATAACAAAGGCTATACCACCTATTACATATAGATGTTTACGGGTAATGCCGGGTTTACGTTCAATAGGTGTATCCATAAGGAATCAATCAAAAATAGGGTTATTATAAATTAGTTATTAAAGATGTATCAACTTTGTTATTCAAAATATATAAACTCTGCCTTTATAAGAAAGTTCCCTCCCGGTAATATTTCTCCAGTTTCATCATCATTTCTACCTGCAAGCGCACACGAACCAGTTCTGCTTTGGCGGAAATAAAACGATTACGGGCTTCCATTAACTGAAAGACAGAGATAAGCCCTTCTTCCCACTTTCGTTCGGATTCTTTCAAGACCAGAGTTTCCGCGCTCAATTGCTGCAATACCTGTTGATGTTCCGTATAGCCGGCACGTAGGGAAAGAAGAGTTTGCTCAATTTCAGTATATAGCTGTTGCTTCTCCAATTCCTCTTCATTCTTCAGGCGATACAAGTTCAATTTCAACTTCCTTTGATTCGTAAAACGTTCAAAACCGCTCAACAAAGGGAAAGAGATACCGATACCGATATATTTTCCTATATTATCCCGCAATTGCCTGGCGGAAAATGCAGTGTTGTAGAAATTAGAACCTACCGTAAAGCGGCCATAAACAGAAGGAGAAAAAGCTCCGCCCGCCATTGCATATTCTTTGCGGGCAGCTTTCTGCTTTAAGCTAATCATACGCATGGCAGGGAGTACTTCCAACGATTGTCTATACAATGTTTCCGTAGAGGGGAGTGAAAGTAACGGGAGTTTATTCAATTCGACAATCGTATCCTGAATGACAAGTGTATCACCCGACTGAAAGTTCATCAACTGTTCCAGATGCAGTAATGACAACCGACAGCTATTAGCACGGGATTGGTAACGATATATATCCCCTTCCCTGCGGGCTTTTACCTCTTGCAAGTCGGAAACGGATTTCAAGCCCAGTTCCACAAATGTCTCGGTTTGTTTCAGGTATCGTTCGCTCAACCGGCTTTGCTCCAAAGCCAAATTCAAGAGTTTTCTTTCCAAAACCAGTTTGTAGTAAGCATCCGTCACTTGATAGGCGAGTTCATTCTGCCTGTCTTTCAGTTCCCACTTGCTGCGTTCCCGATTTATTTTCCGAAAACGAACCTGATTGATACGTGAAAAACCTTCAAACAAAGACAACGTCATATCAAGACCTATCGTTCCTTCTTCAAAAGTCTTTTCCGTATAACCATTGGTATCCGGGTCTATCGAACGCCCGAAACGCTTTCCTGTTTCTGCGTTGGCTACTATGCGGGGAAGAAATGTACCGATAGCGGCAGCATAATCCGTTCGTGCTTCCTTTATGTTAATGGCACTATTCCGTATAGAAGGATTCTGTTTCCATGCCAAACGGATACATTCATCCAAACTCATTGCAGATTGAGCATACGTAATCACGGGCAATAAAAACAATAAAAAGAAAATGTTCCTCATTCTTCAGTATATATGCAATTGTGTTCTATATGAATTAAAAAAGCAAACATAATGCCACAATACTTAAACCACTGATTACAAGATAGATGACATACATTATTTTATCGTTCCCGTCCAATTATTACACACTATAACGTCTAAAAATTGGACGTTATCAATAAAAAGCCACCATGACCTGCGTGCAAACAGCCATTATTCAACGTTCAGGCTATAAATATTACTTAAACGAAACATAGGATAAAGTCATGTTTCAGGAAATGTATCATAAAACGTCTAATTATTGGACACTCTCTTGCAGGGAAAAGTAAAAACGAATATCTTTACCCAAAAACTTAAAGAATCGTTCAACCCAGACAGATCCCCCCCAATCTTACATATATGGAAACCGGAACTATTTTAATAGTAGATGATAATAAAAGTGTGTTGGCTTCGCTGGAACTTTTACTCGAAAATGAATTCAGTACAGTCCGCACAGCTGCCAATCCTAATCAAATAACAACACTGCTCACTACCACTTCCATTGATATCGTAATTCTCGATATGAATTTTTCGGCTGGTATCAATAACGGCAACGAAGGACTATACTGGCTGAAACATATTCACGAAATCCGCCCCACACTCCCTGTGGTAATGTTAACTGCTTACGGAGATGTGGAACTAGCCGTAAAAGCTTTGAAGAACGGAGCTGCCGACTTTCTTCTCAAACCTTGGGATAACCGGACACTGGTTCAGAAAATAAAGGAAGCATACAATAATAAATCGAACAGGAAAAGTTCCTCAAAATCAAAAAACTCAATCGTAGGATCCGGCAATCCGAACAAACCTGAAATGCTGATAGGGCATTCTCCCGCCATGCTACAATTAATAAAGGTAGTCAATAAAGTAGCCAGGACCGACGCCAATATTCTGATAACCGGAGAAAACGGGACCGGAAAGGAAATGCTGGCCAGAGAAATACACCGCCTGTCTCCACGCAATACTCGTCCCATGTCAAGTATCGACATGGGAGCTATCAGTGAATCCCTTTTTGAGAGCGAGCTTTTCGGTCACGAGCGCGGAGCTTTTACGGACGCTTACGAAAGCCGTCCGGGAAAATTCGAAGCTGCCAGCGGCAGTTCGCTTTTTATGGATGAGATTGGAAATCTTCCCCTTGCACTACAAGCCAAATTACTGACTGTACTACAAAACAGGAATATCACCCGAATCGGAAGTAATAAAGTCGTCCCCGTTGATATACGACTCATTTCCGCCACCAATAAAGACATCCCGGAAATGGTGAAACAAGGATTATTCCGCGAAGATTTATTCTACCGTATCAACACTATCCACCTTGAAATTCCTCCATTACGAGAACGAGGAGACGACATACTCCTGTTCGTCGAAACCTTTCTCCACCGTTTCGCTTCGAAATACCAACGCCCGGAAATGCGAATGCATGAGCAAACAATAGAGAAACTACGCTCTTACCACTGGCCGGGCAATATCCGGGAACTGCAGCACGCTATCGAGAAAGCCGTTATCTTGTGTGAAGGCAACGTGATACGCCCCAAAGATATTCTGGTAAAGCAAAGCTGGAAACCTCAGACGGCAAGCGTCGTCCCCAATCTAGAGGAAGTAGAACGGCAAGCCATCGAAACAGCAATCCTCCAAAACAATGGAAATCTGACAGCCGCCGCCGAACAATTAGGCATCAGCCGACAAACTCTCTATAATAAACTGAAACGATTCAAACCCTGAACAAGATGATATTCAGCCGACATATCTATTGGACCATATTGCTTCGTATCCTGCTCATCCTCGCAACTTCGGGAACAGGGCTGTGGCTCATCATCTCCCAACGTGGCATCATCATCGGTACGTTACTAATCATCTGCTCCTTGTTTCAAATCGGCGGAATAGTCACTTATCTCAATAACATCAACCGGAAACTCCGGCTTTTCTTTGATGCCATCGAGGACAGAGATAATACATTCAGCTACCCCGAGCAAGGAATAAACGAAGAGCAACAACAGCTGAACCGTTCACTGAACCGGATCAACGCCCTATTGGCACAAACCAAAATGGACTACCAGAAACAGGAACATTTCTACCGGTCTCTGCTGGAGAAACGGAATCATAGCCTGGAACAACTCCAAGAAAATAATCTTCGTCAACAACACAGCGTTGACCTTACTAAACATCGAATCACTGACTCTATATTCCCAACTGGAAAATATCCTGCAGAATGAGAAGAACAGAAAAAGACTCAGCCTCTCCCAAAGTCAGATGAAACTACAAGACGAAACAATCACCTTGCTTTCCATACAAGACATTGACGACCGGCTCAACGAAAACGAAAGTGAATCATGGAGCAAACTCAGTCATGTCCTGACTCATGAGATCATGAACACGATCGCTCCCATTATCTCACTGTCTCAGACACTGGCTTCCTATCCGGAAATCAGCGAGAAAGGAATCCGCGGGCTTCACATTATTCAGGCGCAAAGCGAACGGCTGATGGAATTTACCGAATCTTTCCGGCATCTGTCCTATCTTCCGCAGCCCGAAAAGCGTCTCTTTTCCCTATCCGACTTATTACACAATCTGGAGGAACTGCTTCAAACCAATTTTCAAGAAAACAATATCTCCTTTACACTCCGGTGCTCCCCCGAACCGATGATGACCGAAGGAGACGAAAAGCAACTGTCACAAGTGTTTCTCAATCTGTTGAAAAACGCCATGCAGGCATTGGAGGGGCATCCGCATGGAGAGCTTTCCCTGCAAGCAGAACAAGACGAACATATAGTCATAGACATCACCGACAATGGTCCCGGTATTCCTCCCGAAATTATGGACAAAGTATTCATCCCCTTTTTTACGACTAAATCAGAAGGTACAGGCATCGGACTAAGCCTGTGCAAAGAAATTATCCGCCGCCACGAAGGGCATTTGGCTATCAAAGAAAGCAGAGCCGGAAAAACGGTTTTTCATATTGAGCTCCCTTAAAAACAACATACGTAAACCTCATACCGGACATTCAAACTTTTTCCACTGTTCTTTTGTTTATAAAGCAGAATATCTAAATACATAATATGAGCATCAAAGAACAATACTGGAAATATTCCCTCATCGTCATCATACTATTTATGGGAATCATCATCTTCCGTCAGATCACTCCTTTTTTGGGAGGATTGCTGGGAGCACTCACTATTTATATTTTGGTACGCACACAAATGACGCACCTGACGGAAAAGTGGAAACTGAAACGCAGTGTTGCCGCATTGCTGATTACGGCAGAGACGGTTATGGTATTTTTGGTTCCGCTCGGACTGACAATCTGGCTACTGGTAAACCAACTTCAGGACATCAATCTGGACCCGCAAACATTCATTGCCCCGATGCAGCAGGTGGCAGAGTTTATCAAAGAAAAAACGGGTTATGATGTGCTGGGAAAAGATACCTTGTCATTCATTGTCTCCATCCTACCCCGCATCGGACAAATAATAATGGAAAGCATCAGCAGCCTTGCCATCAATCTGTTTGTCATGGTATTCGTACTATACTTTATGCTGATAGGAGGAAAAAAGATGGAAGCTTATGTGAATGACATTCTCCCGTTCAATGAAGCGAATACACAGGAAGTAATTCACGAAATCAATATGATTGTCCGTTCCAATGCCATCGGCATACCTCTGTTAGCCATTATTCAAGGAGGGGTCGCCATGATAGGGTATCTTATCTTCGGAGCACCCAATGTCCTGGTATTGGGATTCCTGACCTGCTTCGCCACCATCATTCCAATGGTAGGAACTGCCTTGATATGGTTTCCCGTAGCTGCCTATCTTGCCGTAACCGGAGACTGGTTCAACGCTATCGGACTCGCCGCATACGGTGGAATAGTCATATCTCAGTCGGATAACCTGATCCGATTCATCCTGCAGAAGAAAATGGCGGATACCCATCCGCTGATTACGATATTCGGAGTCGTTATCGGTTTGCCGTTGTTCGGATTTATGGGAGTCATCTTCGGTCCGTTGCTGCTTTCATTATTCTTTCTATTCGTCGACATGTTCAAGAAAGAATATCTGGATTTACGAAATAACCTTCCTGCGAGATGACGGAGCTACCAAAAAAATGCGTACTTTTGCAGTCGTAAAAACGACACTTATATCCAATGGAAGCATTTACATTCAATACTGTCGAACTGATTCTTTTATCGGCGGCAGGTATTCTTTTTATCATTCAGCTCATTTATTATTTCGGCTTGTACAATCGGATACATGCCCACAATAAGGCTGTACGCAAAGAAGCAGTGCACTTCACACAAGAGATGCCTCCGCTTTCCGTGATTCTTTGTGCACGCAACGAAGCTGATAACCTACGTAAAATCTTACCTGCCATTCTCGAACAAGACTATCCGCAGTTCGAAGTGATTGTTATCAACGATGCTTCTACGGATGAGACAGAGGATGTACTGGGATTTATGGAAGAGAAATATCCTCACCTCTACCACAGCTTCACTCCCGACAGCGCACGCTACATCAGTCATAAGAAACTTGCCCTGACATTGGGCATCAAGGCCAGCAAACACGACTGGCTGGTATTTACAGAAACAAACTG
>ERZ773149.2457-NODE-2457-length-12978-cov-3.533158_pt1 | contig 12978 bp, 10 predicted proteins | sample MGYA00511081_ERZ773149 | MGnify/ENA primary metagenome ERZ773149 (study PRJEB29015, sample SAMEA2737846) | human gut metagenome | biome: human gut; feature: human-associated habitat; material: faeces | place: China | collected 2012 ...
TTCAATCCCTTGTAGCTTAGCTCTCAAATTTGTCTAACTTTTTGGGGTCAGATCACCGTACACGGCGTGGCGGCATATTTTGAAAGAGAGGAAAACGCGTGGGAAAGATAGCACTTCTGGTGTCCAGGGAGGAGATGATCCACCAGGCCCATAACATTTTGCAGGAGAAAAAATTTGAAATCCAGGAAATGCGGGTGATCCACACCGGGGATACGGTTATGGAGGCACGCCGATCCATTGCGGACGGGGCAACCATCATCATTGCCCGCGGCCTGCAGGCATCCATCATCAAGCAATATACCGACACACCGGTAGTTGAGATTGTTCTGACTGCGCAGGAGATGGCGCTTCTTATCATGCGTGCGAAGCAGATTGCCGGAAAGGAAAAGCCGGTGGTTGCAGTGGTTGGCTTCCGCAATATGTTCTGCGATATGTCTTATTTCGACGAGCTTTATAACATTGAGCTGAAGACCTACTTCGCGGATCAGGGGGCGGAGCTTCCTGTGGCCGTGCGCCGGGCTATTTCCGAGGGCGCGGATGTGGTGATCGGCGGCGATACGGCAGTTTCGATTGCAACGGAGGCGGGAGTACCTTCCCTCTTCCTTTCCATGACAGAGGATTCCATGCGTCAGGCTTTCTCCACGGCAGAAAACATGGAATATGCTATGAATGTGGAGAAAAAGACCGCGGCGCAGCTGGAAACCCTTTTGGATTACTCTTACAGTGGTGTGATCCGTCTGGACGGAAATGGCATGATCACGGCGGTCAATCCGCTGATGGAGGATATGATCGGGAAAACAGAAGAGGAGCTGAAGGGGGAAAACATCCGTAAGGCGGCTCCGATGATCGGAGAAGAGGCATGGAAGCGGGTCTTTGAAAAGGGCGAGGACTATTCCCTGTTTTTTGAGTGGAACGGGACTCCTATTTTTGCGGTGCTGGCACCGGTCCTTTATGAGGCCAGGGTCGATGGCGCGATCATCACCTGCCATAAAATGAAGAAAAAAACAGTAACGCCGGAAAGATCCAGGGGCAGCCAGAAACGGGAAAACAACCGGGTACTGCCGCCGCTGGTACAGTTTGAGGATATTTTGCAGAAATCCACGGCCATGCAGGAATGTATCCGCAAGGCGAATCTGTACGCATTGTCCGAGCATCCGGTGGTGCTGATCGGAGAGCCGGGAACGGAGAAGCGGATGCTGGCAGAAAGCATCCACAACAGCAGTATCCGCGCCCATGGCCCTTTTCTGGATGTTCCCTGTGAGGGCTTATCCGGGGAAGAACAGAAAAATATGATCTTCGGAAACCGGGGGGCAGTGCTGCAGGTGCAGGGGGGAACGCTTTTGCTTCGTGATGTGGAGGAATTGACGGCAGCCAACCAGTATCGTCTGTATCAGCTGATCCGCTTCCGCGTCTGCCACGGTGCAGATATCGCAAGCCTGCGGAAGGTGGATGTGCGGGTTATGGTAACCATTGGATGTCCGCTTTCCGAGCTGATGGCAAGGCAGAAAATCAGTCCGGACCTTTATTACCTGCTTTCCGGACTGGAACTGTTTGTACCACCTTTGAGAGAGCGGCGGGAAGATCTTCTGGAGAAGATTGAGAATACGATCCATGACTGCTGTGAACATTACTCCCGCTATCATGTGCTGACGAAAGGGGCCATGGAAGCGATGCTGGATTATCCCTGGAAGGGTAATCTGTTCCAGATCGAAAGCTTTTGTGAGCGTCTGATCCTGATGGCAGGCAAGCGTTCCATTGATGAGGTGGCAGTCCGCAGACTTTTGGAGGAACTGTATCCGGAGCGGATCCTGGGAAACGGGCAGAGAACTGAAAACTGTGACACGGTGAGATCGTTTGCTATGAACGAAAACGGCTGTGATACTTTGCCGGATGAGGCAGTAACAATTCGGGAGCTGCTGCACAAGTTCAGCGGCAGCCGCGAGAAAACTGCCCAGGCCATGGGTATCAGCAAGGCAACGCTGTGGCGGCATATGAAAAAATATGGGATTGAAAAAGACAGATGAAAAAAGAAATCAAAAAAGCATAAAAAAACGCTGATTTTCTCTGCCAATGAAATAAAAAGAAATATATATGAATTAAAATGAAAATGATATGAAATAAAATTGCAAAAATATCACATTTGCATTATTTTAAACCTCGAATTTGGACATTCTGCCCATTGTTTGATACACCGCGTTTGATTATAATGCAGACATAAGCTGATAGCGAGGGAGCCGCAAGGCAAAACTCCTGTCAGGGAAACCAAAAGAAGATTTACTTTTTTCAAAGAAAGAGAGGAATTCAAAATGAAAATTGGATTTATCGGATTAGGTATCATGGGAAGACCGATGGCAAAGAACCTGGTTAAAGCAGGTCACGAGCTGGTTGTTTTCGATTTCAATAAAGATGCAGTAGCAGACCTGGTATCCTGCGGCGCAACCGCAGCAGAGAGCAACAAGGACCTGGCTTCCCAGGTTGACGTTGTTATCACCATGGTTCCGAACTCCCCGCACGTAAGAGCAGCAGTTCTGGGTGAGAACGGTGTTGTTGAGGGTGCAAAAGAGGGTCTTGTTGTAATCGATATGAGCTCCATCGACCCAACCGAGAGCAAGGCAATCGGCGCTGAGCTGGCTAAGCACGGCATCGATATGCTGGACTGCCCGGTATCCGGTGGTGAGCCGAAAGCAATCGACGGTACCCTTTCCGTTATGTGCGGCGGTAAGAAAGAGCTGTTCGACAAGTACTATGACATGCTGATGGTTATGGCTGGTTCTGTAGTTTACGTTGGTGACCTTGGTTCCGGTAACGTAGCTAAGCTGGCTAACCAGATGGTAGTAGCTATCAACATCGCAGCTGTAGCTGAGGCTCTGACCTTCGCTAAGAAAGCTGGCACCGATCCTGAGTTAGTATACCAGGCAATCCGCGGTGGTCTGGCTGGATCTACCGTTATGGATGCTAAGGCTCCGATGATGTTAGCTGGCAACTACAAGCCGGGCTTCCGTATCGAGCTTCACATCAAAGACCTGAACAACGCTCTGAACGCAGCTCATGCAATCAGCTCTCCGGCTCCGTTAACCGCTGAGATGATGGAGATCATGCAGTTCTTAAGATCTGAGGGATGCGACAAAGACGATCACTCCAGCATCGTTAAGTACTACGAGAAGATTTCTGGTACCAGCATCGTTAAATAAGTTTAACGCATCAATCATATAAAATAAGTTATTATACACTGCTGCTTACGGGTCCGTGGGCAGCAGTGTGTCAGATAAGGCGTCATGTGCGCTGGAAGGAGATAGTATGAATACAGATTTTATTAAGGGCGTAGTTGTCCCGATGATCACCCCGATCGACAAAGATGAGCTGATCGACGAGGCTGCGATCCGCAGTCAGGTTGATTACGTAATCGATGGCGGCGTAAGCGGCATCCTGTTATTCGGCAGCAACGGTGAGTTCTATGTAGTAGAAGAGGACGAGATGGAGAGAGGCTTAAAGATCGTTGTAGATCAGGCCGCTGGACGTGTTCCGGTATACTTCGGTATTGGTGCGATCAGCACCAAGAAGTGCATCCGTCTTGCAAAGATGGCAGTAGCAAACGGCGCAGCAAGCGTATCTGTTCTGCAGCCGATGTTCTTAAAGCCAACTGAGACCGAGCTGTTCACTCACTTCAAAGCAATCGCAGACGCAATTCCGGAGACTCCGGTACTGCTTTACAACAACCCGGGACGTGTAGGCTACACCCTTTCCGCTAATCTGGTTGACAGACTGGCTCATGAGGTTCCGAACATCGTAGGTATGAAGGATACCAGCGGTGATATCACCCAGACCTCTGAGTTCATCCGCAGAAACAGAGACGTGGACTTCAAGGTATTCGGCGGCAAGGATACCCTGCTGTATGCTTCCATGTGCCACGGCGCAGTAGGTGGTGTATGTACCGCAGCAAACTTCATGCCGGAGCTGATCACTGACGTATACAACAAGTATGTTGCCGGTGATCTTCAGGGTTCTCTTGAGGCTCAGTTCAAATTAAATCCGGTACGTCTGTCCATGGACGGCGCAAGCTTCCCGGTAGCAGCAAAGGATATGGCTAACTTACGCGGCCGCAACATCGGTGTTCCGTATACCCCGAACCTGGCTACTCCGGAGGGACCGGTATTAGACAAGATCAAAGCTGAGATGACCAAGGCTGGCCTGCTCTAATTTCTGATTTTAACTGAATAATAAACGAAAATACCATTACGGCATTAATGATGGACCGGCGATTCTTCTGGAATGCCGGTCCATTTTCTGTTATAATGAATAAGATTGCAAAGTATAGATTCCACTATATAAAAGGAGGACTTTATGAAATTACTGTTTGCTTCCGATTCTTTTAAGGGAACTTTATCTTCTGACCAGATCATCAAGCTGTTAAATGAGTCTGCACAGCGTATTTTCCCGGGCTGTGAGACGGTTGGTGTTCCGGTTGCAGACGGCGGTGAGGGAACCGTTGACGCTGTTATCGCTGTTACCAAGGGTGATTACCGCAAGGTGAAAGTTCATGGACCGCTCATGGAGGAGACTGAGGCTTCCTACGGTGTGTTCCATGGCGACTCTGCTATCATCGAGATGGCAGCAGCTTCCGGACTTCCGATGGTTCCGACTGAGAAGAGAAATCCGTTAAATACCACAAGCTATGGCACCGGCGAGCTGATCAAAGATGCTCTGGACAACGGTTACCGCAAGCTTTCCATCGCAATTGGCGGCAGTGCTACCAACGATGGCGGTATGGGTGCTATGAGCGCACTGGGCGTTCGTTTCCTGGATGCACAGGGCAACGTGCTGACCGGTGTTGGCTCTGATCTGGAAAAGGTTGCTGATATCGATATGAGCGGCCTGCATCCGGCAGTGGCTGAGGCTGAGATCACCGTTATGTGCGATGTTACCAACCCGCTGACCGGACCGGACGGCGCAACCTATACCTTTGGCAAGCAGAAGGGCGGTACCCCGGAGATCCTGGACCGTCTGGAAGCAGGCATGAAGAACTATGCGGCTGTGATGCGCGCAAAGGGCATGGATGTTGAGAATAAAGAAGGCGCAGGCGCAGCAGGCGGCCTGGGTGCAGCTCTGTGTGGCTTCTTAAAGGCAAACTTAAAATCCGGTATCGAGACCGTGCTGGATCTGATCGATTTCGATGGCCTGTTAGAGGGTACGGATCTGGTTGTAACCGGTGAAGGCCGCATTGACTGGCAGTCCGCATTCGGTAAGGTACCGAGCGGTATTGGTATGCGCTGCAAGGCAAAAGGCGTTCCGGCTGTTGCGATTGTAGGCGGTATGGGCAACGGTGCAGAGAAAATCTACGATTTTGGCGTAGAGAGCATCATTCCGACCATCAACGGTGCTATGGATATTGAAGAGGCTCTGGAGCGTGCAGAGGAGCTTTACGCAAACGCGGCAGACAGAACCTTCCGCATGATCCGTGTAGGCATGCAGCTGAAATAAAATAAATACAGAAGCCGGAAGATTCAGGCTTGTGTATGGCCGGTCACTTGCTGACCGGCCATATTTATGAGATTGACAGAAGAGGGGAGCGACACGATGGACATCAGTAACTTATGGACCCTGCAGGTCATGATGTTTTTTCTGGTGGCTGCAGGGGCAGTTTTAAAAAGTACGGGAATTTTGAAGGATGACGCCAAAGGGATCTTAACGGATCTGGTTCTGTATTTTTTTCTGCCCTGCAATATCATCAATTCTTTCCGGATGGAATTTAATCTGGATATTTTAAGAAAGTTTGCGGTTGTGCTGGCAATTTCTCTGCTGGTGCAGCTGGTATGTTATATTCTCAGCAAAGTTCTTTATAACCATAAACCGAAGGAAGTGAAACGTGTTATGCAGTACTGTACCATCGTTTCCAACTCCGGTTTTCTGGGACTGCCGATCGCTCAGGGCATTTATGGCGCGGAAGGCATGATGTATGCGTCCATTTTTATTATCCCGATGCGCGTGATGATGTGGTCTGCAGGCATTGCCTGCTTTACCGAAAGTCCGGATATGAAGAGTGTCGTGAAGAAGCTGGTTGTACATCCGTGTATTGTGGCTGTTTATATCGGACTGGGCCTGATGATCTTCCAGGCTCCGTTAAATCAGCTGTATAATGCGGTGTTAAACTGCGGCATCCCGCTGGTGCCAGATCTTGTAAGGGTATTTTTCGGTGCGCTGGATAAGGGGGTGCGCTCCGCAGGCGGCTGTACCACAGCCATGACCATGGTGCTGATCGGAATGATGTTTTCCGGTATGTCTCTGCGCAGCATGTTGGATGGCAATACCCTGTTTATCTCTGCGCTGCGTCTGGCGATTCTGCCGGCGCTGCTGCTTGCAGCCTGTCGTCTGGTGGGAATCGATCCGTTTCTGACCGGTGTTTGTCTGTTGATCACGGGGATGCCGGCAGGAAGTACCTCTGCGATCCTGGCAGCAAAATATGGATGTGACTATACGTTTGCAACCAAATGTATCGTCGTATCCACTCTGCTTTCCCTGGTCACCATTCCGATCTGGGCTATGATCCTGGGATAAATCTGTCATAAAAGAGTAAGGTTCATGAAAATCCTGAGCTGGTTTTCATGAACCTTTTTTCATTTTATATGACAGGAAATTGCGTCTTGTGAAAAAAGCATATTCTCGTTTGGGTCATTTAAATAAACCGGTCCTGCAGATTCTGACCGTAGCGTTTGGCCAGGCGGATGAGATAGCGGTGTGCTTCGCTCAGGCTTGTATCCTTTCGACGGGCGAAGCATACCTGCCATCTGGGGCGGCCCTGCAGCTTAAACCATGCACAGTCAGCGCTGTAAGGGCTGTTCAGCATTCGGGAATACGGAAGAATGGTACAGCAGAATCCCTTGCTTACAAGCTGGATCAGCGCATGGTTCATGGCGGTTTCAATGAGGATCTGCGGCTTGTAGCCAGCCTGCTGGAACAGCGGATCTACCAGCTGGCGCATGGTGGAGCTGCCAAAGATCAGAGAAAATTTACTGTCATAGAACCGTCTGAGATCTGTGGTGGCCAGTGGCATGCCAAAGGGATTAGCCCGCGCGGCTTCCGGATGGTTTTTCGGTACGCCCAGGATCAGGTCTTCTTCAAACAGTGTAATGTACTCCAGGTTGATCCTGGCTGATTCCAGAAGCATGACAAAGCCCAGGTCTAGCTGTCCGGAGAGCAGCAGCTCGTTCTGTCTGGCCACGATTGCCTCCGTCAGCGCAAAGGTAATGCCGGGATAGCGCTGGTTAAAAGCGGTAAAGATTGAAGTGAACAGGTCGATGCCGTGTTCGTGGGTAAGTCCCAGGCTGATCTCACCGGTGGCCTCTTTTTTCAGATCTCCAAGCTCCGTGTAGGTGTTTCGTTTGATTTTCAGAATCTCGATGGCATTTTTGACATAGATCTCTCCGGCCTTTGTAGGGCGCAGAAAATGCTTGTTCCGGTCAAAAAGCTGCAGTCCAAGCTCCTTTTCCAGCTTGATGAGCTGCTGGTTCAGCCCGGACTGGGAAATAAACAGAGTTTCTGCTGCTTTTGAGATACTCTTGTTTTCGGCAATCGCCACAATATATTCCAGCTGTCGAAAATCCATAACTTCCTCCTATTGGTAATAATAATCAAAAACCTATGCTTATTTCTTAACAAAGACAAATCTTTTTGTGAAAAAAGCATGAACTGGTAAGAAGTATTACTTCTTATCAATAGAAAACAAAGTAATTTTACTTCTGATTATACCACGGATATAATGATAACACAAAACAAAAAGCTTTTTGAAACGGAGCGGTGATACGGGACGCTGGATCATCTGCGCAAACTTACATGAAGGAGTTGGGTACTATGAAACAAATCAAATGGCTCGAAAAAAACTTTGAGCTCATGATTCTTGCCATCATGCTGGTGGTCATGAGCTGTCTGTCATTTGCCAATGTCATTATGCGTTATTGTTTCCACAATGCGCTGAGCTGGTCAGATGAGGTGTGCTGTTACTGTCTTGCACTTTCTGCTTTCTTCTCTCTGCCATGCGCGGTACGCCTGGGAGTAAGCATTAAGGTGGATACGTTTACATCCATGATCTCAAAGTCTGTACAGAGGGTTCTCGGACTGATCTGTGATGTGGTCATGGTCGTATTTTTATGCTGGCTTTTAAAGGGAACTGCAGAGATCATTACCAATGCGGCAGCAGTAAACCAGGCAAGTCCGGCTCTTGGAATTCCGATCGCCAATGTGTACAGTGTGATGGCATTTGGTATTTTCCTTGGAATTCTGCGTTATATCCAGCTGATTTACAAGGTAGTGACAAAGAAGACAGAAAAGGAGGACAAATAAATGGCAATCGGTTTATTTTTCCTGATCCTGGCAATTCTGCTGGCAGTAGCAATGCCGGTCGGCGGCGTGTTCGGCCTGATGGCCATGCTGCCAAATCTGTTAAATTCCAGCTTCTCCTATGCTGCAGGCGATGTGGCCCGCGGCATGTTTGCAGGCTTAAACAGCTTTACTCTGCTGGCAGTACCGCTGTTCATGGTATCCGGTATGATCATGGCACAGGGTGGTATTTCTGAAAAGCTGTTCAATTTCTTCGGATATTTTATCGGCAATAAAACAGCCGGTTTCCCGTGCGCAGTTATTGTAACCTGTATGTTCTACGCAGCAATTTCCGGCTCCGCACCGGCAACGGTATCTGCAGTCGGCGCCATGACCATCCCGTTCCTGGTAGAGATGGGCTACGATATGGTATTCGCTACCTCGATCGTAACGGTAGCCGGCGGCCTGGGTGTTATCATCCCGCCGAGTATTTCCTATATTGTATATGCAGCCGCAGCCAATGCATCACCGTCTAAGCTGTTTATTGCCGGTATCTTCCCGGGACTCCTGATCGGCTTTGCCCTGATGCTTTACAGCTTCTATTACTGCAAAAAGCATGGTGAGGATAAAGAGAAGCTGTTAAAGAGCTACAAAGAAATCCGTGCAAAAGGCTTCTGGCCATTATTGAAAGAAAGCTTCTTCGCCCTGATGACTCCGGTCATCATCCTGGGTACGATTTACTCCGGTGTCTGCAGCCCGACTGAGTCCGCTGTTATCAGTGTATTCTACGGCCTGTTTGTATGTATCTTCGTTTACAAGACCATCAACATCCGCAACATCGGTAAGGTGTTTATGGAGGGTGCAAAAACCTACGTCAACATCCTGTTTGTTATCGCAGCGGCTTCCGCATTCGCAAAGTGTCTGACTCTGCTGCGTTACCCGCAGACTATCAGTGAGTCTGTGCTGGCTATTTCTGATAATAAGATTGTGATCCTTCTGATCATGAACCTGATCATGCTGGTTTGCGGTATGATCATCGATAACATCCCGAACATCATGATCTTAACCCCGATCATGGTTCCGATCGCAACCGCGGCAGGAATTGATCCGGTGCACTTTGGTATCATCATGACCTGTAACCTGGCAATCGGTATGGTAACTCCGCCGATGGGCATCAACCTGTTTGTGGCATCCGGCATGACCAAGATCCCAATGCTGAAGCTGGCGAAGGCCTGCATGCCATACATTGCGGCATTCCTGATCTCCCTGGGACTGATCACCTACATCCCGCAGATCTCCATGGGACTTCCGACCCTGCTTTCCGGTGAGGAGACCAAGGCGGTTGCGGCAAATAAGGGTGGTGGTACCGGAACAGGCAGTGCAGACAGCGGTGACTATGGCGCTGACATTCCGGCACTGGATCCGTCTGAAATTGACGGCGAGTATCACTGGACTGCAGCCATGACGGTAGCAGATACCTCCATCAACTACATGATGGTAGATAAATTTGCAGAGCTGGTAAATGAGAAGTCCGGCGGCAAGATCAGCGTAGATATTTATCCGGGCGGTCAGTTAGGAAACACCACGGAGTTCACCGAGGCAGTCATTGGAGGCTCCATCGACATCGGAACCGGTATGACCACCGATCTGGTAGACTTTATCCCGCAGTTCGCGGTGTTCGATATGCCGAACCTGTTTGATAATACTGCACAGATGCGAGCTGTACTGCAGAGTGATTTTGTAGATGTTATCAACGACTACTGCAACGCAGGCGGCATTCAGATGTTAGGTTACTCTGACGCAGGCTTCCGTGTGCTCACCACCAACAAGGAGACACACTCCCTGGCAGATTTAAAGGGCCAGAAGATCCGCGTTATGACCAATAAGTATCACATTGCTTACTGGAATGCAGTAGGCGCAGCAGCAACTCCGATGCAGTTTACCGAGGTATTCATGGGACTTCAGCAGGGTACTATTGACGGTCAGGAAAACCCGTACATGAACATTGTCGGCAACAATGTTCAGGAGGTTCAGAAGTATGTGGTAGAGACCAATCATCTGGGTCATATCATTACCTTCTATATGAACTCTGACCTTTACAACGGACTGCCGGATAATGTAAGAGAACTGGTAGATGCCTGCGCAAAGGCAGCAACTCAGTATGGCAATGACCGCGCAGACGAGAGCATTGCTGAGTACAAGAAAACCTGCGAGGATGCAGGCTGCCAGATCATCACCCTGGATGATTCCGTACTGGCAGAGCTTCGTGACAAGGCACAGGTTGTATACGACATGGTTCGTGAGGATCTGGGCAATGAGATCGTAGACAAGCTGCTTGCAGCAGTTGATACCGTAAGAGAGACGGTAGTAGATGAGACAACTCTGGGTGATGAGATTACCGCAGTGGATCCGGCAGATATTGACGGTGAGTATCACTGGACTGCAGCGATGACGGTAGCTGATACTTCCATCAACTATATGATGGTAGATAAATTTGCAGAACTCATCAATGAGAAATCCGGCGGCAAGATCAGCGTGGATATTTATCCGGGCGGCCAGTTAGGAAATACAACAGAGTTCACTGAGGCAGTCATCGGCGGTTCCATTGATATCGGAACCGGTATGAGCACCGACCTGGTAGACTTTATTCCGCAGTTTGCGGTATTTGATATGCCGAACCTGTTTGACAATACCGCACAGATGCGTTCCGTACTTCGCGGTGATTTCGTAAATGTCATGAATAAGTACTGCAACGCAGGCGGTATCCAGATGTTAGGTTACTCGGACGCAGGCTTCCGTGAGCTGACTACCAATAAGGAAACTCACACCCTGGCAGACTTAAAGGGTCAGAAGATCCGCGTTATGACGAACAAGTATCATATCGCATACTGGAATGCGTTAGGCGCAGCTGCAACCCCAATGCAGTTCACCGAGGTATTCATGGGTCTGCAGCAGGGCACCATTGATGGACAGGAAAACCCGTACATGAACATTGTCGGCAACAATGTGCAGGAGGTTCAGAAGTACGTGGTAGAAACCAATCATCTTGGTCACATCATTACCTTCTATATGAATAAGGATCTGTACGGAAGTCTTCCGGAGAATGTAAAGACTCTGGTCGATGAATGTGCGGCAGCGGCAACCAAGTACGGCAACTCCAAAGCCGATGAGAGCATTAAGGGCTACAAGAAGACCTGTGAGGACGCAGGCTGTCAGATTATCACCCTGGATGATTCTGTATTGGCAGAACTTCGCGAGAAGGCAGAGCCGGTATATGAGATGGTCAGAGAGGATCTTGGTGATGAGATTGTAAACCAGCTCTTTGATGCGATTAACGCGGCAAAGCAGTAGGCTGGCCACGGGAATACGGCCAGGCAATCATAAAACACGATCAAAAGCAATGAATGAAAATAAATAAGGAGTAAAAAGTTCAATGGGAGCATTTGTAATCAAAGGCGGAGAGATTTATGATCCGGCTGCACAGAAATGGGAGAAGAAGGATATTGCGATAGAGAACGGAATGATTATTTCCGGCATGCCTTCCGGAGAGTACCAGGTAGTGGATGCATCCGGATGCAAGGTCACGACCGGCTGGATTGATTATCACGTGCATTACTTTAATCATGGAACAGAAAACGGCATCAACCCGGATGCAGCGTCATTCCCCTGCGGTGTTACCACCGCAGTGGATGGCGGAAGCACCGGAGCGGCAAATTATGAGATGTACCGGAAAAGTGCCATGGCCTACAGTGATGTCCGGATCTTAAACATGCTCCTTGTAGGAAGCGGCGGTCAGGTAACAGACCGCTATCCGGAGCATCTGGAAAAGAAATATTTTGATATTCCCAAGATCAAAAAGCTTTTCCGGGAGTATCCTGATAATCTGGTAGGCTTAAAGAGCCGTATGTCTGTGGGCATCATTGCCCCGGAGGACGCAGAAGAATCCATCCGTGCCACTGTGGAGCTGGCAGGGGAGCTGGGCTGCAACGTATCTGTTCATGTTACCAATCCGGTGATGGATTTAGAGAAGTTGGCAGGAATTCTCCGTAAAGATGATATGATCTGTCATATTTATCAGGGAAAAGGAAAAGAGACCTGCCTGGATGCGGATGGAAAGGTCCGTGAGGGACTGTTAAAAGCCAGAGAGCGCGGCGTACTGTTTGACGCCAGCAACGGCTGCAACAACTTTGATCTGGAGATTGCGCAGAAAGCAGTCGCTCAGGGCTTCAAACCGGATATTATCAGCTCAGATATCAACACCTCCGGTTTCTTCTTACAGCCGCTTCACAGCCTGCCGAGAATCATGAGCAAGTACCTTGACTTCGGTATGAGCCTCAGTGAGGTATTAGATACCGTAACCCGCGTTCCGGCCAGACTGGTGCACCGTGAAAGCCTTGCATCCATGGCACCGGGAACAGAGGCAGATCTGGTAATCTTCAAAGTCAAAGAAAAAGAGGTACCTTACAGCGACCGTACCGGTCACACCTTCACCGGTCATCAGGTAATCGTACCGCAGCTGACCATGAAAGACGGAGTGATTATGTACTGCCAGGCAGATTTTATGTAACGAATTGTAAAGAATAACCAATAGGGTCCGAAGGTTCGGTCAGACCATACAGAATAAGCAGATGCTGTGAAATTTTGTACTTCATTCGCTCCGCCGCCTAT
>ERZ773149.2465-NODE-2465-length-12943-cov-4.875233_pt1 | contig 12943 bp, 13 predicted proteins | sample MGYA00511081_ERZ773149 | MGnify/ENA primary metagenome ERZ773149 (study PRJEB29015, sample SAMEA2737846) | human gut metagenome | biome: human gut; feature: human-associated habitat; material: faeces | place: China | collected 2012 ...
TCTATCTGGCATTTCTCCTGATCCTTGGTCTTCCTATTGTAGTAATGGAATTTGCCGTAGGACGGGCCAGCAAGCGCAGCGCAGCCCTTTCCTTTAATATGTTAGAGCCAAAAGGCACCAAGTGGCATCTGATCCGTTATGCAGCTATGGCAGGAAACTATATGCTGATGATGTTCTATACAACGGTAGCCGGATGGATGATCTGCTATTTCATCAAAATGCTCCGTGGTGATTTTACAGGTCTTGATTCAGATGCAGTAGCAGGAGAGTTTACCAATATGCTTGGTAATCCGGCACTGATGACCGGATTTATGATTTTTGTTGTTATTCTGTGTTTTGGCATTTGTGCTCAGGGATTGGTAGCAGGCGTAGAACGTATTACAAAAATCATGATGGTCTGCCTGTTATTCCTTATGATGGCACTGGCTGTTCACTCTATGGTATTAAAAGGCGGAGCACCTGGACTTGAATTTTACTTAAAGCCTGATTTTGGAAAAATGGTAGATGCAGGACTGGGAAATTCCATTTTTGCAGCTATGGGGCAGTCCTTCTTTACATTGAGTATCGGTATTGGTGCGCTGGCTATTTTCGGAAGTTATATTGGAAAAGAGCGCCGTTTAACCGGTGAGGCGATCAGTATTACTATTCTGGATACCCTGGTTGCATTTATGGCAGGTCTGATCATTTTCCCGGCATGTTTTGCATATGGGGTTGAGCCGACATCCGGTCCATCTTTGATCTTTATCACACTGCCAAACGTATTTAACCATATGGCCGGCGGAAGACTGTGGGGAACTTTGTTCTTTGTATTTATGTCCTTTGCAGCTCTTTCCACTGTAATTGCAGTATTCCAGAACATTATCTCTTTTGCAACAGACCTTACCGGCTGCTCTGTAAAGAAAGCGGTAGCCTGGAATCTGGTGATCATTATTATTTTATCCCTTCCATGCGTGTTCGGATTTAATATCTGGAGCAGTTTTCAGCCTTTAGGTGCAGGATCCAATATCCAGGATCTGGAAGATTTTATCCTCAGTGATAACCTGCTTCCGATCGGAAGTCTTTTTTATCTTCTTTTCTGTACCAGCCGTTATGGATGGGGATTTGAAAAGTTCCTGGCAGAAGCAAATGAAGGATCTGGCATTAAGTTCCCGCGATGGGCACGTTTTTATGTAAGTTACATTCTTCCGCTGATCGTGATCTTTATCCTGGTGCAGGGATATATTGCGAAGTTCTTTTAATTAGCGTAAATTAAACAGAGATCAGTTTATAATCAAAGCTCCACAGACTTCTATAAAGGTTTAGTAACTTATAGAAAGGTTGCGGAGCTTATTTTATTTGAGCTGCATATAATAAAAAAGGTTATTCTTTAAATTATCATACTTTCAATTTCATACAGGAAGGTTTCTTGTATAGATTCTGGATTCATGGTATCATAAAAGAAATGGAAATCCGTGCGAATCTATATGAAAGGAGCGGCAGAGATGAAAGGGTTAAATATTCCAGTTGGAGTTTCTGATTTTGAAAAAATTCGAAGCAATGGATATTACTATATTGATAAGTCTGGATTGATTGGAGAACTTTTAAGAGCAGGTGCAGAAGTTACGCTGATCACTCGTCCACGTAGGTTTGGTAAAACACTTGGAATGAGTATGCTGGAAAAATTCTTTGATATTCGTAAGGATAGCAGGGAATTGTTTGAAGGACTTGAAATTTCAGAAAGACAGGATTTATGCAGCAAATGGATGAATCAGTGGCCTACTGTGTTTCTGTCTTTAAAAAGTGTAGACGGTCTTAATTTTGAAGGTGCGTATCAGCAGCTGGTTTATGAAATTTCACTTTTATATCAGAAACATGATTATCTTTTGGAAAGTACTGCTTTAAGTGAGCAGGACAAATTTCTTTTTAAGCAATTAAGGAACCGGCAGTCTGAAAAAACGGATGTAATGCGTTCTTTACAGCTTCTTACAAGATTGCTGGAGCAGCATTATAACAAGAAAGTAATCCTTCTGATCGATGAATATGATGTACCAGTGGCAAAGGCAAATAACCATGGTTATTACAATGAAATGCTGGATGTGATGAAAGGACTGATGCAGGCCTTAAAGGATAATACGTCCCTTCGTTTTGCCGTTATTACTGGATGCCTGAGGATTGCAAAAGAGAGCATCTTTACGGGAACAAACAATTTTGTTTCTGATACGATCACAGATTCCCGTCTCAGTGAATATTTTGGATTTATGCAAAGGGAAGTAGACCAGATCCTCAAAGATGGGGATATAGAGGACAAGGCAGACAGTATTAAAGAATGGTATGATGGATATCATTTTGGTGAATTTGATATTTATTGTCCCTGGGATGTGATGAATTATCTTCTGGAACTGCAGAGAAATCCGAAAGCCAAACCAGTCAGCTATTGGAAGAATACCAGTGATAATGCCATTATCCGGTCATTTATTGATTACGCAGGAAACAGTATTACTAAAAAGCTGGAGACTTTGATGTCAGGCGGATATATCATTCAGAGAGTAGATGAAAGCTTAACTTACGATTATCTCCATTCTTCTGAAGATAACCTGTGGAGTCTGTTGTATCTGACAGGATATCTGACAAAGGCAAGAGAGGAAGATCATGCTGGCGAATTACCAGAGGGAACAGTTGCACTTATAATTCCAAATGCAGAAATAAAGGAGATTTTTGAAACGACCGTGATCCGGTGGTTTGATGACAGTGCAAAGAAATGGAACAGGAACGCCTTATTTGATGCAGTATGGAAGGGAGACAGTGAAAGTCTTACCAGGGAAATGAGCTGTTTATTGAAAAAGACCATAAGCTATCATGATTATAAAGAAGATTTCTACCATGCGTTTCTTGCAGGGATCTTTGCAGGAGCCGGATATATGGTAGATTCCAATAAAGAGCATGGAGAAGGCCGCAGTGATGTGGTTGTGGATGATCCTGCAAATGGCAGAATAGCGATCTTTGAAGCGAAGTATACAAAGGAACTGGATGATCTGGAACGTACATGTGATAAGGCTTTACAGCAGATTGATGACAGGATGTATGCTGAGGAATATAAAGATGATTATGATCAGATCCTTTGTTATGGGATTTCATTTTTCAAAAAGCGCTGCAGGGTAAAAAAGAAATAAGCATAGTTTTGACCCGACATTGGCAAAGAATGGAAATGGAGGTATGATTTGTCACTCCTTAAGATTATTGCAATGGATAATTCCTTACTGGCTGTAAAGGGATATTAACCATAAATAAATTGTAGTAGTTTGTAAATGGGAGATGCTGATATGAGGTGATCAGGATGTGCGGAAGATATTTTGTAGATAATGAGATGTGGAGAGAGATACGTAAGATATGCAGGCAGATGGATGATGCCAAACTGAAAGTGACAGCAGGAGATGTAAGACCTACGGATATAGCTGTGGTACTAACAGGAATGAAGCATATTCAGTTAGAAAAGATGCAATGGGGATTTACACGGCAAGACCATCCGGGATTATTGATCAATGCCAGAGCTGAAACAGTTCTTGAAAAACCATCTTTCCGGGATTGTGTGCGGTATTGCAGGTGTGTGATCCCGACTGCTGGCTTTTATGAGTGGAATAAGCAGAAAGAAAAAGCAACTTTTACGATGCCAGGATCCAAAATCCTCTATCTGGCAGGAATCTGGCAGCCATCAGCCAAAGGAAACCAGTTTACTATTATAACAACTGCACCAAATGAATCTATGATTCTGGTTCATGATCGCATGCCACTGGTTTTGAAACCTGAGGATGTCAAGCCATGGATCCAGGACTGGGATGCGGCAGAGAAATTGCTGCTTACAGTGCCTCCGCTTCTGAATCATAAGCAGGAATATGAACAGATGTCTATTTTTACTTTATAAAATAATTGAAAGGAGTCTGAACAATCTTTCAGGCTCCTTTTTACATTCAAAAAAAGAACGGAGTTCGTTTTGAAGTTTTACACTGCAAAAGTTCCATCAACTGCTGTAATAAGCACTTCAGTGCCTGGATTCTCTTTGTCCAAGTATACGCGGGATATCTTTCCCCAAAATCAATATTCCCTTGAAAAAAAGGAATGCCCTCTCCACTATCGTTATAGCTAGCTGAATCTGGTGATTGACCCATATTAATCTTACAAGTGCAGAAGCAGTGATACTGTATCAGATTTATGTCTATGCTGAAAGCATCCAGACCTATGACAAGGATGGCAGACCGTACGGAGCGGATCAGTGGCGGGATGCGTGGACGGAGTTTTTGAGTAGGAAGTAAAATTATAAGGAGTTGCCGTAGCGATTGTGGCAACTCCTTTTCTTCGTGAAATTACGTGTCGGCTTGTTGACTTTTCTCATCTGGAAGCCGGTTTGATTTCTGACCATTACATTTAGAGCATAATACCTGCAAATTTGAAGGAATCGTTTTACCACCCTTGGAAACAGGTATGATATGATCAATATGTAACCCAAATTTGTCAGGCATATATCGTCCGCATATCTGGCAAGTGTAGTTATCCCTTTCCATGATTTGCTGACGAAGCTCCTTTGTCATCAGCTTTCTTTGATTTTTTGCATGATAGACATTAAGAGGACACTCATAGTTTATTGCTGCTAACTTGTCTTTCCGCTCCCGAAGAAACTGGTAATTGCACCCGAATTTATCGGATAAATTATCAACTTGATACGAAGTCTTTATGTAATTTCTTTGGCGGTATCTTGTTTGCCTCCGTGTTAAATAAAACTGGTAAGCATGCTCGTCATCAATACAGGCCAAATATTGTTTCATGCGTTTCTTTTTAAAAAGCATATGTGGAATTTTCGCCAAACACTGCTGTTTCCAGCTATCGATTATAAATAGCTGATTATATACTAAAGAAAAGTCTTTGGTGATAAGGAAATCATCTACATAGTCCATAATGTCTGGTTGCTTCTTACGAGAAACGTCGTATGTTGTAATTAGGTATGGATACTTAAAAGGCGACTTAAAGTAGTAGTATAAGAGCCATACTGCAAAGAGCATAAGAAAAAAATACACAATAACCAAAATCCAATCCATCATTTGAATTCCCCCCTGTAAACCTTTGTTTTATTTATTATATCATCAAATGATATATTTTTCTGTAAAGAAAGCCTTAAAATCAATTTTATTTTTCCACGCATCCTCCATATTATGTATGTACAGTAAAAAGATCATTTTTGCATAAGGAGGCAGGCAAAAAATGAAATTAAGAGAAAGAGGAAAAAGGATGGTAGCAGGGCTGTTGGCAGGCGTAATGCTGCTTGGAAATGTTGACTTTTCTGGGCTGACAGCTTTTGTGGCAAATGATTACAGCAACAGTCTGAATGGATGGACTGTTTCATCCGCTTGGGGAAATTATAGCGATTCTTATTCCTGGCGTTCTGATATAGAAGAAAATCGTAGCTTTAAGCTGTCCGTATCTTATCGTATTGATGATATGGTAGCGGCTGGAAAGGAGAGCTACGAGCCTGGAAGCATCTGTTTTAAGGTTTCGGGACTTGGCGGAGCAAATCGCGTTTCTTTGAAGAAGGCTTTTTCCTTACCTTCCGATAGCGCAAAGTCTGAGTAGAATTGCACTTGGGATGAGGCTTCCGATACTTATGTTTTCACCAACAAGTATGCTATGGATGCACAGGCAATCAATGGCGGTTTTGAGGTAGTTTGGACTCTGAACTCCAGAGAAACAGTGAATGGATATAGCCAGGACCGTTCCGTCCGTTTTAATCTGGACGGGGATGAGATAGTTTTACCGCCACTGCATTTTGACTTTTCTTCTGAGGCCGATGTTGTGAAGATCGGCACGAAGCAGGAAGATGGAACATACAAGATGGATGTCCGTTATCTGGATAGCTCTGAGTATAGAGGAGCTGACAAGGACTATAGCAGGTTTAAGGTATCCACCAATGCGGCTACAGAGTATAAGGCACGTGAGGTTCTTTCCAGTGGATACTATATCGATTTAGATTTACCAGACGGTATTTCCACCGATGACATCATTGTAAAAAATGCGGATGATAAAGTTGTTCAGCTTGACGGAGGCGACGGTTTTTACATGTTTACCGAGCGCAGAGGAGATGTTTCCGGCAACATCGGTACATTTACCGTCGGCATGAAAAAGGATGTTTTTAACCCACGTGTAGAGTCTGGAGAGGATACAACCATTAAGGCAACCGGTCATCTGGACAGACTGTATCAGGATGATGAGTACTGGATTCGCACAAAGCTGACAGAGGCAGATAATGTGGATGTCATCGCAGATATCCCTTATGCAGAGTACAGTTATACATACAATCCCGGCTACTATGAATGGGAAACCACGGACGGCTATTATACCTATGACAGAAGCGTTTATAAGTACAGTCCTTACAGCAACCCAAACAATCGAAGCAGACTTCTGGCCTCTGAGCTTTTTGCAGGCAAGACCATTGATTTTGGTATTGGTGCGAAATTTAGTTCTGTTTATCATGAGCCGACTGGAAGTCTTGTATGGAAGCCAGGCACAAAAGAGCAGCTTGCTACTGACAGCAATGCCGTAGCAGTTTACGAAGCAGAAGATACAGAAGAGACTGTAGAGGGAACATCTACAGAAAAGAAAATCCCTGTATGGACAGGATCTGATTTAACCAGCGAAGAAATTGAGCTGGATGGAGACGGTAGTACCGAAGGAATTACCTTTGCAGAAGTCAAAGAGACTGAAGACAGAAACGCATTTAATATAGAAGAAACAGCTTCAGCAGATGACACAACAGTAGAAACAGCTACTCCGAGTAATGCTGGCCCATCTACTAAAAAGACATCTTTTCTTAGCAAGGCTATCTCCCTTTTCTCCGGAGATTCCACAATCACAAACGATTACCAAATCACCAAAGACATTACTTGGGACCTTATCGCTGGCGATGATATCATTATCGCCCAGCTCAAAGACGGATCCTATAGACAGCTCACCACAGACGAATACAGTTTTTCCTATGTTTCCGTTCCAGAGAGCAAGTATCCGGTAGAAATTTACGCAACCGATAACCCGGAGGCAGATCCAGATGATTATATACTGGTAAAGAGATATGACAAGATCACATACAACGGCAAAAATTGTGTACTTCCAGAAGGAACCGCAGCAGCTTTTGTCCGCGTCATCGGTATCAATGGTTTATTTGAATACAACCCGAAAATGGGTATTAAAATCCATTTTGATGCAAACGCAGAATCCGGAAAAGAAGAGTCCGAAAGAATCAATAAAAACGGTCAGTTAATCAACTTTTCTTACTTTAAGATGCTGTATGAGGATGCAGATGGGAAGCTGGTTAATGATATTGATGCAGATAAGATGCCTTATTCCGGACTTTATGCAGACGAACTGGCAGAACACGATGATCTGGTATACGGCGAGACCATGGCAAGAGCATCTGCTCCGGTTTATTTAACTGAGGAGTATTACAGCAACACAGGAAGTAGCAGACCAGTAACTCCGTACACCAATCTTGTTGCAAGAGCTGATATTGCAGCATTGGACGGTGGCAGAGAAACTGGATATAAGAGCACCGCTACCTTTACCGGACGAATTGAATCCAATGTGACGAGAACCGTTTCTAAGTTTTCTGTTTTTGCTGTTGTGGACAAGGATTTACAGATTGACGGCAATGCAGATATCAGCATCGATGGATATGGTTGGGATATGGAGGGAAAAGCAGTTTCCCTTAACACTGACAATGCCGCTGTCACTGAGACAGAAGTATACGGTAAGCACGGATACCGGATTGATTTTGATATTTCAGATACACCAATTAATCAAAAAGAAAAATTGAAAGTTACGATCAAGCATCCGGTTACCTTATCCTATGCGGATAAAGAGGAGCATACAGGCAGGTATCAGGCAGGTACTTATTTGATGCTTCAGGATGGAGAGGTCACTAATCTGCGAGGTACAAACCTCACAGCAGATGAAGACGATATTGATAACGATGGCAACATCACGGAGATGCTGGCATTCGCCATTGCTACTACAAGCGTAGATGAAAAAGCTTCTGAGTGGCGTGAGTATGTAGCAGGTACAGTAAAATCCGCATACTCCACTGGTTATGTATCTGATGCTATCACCAGAGTATATGATGCTAAAGAAACAGACGCAGAAAAGCAAAAGTCCCTTTACACCTACCGCATTGAGCTTGGCCTTGGTAGCTCCTTTGCAAAGAACATCACTTTCTTCGACACTCTTGAAGCTGAAGCAGGTTCTGAGTGGCAGGGCACTTTTAAGGGAGTAGATACCTCTAAGCTGGAAAGCATCGGCGGTATCGTTACCACCTATTATTCCACTACATCTACAGATTCCAAAGTTATTACTGATAACGTATGGACCACAGAAGCTCCAGCAGATCTCTCTACCGTAAAAGCTATTGCAGTGCATGTTAATACCGATAACATGCCGGACGGCATGATGGATGGAAGAAGTAGCTACAAAGCTTGCCAAGATTGTATATGATACACTTTTAGCCTACAAATTTGATGACAGAGAGAGAGGCGATATATTGTTGTACTCTTCGCAAGTCCAGAATCCGATAGCTCCAGAGTTGCGAGTCAGAAAGGTAGAAACCTTTGCGTCTTTGCCAGCTGCTAATCGATTTTTTAATTGCACACTAAAGCATTCTAAATACTTAGGGAAAGTGCTTGCACAGCTTAGTGAAGAAGACTTGAAAGTCTTTGGAGATCAGCTTGACCAGATATTAAAAAACAAAAGCGACTATCAAAGTAAGAAAAAGTTGATTACAGCATGCCTTTCTTATATCAAGGATAAGCAGGAGGAGGTGGCGTAATGTCAGCTGTATCGGTTGTACATAGTTACTTGGAAAATGCCCCAGATCTGTTGTTCCGTGTTGCGGCGGCAAATTATACTTTATCGATGGAACAGATTGCGGCTGTTCTGATGCAGATCAAAAGTCAGAAAGAGACAGGGCATCTTGTGACACGAAAGCAGCTATTGGATGCCGGGATGGACCCAGAGATGTGTGACTGCTATATTATTCCGCTTAAAGGTGGAGTCAAGCCGATTTATCTTTATGATATTCCGAGCAATCTGCAGTATGAAGTATTTCCAAGCTTTAAAAGTCTCTGCATTTTGATGTGAAGCGGCACTCGCTTTGATAATCTGCTTTCTTCATTTTCAAAATGCACTACTTACAGGATCATGCAGACACGGATTGAGTCAGAAGACGGGGCACCAGTGTTTTTACGGGATGATAAAGTCTGTTTAGCTCCGGATGCCGATATACTGGATACGGTTACAGGTCTGCTATCCATTGCGTTGGACGTTCTGGGAGATAGAAAGTGCAGTAAAGCTACGTTAGCAGCCGCTGAAAAACCTTTTTCCATTTTAGCTGGTACATATGAAATTATCAACCTGGATGCATTGTATGATTTAAAGCCGCCAGAGCAGTACGAAGCAGTAAAAGAGGGGCTTATGATGATACTCCGCGTGATGCATTGGATTTTCCCGACTCTTACACTTAATGCCATAATTGGATTAAAAAAATTTTACAGCCCCGAAAAGGATATCACCGATATCTTGTCTGATATAGTTGAGTACGATGAGGATACTTATGACTTTCTGGAACAGTGCAGCAGTCAGATGAGTCAATTGATGCGGTATTTGCAGGCAGATAAAATTCGTTATACACCTCCAATCCAGCTAATTTAGGCCACTATCCCTTAGCAGGAGCTGTAAATTATTTTTGTGCCAGAATTTATTTTATTTTTCTATCAGTTTAAGCAGAGTACCACGTCCATAGAAACGAGTCTCGCATGGGAGTGGAGCATTCATGCCATAATTTTTGTATAACCAAAAGTGAAGTGGCTTTCCCCATTTATATAGTATAAAAACCATTATATGGGGAGGAAACGCTATGAAAAACATAATTCCCGTATGGGAAAAAGCTGTCTTGTCTATTCCGGAAGCCGCAGAGTATTTCGGTATCGGAAGAGGACGGCTCCGAAAACTCTGCGATGATCCAAATTGTTCTTTCTCTTTCCGCGTCGGCACCCGCCGGATGATCAAGAGAAAAGAATTCGATATATTCATCGCAGCTACAAAGTCAATTGATTGAATCCCGCCGGCAGGGTAAGAGCCGGAGAAAAGGAACTTATATGAACAAACTTACAGATCAGCATGTATGGTATGAGGGCAGCGTGGACTTATACAACGATAATGATGATTACAACTTTTCCAACCTCTCAGATGAGTCGAAAGAAAGCATCGCTTCGTCAATCGTTGAAAGCATCCGGAAAGACCGTGAAAATGGCGTAAAACCAGTTCGCGAGCCGTATTATCACAATAATGATGTTACTGTTTATAGCGACCTCGTTACCAAAGATGGTAAAGAACTGTCCAACGTTACCGTTAACTTTTCCTGCACCAAATTGCGTATCGCAGATAAACTTGAAAATAGCTCAGCCCTACATAACGAAAGAGAGGCCTATCTGGTCGAACTGCCAGATGCCGTGGCAGAGCAGATTGTGCGGGATATATTAGATGCACAGGATGGAAAAATACGTTTTTCACAGATGAGTATGTCCGGTGCAATTGGCCCGAACAATTTTGAAAAGTACATCAAAGAAGAGGCCAAAAAGCAAGAGGCAGAAAAAGAAGTTAATCATCCGGAAAAGAAGAAAAGTAAATATCGCGGGAGATAAGAGATAGGCTGCGTCATCGGCCATACGGGCAGAAAGGCAGGGGATTAGCGTGGTTTTGGACTTTTCAGAGCGGATTTTAAAGGCTTTGCATTCTGAAGTGGAAAGCGAAGAAGATGCACTGATCCGCCAGGCCTATCAGATAGGCTATGCTGTTGCTGAAAAAGAAATGGATCGTGTTTTCAGAAAGGGAATTTACCTTGGCGTTAGCGAAACTATAAGAGGATATGAGAGGATTCTCGAAAAATAAGTAAATTAAACTATCGAAAATGGCCACTGCATCCAAGGTTGTGTGCAGTGGCCAAAAGTCGTTTAGCAAGTATAAAGCTGATCTATTTGTGTGATGAGCCCATTTTTGTCAAGTTTGAAGGTGCCGTAAAGATATACTTGAGACAAATATTTGTATTCTTTAACTGGCTTTGCATAATGTTCTTTCAATGTTGATGGTTCGCTGTGATTGTAAGGCTTTTCTTTGTCCCATGAAGCTTCTACGAATTCATTTAAAACGCAGTTTTTTGATAAGTATACAGAACCTTTATATAGGTCATCTTGATAAATAGGATCATTATCTGTACCTACGCGGTAAAAATGTTTGCCATCTTCAGCAGGTGTAATTGATCCAACATAGTAACTAAGGTCTTCATAAGGTGTTGTGAATAAACTATAATTGACATACCCCTTACCTATATCAAAAATATATAGGGCTTCTCCATCTAATATAATTTTATCCCCATTTTTATATTGTGACAGATCAATATCGTACAAACGGTTTGTTTCCAAAGTTACATTGGTAAGCTCATAGTAAGCCCCATGATCGATCAATTCTGTGGTTTTCCCATCTTCGCTCCACATGGTATCTCTAATTCTGACTTCTTTTCCAATATTTAGGACATTTTTATAGGCTTTCCCAGGGATTATCATTTCTCCGCTTGGGGCTACAACATATCCATCAGGAGTTATGGCGTTGGAGTACATATAGCCATCCTTATTAAAGTAGTACCACTGACCATCTATCCTTTGCCATTGGCTTTTTGGATATGATCCATCATCTTTCTGATACCACCAGCCATTTGCATCCGATTTCCACTCGTCTGCGTAAGCAGGGACAGTGCAGATCATAGCAGCACAAGCGGCGGCAATGATAGTTAAATAACGTTTTCTCATACTAACCCCTCCCATACACTTTGTATAATTCTATTGTACCAAAGTCCATACAGAAAGTAAAAGGAGTAGAGCCATTTTTAGCAGTTTCTTTCCAAACTAATTTTATTTTTCAAGACGTTCGCCATACTAAAAATATAAAATAAAAAAATAGCTTAAAGAAGGAGATTATTATGCTGCAAGTTATTAAGGATCCATATAAGGATCGCTATATTATTGTTGGCAACCGGTCACAACTTCATCCAGAACGCAACGGTTTTGATTATACAAAAGCTGAGGCTGAGTGCGTTATGCGAAAAATCTGCTTACTCTCTGCGGCAGATGCAGTGCAGGATGAAGCTTATGATAAAGCTGATAGCTTTCTTAGTAATTTTGCTGGCAAGCCCGTGCATCTTTTTGACACATCCGAGGATTTATACCAGGATGATCTGGATGCCATGAAACGGCTTGCTGAGATAGTGGGAGAGCATTGTTATGATCGCAGCGAGGCTGATCAGCAGTGCATAGAGATGCTCCGCACCGCCTTTCGAAGCGGGGCATCTCTATGCAGTCTGCTGAGTATCGTATCGCACAGCAAGCAGAAGAGAAGAGAGCCTATGTCATACTTCTAACTGTTCAAATGCACTGCAGATTTCAGCGGTATCTTTCTTTCTGCGTGATTCTGTGTATGCAGAATAGAAGTTCTGTGTTGTGGAAAACTTCTGATGTCCCAGCATTCGGGAAACCACTTCAATCGGCACATTATGATCCAAAAGATAGGCTGGTGATTTTTCAGGACGGTCTCACATACGGGTTTCCCTTCTTTTTATAATTCTGAAATGTAATTTCTGCAGTCATCATAGTCTACCTTTCGATATTATTTTCTATATAGACTATGGAGGATTGAAAAATTACTGAGAGAATGTATTCTTACTTATAAATACTTATCACACCTTAATCCACCGGAACACGAAAAAAGCTCCCAAAAGACTGGAAACCCTTGAATTTCCTCACTTTTTGGGAGCTTTTCATGTGTCATATAAAAGCCACTGGCCGGACTCGAACCGGCGACCCACGCATTACGAATGCGTTGCGCT
>ERZ773149.2485-NODE-2485-length-12883-cov-47.819847_pt1 | contig 12883 bp, 9 predicted proteins | sample MGYA00511081_ERZ773149 | MGnify/ENA primary metagenome ERZ773149 (study PRJEB29015, sample SAMEA2737846) | human gut metagenome | biome: human gut; feature: human-associated habitat; material: faeces | place: China | collected 2012 ...
GTAGCCGCTGTTCTTTTCTACCCGAAAAACTGCCATTTCACGGATGCCTCCTTTCGTTGTAAACAAAAAAAGCAGCGTCCATTTGCTCCCGGTGATGGGAGAAGTGAACGCTGCGCGTACTTGATAATTTTTAGGTTGTGTGGTATATAAAGGGCAACTGTTTTTTCAATACAGCCGCCCATCGGGGTGCGATACAAGCAAGTTGCTATCCGATGACCTCGAAAACAAATTGTACTACGATGGTTTTCAAAAAATGCTGTATCACTACTCGCACCAGAAAATGCCGTGAAATCGAAAGATTTCATGGCTTTTTTGTTTTGCGAGCCACGAGTGCACGGTTTCTGCACGGTTTTTGCACGGTCGGTGTTTTCCATGTCCGATTATGTAGGGCGCTGTATTGCATTGCAATCAGTGCCCTTTTTTGCATCAGGTGAGCAGTGCTAGGCGGAGCTTTGCCTTCATTTTCGGGTCGGCATCCTTGAGCAATTCCAAAAGAGCCGTCATGGAGATGGTGGGTTCGGCTGCTGCGGGATTTACGCTGAAAATACGCTGAAAAGAGGTCACCCCGATCGGTGGCCTCTTTTTTGCTGCCGCGAACTGTCTGCCTGCGGCAGCGGATAACAGCAATGTCCATTGCGCTTTGTTTTGCCCGGATGCGCACCCGCAGAAAGCTCTCCCTCGTCAAACTGCCCAAAATATGCCCTTAAAAGTTTACTTGACGCAATTCTCAAATCAATATATAATTGGGTCAGAAACCAATCATAGAAAAGGATGGTTCCCAATGGCGCGCAGATACGACAGCAAGGAAGCAAAACGGCGGATCCTGACCGCCTGTGTCCGGCTTTTTCTGGAAAAAGGCTACACGAACACCAAGGTTGCAGAAATTTTAAAGGAAGCAGATGTTTCCGCCGGGTCGTTCCAGAATATTTTCCGCACCAAGGACGGTGTGCTGACCGAGCTGATCGGCATGATGTTCAGCAGGCAGTTCGGCGCGGTAAGGCCGCTGGCGGCAAACGCCCCCTCGCCGGTGTACCTCTACGCGGTGGAAACGGCTTTGCAGCTGGCGCTGACCGAGCTGAGCGAGAATCTGCGGGATATCTATGTGGAAGCGTACACCTTCCCCGCCACGGCGGAGATCATCCACCGCAGCACCACGGCCGAGCTGCAGGCGGCGTTCAGCGCGTATCTGCCCGGGTGCGCCGAGTGCGATTTCTACGAGATGGAGCTGGGCACGGCTGGCATGATGCGCGGCTACATGGCACGGCGGTGCGACCCCTACTTTACGCTGGAGCGCAAAATACGGCGGTTCCTGAGCATGAGCCTGAGTGCGCTGCAGGTCCCCGCGCAGGAGCGCGAGCAGGTCATCGCTTTTGTGGCGGAGATCGATATGCTTGCCCAGGCGCGGAAGGTGGTAGATGCCGTGCTTGCATCGCTGTCCGTGCAGTTTGATCTGAAAGGATAACAAGGTTTGATGACAAGGAGGGAGTAACATGAAAAAATGGCTGATCCGGTGTTTGACGGTGCTGGCAATGGTGTGCCTGATACCGGGGATCGTGTTAAACGTTAAAGCGGCAGATTCTATCTATACGTACTGCTTCGTCTGTATGCAACAAAGAAACTATGAGATCCTCGAATATATAAAATTTGATTCAACCAAGCATAGGATCCATATAAAATGCTCAGTCTGCGGCAGGGAGAACAGCATTATTTATGGAAATCTTTCGGACCATACCGGCGGCACCGAAACGCCCACCTGCACCACAGGCAAAACCTGTGAAAAATGCGGCGCGGAATACGGCATTCTCGGTCACAAATGGAAAACTCCGGCGAACGCCTCCCTTGGCAACGGCACGCACCGCATCATTTGCGTGCGCTGCGGCTTAAATGGTACCGCAAGCTGTACCGGTGGCACAGCAACCTGCACCACCAAAGCGGTCTGTGAGGCGTGTGGTGGGAAATACGGCAAAAGAAACCTAAATAATCATGCTCTGGTGCATTATGATGCGCAAGCCCCCACCTGTACGAAACCCGGCTGGGACGCTTTCGACACCTGTCCCCGCTGCTACTATACCACTTTTCGAGCAATCCCCGCGCTAAAACATGATTTAGAGCACCACGAAGCAAAAGCCCCCACCTGTACGGAAAAGGGCTGGAACGCTTACGAAACCTGCTACCGCTGCGACTATAACACCTATCAGGAGCTGCCCGCGCTGAAACATGATCTGAGGCAGCGCGTGATAACAGCCCCCACCTGTACGGGAGAGGGCTGGGCGCACGTTGCCTGCTCCCGCTGCGACTATTTCACCAGTCTGGTGCTGCCCGCGCTGAACCATGATTTGGAGCAGCACGCAGCAAAAGCCCCCACCTGCACGGAAAAGGGCTGGAACGCTTACGAAACCTGCTCCCGCTGTGACTATACCACCTATGTGGAGCTGCCTGCACAGCATGATCTGGTGCACCACGAAGCAAAAGCCCCCACCTGCACGGACCCCGGCTGGAACGCTTTCGACACCTGCAAAAACTGCAACTATACCACCCGCAAAGAACTGCCCGCACAGCATGATTTGAAGCAGCACGCAGCAAAAGCCCCTACCTGCACGGAAAAGGGCTGGGATGCTTACGACACCTGCTCCTGCTGCAACTATACCACTTATCAAGAAATCCCTGCGCTGAACCATGATTTAGTGCACCACGAAGCAAAAGCTCCCACTTGTACGGAAAAGGGCTGGAACGCTTACGAAACCTGCTCTCGTTGTGACTATACCACCTATGCGGAGCTGCCCGCGCTGAACCATGATTATCAGGCTGTTACCGTAGAGCCTACCTGTGAAACAGACGGCTATACCATCTTTACTTGCTCCCGCTGCAACGACAGCTACACCGCAGACCCGACGGATCAGCTGGGACACCAGTTTGGTGCATGGTCCCCGAACGGGACCGGCTCTCAGAGCGCCGATTGTCTGCGAGATGGCTGTGCGCACACTGGCAGCACCGATTGCCGGAAGTTTACTTTCCGCACTGCGGAAGGCGAAGCTCTGACCTTCTGCCCCGTGTGCGGGCAGGCAGAAAACGCCGCGCAGCTGGAAAAGATCGAAGCGGCAACGGCGTGGGCTAACAGCGGCAGTCTTTCTGCGGAGGATGTGACCGCACGGACGAATGGGGAATACCTGAGTGTGGCCTTTGAAACCGCAGGCAGCCTGACGCAGCCCACCGGTCGGGTAAGGCTCGCGCTGCCCGCCGGACTGCTGGAAGGCAAAACGCTTGTGCGCATTGCCCCGGACGGCACACAGACGGAGATGCCTTTTGAAACAGAGCGCGGAACGATCATCCTTACGCTGGATTTTGCAAACAGCGCGCTGCCCGTAATGCTCTTCCGGCTGGCACCCCAGACCGCCGCCCTCTGAACGCTTTTACAGCGGCACGAACAATAAAACGCAGAATGCCCGCCCACCGTGGTTTTCCACAGGTGGGCGGGCATTCTTTTGTGCCTTTTGGGGCATAAAAATACCCCCGGAGGATGCAGCGTTTTTTACGCTGTCTACTCGGTGGTCATTTCCATCGTGCTGTCGCTGTTCTGGCCTGTGGTGCAGACCGGCATCAATAACTTCGGCATCTGGATCGCCAACTCTTCCGAGACTTCTCCCATTCTGGCTCCGTTCATCTATGGTACGCTGGAGCGTCTGCTGCTGCCCTTCGGTCTGCATCACATGCTGACCATCCCCATGCAGGACTGGCTGGGGCTGGATAACGCCGCCCGCATCAATAAGCCCTCCACCGTAGGCCAGAACTGGCGCTGGCGGCTGAAAAAGACCCAGCTGACCAAGAAACTCCAGAAAGAGATCTGCCAGCTGACCACCCGCTACGGCCGGAAGAACTGGGCGTGAGCGTAAGGGAACTCAACACAAAGGGCAGGGCGGCCTGTGGGCCGCCCTGCCCTTTGTTGCGGAGTGCCCCCTTGGCAAACCCGGCGGGATTGCGCTATAATAGAGCCGTAACAGTTCCACAAAGGTGTGGTAAGGGAGGTGTGGTCATGATCCGGGTGGCGATCGTAGAGGACGACGCGGAGGTACAGGGGGTATTGCAGGAGTATGTCCGGCGGTATACCCGGCAGTACGGGACAGAGTTTGAAGTGACGGTCTTTGCGGACGGCGTGGATATTCTGGAGGATTACCGCGCGGTCTACGATATTATTTTTCTGGATGTGGAGATGAAGCATCTGGACGGCATGACCACGGCAGAGCGCATCCGGCAGATGGATGCAGACGTCATCCTGATCTTCATTACCAATATGGCGCAGTACGCCATCCGGGGCTACTCGGTGGGAGCGCTGGACTATGTGCTGAAGCCGGTGCCCTACTTTGCCTTTTCGCAGCAGCTGCTCAAGGCGGTTGCCCGGCTGGAAAAGCGGGCAAAGCACTACCTGACCGTGCCAGTGGAGGGCGGGCTGCGCCGTCTGGACACCGCAAGCATCTATTACTTGGAAAGCGAGGGGCACCGGGTGCACTTTTACACCGACGAGGGCGATTTTTCCGCCCCCGGCGCCCTCAAGGCCTTTGAGGAAAAGCTGGCAGACTGCCCCTTTGCCCGGTGCAACAGCGGCTACCTTGTCAATCTGGCACAGGTGCGGGAGCTGCGGCAGAGCACCGTACAGGTGGGCCCCTGCGAGCTGCAGGTCAGCCGCCCCAAGCGTAAGGCTTTTCTTGCCGCACTGACCGACTACATCGGAGGTGAGGGCTCATGACCGCGCTGCCGGATATCCCCCGGCTGTACACCGCCCTTGCCGAGTGTCTGGCGGTGCTGCTGTTCACCCCGGCGCTTGCGCCCCGCTTTTCCAGGGCGGTCACCGGGGGCATCACCCTGCTGTGGGCGGCGGTGCTGTCGGCCTTTCTGGGGCTGACGGGCAACGTGCCCGGCGGGCTCTGGATCCCCTGCATGGTAACGGCCATCGGGCTTTCCTACTTATATTTATGGGGTGTGTGGAGCATCACCCTGCTGGAAGCCGGGTATCACTGCGCCCGGGCGTTTATTCTGGCAGAGCTTGCCGCCAGCGTGGAGTGGCAGCTGCACTGCGCCCTCTGGCCCGCCCGCGGCCCGTGGGAGCCGCTGTCTTTGCTGCTGCTGGCGCTGGTGTATGGGACGCTGTTCGGCATTATGTGCTATCTGCAGCACCGCCGTCCCCAGCCCGCCGGGCACTTACAGATCGGCGGCAGCGCCGCCCTGACGGCGGTCATGTTGGCGCTGACTGCCTTTGCGGTGAGCAATCTGGGCTTTCTGCCCGGCAGCGAGATCAACATGAGCATTTTTTCCATCCGCACACTGGTGGATTTTTCCGGCGTGCTGATCTTATCTGTGCAGCACGAGCAGCTGCAGGAGAACGCTTTGCACAGCGAGCTTGCCGCCATGGACGAGGTGTTGCACCGCCAGTACGAGCAGTACAAGCGCAGCAAGGAGGGCATCAACCTCATCAACCGGCGGTACCATGAACTGAAAGTCCAGCTTGCCCGCATCCGGGAGGAGCAGGACCAGACCAAGCAGAACGCCGCCATTGCTGCCATGGAGCAGAACATCCGCCAGTACGAGGCCGAGAACAAGACCGGCAACCCGGTGCTGGATACCCTGCTCACCGCCAAGACCATGGAATGCCAGCAGGAGAACATTACCATCACCAGTGTAGCGGACGGCAGGATGCTGGGCTTTCTCACGATTCGGGAGCTGTGCACCATCGTGGGCGTGGCGCTGGACAACGCCATTGCCGCCGTCCGCGCCGAGCCGGACCCCGAAAAGCGGCTCATCAAGGTGGCGGTGTACAGTCAGGGCGGTTTTGCCATGCTGCGGTTCGAGCATTATACAGAGGCCGCCCCGGCACTGGATGCGGACGGTCTGCCGCAGCAGGGGTCGGACCTGAAAAGCGTCCGCACCACCGCCCAGCAGCACGGCGGCAGCATGACGATGCACTGGGAAAACAACTGGTGCACCCTGCGGATCTTATTTCCGCTGCCCAAAAACAAATAATTTTTACGGCAGGTATCCCCTGCCGTTTTTTTTGTTGTCTGGCAGGGTGCACAAATACAATGTTGCAATATTTGTGTATTAGCACAATAAAAATTGAAAATTTATTGTAACTTTTGCAAACTGTGTATCCAAAACGACAGATTGTGCAAAAGATGATAACGATGCGCAAATATCCGTTATAATGGGTCACAGTTGGGTACGGCCCAAAAAATATAAAAGAATATGGAGGAGACAACACAATGAAGCGCGATCCGAACAACAAAAAGCCCACAAAGTTGCTGACAGCTGTTACAGCACTCTTACTGGCAGTTGGAATAGTGGCAGATGTAGCAATGTTTGGTGTGTTTCCCAGTTCTCTGGACAAGGCATTCCCTGGCCAGAATGGAGACCCAGAATTGCAAAAAACATCTTATGCAAATGGCTTGTCGGTGGCTCAGAAAATCGAGGAGGAAGGCGCAGTCCTTCTGAAAAATGACGGCGCTCTGCCGTTGGCAGGAACAAACCGAAAAATCAATCTTCTGGGCTATGCTTCCGCAAATCCGGTTTATGGCGGTACGGGTTCCGGTGGCAGCAGCTACACTGCAAACCGGACAGATTTTGTAAAAGCCTTTACGGATGCAGGTTTTGAAGTGAATCAAAATCTGGTCAATCTCTATAGCCCCAAAAACAACGAAGGCGGAAATACATTCTCTGTTGATTTTTCCATCCCGGAACTGCCTGCAACCGAGGAATTGGCTAAGAACATGGGTGTGGAGTACCAGTATACTGGAGACTGCTCATTTGAAGCAATGAAGGATTTTTCGGATACTGCTGTGGTCGTGTTCTCCCGCAAGGGCGGTGAAGGCAATGACCTGCCCACTTCGATGGCTGAAAATACCTCGTATGCACCGGATCAGAGCAAGCATTATCTGGAACTGAACAGCGCGGAACAGTCTTTGCTGGAACAGGCAGAAGCGACATTTGATAATGTTATCGTTCTGATCAATTCAGGCAATGCCATGGAACTGGGCTTCCTGAATGATGAAGGCGTTGATGCAGCCCTCTGGATCGGTGATCCCGGTGATGTGGGCACGATTGGAATTGTCAACATTCTGACGGGCGCAGTCAACCCCTCTGGCCGTCTGCCGGATATCTACCCTTATGCAGTAGAAACGACCCCTTCTTACTACAACTTTGATACCTTTGAGTATACCAACTCTAAGGACTGCTTCAAAAACTTCGAAAGTCATCCTGCCTACCTTGTAGAGTATCAGGAAGGCATTTATGTGGGATATCGTTATTACGAAACCCGTGAAAGCTACGATTACACTACCCGTGAAGGAGAAAATCTGACGGGACTTTCCTACAATGATGTAGTGCAGTTCCCCTTTGGCTATGGCTTGAGCTACACAAGCTTTGACTGGGAACTGGAAAACACGATTCCGACTACCGTTACCGCACAGGATACGCTGGAGTGGAATGTCAAAGTTACCAATACTGGCAATGTGGCTGGCAAAGATGTTGTGGAACTGTATTACAGTGCGCCCTATTACAGTGCAGCTGAAGGCGGCAGCGGCTTGCAGAAGGCTGGCGAGGTACTGGGCGGCTTTGCAAAGACGAAAGAATTGCAGCCGGGTGAAACGGAAACGGTTACGATTTCTATGCCGGTAGAGCAGATGGCTTCTTATGATGCACAGAAGTACTACACTTCTACCGGTTCCTACGTGCTGGAAGCTGGCGAGTATCAGATTTCTCTGCGTACGGATTCTCATACGGTGAAAGATAATCTGACCATGACCTGCAAGGTTGCTGAGAATGAAGTGTTCCAGGACAGTGCGTTTGGCAGTGGTGTGGAAAACTGCAAGTATGTCGGCAAGCGCTCTTCGGACGAGGTGGTAGCAACAAATCAGTTTGATGATGCAGCTGGTGATGTGGCTTACCTCAACCGTGACACTTGGCAGATCGTTCCCGGTACCAGCAAGGAAGCAACTGCTGAACAGCTGGAAGCCTTCAACAATGCGCTGGTAGTGGATGATAGCTATGTGGATGCAGATGACACTGCGCCGACCTTTGGTGCAAAGAATGGCCTTACTCTGAAAGACATGGAAGGCCTTGCCTATGATGATGCACAGTGGGATAAGCTGCTGGATCAGCTGACCCTTGATGATATGTACAAACTGCTGGGCGCAGATGGCTGGGGAAGTGCAGCAGTTGATAATATCGGTAAGGGACAGACTTATGAAATGGACGGACCTGCCGCTCTGAGTTATGTGTTCGATGCCTTTATGGGTACCTGCACATATAAGACGGTTACTTATCCGGCAGAAGTTCTGCTGGCGGCTACTTGGAATGTAGACCTGGCTTCTGAATTTGGCGATGCAATCTCGCAGGAAGGAAAGGCGTGGAATATTTCCGGCTGGTATGCACCTGGTGCTAATACCCACCGCAATGCATTTGCTGGCCGTAACTTTGAGTACTATTCTGAGGATGGCTTCCTTTCTGGTTCCATGTCCGCTGCTACGGTTGGTGCGGCAGAGAAAAATGGTATGTACTGCTACATTAAGCATTTTGCACTGAATGAGCGTGAGACCTGGCGTCATTATGGTCTGTGCACCTGGGCCGATGAGCAGGCGATGCGTGAAATTTACTTCGTGCCGTTTGAAAAGGCTGTGAAGGAAGGCGGCAGCACGGCTGTGATGTCTTCCTACAATAATATTGGTACTACTTGGGCCGGTGCAAGTACTGCACTACTGACCAATGTTCTGCGTAATGAATGGGGCTTTATTGGCACTGTGATTACGGATAACAACGAGGAGCATGGCTTTATGGATATTGAAAAAGCTGTCTTGGCAGGTGGTACCAATCTGCTGTTTGGCTGGGGCACTAAGACCTTCGATAACCTGAGCCAGACTGCTACCGGTCAGCTGAAGATGCGCGAAGCTGCACATCAGTATCTGTATACGCTGGCGAATAGCTACGGTGTAGATGTAGATGCGCCTGTGCCTATGTGGCGCACGCCTGCACTGGTAGGCAGTGTGATTGTCTATGTGTTGGTTCTGGCAGGTGTTGTGGTGATTCTTCGCCGCCGCAAGTATAATAAAACGCTGGCTAATACCAATGCAGGTGCGGATGTGAGTAAGGCATAAGTACTGACCCGTAATCAAAACTGTCTTCCTTCTAATCCCGGAACACGGCTGCACGGCAGTTACGGCCCGCAGCCGTGTTCCCTTTTGGAAACAGAATCACGCTTCTTCTCCTTATGCGTGGTCCTGTTTCCAAAGGCAATACCGTTTCTACTGAAAGGAGATTTCCCCGTGAAATATCAGGATATTATTGCAAAACTGAGCCTGGAACAAAAATGCGCCCTGCTGAGCGGCGGTACGGTGTTCACCACCCGGGCGCTGCCGGGCAAGGGCATCCCGGCCATTACCCTGTCGGACGGCCCCAACGGCGTGCGCAAGCAGGCGGGCGCAGCTGACCATCTGGGCCTGAACCCCAGTGTGCCCGCCACCTGCTTCCCCACCTCGGCCACCGTTGCCAACAGCTGGGACCCGGAGCTTGGCGAGGCTGTGGGCGCAGCCATGGGCGAAGAAGCAGCGGCACAGGGCGTGTCGGTGCTGCTGGGCCCCGGCCTGAACATCAAGCGCAGCCCCCTGTGCGGCCGCAACTTCGAGTATTTCTCGGAGGACCCCTACCTTGCCGGTAAAATGGCGGCGGCCTACGTCCGCGGCATCCAGAAAAACGGCATTGCCGCCTGCCCCAAGCACTTTGCTGTGAACAGTCAGGAGCTGCGCCGCATGGCCTCGGATTCCATCGTGGACGAGCGCACCCTGCGGGAAATTTACCTGACCGGCTTCGAGATGGTGGTCAAGGAGGCGCAGCCCAAGACCATCATGTCCGCCTATAACCTTGTCAACGGCACCTACGCCAACGAGAACGCCCACCTGCTCATGGATATCCTGCGCAGGGACTGGGGCTTTGACGGCGCAGTGGTCACCGACTGGGGCGGCAGCAACGACCACGCCCTTGGCGTAAAGAACGGCTCTACGCTGGAAATGCCCGCCCCCGGCGGGGGCGCCATCCGGGAGCTGATGAAGGCGGTGCAGACCGGCAAGATCACTGAAGCAGACGTGGACGCCCGGCTGGAGGAGCTGCTGGAACTGGTGTTTACCACCAAGGCGGCGGTGGACGCCGCACCCGGCAAGTTCGATGCCGACGCCCACCACGCACTGGCACGCCGGGCTGCTGCCCAGAGCATCGTGCTGCTGAAGAACGAAAACAGCCTGTTGCCCCTTGCAAAAGGGGAAAAGGTGGCGGTCATCGGCGACTTTGCCCAGACGCCCCGCTATCAGGGTGCAGGTTCCAGCGCCGTCAACTCCATCAAGGTGGATTCCTTCTTGGATTGCCTTGCCGAGAGCGGCCTGAACAGCGTCGGCTACGCCAAGGGCTTTGACCGGCAGGGCAAGCCCGATGAGGCACTGAAAGCCGAGGCGGTGCTGCTGGCAAAGAACGCCGACGTGGTGCTGCTGTGCATGGGTCTGGACGAGATCAAGGAGAGCGAGGGCATCGACCGCGCCGACATGAAGTTGGCCGAAAACCAGCTGGAACTGCTGACCGCTGTGGCGGCAGCGAACCCCAACGTGGTGGTGCTGCTGAGTGCAGGCTCCTCGCTGGAAAGCGATTGGGTCAAGGACTGCAAGGCGCTGGTCTACGGCTGCTTGGGCGGTCAGGCCGGTGCGGGCGCACTGGTCGAGGTGCTCACCGGCGCGCAGAACCCCTGCGGTAAGCTGGCTGAGACTTGGGCGCGCAGCTACGCCGACACCCCCGCAAAGGAGCATTTCGGCGGCGACGGCCCCACTGTGGAGTACCGCGAGGGTCTGTATGTGGGCTACCGCTACTACGACACCGCCGGTGTGCCCACCGCCTTCCCCTTCGGCTACGGCCTGAGCTACACCAGCTTTGCGTACAGTGACCTGAAAGCAGACGAAAAGGGCGCGACCCTGACTGTCACCAACACCGGCAGCTGTGCCGGTGCCGAGGTGGTGCAGCTGTATGTGGCAAAGCCGGATGCAAAAGTTTTCCGCCCCGTCAAGGAGCTGAAGGGCTTTGCCAAGGTGCAGCTGGAAGCCGGAGAGAGCAAGACCGTCACCATCCCGCTGGACGATAAGGCGTTCCGCTACTGGAACGTCAAGACCGACCGCTGGGAGGTGGAGGGCGGCAGCTATCAGCTGCTGGTGGGCGCTTCCAGCGTCGATATCCGCTTGACTGCCGCCGTCACGGTGGCGGGCACCGGCGCACCCGACCCCTACGCGGGCAAAAATCTGGAGCATTACCGCACCGCACAGGTGCAGAACGTGCCGGACGCGGAGTTTGAGGCGCTGCTGGGGCATGCCATCCCGGAGAACAAGGTGCACATCGACCGCAACATGACGCTGGGCGAGATGGGGCACGGACGCAGCCCCATCGGCTGGCTGGCGGCGGCGGTATTGGGCACCCTGCTGCGCCGCAGCATCAAAAAGGGCAAGCCCGACCTGAACATCCTGTTCCAGTACAATATGCCTCTGCGGGCGCTGGCCAAAATGACCAACGGCGCCATCAGCATGGGCATGGTGGACGGCATCGTGATGGAGCTGCAGGGCTTCTGGATCATCGGTCTTGTGCGGGTGATTTTTGAGGCCGTGAAGAACCTCGTGCTGAACAGCCGCATGGAAGAGCGCTTGAAAAACAGCTGAAAGGAAGCAGGCTATGAATTTCTGGAATAACTTCGCGGCAAAGCACCCCGCCGCTGCCAAGTGGGTGCGCGAGGGCGGCCTGTTCGTCATCGTGTCCAACCTTATCACGGTGTTCAAGTATCTGCTGCTGCAATTCCTGCCCAAGGCCTTTGCCAGCCTGCCGGTGGTGGATTTCGGCTGGCCGGGCATCGATATCACCCTGTTCGGCGAGACCTTCAAGTGGAACATCCTCGGCTACGATGCCGCCCACGGCGGTCTGCCCTACTTCTGCGCTTACATGATCGCCATGGTCATCGGCGAGTGCATCAACTTCCCCATCCAGCGCAATTTTGTGTTCCGCAGCAAGGGCAATCTGGCAAAACAGATCGGCTGGTATGTGCTGGCTTTCTGCGTCATCACCTGCATCGTCAACTCCATCAACTGCATCTGGGTGGCGGTGGCCGGTCTGCTGGTACCGGACTTCATCTACAACATCGGCACCACCGTGCTCAACGGCGGCATCTCCATGGTCATCTTCTTCTTTGTGAATAAGATCATCTTCCCGGAGGGCGAAAAAGCCGCCAAATAATAAGACATCTCCTTCATTTTCTTCTTTTCATCATAAACCAGAAGGGCTGCTCCGTTCTCCGGGGCAGCCCTTTTGGTTTGGGGGAGCTGGCATCGCGCAGCGATGACGGAGGGGGTGCCTGCCGCAGCCATCTTATTTTTGTTTTTCTGCACAAAATGTTCTGCGGGCAGGGTTTTCCTCTTGACAAGCGGGCAAATGTTTCGTACTATATTTAGTAGTATGGAATCAAAGACGCTGTACGCAGGTTTCTGTGTGACCCCTGTACCCGTTTCAGGCAAAGCGTGCCTGTTTGATATAAAATGGAACCGTAAAGAGAAAAGCCGTATGCTTTTGCCCGTGCCGCCGGTTTTGGGTGGTGCGTATGGTTTTGGTGTCACTTTTTGCATTGAAAGCTCTTTCTATATCATTGCCCGTGTCCTGCTGCGCAGCGTCTCCTGCTTTTAATTTTGCATTGAATTGAAACAAAGGAGAGTGAACGCAATGACCGCGATCGGAGTGATCGTGGCCTTGATCGTTGCTGTTGTCGGTGTGGCTGCGGGCTATTTTATTGGTTACAACAACCGTAAAAAGACCGCCGAAGCCCAGATCGGCA
>ERZ773149.2487-NODE-2487-length-12882-cov-34.390193_pt1 | contig 12882 bp, 9 predicted proteins | sample MGYA00511081_ERZ773149 | MGnify/ENA primary metagenome ERZ773149 (study PRJEB29015, sample SAMEA2737846) | human gut metagenome | biome: human gut; feature: human-associated habitat; material: faeces | place: China | collected 2012 ...
GAAGGAATTGCAACCATTTCCACAACCATTGTTGCATCCACATCCGTTATTTCCGTCAAAGAGGAGAAGGAGAATGATAATCCATACAATAGAATTGCAGTTATCTCCACATCCGCCGCATCCTCCGCAGTTTGTTGCTGCTAAATCACTCATGTAAAAGTCCTCCAAAATTAATCTACAATACAATATTATGGCTTACAGCATGACCCTGTTACACAGTATATGAAAATTTTATTGCAATCTTTAGGAAATTATTATATTCTAAATACAGTGCGTTTAAATGGAAAAGCACTATAAATATTAGCAAAGAGTGGGATGAATATTATGAAAGTATCGGTTATTATACCTTCACTGAATCCTGATAATAAGCTTGTAGCTGTAGTTGATGCTTTACTTGAAGAAGGCTTTAAGGACATCATTATTGTTAATGATGGAAGTGATGAGGAACATATGGCTCCTTTTAATGAAGTAGCAGCACATAGTGAATGTACAATTCTTACACATGAAGTTAACAAGGGAAAAGGAAGAGGCTTGAAGACTGCATTTGAATTCTGCCTTGAGAATAGAAAAGATATTGATGGAGTTGTGACAGTAGATGGTGATAATCAGCATCGTGCCAAAGATATTAAGAAATGCAGTGAAACTATGGTCAGTACAGGCAATGTCGTTTTAGGCGTAAGGGATTTTACTGGTGATGATGTACCGGCAAGAAGTAAATTTGGCAATAATATGACTAGTGGAGTATTTAAGGTGCTTTGCAGATTGAATATTTCGGACACACAGACCGGCTTAAGAGCAATACCTTACAAGTACCTTGAGACATTTGACAAGGTAGAAGGCGAACGATTTGAGTATGAGACTAATATGCTGCTTGCTTTCAAAAAGTATAATATTGGATTTCAGGAAGAATCGATAGAAACTGTGTACATAGAAGATAATTCATCATCACATTTTAATCCTGTCAAAGATTCAATTAAGATATACAAAGTGATATTTAAATATTTATTTAAAAGCACAGGCATGAAATATGTAGGAAGCTCTATTGCTTCGTGGGCTATAGATAATATAATATTTAATGTGCTTGAATTTGTGCTTATAGGGCTTACAGTCAGCTTAAGAATATTCATAAGTACAGCAGCGGCAAGAGTGCTTTCATCAGTTTTTAATTTCTCGCTTAACAGAAATGCAGTATTTAAATCACAGTCCGGTCTTAAACAGACGGTGGTAAGATATTACATTTTATGGTTCTGTCAGCTTGCTTGTTCTTATGCTTTGGTGTATATTGCTACAAAGCTGCTGGCATTAAGCATTGTGCTTTCAGGAATTGCCAAGATAATAATTGATCTTGCATTGTTCTTTGTAAGTTATCAGATTCAGAAAAGATGGGTTTTTAAGTAACGGTTTAGGAGGAAGTTATAGTGGCAAAAAGAAAGAATAATATTGACGATATAGATATCGTTGATGATTTTGAACTTGAAGATATTGATGATTTTGATCCATTTGACGTTTTAGATGACAGCTATGAAGATAAAAAGTCGTATGGTAACGATAAGCCACGAGGTGGCAACGCATCTAATAAAAGAAATAAAAATAAAAAGAAGAATCCAGTTCTTGTATGGGCAGGAAGAGTCGGTGCGACACTTTTGTCAACTATTCTTATTCTGGTGATATTTCTGTATGCTGTTATGGCAATGCTTGTGTATGGACCGTCTAAGACAGCAAAGATTCAGTTTGTACTTTCTGTACAGGAGACAAGTGCAATAGGATTTCTTGCTAACTGGTTCTGCTCTCAGGATGAGATAGACCAGATTAAGGCCAATAACGCAATTAAAGATACAGATGAGATAACAGATGCGGGACTTGTAAATATTGATACAGCAGCCCAGGATCCAGAAACTCCTGATATTGAGATTGTAGATGTAAAGGGTGCTACATATTCTGGAAAACTCATGATTGTAAAAGATCCAAGCAGATTATTTGTGGGAACAGTTCCTGAATTTACCAATGGAAATGGAATGGTTGTTGCAGATATTGCAAAGAGATATGATGCAATCGGAGGAGTTAATGGCGGAGAATTTGTTGATGGAGAAACAACTTATACAGCAATGCCGATTGGTCTTGTAATGAAAGACGGAGAGATTCTTAATGATAATGGCGGAACATCTCATGTTACCGGAATTACATTTGATAATAAGCTTGTTCTTGGTAATATGAATGCTGCAAAGGCAAAGGAACTTAATATAAGAGACTGCGTAAGCATAAGCAATCATATTGGTCCATTTCTTATTGTTAATGGAGAGGCTCAGGATATTGTTGGTATTGCAGGGGGAACTAATCCAAGAACTGCCATAGGACAGACAGCAGATGGAAAGATTCTTCTTCTTGCAGTAGATGGAAGACAGCCTAACAGTATAGGTGCTACATTTTCAGACCTACAGGATATTATGGCACAGTATGGAGCTGTAAATGCATCTACAATGGATGGTGGAACATCAACACAGATGTATTATGATGGTGAAGTAATAAATGTACCATATTCACCAACAGGTCCAAGAAGCTGTCCGACAGCATTTTTAATTAAGTAAGGAGGAGAAAAGTAGTATGCCACGAAATAATAAAAGAAAAAAGAAGCTTTCAATTTTTAAAAAATTCTTATGTATATACTGCGGGATTCTTCTTCTGGCAGGTGTGATTACATTAATTATGCTTCATAGTCTTTTAAAAGATTATGAAGAGGGAATGCCATCAGGAACAATGGATAAGATTGTGAATCAGTTTACTCCTGATGGGATTGGAAAGCTTTTATCAGATAATGACGTGAAAGTAAATGAGTTTGAAACGAATGATACGATAGCAGCATATTTTACAGATAGATTAAATGACGGTACAGTATCATATAAGAAAAAGGCTGGTGAATATTCTGAAAAAACTCCTGTGTATGTAGTATATGCAGGTGATACGCCGATAGCAAAGGTTGAACTTGAATCGGCAGGAAAGAATGCACATAAATTTAATAAATGGACTCTTGGAACTATTTCTTTTGGAGATTTTACAAAGGACCTTGCAGAAGTTAAAATAACAGCTCCAACAGGTGCTGATGTTTATATTAATGGAGTACAGGTTACTGATACATACAAGATAGAGTCAGAAGTTAAGTTTGCACCTTGTCTGCATGTATCAGATTATGTTACGGTACCAACTAATGATGTGTATGATGTAGGACAGCTTATAGCAAAGCCTGATATAACAGCAAAGCTTAATGGTAAAGATCTGACAGTTGATTATGACAAGAAGACAGGATATACAATTTACTATCCATCGGATGATGAATTGTATAAAAGTATGGAATCAAGGATATATACAATAGCGGAACAGTATGGAGCTTATATTATCAACAGGGGAAGTCTTTCTAAGCTTTCAAGCTATATGGTTGGTACTGCAGCTGAGTATGTCAGTGATATTCCTGCTATATGGGCGTACCTCTGGGGTAAGTCATATACTTATCAGTTCAACAATGAATCTATTACTAATTTCAGAAAGTATTCAGACAAATGTTTCTCATGTGATGTCTATTATGACCTTTATGTTGATTACAAGACAGGTAATACAACATATAAAACATCGCTTACATATACATTTGTAAAACAGAATGGTACATGGATGCTGGCTGATTTCTTAATTAATTAATATAAAAATATAAGCCGTTCTAATCGTATGTGGTTGGAACGGCTTTTTTAACAAAAAATTTATGGATTTTATTGTATATAAGATGTAAAATCTAATTCGAAAACAATTATTACATAAGATTTGGAGATGAATATGTCGGAGTCTAATAAACGTAATTTTATAGTTCATGGAAGTATTCTTGCAATTGCAGGTATTCTTGTCAGGATAATAGGCATGCTTTACAGAATTCCTGTAGTTAACATTATAGGAAGTGAAGGCAATGGTATATATGGAGCTGCTTTCAACATATATAATATAATGCTTGTGTTGTCTTCGTACGGACTGCCAATGGCTGTATCAAAGCTTGTGTCAGCAAGATTTACAAAGAAAAGATATAAAAGTGCTGCTAAAGTATTAAGATGTTCTTTAATGGTTGCAGTGTGTACAGGAGGTATCGCAGCACTTCTTGTATTTTTTGGCGCTTCATTTATAGAGAATGTTATATATGGAGGAGGACTTCCGGGACTTGCGGTTCCATTAAGGATTCTTGCACCGACAATATTCCTTGTTGCAATTCTTGGGGTTATAAGAGGATTCTTTCAGGGACAGAGTACAATGATTCCAACTGCGGTATCGCAGATACTTGAACAGATTGTTAATGCGATTGTTAGTATTGCAGCAGGATATGGAATGATGAAAGCATTTGCTTCATTACCTGATGTGGCTGCATATGGAGCGGCAGGAAGTACGCTTGGTACTGCGATGGGAGCACTTACGGCTGTTTTATTCATGGGATTTTTGTATGCGGTATATACACCGACATTTAACAGACTAAAAAGAAAAGACAGACATACAGAGAACCAGAGCACAGGGCAGATTTGTAAGATAATCATATATACAATGATACCAATTATACTTGGACAGACATTTTATCAGATAAGTGCTTTGATAGACGATGTAATGTTTAGCAATATAATGGTTGGAAGAGATATTACTAAGAGCATATCTATGGATCTTGGTAATTTCAGTTCAAGCTACAGCCTGCTTATAGGAATTCCACAGGGGGTTGCATCTGCAATGTCTGCTTCGATGCTGCCTAGCGTTGTTGCATCATTTACAGACAGGGATTATGATTCTATATATGATAAGATTACTAAGACATTAAAGACTAACATGTTTATTGCTGTTCCATCATTTGTAGGGCTGTTTGTTATAGGTCAGCCTATAATAAAGCTGTTATTTTCCCGCTATAACAGCGCTCAGGGTGGAATGATGTTAAAAATAGGTGCGATTGCGGTAGTATTCTATACACTCTCTACAGTTACAAGTACAGCACTGCAGGGAATTGACCGTGTAAATGTACCAATGATTCATTCATCTATATCACTTGCTGTTCATATTGTGCTGGTATTCGTGCTTCTTAAGTTCTCGGCACTAGGAATATATGCAGTGGTTATAGGTAATGCAACATTTCCAATATTAATATTTATACTTAATCTAAGAACCTTATATCAGGAGATTGATTATACGATGCCGTATATAAGTGTATTTGCAAAACCAGGTATATCGGCACTTATAATGGGCGTGTTCACATGGCTTTCATATAAGGGAATGTATACACTTACATCATCTAATGTTCTGGCACTGGTAATAGCCTTTATGGTTGCATTAATAACATATTTTGGTCCTTACTATGCTTTAACTAAGATGAGAGTATTTGAATAAAGCAGGAATGTGATTCCTGACTGGAAAGGAATAATATGCTTTGTGAGAATTGTCATCAGAATGAAGCTTCAATTCATTATACAGAAATAATTAACGGAGTTAAGAAGGAACACCATATATGCATGGATTGTGCAAGAAGGCTTAATTTTGCAGGAATGTCAGACAGTTCAGATGGGGAGTTTCCGTTTGTAAGGCTTCTGACGGGGCTGCTGGCTGGTAATTCAGCCCAGGTGGAAGACGGACCTATGATGCATATCAGATGCCCAGGCTGTGGAATGACATTTGATGAATTTACTATGGTTGGTAAATTTGGTTGTGCTGAGTGCTATGGGGTATTCGGACCTCTTATTGAGGATAATATGAAAAGACTGCATGGAGATTCAGTTCATAGGGGAAAGATATATAAGAAATACTCAGGGCTGTCTGATGAAAATAATGAGACAGATACTCTGCCAGTCATGCAGGATGAAAATGATGATTATGAAAGCCGTATCAGGGAACTGGGGATAAAGTTAAGAGAGGCTGTTGAGATAGAGAATTATGAAGAGGCAGCCAGATTAAGGGACATGATTCACCAGTTAAAGAAAATGGATAATACGGATGATTCAACACAGGGAGGCGGTCACGATGCTTAGATGGTTTGAAGAGGGCGGCAATAACTCTGATGTTGTTATATCAAGCAGAGTAAGGCTTGCCCGTAATATTAATGGATATAATTTTTCTTACAAGATGTCAGACACAGATGCTAAAAAGCTGGTAAAAAATGTTACTGACCAGTTAAAGACAGTGTCGCCAATAAGCGGTTATAATTCATATAATTTTGACTATCTTGATGCTTATCAGAAGATGGGCATGAGGGAGAGACATGTTATAAGTCCGTATCTTGAAAAGCAGGATTACGCAGCAGGATTTGTTGCACCTGATGAAGATGTGTCAATAATGATTAATGAAGAGGATCATATAAGAATACAGGCATTTGCTGCCGGAATGAATATGCAGAAAGCGTATACACTGGCTGATAAGATGGATGATGTTATCGGAGATGTACTTGACTATTCGTATGATCAGAAGTTTGGCTATCTTACAACCCTTCCATCTAATGCAGGTACAGGAATGAGAGCAAGTTATATGCTACATTTGCCAGCACTTGCAGGAAATGATAAAATATCAGGGCTGATTCCTGAGGTTGGAAGATTCGGACTTGTGCTAAAAGCAATGGAGGGTGACAATAACAGAGCTTTAGGTGATATATACCAGATTACTAATCTGGTAACACTTGGAAAGAGTGAGAAAGATATAATTGACAATCTGGATAATATAGCAGAACAGATTATTGCACAGGAAAGAAATTACAGGAAGCAGTATATTACAAAAAGAAAAATGACAGCACTTGATATGGTGTACAGGTCATATGGTGTGTTAAAATATGCCAGAAAGGTTACACTTAATGATGGAGAGCTGCTGCTTTCCCAGATAAGATTCGGACTTGCATCAGGGCTTATTAAGGCTGACGGATTTGATGAGAGTAATATATATCAGCTTATGATTGGAATTCATCCGGCAAATCTTCTTATGATTTCTAACAAGGATATGAATGAAGAGGAACTGGAAGTGTCACGAGCTGATTTTATAAGAGAACATCTTCCAACAATACATTAACAGATATTTACGAAATCAATCATAGAAAGGGTTATAGATATGCAGAGCAGATTTACCAGCAAAGCGCAGGAGGCACTTAATTATGCGGCAGATACAGCGGCTATGTTAGGTCATGGTTATATAGGTTCAGAGCATCTTCTTATAGGACTTATCAAAGCGGAGGGAGGACTTGCATCTTCAGTTCTTCTTAGCAATGATATTACGGATGAGAAGATAATTAATCTTGTGTGCCAGCTTATAGCACCAGATAGTGTTGTTAATGTCAAAGAACCATCAGGATATACTCCAAGGGTTAGACATATACTTGACAATGCAGCAAGAGAGGCAGCAAGATTTAAGTCAGAGCTTATAGGAACAGAACACATTTTAATAGCAATAATAAAAGAAACAGACAGCGTAGCTTCAAGACTTCTTAATACTATAGGGGTTCCTGTCAAGAAGATGTATGTTGATCTTCTTATGGCTATGGGAGAAGATGCCGGCAGGGTTAAAGAAGATTTCCAGAATGGAAGACCAAGAGGAAATGATAAAAAAAGCACAGCAACTCTCGACCAGTACAGCAGGGATCTTACACAGATGGCAAGAGAAGGCAGATTGGACCCTGTTATTGGCAGGGAAGAAGAGATTCAGAGGGTTATTCAGATATTGAGCAGAAGAACTAAGAATAATCCTTGCCTTATAGGTGAACCGGGAGTTGGTAAGACTGCCATAGCAGAAGGACTTGCAGCCAGAATAGTTGAAGGAAATGTGCCTGAGACAATTAAGGACAAGCGTCTTCTGACATTAGATTTGTCAGGTATGGTTGCCGGTTCTAAGTACAGGGGTGAATTTGAGGAAAGAATCAAGAAGGTAATAGCAGAGGTTAAAAATGCTGGAAATGTATTACTTTTTCTGGATGAGATTCACACAATAATAGGTGCTGGAGGAGCAGAGGGAGCAATAGATGCGTCTAATATATTAAAACCATCTCTTGCAAGAGGAGAAATCCAGCTTATTGGTGCTACAACTCTTGAGGAGTATAGAAAACATATTGAGAAGGATGCTGCTCTTGAGAGAAGATTCCAGCCTGTTAAGGTTGAAGAACCTACGGCAGAAGAGGCAATTCAGATATTAAGAGGCCTTAAGGGCAGGTATGAAGAGCATCATCATGTTACAATTACAGATGAGGCAGTAGTTGCAGCTGTTAAGTTATCTAAGAGATATATCAATGACAGATTCCTTCCTGATAAGGCTATTGATCTTATTGATGAAGCATCTTCTAAGACAAGGCTTGATGCATATGTAATGCCTGATGAGATTAAGACATTAGAGGCACAGATAGAACAGCTTACCAAGGATAAGGAAGAAGCAATAAAGTCAGAAGCTTATGAGCAGGCTGGTGAAATTAAGAAGAAACAGTTAAAGAAAAAAGAACAGCTTGAAAAGATGACAAAGCAGTGGCAGGATAGTATCAATAAGAATAATCTTATTGTCGATGAAGATGAGATTGCTTCTGTTGTATCAACATGGACAAAGATTCCTGTACAGAGAATTGCACAGGCAGAATCAGAACGTCTTATGAAGCTTGAGGAAACTCTGCACAACAGAGTTATTGGACAGGACGAGGCTGTTACAGCAGTTGCTAAGGCAATCCGAAGAGGAAGGGTAGGACTTAAAGATCCTGACAGACCAATTGGTTCATTCCTTTTCTTAGGACCTACAGGTGTTGGAAAAACAGAACTTTCAAAGGCATTGGCAGATGCAATGTTTGGAACAGAAAACTCACTTATAAGGGTTGATATGTCTGAATTCATGGAGAAGCATACAGTGTCAAAGCTTATAGGTTCACCTCCTGGATATGTAGGATATGATGAGGGTGGACAGCTTAGTGAGAAAGTAAGAAGAAATCCATACTCTGTAATTCTTTTTGATGAAGTTGAGAAAGCCCATCCGGATGTATTTAATGTTCTACTGCAGGTGCTTGACGATGGACATATCACTGATTCAACAGGCAGGGTTATAGATTTCAAGAATACTATAATTATAATGACAAGTAATGCAGGAGCCGAAAATATTGTATCTCCTAAATCACTGGGATTCTCGTCAGGAATGACTGAGCAGCAGAATCATGAGGAAATGAAGGGTAAGGTTATGGATGAGGTTAAGAGAATATTCAAGCCTGAATTCATTAACCGAATAGATGATATAGTTGTATTCCATGTTCTTGGAAAAGAGCAGATAGCACAGATTGTCGATATAATGATTGCCAGTGTCAATAAGCGTATTATGGAGCAGATGAAGTTATCAATAGAGCTTGATGATGCAGCAAGACAGTGGCTTGTCGATAAGGGGTATGATTCTAAATATGGTGCAAGACCATTACGCCGCACAATCCAGAATGAGGTTGAAGATGTTCTTGCAGAGCGGATTCTTATGGGAAAAGTTCATTCTGGCAATAAAGTAAAGATAACTGTAAAGGACAATAAACTGAACTTTACTCTCAAGAGAGGAATGAACAAATAAATTAATAAATAAACAATAAACAACTGACAAATTGCTGGCGCTTTTTGTCAGTTTATTGTATAATCAGTACATACATATCGTAACATATAGGAGGATAATAATATGCCAGTAGTAAATGAATTGATTCGTTCAGAAGCGGATGGAGCAATTAGTTTTGGTAATTATAAGTTGGATACCAAGTCAAAGCTGCCAGATTTCGAACATTGTGGAGATACATACAAGGTTAAGACATTTAACGAAATCACAAAGCTGGAGAAGAACGGCTCTTTTGTATATGAATCTGTTCCGGGTACAGCAGTTAATGATTTTAAGGCAACAGATACAAGTGTATCATTTATGGTAGAAGGTAATGAGGATGCACAGATTACATTAGGCCTTGAAGAAGGTACATCATATGATATCAGAATTAATGATAAAGATGCAGGAACAATGGCCACTAATATGGGTGGAAAGCTAGTTCTTTCAGTTGAATTTGATGGTGAGAAGCCTGTTAAAGTAGATATTAAGAAGGCTTGATTATAATTAAAAGTATTTTGATTTTACAGGGCTGCTACACATTTATATGTTGTGGCAGCCTTTTTTAGGGGGATATATGGCAAAGGCAAAGAATACAGCTTTTTTTTGTAAAGAATGTGGATATGAGTCTGCTAAATGGTTCGGGCAGTGTCCGGCATGTAAGGAATGGAACACATTTGTAGAAGAACCAGTAAGTAAACCTAAGTCAGCCAAAGGAATAGCAGGCACAAGCCAGAGGGCAGCGGCATCATCAGCGCCTGTTCCTGTAGAGATAAATAGTGTAAGCTTTGAAGAAAATGACAGAACATCCACAGGCATAGCTGAACTAGACAGGGTACTTGGCGGAGGAATTGTTGCTGGTTCTTTAGTGCTTGTAGGAGGAGATCCTGGAATAGGAAAGTCAACACTTCTGCTTCAGATGTGTTACAACCTGTCAGCAGCAGGAAAAGATGTACTTTATATATCCGGTGAAGAATCGCTTAAGCAGATAAAGCTTAGGGCAGACAGAATTGGCAAATGCAGTGGAACACTTAAGTTATTATGTGAGACAAGCTTAGATAGCATAGAAGATATTCTTACAAGAAATAAGCCTGAGATTGTGATAATTGATTCGATACAGACTATGTATAAAGAAGATGTGGCAGCAGCACCGGGAAGTGTTTCTCAGGTAAGAGAGACAACATCAATACTTATGCAGCTTGCGAAGGGACTGAACATTACTATATTCATTGTAGGACATGTTACCAAGGAAGGAACAGTTGCCGGACCAAGAATGCTTGAGCATATGGTTGATACGGTACTTTATTTTGAAGGTGACAGATATGCTTCATACAGGATATTAAGAGGCGTAAAAAACAGATTTGGCTCAACTAATGAAATTGGTGTATTTGAAATGCAGCAGAGCGGTCTGTCGGAAGTTGAGAATCCATCGGAATATATGCTCAATGGAAGACCAGAGAATGCATCAGGTTCAGTTGTTGTGTGCCTTTTGGAAGGAACACGCCCTATAATGGTAGAGATTCAGGCACTGGTGTGCGATTCTAATTTTGGAATGGCAAGAAGGACTGCGGCAGGAACTGACTATAACAGAGTTAATCTTCTTATGGCTGTTCTTGAAAAGAGAGCGGGTATACATATGTCAGGCAGTGATGCTTATGTGAATGTTGCAGGTGGAATTAAAGTAAGTGAGCCAGCGCTTGATTTGGGAATTGTGATGGCCCTTGTGAGCAGCTTTAAGAACAGGGCAATAGACGAAAAGACAGTTATATTTGGTGAAGTTGGACTTGCAGGTGAGGTGAGAGCTGTAAGCCAGGCACAACAGAGAGTTAATGAAGCTGTTAAGCTTGGTTTTAAAACATGTATATTGCCGGGTGTATGCTTGAAAAACATAAAGAAGAATGATAAAATTGAAATAATTGGTGTTAATAATGTTCAGGAAGCAATTAAACTGATATAAAATACACAGGATGGGGGATTACTTATGAGTAACGAAGCAATGGTGAATAATCTCACCAATATTCTTAATGGACTTGATGATTCACAGGAAAAGCTTGAAAAAGATGCATTTGATGTTATTAATTCGTCAGATACATCTCTTAATCTGGTTAAGGAAAGCATGTCAAGTGTAGAAGAGATTCTTGGAATGATAGAATCAATGAATAAAGTTGTGGAGGAGTCTTCAGCTAAGATTAAAGAACTTGAAGCTTTGTCTAAGAAGATTGAAGAATTTGCAGCTGTTATTAGTTCAATATCTAACAGAACCAATATACTTTCACTTAATGCATCAATAGAAGCCGCTAGAGCCGGTGAACATGGCAGGGGATTTGCTGTTGTTGCCAGTGAGGTAAGAAATCTTGCTGCTCAGTCAGCTAAGTCGTCTAAAGAGATAACAGACACAATTACTAAAGTACAGACCTCGGTTGATGAAACGGTCACAGCTATGAAGAATATTTATGATAATTCATCAAAGCAGAAGGAAAAAGCAGATGATGTTGGAAATGTGCTTAAGAAAGTAATAGATGCAGCATATACTGCTAATGAGGTTGCAAGAAATATTGAAAATGAGATAGCTTATCAGAGAGAGATAACAGATGAAGCTAAGAATGCATTAAAAGCATAGGAATAATCAGGGAGGTCGCATAAGACCTCCTTTAATTAATGAGAAGATGTGCTGATGGGGATGTGCTATAGGGATGCGTTAAAAGGATGTGCTACGGTGATGTGTTATGTGGCATTACTGGGTGTGTTACGGGGCGAACACCTACTAAAAGCTATTGGATAACAGAATTAGTGTGTTTTTTTCTTATAATATTGCTATGGTTTCAGAGCAGAGACCTACTAAAGTATCTAAGTATTGTATTTTAGTAGGTCTTTTTCTTTAGATTTCATATAATGAAGCGACATATTACTTGAAATTGACCTACGCAATAAGTTGTATTAGATGTTTGTATGGGTTTTTCTATATAAGAAATCTTGGCTGACAAGAAAATTGACCTACTAGAAATGAATATAAGAATATAATAGTAGGTCTTTGCTTTCTTACTGTTGTGAAGAAATGAAAAATACAGCAAACAAGCGGTTTCACAGGCATGTCAGTCCTGCTTAAATGTCAATATTTGAGAAAAATCAAATTTTTTTGAAACTTTTTGAAAAAAGCTGTTGACAATGTGTGCACCTGATGATATTATATACAAGTCGCCGCGGTAAGCGGTAACAAATAAGACTTAAAACACCAGATAAATACTGGGTTTGAGCGATATAGTTCTTTGATAACTGAATAGAAAGACAACCTTGAAATTCTTTGAGAATTTTAAA
>ERZ773149.2499-NODE-2499-length-12839-cov-3.655350_pt1 | contig 12839 bp, 10 predicted proteins | sample MGYA00511081_ERZ773149 | MGnify/ENA primary metagenome ERZ773149 (study PRJEB29015, sample SAMEA2737846) | human gut metagenome | biome: human gut; feature: human-associated habitat; material: faeces | place: China | collected 2012 ...
CTTTCACTTCCGGACCTTTATTCAGCTTTGTAATTCAAATTCTTATTCCACGTATGCGATCAGCTTCTCGCCTTTCTCATCGGTGTCGATCACGATGGTCTGGCCTTCACTGATATTGCCTTCCAGGATGATCCTTGCTGCCAGGGTCTCTACGTTCTTCTGGAGATATCTTCTCAGCGGACGTGCACCGTAGGCCGGGTCGTAACCATGATCCGTCACGAAGGTCTTGGCATTGTCGGTCAGTTCTACCTTCAGCTCGCGGTCTTCCAGACGGCGGTTCACATCGGCTACCATCAGATCCACAATATGACTGATGTTATCCTTTGTTAACGGCTTGAAGAGGATAGTCTCGTCCAGACGGTTTAAGAACTCCGGACGGAAATGGGCACGCAGATCCTGCATAACCATAGCCTCAGCCTCCGGCTTGATGCTGCCGTTCTCGTCGATGCCGTCCAGCAGATACTGGGAACCGATGTTGGAGGTCATAATCAGGATGGTGTTCTTGAAGTCCACCGTCTTACCGGTGGAATCCGTGATACGTCCGTCATCCAGAACCTGAAGCAGAACATTGAATACATCCGGATGTGCTTTCTCTACCTCATCGAAGAGGACAACAGAATACGGTTTCCGGCGGACTGCCTCAGTCAGCTGACCGCCCTCATCGTAGCCGACATATCCCGGAGGTGCTCCGATCAGGCGGGCTACAGAATGTTTCTCCATGTATTCACTCATATCGATACGGACCATGTTGTTCTCATCATCAAACAGAGCCTCGGCCAGAGCCTTTGCCAACTCAGTCTTACCAACACCAGTCGGGCCAAGGAACAGGAAGGAACCAATCGGTTTGGTCGGATCCTTGATGCCGGCCTTGGAACGAAGGATTGCTTCGGTAACCTTCTCCACGCCCTCATCCTGGCCTACGACCCGTTTATGCAGGACCGTATCCAGATGCAGGATCTTGCTGCGCTCGCTCTCATTTAACTTGCTTACCGGAATACCGGTCCAGCGGGAAATGATTCTTGCGATCTCATCTTCAGTGACACTTTCATGCACCAGGCTCAGATCCTGATTCTTTACTTTTTCTTCCTCTGCTTCCAGCTGTTTCTGCAGCTGCGGCAGCTTGCCGTACTGAAGCTCAGCGGCCTTATTCAGATCGTACTGCTGCTGGGCCGCAGCAATATCACGGTTCACCTGCTCAATCTCTTCGCGGAGAGCAGAAAGATGGGAAACAGAATTCTTTTCATTCTCCCACTGTGCCTTCTTGCTGGCAAACTCGTCATGCAGCTCTGCCAGATTTTTCTGCAGATCCGCCAGACGCTCCTGGCTTAAATGATCGGTTTCTTTCTTTAAGGCTGTCTCCTCAATCTCCATCTGCATGATTTTTCTGGACAGTTCATCCAGCTCAGCAGGCATGGAATCCAGCTCCGTCTTGATCAAAGCGCAGGCCTCATCGACCAGGTCAATGGCCTTATCCGGCAGGAACCGGTCCGTGATGTAACGGTCGGAAAGCACGGCTGCTGCCACCAGGGCAGAGTCGGTAATCTTAACGCCATGGAATACTTCATAGCGTTCCTTAATGCCTCGCAGGATGGAAATGGTATCTTCCACGGTCGGCTGATCTACCAGAACCGGCTGGAAACGACGTTCCAAAGCCGCATCCTTCTCAATGTATTTGCGGTACTCATCCAGTGTGGTTGCACCGATACAGTGCAGCTCACCTCTGGCAAGCATCGGCTTTAACAGGTTGCCTGCATCCATGGAGCCCTCGGTCTTGCCGGCTCCCACAATAGTATGCAGTTCATCGATGAACAGAATGATCTGTCCTTCACTCTTTTTCACTTCTTCCAGAACGGCTTTTAACCGTTCCTCAAACTCGCCACGGTACTTGGCGCCTGCAACCAGCGCACCCATATCCAGCGCGAACAGCTTACGGTTCTTTAAGCCCTCCGGTACATCGCCCCGGACAATACGCTGGGCCAGCCCCTCAACAACAGCCGTCTTACCAACACCAGGCTCGCCAATGAGGACCGGGTTGTTCTTGGTCTTTCTGGACAGAATCTGGATCACGTTACGGATCTCACTGTCACGGCCAATGACCGGATCCAGCTTCTGATCCTTTGCACGCTCTACCAGATCATAGCCATATTTTTCCAGAGTATCATACGTAGCTTCCGGATTGTCACTGACAACTCTCTGGTTGCCGCGCACGGTAGACAGGGCCTGCAGAAAGGTGTCCCGGGTAATGCCATACTGGCGGAACAGCTCCTTCATGGTACGGTCTGCGTATTTTAACATGGACAGGAAAATATGCTCAACAGAAACATATTCATCTCCCATGGTCTTAGACTCATCCTCAGCATTGATAAGGACTTTGTTTAAGTCATTGCTGATGTAAACCTGGCTAGAGCCGCTCACCTTCGGCAGCCCTGCCAGCTTCTGCTGTGCCTCATTTGTAATCAGTTCTTTGCTGATACCCATCTTGGTTAACAGTTTTAAAATCAGGCTGTCGTCCAGCGTCAGCAGGCTGTAGAACAGGTGCTCCTGCTCAATCTGCTGATTGCCATATTCATAGGCAAGCTTCTCACAGTTCTGAACGGCCTCCATGGATTTCTGCGTAAATTTGTTTATATTCATAAGTCACGCCTCCATTCATTCAGTGCAACGTTATCTTTTCGCATGTCTGTTATATTACTTCTATAACATTGACTGTACTATATCACATGTTGTTAGCACTGTCAAGAGGTGAGTGCTAATTATTTGTGAAGAATTTGTGTTTTCTTCGCTGCGCAGATTGTTAACCATTTCATTATTTAAGTTGACATTTCTCTTTCTCCATACTATCTTTGGAAAAGATCAAAATTCAAACCATCAGAAAGAGAGGATTTCTTATGAATATAACTCCTGATACTTCTGCAGATCCACAGCTTTCACGGGAAGATGCCCTTGCAATCTTAAATACCCCGGACGAATCCTTAGAGGAGCTTATTTCCTTTGCCGAGACGTTCCGGAGAAAATACAAAGGAAATCATGTGAGCATTCACATTCTCACAAACGCCCGCAGCGGCAACTGCTCCCAGGACTGTGCCTACTGTGCCCAGTCCTGCCGCTCCAAAGCCGATATCGACAAATATAAATGGGTAGCGGATGAAAAATTATATGAAGATAATGACTTTGTAAACGAGCATCACCTGTCCCGTCACTGCATCGGACTCAGCGGAATGAAGTTCACAGATGCAGAAATCGAAGTTCTGGCAGAAAAAATCCGCAAAATGAAAGCGGATGGAACCCACCTCTGCTGCTCCATCGGTTTTCTGACTGAGCATCAAGTGAAGGTTTTAAAGGACGCCGGTCTGGACCGCATTAACCATAACTTAAACAGCTTCCGGTTATCTGACCGCCGGCGGCCAGGGCATCAGGGATACCATTCAGGCCATTGAAGCGGCAGGCTTTACCTACGAAATCGAATCCGATTGATTTCTTATACTATGCTTATCAACACCATTCATCGATCACAAAAGGAGGTTCTTCATGATTCAGGAAAACACCTGCACTTCCCGCTCGACCCACACCTATGCAATGGTAACCACCGCCTTTATGTCCGCAGTTACCTGTATCCTTGCACCACTCTCCATTCCCATTGGACCGGTAATCCGTCAAAGAACCGAGACTGCTATTCGCTAATTCCCGTTTTCATGGTATAATCATATCGCGATTCTACTACAATACAAACGAGGTAATAAACATGACATCCATTCAAGGACTCCTGGTCGGATATCTGCTCCGCAAAAACCTGAACACCAATATTTCCAATAAAAAACACTCCCGCTCAAGGCACTGCTGGCAAAAGCGTTTTTTTAACGCAGACCGTCTTCCGGACACATTTCTTTGCAATTCAGAAACAACGCCCGGCGGCACCGCCTTTCAGCGGGTTTTTTGCAAAGAAACAACACCTTCTGACCGCCTGATCTTATATTTTCACGGTGGATCCTACATCGCCGGACTTTTTCCGGTATATCGCAATTTTGCCCCAAGCCTGTCCGCTGCAGCAGGTGGCTGCGAGGTCATTTATCTGGACTATCGTCGTGCGCCGCAGCATCTATATCCGGAACAGCTTACAGAAGCCATGGATCTCTGGTCAGATCTTATCGAACGCCAGAACTATGATCCAAAACAGATTATCATCGGTGGAGATTCTGCCGGTGCAAATTTATGTCTGGCGCTGCTTTTAAAGCTCCGGGATCTTCAAAAACCAATGCCCCGGGCTGCCTTCTGTCTTTCTGCCTGGACCGACATGACCTGCAGCACACAAAGCTTCTGGGATAATTTCGGCAAGGATGTCATGTTTGGTGATAAGGGTAAAATACTAACCGAAGAACGCAGACAGGAGCTGCTTCTGGATAAAACCTTTTGTTTCATCGGTGATGCCAGTCGTACAGACCCGTATGTATCCCCTATATTCGGAGATTATCACGGTTTTCCTCCCATGTTTTTCGCTGTCGGCTCTCACGAAATGCTGCTCGATGAAACCCTGGAAATCGTAAAAAAGCTAGAAGCATGCCAAGTCCCGGTAACCTGCGAGATCCAGCCCGGCATGTTCCATATTTACGTCATATTTGCCCGGCTGGTTCCGGAAGGAAGGATTTCCTACCGCCGGCTTTTAAGCTTTATCCAAAACTGTTTTTCATTATAAAAAGAGAGAAGAACGCTATTGTCTGCTCCGGTTCTGCCAGCAAATCTGCTCTGTGCCCAGCAGCGGATATCTCACAAGCTCCATGCTCTCTAAATCCTCCGCATGCATATCCACAGCGGTGATCTGATGGTTCCCGTATGTGGTGTAATAGTAAATTCCCCTGTCAGCATTACAGCAGGAGGTGTAGATGGTGATTTCATACTTTCCGCCGCCCACATCGCAGCAGCCTCTCTGCTGCTCTACGGAATGCAGAATATGGAAGAACTGACTCACGCTCTCTGCCTCAGAATCTCCGGAGATGGAATTTCCCCGCACAAAGGCAGCCCGGACAAAACGGGATGCGGAGGAAAGATCTCCCGGCAGTCCCATGGCTCCCATGCCGCGGCTGTAAGCCGTAAGCTCCAGTCCCGGCACAAAGCTGTTCTCCGGCTGTCTCGGGGACAAACTGCGGTAATCATTTAAACGGAACATCTGCTGTGGAAAAGGGGGATTATTAGCAAGGACTCCCACCGGATTGTCGTATACGTGAAGTCCGTCTGCCACCGCTTCCACCACAATCGTCTCCTCCCGGTCCGCGATCATCCAGTGAAGCTGGGACACCGGATACTTTTCATTGAATGGGGTATTGGTAATGTTGATCCTGGAAAGCAATACCCGCGCTTCTTTTACCGAGGCACACTGGCCCAGAAGCCAGAGCGGCAGCTCAAACTGTGCCACGTTATCGATCTCCGCTTCAACCTCATGCCCCTCTGCCATTCCGGTTTTCTTTTCTCCTGCGGTTCGTTCTTCCTTCCCCAAAACCGGTTCTCCGTACACCGCATTTCCCACAAAATTCAGCCCGGCCATACCAAGCCCCTTTTCATTGATGGCATCATAATAAAGAGGATAATCATCTGCCACATGGGCCATACCGATCATGGCATAATGCTTCTTCATCTCTCCCTGAAACCGAAACGAAAACGGATAATTCCGAGGTGCAATGGTCACCTCCTCCCCGTACGGAAATTCATAATCCAGATTCCGTCCGAAGTAAAAGTCTTTTGTCTTATAAACTGCTGCTGTACACATCTGCATGTCCTCCTTATCCCAAAAATTACCAGTATTTTAGAGCTATTATAATGCAATTTTGTTGTTTAAACAACATTCATTCCGATTTTTCTGTCGTATACTGATGCCATACCGCTATTGATATTGTTTATCCAACAAGGAGGATTTTATTTATGAGTCAGAATATGTTTTGTTACCAGTGTCAGGAAACGGCAGGATGTACCGGATGCACACACTCCGGTGTCTGCGGAAAAACACCGGATGTGGCTGCCATGCAGGATCTGTTAGTCTACGTGACCCGCGGCATTTCCGCTGTCACCACTCATCTGCGCAGCCTGGGACAGGAGATCAGCGCCAAGACCAACCATCTCATCACCGTGAACCTGTTCACCACCATCACTAATGCTAACTTTGATAAGGAAATGATCGTGGCACGCATCCACGAAACTCTGGATACCAAGGAAACACTCTTAAGGCAGTGCCCGGACACCTCCGCACTTCCGGCTGCCGCTCTCTGGAACGGTCCGGAAAGCGAGTTTCCGGTTAAAGCTGCCCTGGTAGGGGTTCTCTCTACTAAAAACGAGGACATCCGCAGCCTCCGCGAAATGATCACCTACGGCTTAAAGGGACTGTCTGCCTACAGCAAGCACGCCAACGTACTGTTACAGGATAACGCTGAGCTTGACGCCTTCTTACAGCGCGCCCTGGCTGCTACCCTGGATGACTCCCTGACTGTTGAAGATTATGTAAACTTAACTCTGGAAACCGGAAAATATGGTGTGGAGGGCATGGCACTGTTAGATGCCGCCAACACCGGCGCTTACGGACATCCGGAGATGACCCGCGTAAACATCGGTGTCGGCACCCGCCCGGGCATCCTGGTTTCCGGCCATGATCTCCGTGATCTGGAAATGCTGTTAGAACAAACCCAGGGCACCGGAGTGGATGTCTACACTCACTCTGAGATGCTCCCGGCCCACTACTACCCGGCCTTCAAAAAATATCCAAACTTTATCGGAAACTATGGAAATGCATGGTGGAAACAAAAAGAAGAATTTGAAAGCTTCAACGGACCGATCCTCATGACTACCAACTGCATCGTCCCGCCGAAGGACAGCTATAAAGACCGCCTCTACACCACCGGCGCAGCCGGATACCCAGGCTGTAAGCACATCGCCGGTGAGATTGGCGAAAGGAAAGATTTTTCTGAGATCATTGAGCAGGCCAAGCACTGCGCCGCTCCGGCTGAAATTGAGCGGGGCGAGATCCTCGGTGGTTTTGCCCACAACCAGGTGCTGGCTCTGGCTGACTCCATTGTGGACGCGGTAAAATCCGGTGCCATCAAAAAATTTGTGGTCATGGCCGGCTGTGACGGCCGCGCAAAATCCAGAAACTACTACACCGACTTTGCAAAGGCTCTGCCAAAGGATGCCGTCATCCTCACCGCAGGCTGCGCAAAATACAAATACAACAAGCTGGACCTTGGTGACATCGGCGGCATCCCGCGAGTCCTCGATGCCGGACAGTGCAACGACTCCTACTCCCTGGCTGTCATCGCACTGAAATTAAAGGAAGTCTTCGGACTGGATGACATCAATGACCTGCCGATCGTCTACAATATCGCGTGGTATGAACAGAAAGCCGTCATTGTCCTGCTGGCCCTCTTATACCTCGGCGTGAAGAATATCCACCTGGGACCGACCCTTCCGGCCTTCTTATCCCCAAATGTAGCAAAGGTACTGGTGGAAAACTTCGGCATTGCCGGAATCGGAACTGTGGAGGATGACTTAAAGCTGTTCTTTGAATAATTTCTTTTTAAATTTTTCTGCTTTTTAGCTGGTATGGCGGATATTAATATCCATCTGGTTGAACGGGATCTCGATGCCGTTTGCATCAAAGGCTTCCTTGATCCCCTCCAGAACATCCCAGCGCACCTGCCAGTAGTTTTCCGTCTTCGTCCAGCCCCGGCCGCCGATCATGACAGCACTGTCGGCCAGCTCATTCACGTATACGGTGATACCGTCCTCGGCCAGCACCAGCGGATGATTCTCATACACACGGCGGATCAGCTCTTTGGCTTTCTTCATGTCGGAGCTGTAGCCAATGCCAACCACCAGATCCACGCGGCGCTTCTCCTGTGCTGTTACATTTACAACCGTGCTGTTGGAAATCTGACCGTTTGGAATGGTGATCTTTTTATTGTCTACCGTAATGATGGTAGTATATGCCAGACCAATGCTCTGTACTGTGCCCTCGTAGCCGTCGCTCACAATATAATCATGGACACCAAACGGCCGCAGCAGCATGAGCAGGATGCCGCCTGCCACATTTGCCAGACTGCCCTGCAGGGACAGGCCCACAGCCAGTCCTGCCGAACCAAGCAGCGCAATGATAGAGGCCGACGGAATTCCAAGCTTATCTGCAGCAATGAAAATAGCCAGCGCGTAAATGCAGGCGTCCGCAACAGAAATCAGGAACCGGCTGACACTCGGATCCATGTTCATGCGCTCGAAGGTTTTTTGTAAGAACCTGCGCACCACATGCACGATCCGGTTTCCGATCACCAGGATCAGAATCGCGATAGCCAGGCGGTAGCCGAAGCTCATAAGCCCCGGCAGCCAGCTTTTTAAGGTGTCCAGGATCACGTTGGGTTTCAAATTCTGCAGATCCTCATGCACCTCCTCTGCCACCGCCTTGGTTTCTTCCAGCACGGTGGAGAGGTCCGCATCGGTCTGCGATGCTGTCAGCAGCATCAGCTTTGTCAAAAACATCATATTTTGTTACCCCCTCTTCTTCAGCAGTTCTTCGATTTCTTCCTCCTCCCGGGAGAACAGGAGGTCGCGGTTGTACTGGTAATACCGCTCACACTCATAGTCCTGCAGAAAATGAACGCTGTAAGCCCCTGTATTCAGCTCTGTCACAAACAGAACCAGCTCCTGGCTTCCCGCAAAGGCTGCCTCCATAAAGTCAAAGGCATGCTCCAGGGCTTCCCCGGCCTCATCAAACAGCTCCTCATAACGGTCGCTGTCCGCGCTGAAACGTTCCCGCAAAAGCGCAAAACCCTCGTTCCAGTCCGTGATGCCGCTCTTTCTAAGCTCCATCAGATCTTCTTCCAGCTTTGCGCTTACCGCACGGCAGGTGCGAAGCTGAGCGCGGGATAAGAGGCTGTTGTCCAGAAGCCGGGACCACTCGGCATGAAAGCTCTCTGCAAGAGCAGACAGAACGTCTGCAAGGGCACTGCCGGTTTCGGCATTGGCATCTGCCTGCTCATGCGCACCTGTCGCGGCAGTTTCCGGCACTGACAGCTCCGCACCTGCGGCCGCTGCACCAGACTTTACTGCCGCAGCATCCCCGCTCTGCAGCTTCTTCATCTGCTCCATCCGCAGGCTCATCAGCTCTTCCATGCGGATGACATTTCGGAATTTCTCATTCAGGCCGGATAACAGCAGGCTCACCACGCTGATGCGCTCGTCAAAGGATGCCCGCTGCAGCTTATCCACGGCCGCCTCAGAAATATGCCCCTCCAGCACCTGCTCCACCTGGTAATCATCCCGGTATTTGTAATACAGCTCCAGATAATTAGCAAAATCCTTTGCAATCTTCGGAAACTGGATGTACTCGCCCACCAGCTCCCGGTCCATCTTTCGATCCTGCTTCTCATAGATCCAAATGAGTTCGGAAAGATCTTCCCAGCCACGGGGCGTCACAAAGCGCTTGCCATCTACCGTTGTCTCAATCTGGCAGAAATTCTGCGGACGGACATTTAAATAAGAGAGAATGGATGGATGGACGCCTGCAGTCTTCGCGTACTCTTTCCAGACCGGAAGATCCGGCTCCACATCGACTCGGCGGATTCGGTCCATGGTTACGATATCAAATTCCCGCACCGACTTGTTGTACTCTGGCGGATTTCCTGCTGCCACGATGATCCATCCCTCCGGAATTTTATGATTACCAAAGGCCTTACCCTGCAAAAACTGCAGCATGGTCGGAGCCAGCGTCTCTGATACGCAGTTGATCTCATCGATAAACAGAATGCCTTCCGGCAGACCGCTCTTCTCGATCCGGTCATAGACCGATGCCACGATCTCACTCATGGTGTATTCCGTCACAGCGTATTCTTTGCCGCCGTACATTTTATGCTCAATAAAAGGCAGACCCACCGCGCTCTGTCTTGTGTGATGGGTGATGGTGTAGGCCACCAGACCGATCTGGCACTCCTGCGCCACCTGCTCCATGATCTGAGTTTTTCCGATTCCAGGCGGTCCGATCAGCAGCATAGGGCGCTGGCGGATGGACGGGATCTCGTAAGCCCCAAACTCATCCTTTGCCAGATACGCGGCCACCGTATCCTTGATTTCCTGTTTTGCACGTTTGATGTTCATAATATTATTTGTCTCCCTCTGTAAGCTGCTCCGGTTCCATGATGAGCTTCATGGCCCAGGCCGGAACCGAAATATCCGTATACTGATCCTTTAAAAACACAAAAGCAGTGTCATACACCGGCCGCTTCACCGGATAGATACCCTCACCATCGGTAAAATACAACAGGCCCTTCAGACGGTGAAATGCCCCCTGCCGGATCAGCCCGTTCACATACTCAAAAGCCGGACGGAAATCCGTGCCGCCCTGACCGATGATGGTAAAGTCACGCATGTAGGCTTCCATCTCCTCACGGTTTGTGATCAGACGATCCTGCTGCACCTGCTCATCACACTGGATGATGTGGATGTTAGTCTTCTTAAAATAGCTGTCCGACTGGCAGAGCACATCGTAGGTCTCCTCCAGGAACCGCCGTACCAGATCCCCAGAGCAGGACATGGACGTGTCGATCACCACCACAAAATCCTCAATCCGGCTCACTTCTTTGGATTCCAGCGGCTCCACTAACGGCATGTTGCCGTAAAGAGAAAGGCCGTAGGTATAAAAAATGTAGTCGAAGGAATCCGGATCTACCTGCATCTCCTCCCGAAGCACCGAAAACCGCTGCAGAAATCTGCGGTAATCATAGCGTTCCCGGTTTTCCACCTGAACCTGCTCCAGCATGCTCTTGCTTTCCTCATCCTGCTGATTTCCCATGGTCTCCATCTCGGTCTGCACCTTTTCCCGGTTGTTGCTCCACTGGGTCTGTCGCACTATGGGCGTCTTCGGGGAATCCTCCGGCAGATCCCAGTAACTGTGGTCATCCACCAGAAATTCCGCCTCAAGGCGTTCCAGCCTCCGCGGCTCCAGATTTTCTTCTTTTAATACGCGGTATACACCCTCAGCATTCAATACCGAAAGCTTTCCGCGCAGCCGCCCGTACCAGTCCCGCCGAAATGGTGTCGGTGCCACATGGATACACTTCACATACATATCATCCAGAATGGATTCCACCGCAATATCACAGGCCAGATTCCACAGTTCCGCCTCCCGCTTCCCGCGGGTGTCCATGTGACAGAACAGGCAATGCAGCACCATATGCAGATACGCCCGGTTCACATGCACGCGTCCCCGTTTATACAGGTCACAGACATAGTCTGGGTGATAATAGATCACAAACCCGTCTGTCCCCACGCCGCGGCAGCCCGGATCTGCCTCCAAGCCAAGGGAACTTAAGGAGAGGTCTAGATAACGCATATTCAGATACAGCTCATTTCTGGAATTCCGGAAAATCCGGGTACAGAGTTCCACCATATTCAGTTCTTCTAACTGTCTGTGTCTGGTTGGATCAATCATCTCTGTCTGCACTCTCCTTCTATAATTCAAAACGGCGTTTTCGTTTCGGACGCTGCGGTTCACTGAATATTTCCGGATTGTCAGACGCAAACTGACTTCTATCCGTGCTCCGGGCGGCATCCGCAGTCTGTTCCACGCCGCCAACATTCTGAGCCGCAGTCCGCAGCCGGTGTCTCCGCTCCATGAGCCAGCTCACCATCTCAGTGTCACCCGCCTCCTGGGCAAGACTTGTCAGCCTGCCAAGCTGATCCGCAAGATTTGCGCTGATCTGGTTCGTATTCTCCGGCTCGCCCGGCTCCTTCACAGCTTCATCTGCGCCTGACATGTTCTGCCCGTCTCCGGCAACGGCATCCTGATGCGCCGCATCCAGCACTTCATCCACCAGCCACGGCAGCTTTCCCGGCTCCAGATTGCTCACTCGGTTTCTCTGCAGCCGGTCTGCCTGGATCAGCAGCTTTCCGGCTGTTTCCCAATGCTCCCTTACATAATCCAGATAATGCTCCCGAAACTTCTCTGACAGTTCCCGCGGATACATCAGACGCCCCAGCGCCAGCTCCGTCACCAGTTCTTCCTGCTCCTGGACCTGCACATGCGGGAAAAGTTCATCGTACCCCCGGTACTGGAACACCCGACCCGCAAAACAGTAGCGGTAACGATGCCCGCAGCCGTGGGTCTCAATAGAAACAATGCGGGCCGGTGTGTTCTCCACAGAATCCTCGTAGTATTCCGGAAAAATCAGACGTGCCTCTGCAGCTTCTGATGCGGCAGCCGGCATCTGGTGAAGCTGCACCCGCAGAGTCTGGCGAAGCTCTGCCAGCATCTCCTTTAAGCAGGAGCGCTCCCCCGGAAACTCGGTAATATCCAGATACTCCACAGCCGGAACCCCGGCAAACAGCCCGGCGCCCAGATCCAGCACCCGGCTGTAGCAGTAAATCCGTTTCAGCTGCTCACACTCATAAAAACCATATGCGCCGATCTTTCTCACATAGGGTGGAAGGTGAATCTCCTCCACCGTGCTGTGCGCCAGCACATAGGAACCAAGCTCCGTCACCGGACATTCCTCAAACTGCTCCGGTACATAAATGACCGCCTCCGGGTCCTCTATCTTATCAATACGGATCTCATCTTTGATCCTTGTATAAATAAACTTCATGGCTATGCCTCTGTTTTTCTTCTTGTCTTTAACTATATTAGGAAAGTTTCGCGAAAAAGTAAAGCCTTGTTTCTTTTTCATATTCACCTTATAAGGGAAACAGCGGAAAGGAAGTGTTACCATGTCCTTATTAAAAACAAAAAAAGAGGCATCCATTTCGGATACCTCTCCTCTTATCATTGAGAGCGCGAGACGGGACTCGAACCCGCGACCCCGACCTTGGCAAGGTCG
>ERZ773149.2505-NODE-2505-length-12817-cov-2.357154_pt1 | contig 12817 bp, 14 predicted proteins | sample MGYA00511081_ERZ773149 | MGnify/ENA primary metagenome ERZ773149 (study PRJEB29015, sample SAMEA2737846) | human gut metagenome | biome: human gut; feature: human-associated habitat; material: faeces | place: China | collected 2012 ...
ATTGTTCTTTATACTCTATCTGTTTCTTCTTACTGTACTTGGCATTGGGATCGTAGTTGTTATTCCGAAGAAAACGGAAAGTGGGCTTATTAAAAAGAAGTTTATAAGTATAGTGTTTAAAAGTAAATAAAAATTGATATCATGACAAAGCCTTGAGCAGACAGATACTGTTCAAGGCTCTTTTTGTGTAAAAAAATAATTATCTAACTGCATAAAAAAGAAATGCGCAAATTGCGCAATAATTATATTGACAATGATGGAAAAGTGTAATATACTACAAATGTAATAAGCAAGAAATGCAAGTAATGACTTTGTTGAAAAAGGAAAAGGCAAAATGAGAAAAATTGCAAAACAGATACTTGATAGGACGACAATAGAAAGAAATAGGGACATACAAGATGTAGTGGAATATATTGCTTCGCCGAATAGTGTTAGCAGGATGATTGCTGCAACTATGGCAAGAAAACCTGCACTTTCCGGCATTGTGAAAGAGCTAGAGCAACGATTTGGCGATTGCAAAGGTATGCCACTTAACCATAATGCACCAGATAAAAATGCACCTAATCGAAGAAATATTGGCTGGATTGTACGATATGTAATGGCGGAGTACGGATATGTTCCGCTGCCTAACAGCGAGAGAACCAGGATAGGTGCGGATTCTGGGTCCAAGTATTTTAGTAGTGCTGCAGTCTACAAAAAGGTAGATAATGTGCCGACTCATGACATGATTACCCAGACAATAGAGATAGACAGAGATCTTACAGAGGATGATCTGTGGGAACGATCCGAATCAGAGGCATATGCGGAAATTAAAGAGGATATGCGAGAAATACGATCGAAAAGAGAGTATCTTGGAATAAATTATGATTTTCTTGCGAAATATCTAAATTTAACAGGTTTTAAAAACTTACTGGGTCAAGACGATATTGAAGCAATATTTAATGGGATAAAAATCCCATCAATTGAGCTGAAAGATGCAATTGCTGATAGCCTTTCATTTTTTGAAAATTTTGTGGACAAAGACAAATTAACATATCATGAGATACTTGGATCATCAACCAGTAAGGCGTTGCAAGCATTTTACAAATTGGAGATCAAGCCAGAAACGATTACAGATGTGTGGGTATATTATGATAAGTGGGATGCAATATTAGATGGACGATATAATCTTATTTCCGATGGTAAAGATGATGAAAACAAAAAAATCATGTTAGATGCGCCACAATTTGTGATTAAAACTAAGGAGCAGGAATACTGGTTTCATGGTTTGACCTGCGGCTATGCGGGACAAGGGTGCATTGGAACACAAGAAATTTTAGGGGAAATTGGCATAATCGAAATAAGTGAGAGCAATAGGAATATGGAAATATCTCAAAATAAGTGTCTACATTATTTAAGGAAAGAAGGAAAATGGACATATCATGGAGAAGAATCCAGATATGATTTGCATTATGGTCAAATAGAGAGCAAATCAGATATTAAATTGTTTATGTACAATAGTAATCTGACAATTTCACAAAGCTATAAGTATGGATTTCGATATAACAGGGCTCTTGTTATTGAGGAACCAGACATAGAATGGTTTTTGGCATCCCTGTATTTTGTTGGTGGAGAAAAGGGGGTCACAGAAATAGAACTAATCAAAAATGAGGGTCTGAGTGGGCAAAGTGGTCCTACATGGAAAGAGCCATCTTATCAAGTGATAATCAGAGGAATGGACAATCGGGAAATTTGGCTAGATTATCCGTTTGATATGATCCCGTCATCAAATAGAGATAATCTATATCAATTTTTTGACAATTTGGGATTTTCTATTCCGAAAGAAGATTATTCTGGACTATTTAAATCAAAAAAATCAATATATGGAATATATAAAAGATAAAAAGGGAGGAAATCATATGGATATAGAAGACATGATAGTTGATCTGAATGATTTGACACAAGATGGGGTTATAGAATGTCCTTATTGTCACAAGGGCAAGACTTATACATATGCTGCAAAAGGCAGAGAATCAAGTAATTGTCATATATGTAGACGATTAGTATTATGGGATTTTGATCGCATGAAAGCATATAAAGCAAAAGCCAAAAAATTTGTGAGTTAATATACTATTGCTACTTGAGCACAGGGGCATTAAGCTACCACATAGCCGGGGCAGATCATGTTATTTTTATGATTTGCTACGGCTATTTTTGTGGAGGATATAATGACAGAGATATCAAATGACATGTATTGGGCTTCCTGCCCCCAATGTTCAAGTAAGATGCTTAGAATTAAAAGTGGGGAGATAGAAATTATTTGTACGAATCAGCAGTGCAAAAGAAAATGGCTTATTACAGTGACAGAGGGTACATTTGAGTACAAAGCTGTTAAAGCTGAATAATAGTAGAAAATATTTCAAAAATTTAATATAGAATGAGTAATGTTGCGACAGAACCGAAAAGGTCGGCAATATTTACAATAGTTTGCGTGAGCAAAAGCACTTGAATAGTTTCAGATAATAATCTTCATTAAGAAGGTATTTAACTATTAAGCATGACAAGAGCCTGCAAAACGGAGTACTACCTAATTTTGGGTAGTCTGTTTTGCAGGCTCTTTTTTGTTGCTCCGTTTTGCGGCTCACCGGAAATTCTGGTGGATCACAAAATATATTTTCCATTTCCAAATCTGGAATTTTCCGGACAACTACGGATTCGCCCAACTGGTGGGCCACATATCCGTAGGGAGGATATGGAAAATGAGAGCGCAATTAGTGTTTGACAACAAAGTTGAAAGTAAAAAATCGTATCTTACAAGAATGGCAAGACTGTTAGATGTTATCCGCAATCGTCCAGAAGAGATGTGCGGATATCCGCAGATTGCTGGAATATTGTCTGATGAAGTTAGGGAATTTGAAAATTATCTTTGCAAAATTATAGAACCAGAGGTCAAAAAAGCAGCAGAGTTGGCTGCCTATAAAAATAAGATTATAGAGTATACAGATGTAATTACCAATATTGCTCTTGTTTCCGTTATGCAAGTACTACATACCTATAACGATCCTGCTGTGGTTGCAATAGAGGAGGGCTATAGTGTAGATACTTTTATATCTGTCCATATAAAAAATGCTGTCCGGGAGGCGTTTAAGGAAAAAACAGGATTAAAAAAACATCAGCTTGATAAGGCAAATAGAGTAAGGAAGGCCCAAAATTACATAACTACAACAATGCAGAAACCATATGACACCATTGATATAGAGGATATTTACAAAGCACAGACACAGATAAGCAATGCAAAACCTCTTTCTAAAGATTCAATCAAGGATGTGCTGAATTATATGGAAACCCAGGTGCATATTGACGAAATTAAAAAATTTGAAGTGGCATCAAATTATGATTCGGTTTCGAAAATTGAATCGGATGAAATCAAAGAACAATTGCATGCGATGCTTTTGAAAATGAAAAAGGCACAAAGATATGTTTTTCTTAAACGATTATTCGTTGTGGAGGAAAGAATTACTTATAAACAGCTAGCAAAGGAAACAAAATTAATTGAGCTTTGTAAAGAAGATGAAGTATGTAGAAGAAACTTAATGAGGGGTTCACTTAAAATATCCAGACCTGGAGGAAAAGAGACTCCTATAGCGGAAGAATATACAGATATTGTTTATTTAAAAATTGACTATATGGATTACTTATACAGAGATGCACTAAAAAAAATTAGAAAATTTATTATAGAAAATGAATTGTTTCCAGCAGATTTGGAAGGGTGGATAGAAGAATGGATCTTAGATGAATTTCAGAATTTATAAAACATTATAAAATAGATTTGATATTGCACGATGCTTTCCTGACGTCAAAATGGCATCAAATATAATTGGAATATGACGTCAATGTGACGCTTTAAGAGAAAGTAATAGACACAAAATGCAATGTGTTTCCTGTAAAAATTCCTGAATTATAAGGTTTTGAGCAGACGGTAAAAATTTTTGTGGTTCTTGTGGGATTGGTCATTATTTTTAAAGGAAAGATTACAGGAGTCGTGAATGATATTTTTGAAAAAATTGTTTCACAGACCAGTCGGATCTAAGAAAAAAGGATCGATCACTGTGTGGCTGACACTTAGTTTTCTCGTGTTCCTTGGACTGTATCTGATCTGTCTTCAGTCGGTACAGAAGCAGTCGGCAAAAAGGCGGGCAGAACAGGCTGTGGAAAATGGGATGTTCTCGCTGTTTTCTGAATATGAGCCGCATCTGATGGATAAGTGGGATTTGTTTTATATAGACACTTCCTTTCAGGGCGGAACGGAGAAAAGAGAAGAACTTTGCAGTCATCTGTGGAAATTTATACAGGAAAATATTACGAATGTCCGTGGAAAACCGTTGGATGGCTTGAACCTTCAGGGAGTAAACCTTGAAGACCTAGTACGGGCGACGGATGGAGACGGTGCTGTATTTTATCATCAGGCCATAGAGGTCATGAAGGAAAAATGGGGACAGGATCTGGTGGAGGACTGGTTGCTTGGGACTGAGCAGCGTGAGGAGCTGTTGACGCAGGCGGAAGAGATGCAGCGGGACTATGAAGAAAGCCGACGGGTCGTGCTGGATTATGATGACGAAGACGATGAACTGTCAGGGGAGGTGTCTTCCTGGAGCAGTTTTCTGGATGGATTTTTCTTCAAGATGGCGGTGCCTTCCGGCAGTATTCTCTCTGAGAAAACCATCAATACTGTAAATATACCGACGGTAAGACAGTTGTCAGAAGGAGCAGGGGCTGCACAGGGAAACGAGGATGCTCTGATCCAGAAACAGTGGTTTATCGGATATGCCTGTGAGTATCTGACACAAGCATCAGACCATCTCGCAGAGGGAAGAGAGGATGGTTATCTGGACTATCAGATGGAGTACTTGTTTGCAGGACAACCATCGGATCAAAGAAATCTGGAATTGACGATCCTGTCATTGCTGGCATTGAGGGAAGGAGCAAATTACACCTTCTTGATGACACACTCCAACTATAAAGAACAGGCAGAATTTCTTGCTTTGGTAATTGCGGGTCTTACGGGGGATGACAGCCTGATCCAGGCAGTCAAGCATCTGATCCTGATCGGATGGGCTTATGTGGAAAGTATTGCAGAGGTGCGCCAGCTTCTGGGAGGTTATGAACTGGCAGTGGTAAAAGGGGAGAATCAGTGGCAGGTTCCTTTGAGCGCGGTTCTGCGTTTTCTGGGAAATCCCGGAAGCTATGATGTACAGACAGCAGAACAGAGCGGACTTGATTATGAAGACTATTTGCGGATGCTGTTGACCGTTGTTCCTGCAAAGACATTGGCGATGCGCTCGCTGGATGTGATTGAAGGAGAACTGAGGATGATGGAAGGCTGTGGACAGATTCATCTGGATCATTGTGTGGAGCGCATGTCTGCGCAGGTGTGGATGGATGGTATTTATCTGGAGCGGACATATGGATATGAGTAAACAAAAGGAAAGACATGGGGGAAGGCTCTTCTGCAGGTGTGAAAAATATAAAAAAGGTGTTCAGACATCCCGACGATTATGGCGTCTCCAAAAGGTGGTGAGCAGGAGAGTCTGCCTCTGTGTCTTTCAAAGAGGAAGTCTGACACTGGAGACTTCCTTGGTGTTGCCATTTCTGCTCTGTGCGGTAACGGCGATGCTCTATGTTTTTGTGATGACCGGATTTCAGGCAGAGAAATACCGGACATTGACACAGCAGGCACAGACACTGGCGGTGACTGTGGGACAGGGAGCGGATGAGGGGGATCCGTATACCCGGCTATATGCCTATGATCAGGTGACTCTTCCGTTTGCCGCATTTTCCTTTGGCAGCCGTTCTGTGGTGCAGCGTGTAGTGGTCAGAGACTGGGTAGGCTATACTGGAGAAAGCTTTTCGGGAGACGGCGAGATATTTGTCTATGTAACACCTAAAGGTGAGGTATATCACAGAAGCAGGGACTGTCGGTATCTGAATGTGAGTATCCAGAGTATTGCTGCCGGACAGCTTGATGCTGCGAGAAACTGGGATGGGAGCAGGTATACAGCCTGTGTATACTGTGTAAAGAAAGAGAAACCAGGAGCTATGGTCTATATTACCAATTATGGAACCAACTATCATAACCGAAAGACTTGTCGGGGATTAAAGCGGACAGTGATGGCGATCCCTTATTCTCAGACTGGAGGAATGCGCTGCTGCCAGGGGTGCGGAGGATCATGAGTAGCCTCTGGGTTTTTCTACATCTCTTGATTCTGTCATGGGAGGACATGAAAGATCAGATGCTTTCTTTCTGGCTGTTGTTGGAACTTCTGCTGACCGGACTGCTGGCGGCTCTTTGGAATGGTCGGGAGATGGTGTGGTTTCCAGGACTTTTGCTGCTGGTCGTGGGGAAATTGAGTGGAGAAAGAATTGGTCTGGGAGATGGGTGGTTATTGCTGGCACTGGGAATGTGGCTGCCGTATGGAATGTTGATGGAAATTCTGTTTCTTGGTCTGCTGGCGGGAGCAGGTTATGGAATTTTGACCGGAAAAAAAGAAATTCCGCTGGTGCCGTTTTTTACTGTTGGCTTTGTACTGACAGTTGGGGGGACGATTATATGAAAAGACAGTGGAACAGAAAAAAAGGACGGTTTGTGCTGGAAGCGTCCATGCTGGTTCCGATAATCTGCATTCTTCTGGTCTATCTGGTTTATTTTACGCTCTACACACATGACTGTGCGGTAGTGACTCATGGCATACTGGAATCCGGAGTCAAAGGAATCTACAGGGATGGAAGATCAGACGAGGCAATCAGAGAACAGATGCAGGAAGATCTGAGCAGAAAGCTAAGTGAGAGACTGCTCTGGATGGAGGATGCAGAAGTAGAGGCGCGTGTAGGTCCGCTTCAGGCAGAAGTAAAGGTTTCGGGTAAAGGTCGATTTCTTCCAGTTCAGATAGAGATTAAGACAGTAGAAAAGTTATATAGGGTAAGACCGTGCAAAGTTATTCGCAGGAGCAGGTGGATGATAAGATCAGGGGAGGAATAAAAGCAGATGATGGATGTGAGATACAAAAGAGATCTGAATAGTAACTATATGATCATGACAGATGCAGAGGGAAGGGAGGAGACGTATGAAGACCGGATGATAACCGAGAATCGGATCTATGGATTCCTCCCATGCGTGGAGCAGAAGAAGGAAAAGCAGACCGAGTATTTTTATGAGATCACCGGACGGCAGAGCATGGAACTTCTTTATGAACGGAGAAAGGTTTCCTATGAACAGCTTGTGGAACTCTTAAAGGATCTTCTGCAGATCCTCAATGCATCGGAAGAATATTTGTTGAATGCAGATCATTTTGTATTACTTCCGGAATATCTGTACCTGGATACCCGGACAGAACGGCTACATGTCTGTTACTATCCAGGTTATGAGAAAAAGATCCGGGAATCGTTCCTTGATCTGGCGGAGTATCTTATGGGAAAACTGGATAAAAGTGACCGGAAAGGAATCGAGTTCGGATATGATCTCTATCAGTGTGCGTTGGAACCAAATTTCAGCTTGATGGAGATTCTGAAGAGTCATACGGAGATGGAAGCTCCGGAGAAAAACGAAGAAACTGCTTTGCCTGTGGTGGAAGCAGTGGAGCCTGTAACAGGAACGCAGACGCTGTCATCTGGCAAAAAATCTGTACAGGAAGAGATCCTGGAAAAGACCGGAAGCTGGAAGAATTTCTTTCATAAGAAGAAAAAGCAGCCTGTGGAAACTTACGTGGCGGAAGCGGATCAGATCAAGAGTGGATCTGTGTTGTTTCTTCGAGAGCAGGGAAATACAGGGGAAACAACATTTCTCAGAGAAGAGAAACATTATGGACTTTTGTTGAAAAGTAAAAATCCTGACTACCCGGATCTTAAGATGGAAGGGACCAGCTTCCTGATCGGTAAAAGGAAGGAAAGCGTGGATGGCTGGGTTCCAGCGCCTACAGTAAGCCGGATCCATGCCCGGATCATCAAGGAAGAGGGATGTTACCTGTTGGAGGATCTGAATTCTACTAATGGAACCCGGGCAGGACAGCATCAGCTCAATCCCTATGAACTGTTTCCGATGGATAATGGCATGCAGGTCGCATTTGCGGGCGCGGAATATGAGGCATATCTGTAAAGAATAGTTGCATTGATATTTTAAAATCGGTATACTGTTAGGGAAATATCCATAAAACAGACAGGAGCAGACCATACGATGATATTTGACACTCATGCACACTATGATGATGAAGCATTTGATGAAGACAGAGATGAGGTGCTGACTTCTCTTCGGAAGCGGGGAGTAGGAACAGTCGTGAACGTGGGTGCGAGTATGGAAGGCAGCAGGCGTTCGGTAAGCTTAAGTGAACAGTATGAGTTTGTATACAGTGCCGTTGGCGTACATCCTGACGAAGTGGGCGAACTTCGGGAAGAGGATATGGAGTGGATGAGGGAACAGCTTCAGAAGCCGAAAGTCGTGGCGGTAGGAGAGATCGGGCTTGACTACTACTGGGATAAGGAAGGCCATGACCTTCAGAAAAAATGGTTCCTGCGACAGCTGGAGCTGGCAAAGGAGCTGAAAAAGCCAGTGATCATTCATAGCCGGGAGGCGGCAGCGGACACCATGGAACTTCTGAAGGCAAACTATCATGGAGAGATGCCCATGGTCATGCATTGTTATTCTTATTCGACGGAGATGGCAAGAGAATACCGGAAGATGGGACTTTATCTGGGAATTGGCGGCGTGCTGACCTTCAAGAATGCGAAGAAGCTGAAAGAGACGGTACTGGAGTCGCCTATGGAATATCTGCTTCTGGAGACAGACTGCCCGTATCTGGCACCGGTACCTAACCGGGGAAAGCGCAATGATTCGGGGATGCTGAAGTTTGTGGTGCAGGAGCTGGCAGCGTTAAAAGGGATCACACCGGAAGAAGTGATCCGTATCACAGAGGAGAATGCCAGAAGATTTTATGGAATACAGTAGAAGGAGAAAATGTCAATGAACAGACCGGAGCCAACCCTTGGAAATCCGAAAAATACGATAGAGATATTGCAGAAATACAAATTTGTGTTTCAGAAAAAATTCGGACAGAATTTTCTGATCGATGAACATGTACTGGAGAAGATCATTCAGGCGGCAGGTGTCGGACCGGATGATTTTGTCGTGGAGATCGGGCCGGGTATCGGAACTATGACCCAGTATCTGGCACATGCGGCCAGAGGCGTGGCAGCGGTGGAGATCGACCGTGCACTGATTCCAATTCTGAAAGATACCTTATCTCCTTATGATAATGTGACGGTGATCAATGAAGATATTCTGAAAGTGGATCTGAACCAGCTGGCAGAGGAGATGAATGATGGAAGACCGGTGAAGGTGGTTGCAAATCTTCCATACTACATCACCACACCGATCATTATGGGATTGTTTGAGAGCCATGTGCCGGTGGATAGTATTACGGTCATGGTGCAGAAGGAAGTGGCAGAGCGGATGCAGGCAGGACCGGGTTCCAAGGATTATGGTGCACTGTCCCTGGCGGTTCAGTACTATGCAGATCCGTATATCGTGGCTAATGTGCCGCCAAACTGTTTTATGCCAAGACCTAATGTTGGTTCTGCAGTGATCCGTCTTCAGACTCATGTGGATCCGCCAGTGAAGGTGAAGAATGAAAAGCTTATGTTTGGAATCATCCGGGCTTCTTTTAATCAGAGACGAAAGACCCTCCAGAACAGTGTAAGCCACGATCCGGGACTTGGTATATCCAAGGAACTAATCGCGGAAAATCTGGAAAAGATGGGACTGTCAGCCACGATCCGTGGAGAGGCACTGAGTCTTCAGCAGTTTGCAGAGTTTGCGGATCTGGTGGAAGAAGCAAGACAATAACAGTCATAAATATTTCGTGTCCCGCATAGAATAGACCTGAAAGACAGGGAGGACATTCTATGCAGGAATATAAGAGACAGATCGCATATCTTTACGCCTATGAGCGCGGGGAACAGCTCCGCAGTACAGGTTTTGTAAAGGCAGAAGAACGGGGCGGACACTGCAGGCTGGCACTGCATCTTCGCGGATATTGCCATCCGGGTGAAGCCGCCGGAAATGTTTATATTTATTTTTATCATCAGGACAGAACCATAGGGATCTATCTTGGAGCACTGAAGAATCAGAACGGTGCACTGGAATGGCAGGGAGAATTGGATGCGGAAGATATTCTGGGAAAGGGAATCCGATTTGCAGATACTCACGGAATCTGGGTCAAGCGTCCTGGTGGAAGAGACTATGTGGCGGAATGGGATGATTATCCGGTGGATACGAAGCGTTTTGTATTGTATCCGGAAGGAGGCATCCGGTGCATCTGCTGTCCATGGTTTGGCAGATGTGAGAAGAGCGGAGTGAAAAAAAATGACAGAAGAAGAGAAATATATGAAGGAAGCACTCCGGCAGGCAAAGAAAGCGGAGAAGCTGGGTGAAGTCCCTATCGGTTGTGTGATCGTAAAAGATGGGAAGATCATTGCAAGAGGGTATAATCGAAGGAATACGGATAAAAATACTCTTGCACATGCAGAACTTCAGGCGATTCGTAAGGCCAGCAAGGCAGTGGGAGACTGGCGGCTGGAGGAATGTACCATGTACATTACACTAGAACCTTGTCAGATGTGTGCCGGTGCCATTGTACAGGCAAGGATTCCAAGAGTCGTGATCGGATGTCGGAATCCTAAAGCCGGATGTGCCGGTTCGATCCTGAATCTTCTTAATGTGCCGGCTTTCAATCATCAGGTGGAGCTGACCGAAGGAATCCTTCAGGAAGAATGCTCTACGCTTCTCAAGGAATTTTTCCGTAAACTGAGGAAAATCAAGGTGCAAAAGGTTTGACAAACCTTCCAAAAGGCGATATACTGGACAGGCATTCTTGAAGAGAATTGCAAGTAAAAATGTCATAAGATTTCCGTGCAGCCGGGGAGATGGCGGTGCCCTGTATCTACAATCCGCCTTAGTAGAGGTGATATCCTGCCTCGGGCTGTTCGATCGTCAGCTGCCCTGCATAAGTGGCATTGATGCCCGGGTCTTGCGCAACAGGAACCTGTGAACCGTGTCAGGTTGGGAACAAAGCAGCACTAAGGGGGATCTCCTGTGTGCCGCGAGGGTGCCTGGTCTGAGTTAACTGTGCAGGTAACGTGGCGGTCGACAGTTCAAAGCGGGATGCACGGATTAAAAATAAAGAATGAGACCCTGATGTCACACGCGGCATCGGGGCTTTTTTTTACGTGTGCTTGTGAAAACCAGACAGGTAGGGTATAATAAACTCAAATGCTTTTTTGCAGAAACGACAGTGAAGGAGAGTGAGTTATGAAACGTGTAGGTATCTTAACCAGCGGTGGCGACTGTCAGGCGCTGAATGCCACCATGAGAGGTGTTGGAAAAGGATTATATAATGAACTCGGAAGCGATGTGGAGATCTATGGATTTGAAGAGGGATACAAGGGGCTCATCTACAACGAATATCGTCTGCTGACAGCCAGAGATTTTTCAGGAATCCTGACCCGTGGAGGTACGATCCTTGGAAGCTCTCGTCAGTCTTTTAAAAATATGCGCATACCGGATGAAAACGGACTGGACAAGGTAGCAGCCATGAAGCAGAACTACCGCAGACTGGATCTGGATTGTCTGGTGATCCTGGGCGGTAATGGAACACAGAAGACAGCCAATCTTCTGAGTGAAGAGGGACTCAATATCATCCATCTCCCCAAGACCATCGACAATGATATCTGGGGTACCGACATGACCTTTGGTTTCCAGAGTGCAGTGGATATCGCAACGAATTGTATTGACTGTATCCATACCACAGCAGCTTCTCACGGTCGTGTATTTATTGTGGAAGTTATGGGACATAAAGTAGGATGGCTGACCCTTCATGCAGGTATTGCAGGCGGTGCAGATATCGTGCTGATTCCGGAGATTCCGTATGATATTGATAAAGTCTGCGAAGCGATTCAGAGGAGAAACAAAGCGAAAAAAGGATTTACGATCCTGGCAGTGGCAGAAGGAGCGATCTCCAAGGAAGATGCTGCTCTGTCCAAGAAGGAATATAAAAATAAACTGGCAAATTATCAGTATCCGTCTGTATCTTATGAGCTGGCAGAACAGATCATGCAGCGGACCGGCGCAGATGTGCGTGTGACTGTTCCGGGACATACGCAGAGAGGAGGTTCTCCGGTTCCTTATGACCGTGTGCTTTCCACCCGTCTGGGTGCAAGAGCTGCACAGCTGATCATCCAGGAAGAATACGGATACATGGTAGGCATTATCAATGGAGAGACCTGTAAAGTACCGCTTGACGAAGTGGCAGGTAAACTGAAAATGGTCGATCCGAATTCCGGCATCATTGAAGAAGCAAAGATGATCGGTATCAGTTTTGGAGATTAACAGACAGAACAGGAGAGGATAGACATGTCTTACACCGCATTATACCGGAAGTTCCGTCCTTCGGAGTTTTCGGATGTGAAGGGGCAGGACCATATAGTGACAACATTGAAGAATCAGATCAACGCGGATCGTATAGGACATGCGTATCTGTTCTGTGGAACCAGAGGTACAGGTAAGACCACTGTGGCAAAAATATTTGCAAAAGCGGTCAACTGTGAACACCCGGTGGATGGGAATCCTTGTGGCGAATGTGCGTCCTGTCGGGCAATTGCCGCAGGAACATCGATGAATGTGATCGAGATCGATGCGGCATCTAATAATGGCGTGGATAATATCCGTGAGATACGGGACGAGGTTGCCTATTCACCGACAGAAGGAAAGTATAAAGTCTACATTATTGATGAG
>ERZ773149.2521-NODE-2521-length-12750-cov-45.919890_pt1 | contig 12750 bp, 10 predicted proteins | sample MGYA00511081_ERZ773149 | MGnify/ENA primary metagenome ERZ773149 (study PRJEB29015, sample SAMEA2737846) | human gut metagenome | biome: human gut; feature: human-associated habitat; material: faeces | place: China | collected 2012 ...
GAAGAACATGCTTTTCCTTTGCCGCTTTTACAAGACGCTCATAATCCACAGGATATCTTGAATCGTCAGGGTGACCTATTATATTGATGTATGGATTATTCATTACTTTTATTAGAGCATTTGTATTTTCCTCTATGCTTCCGGGTTTGATGCAAGGAATGTGAAGACTTGCAATAACAACATCACAGCCTTTAAGCCCATATTCGCTAAGGTCAATATTTCCTTCATAATCCATAATATTAGCCTCACACCCCATATATATTTTCACGCCGTTTTTCATCCTTGGGATTATTCCCATATTTGAAAAATAAAAAACACCTGTACTTCCTGGCATCTTTGGTGCATGATCTGTTATAGCAAGATGTGTAACGCCTTTTTGAAAGGCGAAAGCCGCCATCTCATCTATTGTGTTATAAGCATGTCCACTAACTAACGTATGTGTATGTGTATCTATCGTAAATTTCATAATATTGTCTCCATTAAATATTTATATATTTCAGCAATCAATCACTTCATATATCATCATATCTCTCAACAATCAATCACTTCAAATCAACCGTGCAAATATCTCTGTGTGGATTCGTCTGTGCAAGCCCCAATCTCACAATTTTACCTTTAAGCGGTATAAAATGTGTCTGCATTGCTCTTACAGCCGCAATCATTTGCTCTTTTTCAAGTTTCTTTCCCAACGTAATATGCGGAAACCAACTATACGGTTTATAACAACGGTTAATTGTCACATCCTCACGCACTGCTAAAATATTATAAACCTTTTCTGCTGTTTGCTGCAAATGCAAATCCAATACGGGCGTCACATAAATAACATATGGCAAAAATTCGCCTACAGAAAATATATTTATATCATGGGATTCCAATTCCGACAGCTTCACAAAATCATCGCAGAGATTTTGTGGATTTCTTGTCTCAAAACTTGATATTGTAAGATGCGGTGGCACATTATTGTCAATCATATAAGTATTTCCCGTATTTTGTGCAACTGCATCAATAAACCGCTGTAACTGCCTTGTTGTATGTTCATCAAAATAAGCCGAAATCAGATACATTTTTTCTCCTTTACTCTTTGTCTCCACAATGTTAGGAAATTCCATATGTTTTTATCCGTCAAAACAAAAATTCACATCAATTATACGAATTAATCCGGCTGACTGACTTTTTCAAGCTCTGCACGAAACATTATTCTTCTTGTTCCTCTTATATTCCTGAACTGAATTTCATATGTCTGCGTTATATTATCAATTTTAATAATCTCACCGACACCAAATACTTTGTGTCTGACAATATCTCCAACATCAAACTTTAACTTAGGCAGCATCTGCTCAGTTTCCCCTTTAATTAATATTCTGCTGTTATTAATACAATCAACCGGTACAAATACAGTATCGAATTCAAGTTCTTTTGACGTGTGAATAGTCATAACCTTAACAACGTTATATTCACCATCTTCATCCTGTGCCGAAAACAGTGCAAAATGGCTTAGCAAATCTGCCAGTTCTACCTTTTCCTATCAATTCCAGACATAAGCTCAACATATGACATATCCTGCTTTGACATATCTATATCACTCATTATCTTTTTTGCAGTATTATCTTTAAGTGAAATACCCATATCCTCAGCTACATTCTTAATCATATCAAGTTCTGCTTTTTTATCAAGAATCGTAAAAGTCTTAGGAAATGACATTCTGTGAATCTCTTCTTTAAGAAACATATTGCAATATCCGTGAAATGTACCTGTTCTTTCGTCGCTCTTTCTGGTATGTTCATTTATATAAACCCTTTCCAACATATTTTCAGAAAAAAGACGCGGAATCTCTCCCACGCCTTTAAGTATACTTTTTATTTTATTATTTTTCTCATTTATAAAACATTTCATCATTGGTTATGGTATATATATCACACTTTCGATTAAGTCCATGGTTTTTAAATACAAGCACATGCTCTTTGTATGTAATCGTATCTTTCAAATATACAAACGGCTCTTCTCTGTAAAGAAAGCATTCATACCCTTTTTGCTTAAAGTTATTCATAATTTTTAAAGCTTTTTCATGTATTTTCCGGTTCTGTATTTCCTCTTCTTTGTCAAACTTTCTTCTATCATATGAAGATGCAGCATCCCTCATATCGTTGATAATCTTATCTATAAATCGTCCATGCGATTTTTTATGAAACATAGATGCAATAATGTTACATTTTAAGCTGTCCGGCTTTTTTTGATAAATTTTAAGCATCCGTTCCATATTTCTATCACCGACACATCTTGCGGCTTCCATGAGATAACTGACAGCTTCAGGATATATTGAATCGGGATAAGGCACATAATATGCTTTGGGAACTGACCTGTACTTTTTAACCGGTGGAAAATCTGCCAGCCTCATAAACACAAGTTCTTTTTCATTGCAGGATGAACTTCCAAGAAAACGGTATTTATCGCGTATAACTGCAAACTGGTATTCAAGCTGCCTTAAATATTCATATCCTTTTACCCAGAAATGTCCCATACAGCCATAATTAAAATATGTCGATGTAATACTAAGCTTTACAAACTTTATTGTAAATACATTCTCTCCACCCTGATTTACTATAAGCATATAACCATCTTCAAGCTTTTCCACTCCCGCAATCTGCTCAGATTCAATATCTTTGTATGTACCTGTGATTACCGGCTGTTCAAACACAAAAAAGCTTTCAACTGCATCATTCATAATATATGCCGCATAAATGTCACTGCTGCCATCAATCCTCACAGGTTCAAACAAATTCAGTTCAAATACCTGTGCCAGCCTGAAAAATTCATCCGGCATATCATCCGTTAATCCGTCAAGATAATTCATATAAAACTTCTTATCATCAAAATCCATCTCAGATTCCATATTCACAGACATATTTTCTCGCAATCTCTAAACCATCAATCGGTGCACAAAACTTCTGATTATGCTTCTTACATTCCTCATAAACATATTCTAAGTTAAACCAATCCACTCTGTCCAGCTCTTCTTTTTGTAATGTAAGCTTGTCGATATCCACAGATCCGGTATATACATAAACAAAAGCTATCTCGCTGTCCTTAAACATCTTTCCATAGAATTCTTTTTTATAATTAATTACAAATTTATCAACAAAATGCAAATCACTGACGGATGCATCTATTCCAAGTTCTTCTTTCATCTCTCTTATTGCAGATTCTTCAGGTTCATCACCAGCCTGTATATGACCTGCCGAAGAAGTATCATATCTTCCCGGAAATGAATCCTTACCCATCGCACGCTTCTGAAGAAGAACCTCTGCTCCATTATCCGTCTTTCTTATAATCCACACATGTGCAGTCCTGTGCCTTATTCCCTCACTATGTGCAATCTTTCTCTCAATGGTTTTTCCTGTTGGTATCCCATTTTCATCAACTATATCCAATAATTCCATGTTTAATCTGACTCCATTATAAACAGCGTATAAAAAATCATATAGCAAAAAGGAGACATAAAACAATCATCACGTCTCCTTTTAAAAAGCAACTTATATTACAAACCTTATATAAATTTATTACTTAATAAGGCTTTCCTTAATCTTTACAACTGCTTTATGAATATTAACAGGTTCGTCCATTGTGCAGTTAGGGCGATGAATATCGTTAGTAAAATATACTGTAAATTCACCCGGATGTAATGTAACGAACTGTTCGTCAGCTACTTCATCATAATAAATATTGTCCTTTCCGGCAGGCTCTTCACCTTTTACGCCCGGAAGAAGAGGTGCGTATCCCTGTACTTCCTTTCCTGTAAAAAGATACTGAATGTCAATATAGTTTCTGTGGCTTTCTGCACGCTTCTTTTCTACAGGTGCAGTTGTCTGATCCTGAATGAGAACATAAATGTTATCTCCGTCAAGTTCATATCTTCCTACAGGAAGTTCCTTTGTTTCAGGCTTTGCAAGAAATTCCAAAGCTGTGGCAATTGCTGCCGGATACTCATAGTTACCTTTTTTTGCATTAAGTGAAGCGTAAATCATAATAATTCATCCTTTCGTTTTTAAATATTTATTTTTATTATTTATTGCATATTATTTGCATGCTATTACATTGAGTATATACTCATACATTCTCTTTGAAGAAGAAATGCTTAAATGCTCTTCCGTTGTATGAATATTAAAAATATCCGGTCCCATAGATATGCAGTCAAGGTCTTCTATCTTTCCTGCAAGTATACCACATTCGACGCCTGCATGAATTGCCTCAATAGTAGGTTTTTTGCCATACATCTGTTCAAATATATTAACCATATCATCACGGAGTTTTGAATCTTTCTTATATTCCCAAGCCGGGTATTCTCCTGTAAATTCAACACTTCCACCGTATGTTTTACTTACACATGCAATCTGGTTTTTAAGATTTTTCAATGCAACTCCGACTGAACTTCTAAGGGCAAATCTGAGACAGATACCTGATTCATCTAATGAAATTATACCAAGATTAAGTGAAGTTTCAACAAGATTATCAATATCCTGACTCATTCTCATTATTCCGTTAGGAAGTGACTGTATAAGAGCAACCGCTTTGGCACTGTCTTCCTTTGTAACAGCTTTAACGCTGCATCCATCTGATAATTCTGTTGTAACATTAAAATCTGCATCAGATGACGCAAATTCTTCTCTTATCTCATTTACAGCTTCTTCAACAGCAGCTTTAACTGCCTCAGCTTTATCTTCTTCAATAATAATTTCTGATAAACATTCTCTCGGAATGGCATTGTCTTTTTTGCCTCCCTCAACAGATACAATAAATATCGGTGCTTTCTCAGCGGCATCACGAAGAATTCTTGACATGAGAACATTTGCATTTCCTCTTCCCTTGTCAATCTCAACACCTGAATGTCCTCCCGTAAGTCCCGATATAGAAATACGAAGTTTTGTTCCTGTCACTTCTGTTCTGTTTAATCTAAGTCTAACCTGTGCACTACATCCTCCCGCACAACTTGCAAGCATGATTCCCTCATCTTCGCTGTCCATATTGAGAAGCTTCTTTCCTTTTAACATTGACACATCAATGCCTGCAGCACCTTCCATGCCTACTTCTTCTGATACGGTACACACAAATTCAAGACGTGGATGTGCAATGCTGTCATCATCTAATATCGCAAGTGCATAGGCAACCGCAATTCCGTCATCACCGCCAAGTGTTGTTCCCTTGGCAGAAACAAAATCACCATTAACTTCAAGATCAAGTCCTTCTTCGTCCATGTTCTTATCACAGTCAGGTGTCTTTTCACATACCATATCCATGTGTCCCTGAAGAATAATAGGTGCAACATCTTCATATCCTTTTGATGCTTCCTTTATTATAATCACGTTGTAAAGTGAATCCTGATAATATTCAAGATTTCTTGCCTTGGCAAATTCAACGAGATAATTGCTAATCTTCTCTTCTTTATAAGAAGGATGCGGAATATTGCAAATATCCTCAAAAAATGAAAATACATTCTTAGGTTCTAATTCAGATAATACTCTCATGTCTTAACTCCTTTAAAACATTTTATTAATATTATTTTTGTTTAATCTTATTAGTGTATACAATAAACTGATTTTTATGAAGTATCTTTGTAAACTGGCATAAACGCTCATACAAAGGTTCTGCCTTTTCTCCAAAATGTTGTTTTACAAGCTGTCCGATGTCATAAATACTTCGTACTCCGTCTATCTGACGCCATATATATGTACCAAATTCATCTAATTCAATGTAACTGTACTTGGGCTTTTTCGCAATAAGCTGTGCTATTCTATTAAAAAGACCTTTATTATGAACTTTAATTTCAACATGCCCTTTCTTGTTATCCCTAAATTCAAATAATGAATTATGTTTTGGAACATAGTCTAAGTAATTCTCCTTTTGCTTAGCCATGAAACCTCCTTAAATAAAACTCTTTATCAAAAAAGCAGAATTTTTCGTAAAAATAATAAATCTGTCGGCATAAAAACCAACAGATTTATTATAACACATTTTTTTTAATTTGTCTTTTTTTCTTTTTTATTAATAAATGCTATTAATGTTGCAATAAGTGCCGCGAAGAATACAAGGCCTCCAATGTTACCAAGATTAATAACCTTTGATAAATTGATAGCATCTCCGAGAGTTGCTGTTCCTACAGGAATAATAGCAAATACAGCTAAAAGAATACCAACGAGACCTTCACCTGCAATAAGACCTGATGAGTAAAGGATTCCCTGATTAACCTTAGCTTTACGTTCTTCCTCTGAAAGACCTTTCTTCTTATCGAAGTAAAGTCTTACAAGTCCACCTGCCATAATCGGTGTACTTAAATAAATCGGAAGGTAAAGACCTACTGCAAAAGGAAGTACAGGAATCTGAAGAATTTCAACAACTATAGCAATGGCTACACCTGCAAATACAAGTGCCCACGGAAGGCTGTTTCCCATAACACCTTCAACTACCATTTTCATAAGAGTAGCCTGTGGTGCAGGTAATTCTGTAGAACCGTATCCCCATGCTGCATTAAGCAAATAAAGAACTCCGCCTACTGTAACAGCAGATACAGCCACACCGATAAGCTCACCAATCTGCTGCTTATAAGGTGTTGCACCTACTATATAGCCTGTCTTCAAATCCTGTGATGTATCACCTGCAATAGCTGCGATAATACAAATTACAGAGCCGATACTTATAGCGGCTACCATGCCATTCATACCTATTGTACCTGTAGCTTTAAGAATTGCTGACGAAATAAGAAGTGTCGCAATAGCCATACCTGATACAGGGTTATTTGAGCTTCCTACTAAACCAACCATACGTGATGATACAGTTGCAAAGAAGAAACCAAAGATAATAATAATAATCGCACTGAGAAGATTAACAGGAATCGCCGGGATTAACCACATGATAATTGCAAGCACGCCAATACCCAATACAACCAAAGTCATAGGAAGATCCTTAGTTGATCTTGTCTCCTCACCGTCTGCTTTCTTGCCATAGCCTTTCATTGCCTGCTTAAATGTTTTTACAATAAGCGGTAATGACTTAATTAAGCTTATAATACCACCGGCAGCAACCGCACCTGCACCGATATAACGCACATAATTAGACCATATCTGTGATGGACCCATCTGTGATATTGGAATTGTAGCAGGTCCGATAATGTTGTCTCCACCAAACAAAGCGATTAACGGCATAATCATAAACCACGCTACGGAACCACCTGCCAAGAGGTATGAAGATACCTTAGGTCCACAGATATAACCGACACCGAGGAGTGCTGGCAGTACATCTGCACCAACAGCCGAACCCTTGTATGGCTTGATAGTAAAATCAACCTCGCTAGGGAATACTTTAAGTCCATCAGCGATAAACTTATAAACAGCTGCAATACCAAGACCCGCAAATACTGTACTTGCCTTAGCACCGCCTTCTTCTCCGGCAACTAATACCTCAGCACATGCCTGTCCTTCAGGATAAGGTAACACGCCATGCTCCTGAACAATTAATGCACTACGAAGTGGAATCATGAATAATACTCCGAGGAAACCACCAATTAATGCAATAAGTGCTATCTCTATCAAAGAAGGCATAGATGTGCCGCCCTCCTGAGCCCACATAAATAATGCAGGAAGTGTAAAGATTGCACCTGCCGCAACAGATTCACCTGCAGAACCGATTGTCTGAACCATATTATTCTCTAAAATAGAATCTCTTCTTAAAATAAAGCGAATAATTCCCATAGAGATAACGGCCGCAGGAATAGAAGCCGAAACTGTCATACCAACACGCAGACCTAAATATGCGTTGGCACCGCCAAATAATACAGCTAATAAAACACCTATGATTACAGATGTAACTGTAAGTTCAGGCATCACCTTATCAGCCGGAATATACGGCTTGAACTCTTGTTTTTCGTTCATAATTTTTCTCTCTTTCTTAAATATTTAATGCAAAATGCATCATATTCTTAATATTATATTAAGAAACTGTTATTATGTCAAACATTTAACTATCAATATATAAAAAATTATAAAAATCCAATAAATAAAACCAAAACATGTAAAAACCGGAATCCCGCCCCGCACGGGGAGCAAAATTCCGGCATTTTAAAATATTAATTTTCTGTCTTTTTACCTTTAATCGTTAATCCTGCTGCCGCCCCTCCTATTATAAACATAAGAAGCCATGCAAATACACGTTTATTATCTCCTGTATCAGGCGTCTGTTCTTTTACTGTCTCTGTCTTACCGCCTTTACCCGTATCGTCCGATGATGTTGTATCTGTAATCTTTGCAACCACAGTCTGTGATTTTTCAATTTCTACAAGCCCATCCTGCTTGATGTAATATCTGTCACAATCTTTACAATACCAGTATTCAATATTTCCTTCATCTGTTCTGGTAGCCGCCTTTGCCGCTACTGACTTCAAGCCTTCATGTATACTCATATTGTAAGTGCCATATTCTTCACTGCAGATTGTACACACCGCTTTCTTCACACATGTTGCACTTCCGCCTGCATGTTTACACTGATAATCACAAACCGTGCATACACCGTTTTTCCAACCATGTGCTTCACTTGTCGATACTTCCTTATCACAGCAATCATATGCCTGTTTATGAGTTTTTTCTGTCTGTACCCATACTACCTTTCCACTGTGATTTGCCATATCTTTATCTGTATACTCCTTGCCGCAGGTTTCGCAAACTGCACCCTTTGTACATGTTGCTTCTCCTCCGCTGTGTACACATACATAACCACATGTTTCACAAGCACCATCTTTCCACTTATGATTTTCTTGTTCTATCGTCACTTTACCGCAGCAATCATATCTCTTTTCATGTGTTGTTGCTGTCTGTATCCATTTTTCCACACCCGAATGATTGTCTGCATTTATTTCTCCATATTCACTATGGCAGGTATCGCAAACCGCTTTCTGCGTACAGGTTGCTTCTCCGCCTGTATGAATACAATCGTATCCACATACCGTGCAGTGTCCATTCTCCCAGATATGATCTGCTATATTAGTTACCTCTGCACCACAACAGTCATATTTTTTCTGATGAGTTTTTTCTGTCTGTACCCATACCTGATTTCCACTGTGGTTTGCAGGATTTAAAGTACCATATTCAGCATTACAATCCGTGCAGACGGCTCTCTTTTTACATGTTGCCTCTCCGCCTACACAGCTTTCTGTTTCTTCTATAGTACAGCCTGCCGTTGTACATTTGTGGGTATGTGTGCCGTTACCATTTGACTTCCATTCACCATATATATGTTCTGACTTTGCTGCTGTAACAATCTCACCACATTCACAAATTACAGGTGTTGTACAATCACCATCATCTGTACCACTATGTTTTGTCTTTGTTGTTGTTACCGTACAGCCGTCATTCTCACACACTTTCCAATGATAAGTATCGTCTTTTGTCCATGTGTCGCTGAACTTATGATTTGCCTGTGCCAGAAATATTTTTCCGCAGACAGAGCATATTGATTCTTTCGTACAGTCGCTGTTATCCATTGTATGATTCGCATTTACGGTAACAGACAGATAAATGCTGTATCCTTCATTATCCGTCAATGTTATTGTCTGTGTGCCATCTGCTGCAGATACAGTATAAATACCGTCCACATCAGGTGTAAGCGTTTTATTTCCTGCCATTACCTGTGTATAATCGGAAGAAGTTACTTTAAACTGTGCCTTCTCGCAGTATACTCCATTATTTTTAATACCGTCTACCACTGTATCCGGATTAATCGCATTATAATAATATGTAACTGTCTGTGTTTCTGATGTATACACACCCTTTTCATCGCCTGTCTTGCTTAAAAAAGTATATCCTGATGGAATCTTAATATTTTCAGGTACCGCATAATTCGTTCCCGATGTACCCTGAAGTGTAATCGATTCACGTAACTTCTGCTCACTGTCTTTTATCACATAATTAACAATTACTTTTCCTTTGCCTGATGTTACAGCCACATCATCAAAGCTTTCCTTATCTACAAGAATCATTGTAGTATACGCAGGTACAGTTATAACGGAGCCTGCGACTTCACCAAGTGATACAACTCCCGCACTTTCACCATTTGCAATAACAACCCAGTCCGTAGCAGCTCTTCCTTGAACAGGAATTGTAATTTCTTTTGACACATCTGACTCATTATTTAATACTGCCATAGTATTCCACTCGCCGTCTTTTGTACCTGCAAGCACATAAGCTTCAGAATTTTTTATTGTCTGGCTTTTCGCAAGCGGTGAAAATGCTTTTCGTATCTCCATAAGTCCTCTGTAATATGAGACTACATCTGCATACTCTGCTGAATCCTTCCATTCAACGTAACTGCTGTCTGCAAGAGTTGTTCCCTCAACGCTGTTACACATTTCTTCTCCGCCATCCATAAACAATGTTCCCGGCTTAGCATATTTCATTGCTGCTTTCTGCTTGTATATTTTTACGGCTTTTTCGTTTCTTTCGCCATAAGTGCCACCTGTGCTGCCGATTATTTCATCATAAGAGGAAGTTTTATTCTGTCTTTCTTCCTTTGTATAATTATCTCCCCAGATAACCAGATTGGCATCTTCCTTTGCCAATGATGTCTTTATCTCATCCAGCCATTTATATACATGCGAAGAACCTTTGTACTTCACATTGACACAGTCAATCAAATCCAGTGAAAATCCATCAACATGATATTCCTCTGCCCAATATTTCATGGAATTAACCATATAACTACGATACATCTTCCGCTCTGTGGCAAGCTCATTGTCATATCCCGTATTTGTTGTATACCTTGTACCGTCAGTATTCAATCTGTAATAAAACCGCGGAACCGACTTTTCAAGAGGATTTTCCTCTGAGGCATGCGTATACGGCATCTCCATCACAACAGAAAATCCAGCACTGTGAAGTGCCTGAATCATCTCTTTACATTCTTTTATAACAGTCTTGCTGTCTGACGGATTGGAAGCATAGCTTGCCTCAGGTACATTATAATTTAAAATCTCATACTCACTGTCGCCATCAAAATCCGCAAACGGTGCAAGCTGTACTGTCGTAACGCCAAGTTCCTTCAGATAATCAATACCAGATACAAGCTCTCCCGCACTGTTTACTTTTGCACCCTTTTCCGTAAAAGCACTGTACTTTCCGCCTGCAGTCATGCCCGATGCGGTATCTGATGAGAAATCCTTAACACTTATTTTATAAACAGTATTTGCTTTTGTCGAATCAACATACACATGTCTGTCGCTGTCCCAACCCTCAGGAGATACTGAAGATGTATCTGTTATATACGAACGCTTTCCGTCTTTGCTTACCGCAACCGAATATGGGTCCTGAATTTTATATTTTGTTGTTCTGTCGCTGCCAATATGGGTAATATCTGTTGTGGTAATCGTATAGTCATAATACAATCCGCCCCACTCACCAACAAGCGTTATAGTCCAGATTCCATTCCATTCCCCATTTACAAGCATTTTCTCTAATGTATAAGCTCCTATATTACATGCATTGCTGTCATTATCATCACCTGTTGCATAAATATTAACTTTTACATATGTTGCCGCAGGTGCCCATAACAAAAATTCAGTTGACTCCTTTGTATATGTCGCTCCAAGCTGCCTGCCCTTACGTGTATGCCCCCAATCATCAACATATGTTCCATCATAAAAATATTCATTATCAATATCTTCTGCCACTTTATTAATATAGCTGTTAGGAATCGTAGCTATCTTTTTACTGTTATCTGCCGCAAACCCGGTAACGGCACTGCTTGAAAATACCATTCCGATTGACAATACCACCGCAGTAATCTTTTTTAAGTTTAAATACTTCATAAACTCTCCCTCCTTTTATTGTACTCAATGTATCTATGCAATACCATAAAGCATTACAAAAATACATTCTATCTTAGTGGTATTATACAATAAAAGGCATCAAAAAAAATGTCATTTACACGAAATGACATTTTTTCGACACGAACGATATTAAATGAATGTTTATTTTTCACTTTTTAATCACAATTTATTTAAAAAGTTCCGGCTCATTCTCAATTTAAATATCTGCTTAACACCATTTACAATACTCCTCATTCAATGTGCCATCCTTTTCACGACCTAATCTGCCGTCTAAGGCTTATATTATCATGCTGTTAAAAAGAGAATTTGCAAAATATCTGAAAATAGTATAATTTGGTGGCATATACTAAATCAGCTGAAGAAAATAGTATATGAAATAAATGATATAATGTGAATGGAGATGGAATTAATGAACCCAGAAAAATTATTAAGAGAATATAGACTTCATATCTCCGAGAAGTTGATGGAGACCAATTTTCGATATTAGACTATGACATCCCGGAAAAAATGTTTGAAGCAATGATGCAAGAATCTGTTTACTGTATGTACCGCAATCTTTGCTGCCAATTCAACCGGGAAACTATATACTCCAGTTGATATGCAGGGCAGAATGCCGCAGTCTGTCCGGGAACGCTACTTAAAAATGAAGGAAGCTCCTGATCATCCGGCAAATCTTGATGTATTGATCCAGAATTTTGACTGTGTATTGTCTCACCCTGATGCCAATGACCTGGAAAAACTTAAATAAGCCGTTATGGATCCATCCTTCTCATAAGACCATAAAATAAGGCAGCCCCACATAGATGAGTCTGCCTTACTCTCTTTATTTAACGTTGATGCCACTGGCATATTGCTGCAGAAACTGTTTCTTTCCACATGGTCTTCCA
>ERZ773149.2524-NODE-2524-length-12737-cov-11.566866_pt1 | contig 12737 bp, 9 predicted proteins | sample MGYA00511081_ERZ773149 | MGnify/ENA primary metagenome ERZ773149 (study PRJEB29015, sample SAMEA2737846) | human gut metagenome | biome: human gut; feature: human-associated habitat; material: faeces | place: China | collected 2012 ...
CCTGCAGCTTTTACTTTTCGCTGCTTCTTTCGCTCACAATGTAAGTTATAGCACCTATTGTTAGCACTGTCAAGTTCTGAGTGCTAATTTTTTCATTTTGTCTCTTAACTTTGTAAATCTTTTATATTTTTTTGCAATTTTAGTTTCTTTTTTTTTCTGTTCGTATTACAATATAATAATCAGACATACTAATTTATAAATTCAGACACTATTTTAAGAAGGGGGTATTTGTATGGCTAAGAAAGGTTTTGGAAAGTTTGTAGCCTTTGCCGCTATTTCCGGTGCTGTGGCAGCTGGCGTTTCCTATGTACTCCAGTACAAGATCTACCATAAAGAGCTTGATAAAGATTTCCGTGAATTTGAAGAGGACGAAGAAGACGAGGACGCTTCCCAGAGTGACTCCTTTGATCCCCGTAAAATAAACCGCAATTATATCTCCTTAAATTCCAGCAGGGATGAATTTAAAATGGCAGCAAAAGATATGGCATCTGCTACTAAAAATGTATTAAAAGATGCAGGAAATCTGTTCTCCGATACAGCCCACGAAGCAGTTTCCGCTGCTGTAGATACCGCACATATCGCTATCCACTCCATGAAAGCAAAAAAAGACGATCTCTTTGAAGAAGAGGATGATCCTAAAAAGGGAGACTCTTTTACAGAAGAAGATTATCTGGATGATGACTATGTAGACGATGACGATCTTTACGACTACGAACGTCTGGATCACTCTCCTTCACCAGCAAAAGAAGAAAACATCTCTGTTTCTGTTAATCCGGAAGCCGCTGATGATCTGGAAGAAGAAAGCGAAGAAAAAGAAGAGACAGCCAAGGCAGCTGAACCTGAAAAAGAAACAGCTACCATCGAGGAAGATACCATCTAATCTGATTTAACCAGACTTTAAAAGAGCTGCACAGCCCCAAAGCCGTGCAGCTCTTTTTTCTTAATTTTTCTGATACCGGATTGCTATGTTCTTTGCACTCACCCAATCATCTTAAGTATTTCTGGATCACCCGGATCAAATTTCCTGCGTCTAATGGTTTTGGAAGATGTTCATCCATTCCTGCCTGACGGCATTTTTGTGCATCTTCTTCATAATCGCTGGCTGTAAGGGCGATGATCGCTACTTTAGAGGCATCTTCCCGTTCCAGGCTCCGGATCGCTTTTGCTGACTGAAATCCATCCATCACCGGCATTACAAGATCCATAAGGATCACGGAAATATCTCCCGGAGCAGAAGCCTCAAAACATTCTAACGCTTCTTTTCCATTCCAGGCTCTTATGACCTGGGCTCCTTCTTTTCGCAAAAGGAACTCCGCGATCTCCATATTCAGCTCATTATCCTCCACTAAAAGGATCTTCTTTCCCCGGATGGATACAGGACGTTTCACAGCTTCCTGGACCTTTGCGTCTTTCTCCTGCGCCTGTTCTTCATCAATAAGGGACGGCAGACGGATCCTGCAGAATGCTTCGCCTGTTTCTTCATCTGAAAAATGGATCTCCCCGCCCATCATCTGGATCAGGCCTTTGGCAACTGCCAATCCCGGTTCCCCTCTTCTGTAAGAACTTCGGGTATCTGTACAGACAAATTCAAACCAGGCTGTCCCTCCCGCGGACTGACGTTCTTCACAGGAAAGTTCTACACAGTCACCACCACGGTTATCTTTAATAGCATTTCCCACAACATTTTTCAGGATCTGCTTTAAGTGAGACGGACTGCCATATAATTTCCAGTTTTTCCCAGATAACTGTCTGCTGTGGTAACGGATCCCTCTGTCAGCAGCAAGCTCTTTTGCCCACTGGCAGACATCCTCATATAACTCCCTCATATCAAAAGATCTCAGTTCCAAATCCACAGCGCCAGACTCCAACTTGTCCATATCCACCATGTCTGAGATCAGATCTAACAGCACATCTGAGGTCTCCCATATTTTTTTCCTGCATTCTCTCTGCTTTTCAAGGTCATGGTCATAACGATTGCCCAATTCTACCAGTTCCCGGATGCCATTGATAGGAGTGCGGATGTCATAACTGAGCTTTCGAAGAAAGTCTGATTTAGCTGCATTTGCCTTTTCTTCCTTTGTGGCAGATAACAAAACTGCCTCCTGACAGGCCATTTCCCTTTCTTCCTGCTCCTTTTCTTCTCTCTGACGCAGCCATAAGAAAACACTGCATAAAAGGATATAAAGGATCATGACATAAGCTAATGCCAGGGTCCTCAGGAAAAAAACAGAAGCCACAGGATAAAATACGTACAGATCATTCTCTCCATAAGACTCAAAGACCCCAAAATAAGCAGATCCGTAGTAGCGAAAGGAAAATAAAGTATCCGGCTCTGTCTCTTCTGTTATATTCTGGATCAAAGGTGCCTCTGCCTGCGTTTTTCCCTGATATTCCTCAAAATTTGATCCTGTCACAAGGCCATTTTTGCAGATCATTATGATCCCGTTCATTTCCAGATGAAGGCCCTGATAAAACTCTGCAAATGCCTCTGACCGGCTGCTCTGTTCCTTTATAAACTGTAACGTTTCTTCTGCTGCCACAGTCGCTTTGTTTTTTCCAATATTTGTAAATAAAATGAATACAGAACCAAACAGAACCATTCCCAAAGCAACCAGTATACCTAAGGTATGTTTTCTAAAAACAGATATTCTGTTTTCTCTCACTTTTCTGTCTCCTCTTTTATCTCCTCTGATAATACCGGATAAAGATCCTCATTTTTCTTCTTTTGAAATCCGGACTGCAGTTCTTCTTTTAACCGATCCTGGATATCCACCAGACATCCTAACAGGATGGGATTAAAGACTCCACATTCCCCGTTTAAGATCATTTCAATGGCTTTTTCGTGGGAAAATGCCTTCTTGTATACACGCTCACTTACAAGGGCGTCATATACATCTGCCATTGCAACCACCTGGGCTGCGATCGGGATCTCTTCCCCCTTTAATCCGTCCGGATACCCTTTTCCATCATACCGCTCATGGTGCCACCGGCAGATCTGGTATGCAACCTGTACCAGTTTTTCATTCCGGAACATTTCCAGACTGTCCAACATAGAAGCACCGATCAGTGTATGGGTCTTCATGATCTCAAATTCTTCTTTTGTCAGTTTTCCCGGCTTGTTTAATATTTTTTCATCAATTCCTATTTTCCCGATATCATGAAGTGCGGAAGCTGTTGTGATCATGAAACGGTCTGACCACAGCAGATGATACTGGTCTGTTTTCTGCATCAGACGTTCCAGCAGCATGCCCGTGATCGTATTGATATGTAATACATGGCTGCCGCTTTCTCCATTTCTGAACTCAACGATCTGGCTTAAGATGCTGACCATCATCCGGTTGTGTTTCTCTTTTTCCTGGATCTGGTCTGTAACCAGACTGATCAGATGTCTCTGCTTTGCGTAAAGTTTAATGGTATTAAACACTCTCTGATGTACTACCTGGGCATCAAAAGGACGGCTGATATAATCAGATGCCCCCATTTCATAAGCCCTTCTCACATAAGCCGCGCCATCTTCGCTGGAGATCATGATCACCGGCGTGTCTTCGATCCAGTGGTTTCGGTTCATCAGCGCCAATACTTCAAAACCATCCATCACCGGCATATTGATATCCAAAAGGATCAGTGAGATACCGGTTCCATACTGCTTTAACAGATCAATACATTCTTCCCCGTTTGCAGCTTCTAAGATCTTGTATTCCTCTTCCAGGATCACAGCAAGGATCTCACGGTTCATCTGGGAATCATCTACGATCAGGACCTGCTGCTTTTCCCTGCCTTTCACACTGTCAATACCGGACTTTTCTGTTACCGTCATATTTTTCCGGTTCTTTGCCTGATACATCAGGCTGTCCGCTCTTCCTACCGCGCTTTCCACTGTTTCATTATCAGCCAAAACGCCTCCAATGCTTACAGACAGGTGAAGCTGTGTATATCCGGGAACTTCTGCCTCATAGACCATATCCCGGATCTGTTTTAACTTCTTTGAAAAAACATCTTCCGACACATCCGGAAGGATCAGCAGAAATTCATCGCCCCCATACCGGATCAGGATATCTGTTTTTCGGATACATTTGCGCACGATCCCCACAACTGTATTTAACACCATATCCCCTGCATTATGTCCGCAGGTATCATTGTACAGTTTAAAATCATCCAGATCGATCATTGCAACTCCTGCATGACTTTTCACTTTGCGGATCCTGTCCTCATAATATCTGCGGTTGTAAGCTCCTGTCAGCGCATCCAGATACAGTTCTTCATTATATCCCCGGACTTTTGCCACCAGTGCTTCCCTTGCATTTGCCTCTGAGTCTGCTGCATCCCCCAGAACATTCAACATCTCTACAACGTAAGGTTCCCCTTCGATCTCCACATAACGCGCGATCCTCTGATATACCCTGGACTCAACGTATTCCAGTCTTTTTTTCTGGCACCGTTCCCTGAATGCCTTTAATGAAATAGAATTTTTATCTTTTTCCAGACGCCTGACTGCTTCTATATCCAGGACCTTTACTTCTGTAAATATGTCTTCTAAATAAGCAAACATTTCCTTTGCCTGTTCTTTTGTCAAAACGGCATTGAATTTCATGTCTTTCTCCTTTACAGTCTGGTTTCCGTCATTTTATCCATTCATGTATCGTATCCTATTTAACCGGATTTTTCTTTTAGATATTATATCTATTTTCCCCTCTGTTGTCCATATTTCATTTAATCCCAGCCCAGAAGATTCATCCACAATACCTGATCTACCTGATCATCTGCGATCAGATAGGCATGGCTGACAGAGTCCGCAGACATAAGCTGGTATTCGCCTGCATCATCCAGATGGGTCCAACGTTCGTCTAACTGGATCTTTCCCTGGGAAACATTCATATCCCAGTGGGACAGCGTATCATCTGTTCCACGGATCTCATAGGAAATGCTGCCCTCCATTTCATCATCCACAAACTGTCCCTGCTTTTCCACCCAGGCATATTCCCCCTGGGGAACATTTTCATAATAACAGTAGCCAGTTGCTCCCTGTCCGTTCATTTTTCCACTGCTCCATACACCGTTTGAGAAATTATATCTGGGGCTGTCCACATTTACAAACTGTAATGCCAGACAGTTTCCCTGAGGCTGGCCATCCTGAAAAGTTCCGTAAAACAGGATCTCCGGCATGGTAAATACCAGTCCCTCTCCCTCTATTTCCTCTGAAATGGTACTGCCATCATAAAGGAAACGTTCTCCTTCAAAGGTTCCGTAAAAGATCTGGGCAAGAACCTCCTGTTTTTTATCCAGAAGCTTGGCAGCCTGGACCATATCTTCCGCTGCCACTGCCACACGGATATCTTCCAAAAGCTGTTTCTGATCTTGCGGAAGTGCCTCATATCTGGCACTGAACGAATTTTCTTCTACGATTTCCTGCGCTGTTTCCGTTTCCATATCACTTTCCGGCACTTCGCTCGATTCTGGTATGGTTTCTTCTGTTGCTTCGGTCTGTTCCATAACCGGCGGCTCTGTTGCCGGTAAAGCCCTGCTCATTCCCAAAAATCCAGCTGTTGGAAGAGCCAGACCATAAGCCACCAATGCTGCCAGCCACTGTCCCGGAAGCTTTTTTCCATTTATTTTCAATTTATTCACCTTCTAATTCTTTCCAGGCATTTACAAGGCGTTTGCAGCCCTCTGTGATCTCACTTTCCTTTAAACTTGCATATCCAAGTATAACGGTAGACGGAAAAAGATCTTTATTTTGTCCTATTACAAAATCTGACATTCCATAGACTTTTACACCTGCCTGTGCTGCAGTCTCTGTCAGTTTCTTTTCTGAAATCCCTTTCTTATGGGTAAGGAGAACATGGATCCCTGCATACTCACCGCCGATCTCAAAATAGGGTTCCAGCTCTCTTAATCCTGCAAGAAGCGTATCATGTTTTCCCCTGTAAACAGATCGCATCCTGTTTAAATGGCGCTCATAATATCCTTCTATAATAAAATGAGTCAGGATATTCTGGTCCACTCTTGATACAGTTGATGCATAAAAACCTGCTTTTTCCCGGTATAAAGCCAGCAACGGCTCCGGAAGTACCATAAAGCCCACACGGATCGCCGGAGCAATGGAACGGGAAAAGGTTCCCATATAGATTACCTTCTGGCTGTCATCCATTCCCTGAAGTGCCGGTATCGGACGGCCTTTATAACGGAATTCACTGTCGTAATCATCTTCGATCAGATAACGGCCTTCCTGTTTTTTGGCCCATTTCAGCAGCTCCTGCCGCCTTTTAATAGGGATAACGATTCCTGTGGGGTACTGGTGGGACGGCATAACATAGGCGATCCGTGCCTGTGTTTTCTCTAACTCTTTCACCTTCATTCCCCATTCATCCATAGATACAGGAAAAATAGGATGACCCAGGCTTTCAAATACACGAAAGGCCTGCTTGTAAGTGGGATTTTCCAGGGCGATACCCGTACTGCGGCCGATCAGCTGGGAAAGGAGCATTAAAAGATATTCACTTCCCGCACCTACCAGGATCTGTTCCGGACGGCAGTGGACTCCACGGGCAGAGTGAAGATAATCCCGGATCACCTGACGCAGGCTGTATTCTCCCTGGGCATTTCCCACTGCAAACATATCTTTGTTGTCATCTACCAGCGTATTTTTGCTTAGTTTTCTCCAGGCATTAAAAGGGAAACTGTCTAGGTCGATACCTCTTGGGGAAAAGTCTACTTTGTAATTGTAATTTTCATTTTCTTCCTGCTTTTCCTCTTTTTCTTCCGGCACTCCGTGATATTTTACTTCTACCAGTTCTTCGATCTGACAGACAAAATATCCCCTGCAGGGAAGAGCCTCTATGTATCCCTCTGATAGCAGCTGTTCATAAGCCAACTGGGTCGTACTCCTGCTTACATGAAGATTGTCCGCAAGTGTCCTGGTAGAAGGAAGTCTGCTGCCAGCCCGCAGTCTGCCGGCCCGTATTTCTGTTTTTATGTAGCGGTAGATCTGTTCATAAAGGGGGATGCTGTCTTTATTTTCAATAGGCACCATTAATTCCATAGGGCTTCTCCTAACATGAAAAAGGCTCTCTGTTTCCAGAGAGCCTCATTGCTTTGCTTCACTTCATTATTTCGGCAGTTTGAAAGAACTCTTCAGTGAAACGATCCGGTTAAATACAGGATTTTCCTTGGTGCTGTCCTTGCAGTCTGCACAGAAATAACCATTTCTTACAAACTGGAAGCTGTCATAAGCCTCCGCCTGTGCAAGAGCAGGTTCACCGTAGCACTCCTTTAATACAGTAAGGGAATTTGGATTTAAGTTCAGGGTTCCGTCTGCATTCAGCTTACCCTTTTCCTCATCTACGATATTTTCATAGAGACGGCACTCGATCTTCTTTGCAGTTGGTACAGCTACCCAGTGGATGGTACCTTTTACCTTTCTGCCTTCAAAGCCGGAACCACTCTTTGTCTCAGGATCATAAGTTCCGTGTACTACAGTTACATTGCCATTTTCATCTTTTTCGCAGCCAGTGCATTTTACGAAATAAGCGCCCATAAGACGTACTTCGTTTCCTGGGAACATACGGAAATATTTCTTAGGCGGCTCTTCCATAAAGTCTTCTCTTTCGATATAAACTTCACGGGAGAATGGAACCTTTCTGCTTCCCAGTTCCGGATTTTCCAGGTTGTTTGGAACATCCAGTTCTTCTACCTGTCCTTCCGGATAGTTGTCGATCACCAGTTTTACAGGATCTAACACTGCCATCATACGTGATTTCTTCAGTTTTAAGTCTTCACGGATGCAGTACTCAAGCATTGCATAGTCAACAGAGCTGTTTGCCTTTGACACGCCAACTAACTCTACAAAACGCTTGATGGACTCCGGTGTATAACCTCTTCTTCGCAGTGCAGCGATGGATACCAGACGAGGATCATCCCAACCGTCTACAATTCCGTCTTCTACCAGCTTCTTGATATAACGCTTACCTGTAACCACGTTGGTCAGGTACAGCTTTGCAAACTCGATCTGACGAGGTGGATTTTCAAATTCGCACTCTCTTACTACCCAGTCATACAGAGGACGGTGATCCTCAAATTCCAGGGTACAGATGGAATGGGTAATGTGCTCTACCGCATCCTCGATCGGATGAGCGAAGTCATACATCGGATAGATGCACCATTTATCACCTGTATTGTGATGATGTATATGAGCTACACGGTAGATGACAGGGTCTCTCATGTTGATGTTAGGGGAAGCCATATCGATTTTTGCGCGAAGAACCTTCTCGCCGTCCTGATACTTGCCTTCCTTCATCTCCTCAAAGAGACGCAGGTTCTCTTCGATGGAACGGTTTCTGTATGGGCTTTCCTTACCTGGTGTATTGAAATCGCCTCTGTACTCTCTGATCTGTTCAGCGCTTAAATCGCAGACAAAGGCTTTTCCCTTCTTAATAAGGAAAACAGCACACTCATACATTTTTTCAAAATAGTTGGAAGCAAAGAACAGTCTGTCCTCAAAATCTGCTCCTAACCACTTTACGTCTGCCATAATGGACTCAACAAACTCTGTTTTTTCCTTGGTTGGGTTTGTATCATCAAAACGCAGGTTAAACTTGCCATTATATTTCTGTGCCAGTCCATAGTTTAAAAGAATAGACTTGGCATGTCCGATATGCAGATAGCCATTTGGTTCCGGTGGAAAACGGGTCTGTACATGGTCATAAACGCCTTCTGCCAGGTCCTTATCGATTTCCTGCTCTATAAAGTTCTTAGAAACCAGCTCTTTTTCTTCGGTTTCTACTACAATGTCTTTCTCTGCCATAACTGCTCCTCCGTGATCTGTCGTCATAGTTATTTAAAATAATATCACACTTTCCGGTTATAGTAAAGCCGCAGCTTTGCGATCATTTTCTCTGAATTTAGTGGTTTTGCTAGATGTTCCGTCATTCCGGCCTCCTTGCAGCGCTTTCTGTCATCGGAAAAAGCATTGGCTGTCATTGCAAAAATAGGGATCTGCACTGCATCCGGGCGTTCCATTTTCCGGATGATCCTTGTTGCCTCCAGTCCGTCCATGACGGGCATCATCACATCCATTAAAATAAAATCAAACTCTCCCTGTTCGGAAGCCTTAAATATTTCCACTGCTTCTTTTCCGTTCTCTGCATTGACAACTGTGATCCCTGTATGCTCTAAGATAAACTGGGCAATTTCCCGGTTCAGCTCATTATCCTCTACCAACTGACATCCTCTACAGGATCCGGATCTTCCAATACCAGGATCAGTCCCCATTTATCAACTGCCAAGTCATACTTTTTTATTATTACAAGTGTAACATGAGGGGCATAAAATATCAAGTTTGTACCTGCTTTGTAACCACATATTTTCATTCTTGCCAAGAAATAGAAAATAGAATAAAATGGTTACAAAACAGTGGAATGGAGTTATATGAAAATGAAATCAGAAACCATGCCTAAAAAGAAAAAATCCTACCTGTCACGGCTTGGCATGACACTTTTAACTATACTGCTGATCGTTCTTTTCATTTTTATCATGTCCCTGGTAAGTAAGATCCAGGGTACTGCCAGAGTGGTCAATTATGCCGGTCTGGTCCGTGGAAAGACCCAGCGTATTATTAAATTGGAGATCTCCGGAAGCCCCCAGGATGAAATGATCGCTGATATTGATGCCTTTATTGACGGTCTGGAAAACGGAAGCAGTCAGTTAAACCTGGTGCGCTTAGATGATCCTGACTTTCAGGCCAAAATGAAAGAACTGGATGCCTATTTTTCCCAGTTAAAAGAAGAGGTCGCCCAAGTCCGTATGAGGGATTACCGTAAAACAGATATTATCGCCAAAAGTGAGCGTTTTTTCAATATCTGCGACGAAGCTACCGGCCTTGCAGAAGTTTACTCCCAGAAAAAGGCCACACAGTTAAACCAGTTGGAAAAGATCGTATTTGCGGATATTGCAGGCCTTCTTATCCTGATCGGTGCAGAGCTGGTAAAAACCCTTCGGTATGCTGCTTTAAACCGCCTGCTCCAAAGCAAGGTATATTTAGACGAAGCCACCGGCCTTCCCAACAAAAATAAATGTGAGGAACTTTTAAATGCACCGAAACCTGTACCTGCAGATGCTTTTGCAGCAGTATGCGTCTTCGACTTAAATAACCTTCGTATCATCAACAATACCATGGGACATGAAATGGGAGACGCCTATATCCGTTCCTTTGCTGACCAGCTGTATCAGGCGATCCCTGATGACCAGTTTGCAGGAAGAGATGGCGGTGATGAATTTATTGCCATTATAAAAGATACAGAAAGCAGTGCTTTCCATGCTTTTCTTTTTAAGTTGAAACAGCTGTGTGCAGACTATTCCCGTCTCCATCCAGATATGCCTATCAGCTATGCAGCCGGATATGCCACTTCGGAAGATTTTGAGGGAAGCACCCTTCGGGAACTGTTCCGGTACGCAGATAAAAATATGTACATTGACAAAAACCGGGCAAAACTGGAGGAAGCGGCAAAAGAAAAGAAACTGCATCTTGAGCTGCTTTCTTCCATCCGTTCTCAGGGTTTCCATTTTTCCGACTGTATCTACTGTGACGCCCTGACGGATCAGTATAAGGTACTGCGTGCCAGCTCCGATTTCTTCTTAGCAGATGACGGAAGCTACTCCGGTGCAGTGGAACAGATCCTTTCCCAGGTTTCTGCAACCGAAAATATCAAAGCACTGCGAAAGCAGCTGCAGTTGGAAACTTTAAATGAAAAACTGATGGAGAACAATTCCCCCATCCGCCTGTTCTGTCAGTATACTGCCAACGGTATTTCCCACAAAGGCCGTCTGACTTTGCTTTATTTAGATGCCAATGCAAGCGGGCAGCTTCATCATTTTATCCTTGGCTTTGAAATTTTCCAAAATATGGAAAATACTAAAACAGATGAGAAAACACAGTTAAATCAGTATTACGAGCAGATGAAGCAGTCTATCCTTGAAAATGGGAATTATGTGGACGCGCTTTTAGAGTCTGCGCAGGCTGTCTATTCTGTAGACCTGACAGGGGACCGGTTGGAAAAAATCTTCTATCACACAACGGAATGCGAATTTGACCTGAACATAAAATTTCCCTGTTCTTATGATGAATACTGTTTAAACCGCAGTCGTTTTGTTACGGAAGATACCCAGGAAAATTACCGCATTGTGGACTCTTCTGCGAAACTTTTAGAGCGTTTCCGCTCCGGTACCAAGCAGGTTACCGTAGAATACAGGGAACAAAATGAAAACGGAGAAATTTTCTGGCTGCAAAAAACAGTGCTTATGTCACAGGATACGGTTTATAACAGTGAAACCGGAAAAGAAAGCACTGTGATCCATGGTATGATCCTGTTTAAAAACACTTCTGTCTTCCATGAAAAAGAACAGCAGGAAAGAGAACGGCTCCAGGTAGCCTTTGAGGAAGCCGACTCTGCCAGTAAAGCAAAAACCGAGTTTTTAAACCGTATGAGTCATGACATCCGCACCCCTATCAACGGTATTATGGGAATGCTTGAGATCATACGCAAAAACAGGGAGAACCACGCGCGGGTAGATGACAGCTTAGAGAAGATCTACGTTTCTTCCAGCCATCTCCTTGCTCTGGTAAATGACGTTTTAGATATGAGCAAGTTAGAGTCGAGACAGGCTGTTTTTAAGCCTGTAGATTTTGACTTATCCCAACTGATGCGGGATGTTTCCTATCTGGTAAAAGCCCAGATCATGGAAATGGGACTGACACACCGGACACACCGGCAAAATATCCAGCATGTGCTCCTCTCCGGCTATCCCCTGCAGCTGCGCCAGATCATGTTAAATCTTTTCAGCAATGCCATCAAGTATAATAAAAAAGGCGGTTTTATTGATACCGGCGCAAAAGAGATCTCTTTTGACGGAACAACCGTCGTTTATGAATTTTTCATTTCCGACACTGGCATCGGCATGAGCGAAGCATTTTTAAAGAACCAGCTTTTCGAGCCATTTTCACAGGAAAAATCAGATGCCCGCACACAGTACAAGGGAACCGGCCTTGGAATGTCTATTGTAAAGGGTCTGATCCGGCAGATGAATGGTTCGATAGAAGTAGAGAGCAGCCCTGGAGAAGGCACTACTTTTACTTTCCGTCTTCCTTTCCGACTTGCAAAAGAAGAGGCAAATGATGCAAAGGCTGATACGGCGTCCGAAACTGGAAAAGAACTGGAAGGGATCCATGTACTTTTAGTAGAGGATAATGAGATCAATATGGAGATCGCAGAGTTCTACCTGACAGACCGCGGTGCCACCTTAGATAAGGCATGGAACGGAAAAGAGGCTCTGGAACAGTTTGAGCGGTCACCGGAAGGAACCTACGATATTATCCTTATGGATGTGATGATGCCTGTTATGAACGGACTGGAAGCTTCCAGGCAGATACGTTCCCTTTCCCGTCCTGACGGAAATATGATTCCCATCCTTGCCATGACTGCCCAGGATGCCATCAGTGTTTCCAGCCAGTGCCGCCAGTATGGAATGGATGATTATGTGTTAAAACCAGCGGATCCGGAGCAGTTAACAAAGATGATCTTAAAGTACGTAAAAACGATATAAAAAATATTTAACTTTTTTTCATTTTACCGTTGACAAATACTATTCCCCATGATAGTATATACGAGGTTCGATTTTGACGAACAGAAAACGCTGCTGTGGCTCAGTCGGTAGAGCGTCGCATTGGTAGTGCGGAGGTCACGGGT
>ERZ773149.2530-NODE-2530-length-12705-cov-4.944901_pt1 | contig 12705 bp, 8 predicted proteins | sample MGYA00511081_ERZ773149 | MGnify/ENA primary metagenome ERZ773149 (study PRJEB29015, sample SAMEA2737846) | human gut metagenome | biome: human gut; feature: human-associated habitat; material: faeces | place: China | collected 2012 ...
GTCCACCATCTGCCCAGGTACTTGTCTCCGTTGTGGAGCATGCAAAGTTCCAGGTTGCTTCCGGCCAGTTGAGATCACTGTAATCCGCAACTGTATCCGTAGATTCCTGTGTGAAGAGATCTACCAGTTCCTGTGCGTCATCGTATCCTTCTTTCTCAAGTTCCTTAACAAACCACTCATCAACACCATCTACGGCTTTCTTGAAGGAATCGATATCCATATCTTCTTTATTTGTGATCGTCACGCCATTCTTTGACTGCCAGCGCTCCATGATCTCTTCATCTCCGGAACGGTTGATATAACGCTCGTATTGAACAGCTTTCTGACCACACTCGTCAACAACTGCCTGCTGCTCCGGTGTCAGACTGTCATAAATCTCCTGGTTGATGCAGAAGAACAGACAGTCATAGATTGCATCCCACATAGAGCAGTATGGCTGAACCTCCTGCACACTTGCCGCATCGATTGCCGGCAGCGGGTTCTCCTGTCCTTCTACTGTATTCTGCTGCAGAGCCGTGTAGGTCTCTGTCCAGTTCAGGTTTGTTGCATCTGCGCCCCATCTCTTATAGCATTCCATAAGAAGATTGGAACCTGCCACACGGATCTTAAGATTCTTCATATCATCCAGAGTCTTGATCTCGCGTTTGCTGTTGGTGATCTCACGGAAACCATTCTCTGCGATACCCATGCAGTGCAGACCATATTCGGAAAGCAATTCTTTCAGTTTTTCACCGGCTGCTCCGTCAAATTTTGCATCTGCGTCATCATAAGAATCATAAATAAATGGAAGAGATACTACATTGAATCTCGGATCAAATGCGGAATAGATCAGGTTGGAATGCATGGAAATCTGTACCGGGTCTCCATTCATCAGTGCCTGGATTCCTTCAGACTGATTTCCGTTTGTCAGCTGGTCAGTTGCATAAACATTAACTTTAACCTTGCCTCCGGTTGCTTTTTCCATCAGTTCGCCGAACTTACGTCCACCATCTGCCCAGGTACTTGTCTCCGTTGTGGAGCATGCAAAGTTCCAGGTCATTTCCGGCCAGTCAAGGTCGCTGTAATCTTCAATTGTATTAAAGGAATCACTTCCATCTCCCGCATCTTTGGAAGAAGTACTTCCTGTATCAGATGAAGACTGTTCTCCCGTATAAGAACCATCTTTTGCAAGAGCCTTCGGAAGTGCTGTTGAAACTGCCGGTACATAGGTTACAACCAGAAGTACTACAACGCTGGCAGCGATCATTGGCATAACTGCCTTTGAGATCTGCTGAAGAGTAACCTCCAGACCTTTTTTGATCTTGATACTGATCGCAACAAAAAGGTTTACACCTACCGGAGGGGTAACCTGTCCGATCGCAAGGTTTACAGTTGCCATAACACCAAATGCAACAACGTCGTATCCCAATGCTTTACATACCGGAAGCATGATTGGGATAAAGATGTACATTGCAGAGTTTGCGTCAATAAAACATCCTGCGATCAGGAAGATAATATTTACGATCAGAAGGAATACAAACTGATTGTGCGCGATGGATGCAAGCAGTCCGGATGCAGCCTCTGCAATACCAAACTTGGTACATACAAATGAAAACAGAGATGCACTTGCAACGATCAGCATGATTCCACCGGTAGTCTTTGCGGAATCTACCAGGATATCAAACAGATCTCTGAAGGATACCTCACGGTAGATCACCATACCTACAAAAAGTCCATATACAACAGATACTGCCGCAGCTTCTGTTGGTGTAAAGATACCACCGTAGATTCCGCCAAGGATGATGACCGGCATCAGGAATCCCCAAAATGCATCTTTAAAAGTGGCCCATCTCTCCTTTGCAGATGCTTTTTTACGGGACGGTTTGATATCATGTTTATTTGCTTCAAGAATTACTACAATTACAAGTGCCACACCCATAAGGATTCCAGGTACGATACCTGCCATAAACATATCTGCGATAGACACACCTGTAATGGACGCATATACAACGAAAGCGATACTTGGCGGTATAACGATAGCCACCGAACTCGACGTTGCCATCAAAGCTGTTGAAAACGGTGCAGAGAAACCACCCTGCTCAACCATTGCCGGGATCAGAACAGCACCAAGAGCTGCTACTGTAGCCGGACCGGAACCAGAGATTGCTCCAAAGAAACAGGAAACAATAACACATACGATTGCGATACCGCCTTTTTTGTGTCCGACACAGGTATCTACAAAATTGATCAGTCTGCGTGAAATTCCGGCTTTTGCCATGATATTTCCGGACAGTACAAAGAACGGAATCGCAAGAAGAAGGAATTTACTGATTCCAGAATACATATTTGTTGCAACGATGGTAAGTGAGGTTCCCGAATAAAGGATCGCACATACAGAGGACAGACCCAGGCAGAGTGCGATCGGCACACCCAGGATCAGAAAAACAAAAAATGAAATAAATAAAACAGCACTGATCATTTATTTGCCCTCCTTATCGTTTTTATTTCCAAAACAGACATCCAGACAGTACTCAATAAGATGAAGAATCATACAGCCTGCTCCGATCGGTACAAAGGACCAGAAGATCCATTCCGGCCAGTTCAGTACAAAGGTTCTTTTTCCGTTTTCAAGCTGGGTGATAACCTTGTCCATACCATACTTAAAAAGAATCACTGAAAAAATAATACTCAGTACTGTGATCAGGATCACAGATGGTTTTTTCAGTTTTTTTGGAAGACGGTCTGTAACCAGTGTCAGGCTGACCAGGCCACCCTCTCTGCAGGACAATGCTGCTGCCAGAAGTGTAATAAGTACAAAGACCGCTACAACAAGTTCTTCTGTGAAGGACCATGAGCGGTGGATCACTTTACGGGAAAACACGTTTCCCACAGTGAGCACGAGAATCAGCAATGTTGTAACTACCAGTACAACTTTTTCTACTGTTGCAAGTGCATTCATGAGTTTCTTGTAGACTTTCATCCTCTCTTCCTCCCTTGTAAAATATGATGATGTTCCGGTTTCAGAAATTAATGCATAAAAAAATCCGTCCCCTCAGGGACGGATATATAATTCCGCAACCACCCTGTTTCGTCATTGAAACAAGTACGATTCTGCAACGTACCGGCATACGCGTCTCCTGTAACGGGGAGCCTCCGTGAAAACCTACTGATAAATCTCAAACGTAACGTTCGGTCTTCCTTCTCAGGGATGATATTCAAAACAGTGCCGTTACCGCATCACACCAACTGCGGCTCTCTGTAAACAGCTATTTTCTCTGCTTTTACTGATTCCCTTCATAGAATTTGCTCTTATGCTTTACCTCGTTAAAAGCTTTTTTTATTTTACAACTCTTATCTGCTATAGTCAAGAGCTTTTTAATTGGCCAAAAAAAGCAAAAACGTTTTTGCATTCTCGCATAAAATATTTTATACTGTATATACCCAAACTGTATCTATCTACAGGAGAAACAAAATATGAAAAAGAAAAAAAGATTTCTACGAATTATGTTGCTGCTATTATTATTTTTATCTGCGCCGTAGTCATCAGTCTGGGACTTTTTTTGCTGTATGTCCAACGTTCTATTGATACCAATTCCCAGAAAGCCATGACCAGTAATGTAGCAAAACAAAGTGATCATGCGTTATCCATTCTCAATATTCATTACGGATTTCTGAACAGTATCGCTGACAAAATGGGAGATTCCTCTGATATTCTTTCCGATGAAAATATGGAGCTTCTGGTATCCCTGGCAGCAAACACGGATTTCGAAAGAACTGCCCTGATCGAAGCAGACGGTACAGCATACTATGACAACGGTGCCATAAAGAATGTAGCCCAGAGAAAATATTTTCTGGAAGCCATGAAAGGCCAGGCAACTCTCAGTGATCCACTGGACAGCAGTATTGATCAGGAGACACGTGTGATCCTGTGTGTTCCTGTACGCTGTAATGACAGAATCATTGGCGCACTTGGTGGATCTTATAATGTGACCGCCCTTAGTCAGATGCTTTTTAATGATATTTTTGATGATGCCGGATACAGTCTGATTGTCACAAAAGAAGGAGAGATCATCGCCTACGATGGTGAACCTTCATATCATAAAATCACATATGGTGACAATTTTTTTGATTTTTATAAAGACAGAACACTTCTGTCCAAAAATTCTCTTGTAAATGTCAAAAAAGATTTTTCAGCCGGCAACGATGGACTGATTAAGATCCGAACAGACTCCAACAAAAAATCTGACCAGTATATCGCTTATACCCGGCTTGGCATGAACAACTGGATGATCTGCTATGTTATTCCTGTATCCGATGCCCAAAACTCCTATTCTTTCATTAAAAGTTATGAAGGCATTTTTATGTCCGTATTCTGCATTCTGGTGCTGTTACTTGTTTTCTACATTATCCACAACAATCGTATCCGCAATGAAGAGCTGCGTCACGATGCACAGACAGACGGTCTGACAGGTGTTCTCAACAAACGCACGACAGAGGCACTCATCAACGAAATCCTGGAGCAGAGGCCTCATGAAAAAGGTACTTTTATTATTCTGGATGTTGATAAATTCAAAGAAGTAAATGATCATTATGGGCATGCTGTCGGCGATATTGTCCTCAGCACACTTGGACAGACACTCCGAAATTATTTCAGAGAAAATGATATCATTGGAAGAATCGGTGGAGATGAGTTTGTCATTTACATGTGCAAAACAGAACGGCAGAGATGGATATTTTCTTTTCCAAAAGCAGGATAGTATTATATAATGATGACATATCGCAAGAATGCAGGCACAATATCATCTATACTAAACATATAATGCATGAATAAAAGAGGTACAAATAATGACAGAAAAATGGTGGCATGACAAAATCGCATATCAGATCTATCCAAAGAGTTTTCTGGACAGTAACGGGGACGGCATCGGAGATCTGAGAGGAATCATTTCCAAACTGGATTACATAAAAGCACTGGGCATTGATATCATCTGGCTTTCTCCAATCTACAAATCGCCTTTTGTCGATCAGGGATATGATATTTCAGATTACTATGCAATTGCAGAAGAATTCGGAACTATGGAAGAGTTTGATGAATTGCTTGCAGAAGCAAAAAAACGTAATATGCATATCATCATGGATCTGGTCATCAACCACTGCTCTGACAAACATGAATGGTTCCAAAAAGCTCTGGCTGATCCAGATGGTGAATATGCAGATTATTTTTATTTCCGGAAAGGAAAAAACGGTAACCCGCCAAGCAACTATCGTTCTTACTTCGGCGGCAGCTGCTGGGAACCGGTTCCGGGAACAGACAAATACTATTTCCATATGTTCGCCAAAGAACAGCCTGATCTGAACTGGGAGAACCCAAAGCTTCGTCAGGAGCTTTACAATATGATCAACTGGTGGCTTGAAAAAGGCCTTGCCGGTTTCCGTATCGATGCGATCATCAACATCAAAAAAGACCTTGCTTTTCCTGACTATGAACCGGACGGACCGGATGGCATGGCCGCCTGCTGGAAAATGGTCGAAAACGTTGACGGTGTAGGAGAATTCCTTGAAGATCTGAAGAAAAACACTTTTCAGAAATATGATGCTTTCACCGTTGGTGAAGTATTCAATATGAAAGCTGATGAACTTGGTCAATTTATTGGAGATAACGGACATTTCTCCACAATCTTTGATTTCTGTGCGCATTCCCTCAGCGATGGTGCTCATGGCTGGTACGATGCACCTCATGTAGATTTCAAAACATGGCGTGATACAATTCTGAGTTCTCAGATCAATGTCCAGAAATATGGACTGGAAGCAAATATCATCGAAAATCATGATGAACCCCGCGGTGTATCCCGTTTTCTTCCGGAGTATGCCCAAACGCCTGTCGGTGCCAAAATGCTCGGTACCGTAAACATCCTGCTCCGTGGAATTCCGTTCATTTATCAGGGACAGGAAATCGGAATGCAGAATGAAATCTGGAACGACATTCATGATTACAATGATATCAGTACGATCGATCAGTATAAGCTCGCAAGAGAAGCAGGTTTAAGTGATACCGAAGCTCTGGAAGTATGCGGCAAAATGAGTCGTGATAACGCAAGAACCCCTGTACAGTGGAATGCTCAGGTGAATGCCGGATTTACTACAGGCACACCATGGCTCAAGGTTCACTCTGATTATAAAGAAATCAACGTCGCAGCTCAGGAAAAGGATCCGGATTCCGTATTAAATTACTACCGTAAACTGACTGCCATCCGCAAGGCTCCAGAATACAAAGAGGTATTTACTTACGGCAAAACAGTTCCTGCATATCAGGATAGTGAAACAGTTATGGCATATTATCGTGAGACGAAATCACAACACATTCTCGTTGCCGCCAACTTCGGTCGCGAAGCCGTTTCCACCAAACTTGAATATCCGGTAAAAAAAGTGCTTCTGTCCAATCAGAACCGCACCGATTGTCCAGAAGAAATGCTGAAGCTCGATAGCTGTGAAGTAATTGTTCTGGAATGCGAGAAATAAACCAATTTTACTAAGGGACTGTGCATGTATTATGTACAGTCCCTTCTGGCTGCAGGCACTGGCTCGGATAGTTTGTTTAAATTCAGAATACAGAAGTAGCATTCCTTCTTTCCATCCACATACTTCAAGAATCTTTTGATCATATTCTCGAATCTTCTCAGCGACACTACCGCTTCCATCTTGTAAATATGGAAGCCCATGTGTTCATAAAATCCCTTAGCCTGCGGGACATACGCTTTGATATTTTTGATTTCTCTATCTGGCAGAAACAGGTGGGTCGCCCTCACACGCTTTGATAATGGTTTCGTAAGGGAGAAGTTTACTCATGACGGTATCTCTCCATTTCCTCCCGCAGTTTCCGCAAGGCAATCTGGATATGCCGCCCTGCTGTGCTGCGTGACCGGCCAATACACGTGCCGATCACGCGCTGCGACTGATGCAGAAAGTAATAGCGCAGGATTTCTTCCCGTGCCTGCTCCGGTAAAACAGAGATCGCGTTGTCAACGGCGGCGCAAAGCAACGTTCATTTTACTGTTGACTGACTCAGCTGGCTTTGTGCTATTGCCTTGTAGTAAACACAAATAGAAATGATTGCTGTAATCGCTTCCGTGATCCAAAACGCATTCCAGACGCCAACCGCTCCGAAAATGCTGCTGAGTAAAAACGCAGTTGGGATGATAACCACAACATACCGGCAAAGTGAAATCAGTAACGAAGGAATGCCTTTTCCAAGTCCCTCCAGTGCGCCGGAAGATGTAACGGAAACCGCCGAGACGATAAAACCGGCGCCGATGATACGCAGAGCTGTTTTCCCGGTCTGGATTGTCGCTTCTGTGTGGGTAAACAGCCCCATAAGCTGGCCGGGGATTAGCAGACAGATCACTGTTCCAAGCACCATAATGATACCGCTCATGCACAAGACGATTTTATAAATCTGGCTGACTCTTTTATTCTCCCCCGCACCGTAGTTATAGCCGATCAATGGGCGCATCCCCTGAACAATGCCATTAGCCGGAAGATAGATGAATGTCTGCAATTTGTAATAGATTCCCAAAACCAGAATATACACTTCGGAATATGCCGCCAAAATCGCATTGAGCGCCGAAATCAAAAGAGATGGGAGCGCAAGATTCAAGGTTGCGGGAATGCCGATGGAGTACAGCTTTATTACCATCTTTTTGCTGAGCAAAATGTACTGCCTGCGGATATGCACGCGAATTGGCCGCACAAAATAAACGACCAGATAAATCGCAAGCGTCAAGGCCTGCCCGATGCCGGTTGCCAGCGCAGCGCCTTCGATTCCCATTTTAGGGAATGGACCATAGCCAAAAATCAGAGCGGGGTCTAAGACAATGTTTGTTATACACCCACACATCAAGCTGATCATGGTTGTTTTCATGTTTCCTACAGCTTGGAATAGTTTCTCGAATGTAACACCAACAATGATAATCAATGTAAAAGCGAACGCAATAACAGAATAGCGGACGCCAAGTTCAATCACTGTCTTGGATGAAGTGAACATTCCTAAAAAAGCCGGCATCATTGTAATACAGCAGACTGTCATAACAACGCCGTGAATCATGGCAAGCACAAGTCCCTGCGTGGCAGCTTGATCTGCTTTTTTGTTATCTCCAGCGCCTAGATATAAAGCGATCACTGCGTTGATTCCAACGCCAAATCCAATTCCAACGGCATTGATAAAATTTTGAACCGGGTAAACCAATGATAATGCCGTCATAGCTTCCTCGCTGATCTGCGCGACGAAAAAGCTGTCGATAATGTTGTATAGAGAATTAACCAGCATGGATAAAACCATAGGCAGGGTCATGGATAAAATCAGCGGCAATACCGGTTTTTCTTTCATAAAAGTATCGTTCATCATTTCTCCTCCTTGGAACATGTTATAAGATATTTTTGTGGCGATGCCATGCCATTATTACGAGAGCAATGAGCATAGTGGCGGTTTCCGCAACAGGAAATGCAAGCCAGATTCCGTTCAGTTGGAATAATTTGTCCAGACACCATAAGGCAGGAACAAGGAAAAGCAGTTGTCTGCATAATTGAATCGCTATGCTGGAACCTACTTTTTCTGTCGCCTGAAAATAGGTGGAAATCATGGTAGAGAGACCGCAAAACAGATAGCTTGCTGCCATAATTCGCATAGCGGATATTCCAAAGGAGCGCATGGCTTCCGACGCTGTAAATAATCCCAAAAGCTGCGCCGGAAAGAAGTTGACGGTCAATGTTCCCAGTATCATCATACCAGAGGCCAAAGCGGTTCCATATCGGAAAGCGGAGTGCAGCCTATCTCTGTTTCCCGCACCGTAGTTAAACCGCATAATAGGCAAACAGCCCTGAATCAAGCCGTTTACTGTCATAACGATCAGCTGCTGCACCTTAAAATACGCACCGAAGAATGCAATCGCCGTATCGGAATACGCCACCAGAAACAGATTGACGAATGTCACCATAAACGAACTGAGGGCATTCATAATGAAAGATGGTAAGCCAAGGGCGAATATACGGGCAATCATCCACTTTTGTATATGAAATTCTTTGATCTTTATCCGCACTTTTTGCTTTTTGCCCAGCAGCAAGGCAAATGCCAAAATCATGGATAACAAATAGCCCGCAACAGTAGCCACCGCAGCGCCACGGATTCCCATAGCTGGAAAAACACCAATACCAAAAATTAGGAGTGGGTCAAATACAAAATTAGCGACCACTCCTGCAATCTGGAACCACATAGGAGCAACCATGTTCCCAGTAGCCTGTATCATTTTCTGGATTGCGATATGCACCATGTTGGGAATTTGCATGAACGAACATACGCTCATATAAGCAAGACTCAACTGATAAATTTCTTCGTTATTGGTGAATGCCCCAAAGTAGGGTTTCATAATCAGTAATGACAGAAGATTGAGCACAGCACCAATTCCAAAGGCCAGTAACAATCCATGTGTGACGGTAGTATTTGCCTCATTCTGCTTTCTCTGTCCAAGATACCCTGCAATCAGTACATTCACGCCAACGCCGATCCAGATAGATGTCGCATTCATCAAAGTTGTAATGGGAAACGACAGGGAAACCGCCGTCAAAGCATTTTCACTCAGCCGCGCTACAAACGCACTGTCTATCAGATTATAGGAATATTGCAGAAACATAGAAATCAGCGGCGGTATCGACATTTGCCAGATGAGTTTTCCAACGGGCGCAACCGCCATTTTGTTATCGGTCTGCATGCTTTCCCTCTTCTCCACAAATTGTCCGAACAATATAGTTTTGTTTGCGTGCTGCAGGCTGACCGGCTTTCTGGGCCGGATAAGTCCCTGCTTCCAGTACAGCGTCCAAAGCCTTGGAAGGGACAGGTTCCGATTTATAAGCCCGTACACTACGACCCGTCTTGATAAGAGACAAAAAATTTTTTTCCATACAGATATAGTCCTCCATTCTGCTAATACTTTCGAGATACAGGCAACAAAAAAGCCACACAACTATCACAAGATAGCTGTGTGGCAAAAAGATGACCGAATCCGGAAAAGTCCACTAAAATTTTGCGTTTATTATTATAGTGAACTTGAAGGAGACTGTCAAGCATCAATCATTACGGAATTGTGGCGGCTGTCTGTTGGTTTTTATGTTACTTTATGGCACATGAGAAATTCTGTCTGGTTTTGTACTCGTAGTGAGTGAACATGCGTTATTATTATCAATGCCTTTTGCCATAACAACACCAAAACAGGCACTCGGCAATTCTTCAAAAATTTCTTTTTTAACAACGAATCTCATTTTATGCCCTTCTTATCTGCACTTGACCGGAATACATATTTCAGTCACAAATTTTTCACTGTCATTAGTAATGCCATAGTCTATGAGCGTGATTTCTCGCGAAAAACCAACAATCTGTATCTGTTCTTTTGTGATGTAGTCAAGGAGCTTTTCATAGTGCGCTGGAGCTTCTATATGACTGCCTCGAAAACGCAACCGTACACAAAGTGTTTTGGGAAGAGTAATGGTTTCACCTGTATAAATGTCCTCTTGATCCAGTATTAGAAAAATGCTGTCATAACGATTTACTTTTGATTGCTGCAAATGTTCCGCGGAAATGCCAAGTCCGACCTTTCCAAGAAATACAACGGCTTCGGCATCAGATTGATCCAGCTTTCTAATCGGCACTTCCATATCAAGAGAGCCATCTACTTTCAGTGGAACGTCTACCCAAGCAATGCGACAGGACGGAAGCTCTATTAAGGAAACGGTATCCAAAGGCTCACTTTGTGCGTCTCTCAGCCAATTTAAGCGGTGGTTAATCTTTTGTTCTATACGTTGTAATTCTTGTTGCTTTTTCAGGACTGCATGCTTTTGCTGTAACAACTTTTCCTCAATACGGCTGATATCCTTATTTTTGAGAAAGTCCTCAATCTCGGACAAAGGCATATCCAATGCCCGCAAATACCTGATTGTGTTTAGTACTTCAAATTGTTCGGTGCCATAGTAACGATAGCCAGAATCTGAGGAAATGTATTCTGGTGTAAGCAAACCGATATGTTCATAGTGCCGCAAACTACTAACACTGATATGAAACAATTTTGACACTTCACCTATTGGGAAGAGATTTTTCCGATCCATATCTTACTCCTCCACCAGAACAAGCGTTGATTTGCGCCGTATGACTCCAAAGGCGATTAGGCAGATCACGACCGATAGCAGTGAGCCTGCCGCGGTAGCCAGTCCCATCGGGAGAAGCGTTGCCGGGAATAATTTTGAGGTCACATAAACGCCAGGCACACGCATCAATACAATGGCGAGAATATTGTGTAAAAACGACAGGCCGGATTTCCCGCATGCGCAAAAAAAGCCGCTAAAACTAAAATGAATGCCAGCAAAAATACAGTCAAAAATGTAACCACGCAGATACTGGCCGCCGAAAAGGATCACCGCCGCTCCGTCCGCAGTGCTGGGATCGGTGAACAGCGAAACGATGCCTTCCGCTGTAAACTGAATCGCGATAGAAGCAAGCACGCCAAAGCCTGCGGCGAGCATCACCGCATAGCGCAGCGTTTGAATGGCCCGATCCGGTTTGCCCGCACCGATATTTTGCGCTCCCAAGGCAGAAACGGTAGACAGCATAGAGGAGGGTACCAAAAAGAGGAAACTGATCACTTTCTCCACAATCCCGACCGCCGCTGCGTCATTCAGTCCACGCTGATTGGCAATAATCGTGATAATAATAAAAGCAACTTGAATCAGGCCGTCCTGAAACGCAATTGGGATGCCGATCCCCAAAATTTTCCCCATGACCGCACGGCAAGGCTTGAAGTCGCTTTTTTTCAGAACGATGCTCCTGCGTTTCAAAATAACGGTAAGGGAAACAACTACACTGATTGCCTGAGAGAGAGTTGTACCAAGGGCTGCGCCCGCAGGCCCAAGGTGCAGCACACCCATAAAAAGATAGTCTAAAGCGATGTTGGCAGCACAGGCTGTGGCAATAAAGCACATCGGGCTTTTGCTGTCGCCCAACCCTCTAAAAATAGAACTGATGATGTTGTAGGATGTAATAAACGGAATCCCGATAAAGCAGATGGTCAAATAGGTGACCGTACCGCTCACCGCATCCGCTGGCGTAGACATGGCAACGACAATGGGATGAACAAGGGATAACAGGATGGCCGTAAGTGCAATGGAAAGCACCAGAAACAATATTACCGTATTCCCGATGTTATGCGCTGCCTGTTTTCGATTTCCTGCCCCCACTGCCTGACCAACGCTGACGGTTGTTCCCATCGATAACCCTACAATCATAACCGTAAGCATGTGCATCACTTGTGAGCCGATAGAAACAGCGGTAGTACTGGCTACACCCTCGAACTGTCCGATGATAAATAGGTCAGCCATACCATAGAGCGTTTGAAGGAAATACGAGAGCAGATACGGCAATGATAATAATACAACATTTTTGAACACACTGCCGGTAGTAAGGTCCTTTTCCATATTGCCTAATCCTCCTTTTTGGTTAAACTACCCGTATTATAAAATCTACAACAGATGTAGAGTCAAGCGTTTTTTCTTATTTTGTAGCACCGTTCAAATGACTTTGTGTAAGTTTATTTTTTTCACGCAAATTCTTGAGAATATCTCGTGTTTCCATGTCTGTCCCTCCTAAGGAATATGTTATTATTTATTATAAAACTGCAACCTATATACATT
>ERZ773149.2534-NODE-2534-length-12698-cov-5.384640_pt1 | contig 12698 bp, 12 predicted proteins | sample MGYA00511081_ERZ773149 | MGnify/ENA primary metagenome ERZ773149 (study PRJEB29015, sample SAMEA2737846) | human gut metagenome | biome: human gut; feature: human-associated habitat; material: faeces | place: China | collected 2012 ...
GATTTTTTTAAGGAGGAGAAAATTATGGTAGTAGTATTGAAACCCGACACAAAGGAAGAACAGATTGAAAACCTGAAGGTATGGCTTAGCAGCATGGGCATCAGCACCCATATTTCCCGTGGTGTGAATCATACCATCGTTGGTCTGGTTGGCGATACCTCTGTGGTAGATATGGATCTGGTCAGAGCGCTGGATATCGTTGAAAATGTGCAGCGTATTCAGGAGCCCTTCAAAAATGCAAACCGTAAATTCCATAATGCAGATCAGGTAGTTGATATTGCAGGCGTAAAAATCGGCGGCGGCAATTTCCAGATTATCGCAGGCCCCTGCTCCGTTGAAAGCGAAGCACAGGTTTGTGAAATCGCAGAAAGAGTCAAAGCGGCAGGTGCAGGCCTTCTGCGTGGCGCTGCCGCATCACGGCGGCAGCGGGGCATGCTACGTTTCACTGCGTAAATCCGATGAAGCAAAACAGGAGAACTGGGAGCGGCACGCCAAGCGCAGCCGCTAGCGGGCGATTTCCTCGCCCGCCGGTGATTCAGAAGGTTTCCCAGTTGCTGTCGGTGGCGGCGTTTGCGGTTGCCGGGCGCAACAGCTGAGGCGTTTTCACGCTGGCCGGACGTGGAGCTACCGCTTTTTCTTTGCCGTTCAGACGAAACGCGGCCACCGCCTGGCGCAGCTGTTCGGACTGATCTTCCAGCGCCGCTGCCGCCGTGGCGGACTCCTGCACCAGCGCGGCGTTTTGCTGCGTCACGCTGTCCATCTGCGAAACGGCCAGGCTCACCTGTTCAATGCCGCGGCTCTGCTCGTCAGAGGCAGAGGAAATCTCGCCCATGATATCGGTCACGCGGGTCACGGCGGCGACGATTTCCTTCATGGTGGTGCCTGCCTCGCTAACCTGCTCAGAACCGGTATTCACGCGGCTGACGGAGTTCTCGATAAGCCCTTTGATCTCTTTCGCCGCCTGCGCGCTGCGGCTCGCCAGGGTCCGGACTTCACCTGCAACAACCGCAAAACCACGCCCCTGTTCCCCGGCGCGTGCCGCTTCCACCGCGGCGTTAAGCGCCAGAATGTTCGTCTGGAACGCGATGCTGTCAATTACGCCGGTAATATGCGCAATTTGCTGCGAACTGTCGGCGATCTCGTTCATGGTGCGAACCACGTTATCCACGACGTGACCGCCGCGCGCGGCCGTTTCAGAGGCGTTTTTCGCCAGCAGCGTGGCCTGACGGGCGTTATCGGAGTTCTGTTTAACCGTCGCGGTCAGCTCTTCCATGCTGGCGGCGGTCTCTTCGAGCGAGGCGGCCTGCTGCTCGGTGCGGGCGGAAAGATCGTTGCTTCCTGCGGCAATTTCGCCTGCGCCGGTGTAGATGGAATCGGTACTTCCGCGTACGGCGCTGACGGTGGTCACCAGCGACTGCTGCATCTCATGCAGGCCTGCGGCCAGCTGACCCATCTCATTGCGGCCCGAGATAGCGATCTCCTGCGTCAGGTCGCCCCCTGCAATGGCGCGAATATGGTCCATAATGGAGTGGAGTGGTTTTAACAGCAGGTGCTGTAAACCCTGCCAGATGACCACCAGAACCGCGATAACGGCCAGCAGAATTGCCGCCAGCGTCCACTGCATCTGCGTGAAGCTGCTCTGATTCTCTTCGGTTGCGGCCTTCAGCAGGGTGTTGTTTTCGGCGCGCCAGCGGTTATAGACCGCTTCCATATCGTCCTGCGCCTGCTGCGCATCCAGATCGCCATAGGCCTGATAGTTGTCGGCGCGCAGATACTCAATCGATAAACGCATGACTTCGTGCATCTGGTTCCAGGATTTCTGCATCTCGTCGGTCAATGCCGCCTCCTGGCCCTTAACCTGCGGCAGTTTCTGCCACTCTTTGTTATAGGCTTCGGCTTTTGCCAGCGAGTCGCCTGCGGTGCCCAGCAGTTTATTGATCGCCGCCAGGGAAGCCGGGTCACGCTGGTTTTTCAGGTAGCGGATCGCCACGCGGGTGACGGTGACGCGCGTTTTCACCAGCGTGTTCACGCTGTCGCTCAGGCTTTCCTGCTGGGCATTGAGCACGCCGGAGTTCTGGAAGTTATGGCGATCGTTACTGACGGCAGAGTAGAACAACCCTCCCGTGACAACTTGCAGCAGGCAGAATATGGTGAGGGCAAAGATAATACCGGTAATCACGTGCAGATTTTTCAGCATAGCGGTCGTCCGTTAGAGAAGATGCAGGGTTACTTCATTACTATCGTCGTAGAGAATGTAAACTTTAATTAACTCGCGCTTAACTAAGGGGCCCTTTTGGGAACCTGTTGTAAATCCGGATCATTTTTATGAGGAAGGTCAACATGAGCAGCATTGATAAAAGCGGGACATACGCGCTCGGGACGCGGACGGTGAAACGGCTGGGCTACGGCGCGATGCAGCTGGCCGGGCCGGGCGTCTTTGGGCCGCCGAAGGATAAGCAGGCCGCGCTGGACGTGTTACGCGAGGCCGTGGCGGCGGGAGTGAACCACATTGATACCAGTGATTTTTATGGTCCTCATATCACGAACCAGCTGATCCGCGAGGCGCTTCATCCTTACCGGGACGATCTGACGATCGTCACCAAGATTGGCGCCCGTCGCAACGACAAAGGCGCCTGGCTACCGGCCTTTTCCGCGCAGGAGCTGACGCAGGCGGTGCATGACAACCTGCGTAATCTGCAGCTGGACGTGCTGGACGTGGTGAACCTGCGGATCATGTTTAGCGCACACGGGCCAGCGGAAGGGTCGATTGCTGAACCGCTCTCCACCCTGGCAGAATTACAGCAGCAGGGGCTGGTGCGGCATATTGGTTTGAGCAACGTCACGGCCACCCAGGTCGCGGAAGCGCAGACGATGGTGCAGGTGGTGTGCGTGCAGAACATGTACAACATTGTGAACCGGGGTGACGATGCGCTGGTGGATCTGCTCGCGCAGCAGGGGATTGCGTATGTGCCGTTCTTCCCACTGGGCGGCTTTACGCCGCTGCAATCTTCCGGGCTGAAGGCTGTCGCGGATTCACTGGGCGTCACGGCAATGCAGGTTGCGCTGGCATGGCTGCTGCAGCGTTCTCCGAATATCCTGCTGATCCCGGGCACCTCTTCCGTGGCGCATCTGCGGCAAAACCTCGCGGCGGGGGAACTGCAGCTGCCGCCTGACGCGCTGGAAACATTGAATACGCTGATGGACTGATCGTCACAGGCGCAAAGCCCGACATGTGCTTCCGGGCTTTGCGCGTTTTAAATCTTCTGACACTTCAACGCGTTTGGGTTCGCTTCCGGAAATGACCTTGATCCCTGACCATAATCCGTAATACTGTATTTATATGGGTCTTCCCCGATCATGGTGGGAAGGCTCAGAACGCCATATTCAGCTTTCCGTAGTGGAACATCACCCCCAGTTTAAAGCGCTCCCGGTTTCGGTATCCCCTGGCTTTTATCCTCAGCAGCCTGATCTTGCTGTTAAGTGCCTCCGCATTTCCGTTTGAGACACTGTGTCGCATCGCATTCAGGATCCCGTACAGCCTTTTTCCTATCGTTTTCGCGGCATTTTTCATCATGGGAACGTCACTGTTAGCCGCCAGCGCCAACCATCTCTGCCAGTCACTCCGTCTTTCCTCGCTCCATGGCCTGTTCCAGATATCCTTTGCCAGCTCTTTCAGCGCCCAGCACTGGCTCGTCAGCTTCATCTGTGCACGCAGCCACATCAGCTTTTCCTGCCGGGATTCGGTCATCCACTTATCGCTGTACTGCCACAGGAAGCGGGTTCCTTTTGCCTGGTGTCGGCTTTCAACAGGGAGGTGCGGATGTTCATTCTGACGGGTTTTATCAACTACCTCGCCCAGTTGCTTCGCCACATGGAAGCGGTCAAAGGCGATTTTCTCAACCGCACTGGGTAAGTGGATACGCGCTGCTCTTATATAGCCCGCGTTCATGTCCATTGAGAGCGTTTTGATAGCCAGCAACTGCCCATCAGTGAGCGTGCGAAGATAGCCGGCAAGACTCTCTGTGCCGCGATCATCCGTTAAGGCCAACGCCCGACCATCGCGATCGGAGATCACCGTTATGTAACGATGTCCTTTTTTAAAGGCGACCTCATCCACATTCATATGACGGGCGGATAATGGCTTTTTTATCCGGGCAAGACCTCGCTTAACTGCCCGGGTCATAATGCCGTCAACCGCATTCCAACTGAGCTTAAGTTGCTTCCTGACAGCATCAACGGTGCTGATTTTCAGCCATGAGAGAACGAACGATTCGAATAGCAACGTATACCGGCTTCCGGGGCCAGCCCACGGAACAGGCAACGTCAGGCAGCCATGCTCCGGACACATAATTCGTGGAACATCGGCTTCAACAATAGTGGTGAACTGGCAGGTATCAAGATGGCGCCATTTACGATGACGGTGATCGTGAACAGAACAGGATTTACCGCAGGTCGGACAGGCTAGCCGGGTGTTTTCAGCGATCTCAATAGTGACAGTAACAGAACCGGCATTTTCATCGAGAGAAAGGGACTTTACCTGCCACGGATCGGACAGGTTGAGAATATGAGCGTAGAGGGACTTTTCGTCCATGGCGGTGACCTCTGGCGATTAAATACACCATTATCATGCCTTCAGCCACCACAACAAGGGAAGACCCTCATACGTACAGTATTTATCTATACTGAGGGTGTTCGCAGTGAGCGAGGGGGCCGCAGTTCTACCGGCGCAACGAAGTCCTGGCTGAAACGGGTGGTGCCGTCAGTGCCTTAACCCCTGAAGTGAGCACACTGTGTTACGTCAATCCAGGTGCTGGCAACAGGCGGCGGAAAGGTACGCCAGCATCGTGCTCCTTTTAACCAAAAGGAGACGCGTATGAGCGTAGTGGATATGGTGATACTTATCCTCAAACTCATTGTTGCAGTACTGCAACTGCTTGATGCTGTCCTGAAATTCGTTCGGTAATTCAGGTTCAAGTCGCACCTGAGAGGGGCGGGCAACCGCCCCTCTTTAATAACGAGGGAATGCTATGTCGCGTCTGTTAATTGAGCCTGTCACGCCCGACGAGCCGGGATATATCGCCCTGAAGGCGGAAAGTATCGCACTGAATTTCAACATGCTGCGCAGGCTGGAAGAGAGCTGGCAGCGGGGTGAGAACCGCTTTAACGCGCCGGGTGAAAAGCTGCTGGGGGCGTTTCTCAACGGCAAGCTGGTTGGCGTGTGCGGTCTGAATCGCGATCCGTTCAGCCAGCAGCCGCGCGCCGGGCGTATTCGCCATCTCTACGTCAGCGAGAAGTGCCGCGGGCTGGGGATTGGCAAGCAGCTTTTGACCGTGGTGATGGCCGATGCCAGCATCTGGTTCGATTTCCTCAATACCCATGCGCCGGACGCTGCCTACGGATTTTATCGCCAGGCAGGGTTTACGCTGGTCTCGGACGAACCGCGGGTGACGCACCGCCTTTTTTGTGCGGTGTAACCGGCTGGCAGCTTCAGGACGTGAATGTTACAGTTGAGTGACAATTCATCACCCGATACGCCATGACCCTCACCGTATTCTGCATTTTGCTGTTCGCCGCCCTGCTGCATGCCAGCTGGAATGCCATTGTCAAAGCCGGAACGGACAAGCTCTATTCCGCGATTAGCGTCAGCGGCTCCGCCACGCTGATTGCCCTGGTGCTGCTCCCCTTCTCTCCACAGCCCTCTGCCGCAAGCTGGCCGTTTTTGATCGTCTCCTGCGCCTTACAGGTGGTCTACACCGTGCTGGTCGCGAAGACCTATCAGGTTTCCGATATGAGCCAGACCTACCCGCTGATGCGCGGCACCGCCCCGCTGCTGGTGGCGCTGATCAGCGTGCTGGTGCTCGGCGATCGTCTCTCCTGGCTCGCCTGGTCCGGCATCGGGGTAATTTGCCTGTCGATTCTGGCGATGGCAATGAACGGGCGCATGCAGTCACGCAAGGGGATCTGGCTGGCGCTGCTGAACGCCTGCTTTATTGCGGGATATACGCTGGTGGACGGCACCGGCGTGCGGCTGTCGGAGACCGCGCTGGGCTATACGCTGTGGACCTTCTTTATGAACGGCTTCTGCCTGCTCGGCTGGGCGATGGTCGCGCGTCGGCGCGAGGCGTCCGGCTACCTGCGTCTGCACTGGAAAAAGGGGCTGCTTGGCGGGGTGGGGACCATGGGCTCTTACGGTCTGGCGCTGTGGGCGATGACGCAGGCGCCGCTGGCGGTGGTTGCGGCGCTGCGTGAAACCTCCATACTCTTTGGCGCGCTGATCGCTTTTTTGCTTTTAAAAGAGAAGGTTGCGGGCCTGCGCATTGCAGCAGCGCTGGGTATCGCCGGCGGCGCCATTCTGCTGCGCCTGGCGTAAAGCACTGGCAACATTAGTTGCCGTTCTTGTTTACAAATCCTGCCTTTACCGGTTTTTTCATTCACCGCGACAATGCTTAAATTGTCATCTCTCTGTGGTAGATTCCTCGCGCATTTATGGGAATGCGCAGTCACTTATTCTTCATTTTTCTCTTTTGGCAAAAGTATTCAGCGACATGAAAAAGCAACGGAACGTTAACTTATTGTTGATGCTGGTGTTACTGGTGGCCGTCGGTCAGATGGCGCAAACCATCTACATTCCGGCGATTGCCGACATGGCAAAGGAATTGAACGTCCGCGAGGGCGCGGTACAGAGCGTAATGGCGGCCTACCTGCTGACCTATGGCGTTTCGCAGCTCTTCTACGGCCCGCTCTCCGACCGCGTCGGGCGTCGCCCGGTGATCCTGGTGGGCATGAGTATTTTCATGGTGGCGACGGTAATTGCCATTACCACCCATAGCCTGACCGTACTGATTGCCGCCAGCGCCCTGCAGGGCGTGGGGACCGGCGTTGGCGGGGTGATGGCGCGAACCTTACCGCGCGATATGTATCAGGGCACCCAGCTCCGTCATGCCAACAGTCTGTTGAATATGGGGATTCTGGTCAGCCCGCTGCTGGCCCCGCTGATCGGCGGCCTGCTGGACACGATGTGGTCCTGGCGCGCCTGCTACGCCTTCCTGCTGGTGCTGTGCATCATTGTCACCTTCAGCATGGCGCGCTGGATGCCGGAAACGCGTCCGCAGGACGCGCCGCGCACGAAGCTGCTCGCCAGCTATAAAACGCTGTTCGGCAACGGCGCGTTTACCTGCTACCTGCTGATGCTCATCGGCGGCCTGGCGGGCATCGCGGTGTTCGAAGCCTGCTCCGGCGTGCTGCTGGGCGCGGGGCTGGGCCTGAGCAGCATGGTGGTGAGCATTCTGTTTATTCTGCCGATCCCGGCGGCGTTCTTCGGCGCGTGGTTTGCCGGTCGACCAAACAAGCGCTTCTCCACCCTGATGTGGCAGTCGGTGATCAGCTGTCTGCTGGCGGGTCTGATGATGTGGATCCCGGGGCTGTTTGGCGTGATGACCGTCTGGACGCTGCTCATCCCGGCGGCGCTGTTCTTCTTCGGCGCGGGGATGCTGTTCCCGCTCGCCACCAGCGGCGCGATGGAGCCGTTCCCGTTCCTTGCAGGTACGGCGGGCGCGCTGGTGGGCGGTTTGCAGAACATCGGTTCCGGCGCGCTGGCCTGGCTCTCGGCGATGATGCCGCAGACCGGGCAGGCTAGTTTGGGCCTGCTGATGACGCTGATGGGGCTGCTGATTTTACTGTGCTGGCTGCCGCTGGCGTCGCGTGTCCCGCATCACGAGCAGCCGGTTTAACCGCATGATGGCCCGGCTTCTCGCCGGGCTTTTCACAGACGGGCGCAATCATAGCCTGCAATAACGGCTCTGGCGCTGGCCGCCAGGCGCCCTCTTCCCCGTCGTAAAACTGGAAATCCGCGTTAAGCGCATACGGGATTTTGGCCTTTTGCAGCTCGCAGGCCATAAAGGTGGCGAACGCGACTTGCGAGGCGGTTGGCGTAAAGCGGCTTGACTCCCCCACGCCCCAGCCCCCGACCCAGCTAACGTGCCCGGTTTTTTGCTGCCAGTGCAGCGCGGCATTGATGCGGTTACGGATAGCCGCTTTCTCCGCCGCCGTGCCGGACGTCCACGGGTATTTGCCGCCATTTTTCAGCGGCCCCCACGGGAAAATATGCCACTCCGCCAGCAGGTAGTTTTGGCTGTGCGCGGGCAGCTTCAGGCTGGATAACTCCTCCGGCGCGGCACGCAGGCGTGGCGCAATGAAGATCATGCGCTGCGGGTCGATGTCGTGGATCGCTTTAACGGTTTTTTCATACACGCGGTTTAGCGACGCCAGATTGTGGTTAAGCTTGTCGGCAGGCTCATAAATGAGATCAAAACCCAGCAGCGGGTAGCTTTGACCGAAATAGTGCGCCACGGCAATCCACCAGTTGACCGTCTCTTTCTCGTTATCGGCTTTCGGGTCGTTTTTATATTCATCAGCCTGATAAGCGACTATCGGGATCACGCCATACTGCTCACAGGCTTCTACCAGCTTGCGCAGGTGGATCAGCCGCGCTTCCGTCGGCTCGTCGGCCACGCGGATGCGCACGTGGGTAATGCCTTTAGCCCGAAAATCGCGGACCACCAGCGGGTCGAATTCGCGTATGCCGCGCTCGGTGCGCGCCCAGTCCACATCCATCCCGACGCCAAGCTGCTGCGCATAACGGGCAGCCGTCAGCGGCGGCTCAGCGGCAATGGCCCAGCCGGAAGAGATCAGTAACGCGGTCGCTATAAGAGGCTTTAACACGGTTTACCCTGGATAAATCGAAAGCATTACCTGTATTTAGCACGCTTTTTCACATTTGGTGTAGCGCGAAAGCGTAATAATTCTTCAACCTGCCAGTTCTCTCAGCCAGCCGATAAAGGCCTGTATTTTCGGCCACTGTCGGCCCGAAAGCGTCGAAACATAGTAGTGCTGATGGCATTTCAGGGTCTTGTCACCAAACGGGGCGATCAGTTCGCCCCGTTCAAGCCGTTTTTGCACCAGCCGCTTTCTCCCCATCGCGACGCCGACGTGGTTGATGGCCGCAATAATCGCTAAGTCGGAACGATCGAAACCAATACCCGACGATGGCGGCATATTCACCGCAAAGTGCTGCGCCCAGCTCAGCCACTCATCCGTACCGGAATCATTGCTCCAGGCCTGACGGTCGTGCAGCAGCGTGCAGTGGCTAAGGTTATCGGGGTTTTTCAACAGCTCATGCTCGCGGGCATACTGCGGCGAGCAGACGGGCAAAATCTCTTCGTCCATCAGGAAGTGATGAGACAGATGGTTTGGCGGCGTATCGTCGAAATAGAGCGCCAGATCGACGCCCGTTCGCTGCATATTGACGTAATCATTGCCGGTCAGGACGGTGAGCGATATTGACGGATAGCGGCGGGTAAAGTCACCCAGCATGGGTACCAGCCAGCACTGGGCGATCGACGGCCGGGAGTAGACCGTCAGCGTGCCGGACAGCGCCTGGTTTTTGATGTCCAGGATCTCCTGATTCAGGGTGTCGAGGGACGATTTTAGCGTCCAGTAAACGCGCTTTCCCTCCTGCGTCAGCTCGACTTTACGGTGCGAACGGACAAACAGCTGAATACCCAGCTCCTCTTCCAGCAGGTTGATGCGGTGGCTCACCGCGCTGGGGCTGAGCGACAGCTCCTCCGCCGCCAGCGCGAAGGATTCATGCCGGGCCGCCACTTCAAAGGTGTACATTTTCGACAGCTGCCAGCCGTTGAGCAGCCGGTTTCTGGCTTCATTTGCATCGGTCATCACAATTCTCACGCGTGGTTTCTGCGCTCAGCATACCGTTTAAGGGTGAATTAATGTGAACCTAATACGAATTAAGTGCGCTTTTTAGAGAGCAGTCACTGAGTTGATCCAATCTGGCTCACCTGAACGCCAATTTATATCGTTTGTCAGCCCACGCCGCTTTTTCGTCCAATACCCCCAGATGACATAAGGGTGAGGTGAGATATGGGATCTCAGGTCTGGGTTGTGGCAACGCTGCTGGTCAGCATTGTGTTGATTGTTTTAACCATCGTTAAGCTGAAGTTTCACCCGTTCCTCGCGCTGCTGCTGGCGAGCTTTTTCGTCGGCGCAATGATGGGAATGAGCCCGCTGGATATGGTAAACGCCATTGAGAGCGGGATTGGCGGCACGCTGGGCTTCCTGGCGGCCGTGATTGGTCTGGGCACCATTCTCGGCAAGATGATGGAGGTTTCCGGCGCGGCAGAGCGCATCGGGATCGCCCTGCAGCGCTGCCGCTGGCTGTCAGCAGACGTGATTATGGTGCTGGTGGGCCTGATCTGCGGCATTACGCTGTTCGTGGAAGTGGGCGTGGTCCTGCTGATCCCGCTGGCGTTTTCCATCGCCAAAAAGACCCACACGTCGCTGCTCAAGCTGGCCATTCCGCTCTGTACCGCGCTGATGGCGGTGCACTGCGTGGTGCCGCCGCATCCGGCCGCGCTGTTTGTGACCAATAAATTAGGGGCGGACGTTGGGACGGTAATCGTCTACGGCCTGCTGGTGGGCCTGATGGCCTCTCTGGTCGGCGGCCCGCTGTTCCTGAAGCTGCTCGGCAATCGTCTGCCGTTTAAACCGGTTCCGGCGGAATTTTCAGACCTGAAGGTGCGGGAGGAGCATACCCTGCCGTCGCTGGGCGCCACGCTGTTTACGGTGCTGCTGCCGATTGCCCTGATGCTGGTGAAGACCATCGCTGAACTGAATATGGCAAAAGACGGCACGCTGTATACGCTGCTGGAGTTTATCGGCAACCCCATCACCGCCATGTTTATCGCCGTGTTTGTCGCCTACTACCTGCTGGGCATCCGCCAGCATATGGGCATGGGCGCGATGCTGACCCATACCGAGCACGGCTTTGGCTCTATCGCCAACATTTTGCTGATTATCGGCGCGGGCGGCGCGTTCAACGCCATCCTGAAAACCAGCGGACTGGCGGACTCGCTGGCGCAAATTCTCTCGAACCTGCACATGCACCCTATCCTGCTCGCCTGGCTGGTGGCGCTGGTGCTGCATGCCGCCGTAGGCTCCGCCACGGTCGCGATGATGGGCGCCACGGCCATCGTCGCGCCGATGCTGCCGCTCTACCCGAACGTCAGCCCGGAGATCATCACGATTGCCATCGGTTCCGGCGCCATTGGCTGCACGATCGTGACCGATTCTCTCTTCTGGCTGGTGAAGCAATACTGCGGCGCGACCCTGAATGAGACCTTCAAATACTATACGACGGCGACGTTTATCGCCTCGGTGCTTGCACTTGGCGGCACATTCCTGCTTTCTTTCATTATCTGAGCGCGAAGAGACGTATTATGGAAAACGCAACTATCACCACTTTAACCGCACAGTTTCCTCTGGTTGAGGATCTGATTGCCCTGAAAGAAACCACCTGGCTTAACCCGAACACGACCACGCTTGAAGAAGGGCTGCCCTATGTCGGGCTGACCAAAGCCGACGTGGACGATGCCCATGCGCGCCTCAACCGCTTCGCGCCATATCTGGCGAAAGCCTTCCCGGAGACGGCCGCAACGGGCGGGATTATTGAATCCGAACTGGTCGCCATCCCGGCAATGCGGGCGCGGCTGGAGAAAGAATCTGGCAAATCCATTCCCGGCACGCTGCTGCTGAAAAAAGACAGCCATTTGCCGATCTCCGGCTCGATTAAAGCGCGCGGCGGTATCTATGAGGTGCTGACCCACGCGGAAAAACTGGCGCTGGACGCCGGGTTGCTGAGCGTTGAAGACGACTACAGCATCCTGCTGGAGCCGCGCTTTAAGGACTTCTTCAGCCAGTACAGCATTGCGGTAGGCTCAACCGGCAACCTGGGGATGTCCATCGGCATCATGAGCGCCCGCATCGGCTTTAAGGTGACGGTGCATATGTCCGCCGACGCCCGCGAGTGGAAGAAAGCCAAACTGCGCAGCCACGGCGTCATCGTCGTGGAATATGAGCAGGATTACGGCGTGGCGGTGGAGCAGGGACGCAAAGCGGCGGAAAGCGATCCGAACTGCTTCTTCATTGACGATGAAAACTCCCGCACCCTGTTCCTGGGCTACGCGGTGGCGGGCGAGCGCCTGAAGGCACAGTTTGCCGCTCAGGGCCGCGTGGTGGATGCCGATCATCCGCTGTACGTCTACCTGCCGTGCGGCGTCGGCGGCGGCCCCGGCGGCGTGGCGTTTGGCCTGAAGCTGGCCTTTGGCGATAACGTTCACTGCTTCTTCGCGGAGCCCACGCACTCCCCGTGCATGCTGCTGGGCGTTTACACCGGCCTGCACGATGAGATCGCGGTGCAGGACCTGGGCATTGATAACGTGACGGCGGCGGACGGTCTGGCGGTAGGACGCGCCTCCGGCTTCGTGGGCCGCGCGATGGAGCGCCTGCTCGACGGGTTCTATACGCTTTCCGATCAGAGCATGTACGACATGCTCGGCTGGCTGGCGCAGGAGGAAGGCATTCGGCTGGAACCGTCCGCGCTGGCGGGCATGGCCGGACCGCTGCGCGTGCCTTCAGATGCCAGCGTTACCCACCTGGTGTGGGCGACCGGCGGCGGCATGGTGCCGGAAGACGAGATGGCGAAGTATCTGGCGAAAGGGAAGTAATTATGCCGGGTGGCGGCTGCGCCTTACCCGGCCTACAGGTGCACAATTTGTTGAATGTGGGTTACCGCAAACAGCAGTGATAGCGACAGCACGGCCAGGGCGATGAGGAACTTATCCCGC
>ERZ773149.2539-NODE-2539-length-12681-cov-4.856487_pt1 | contig 12681 bp, 6 predicted proteins | sample MGYA00511081_ERZ773149 | MGnify/ENA primary metagenome ERZ773149 (study PRJEB29015, sample SAMEA2737846) | human gut metagenome | biome: human gut; feature: human-associated habitat; material: faeces | place: China | collected 2012 ...
TGCCGTAGGCCTTCCACTGCGTGAACGAGTTGAACACAATGTGGTCGGCGTACTCCAGAATCTCGCGGAACTCGCCCTCCGCGTAGGCCGGCGCGTAGACATGGGTCTCGCCGCCGAATTCCTCATGACCGAGCCGTGCCTCGTACAGACCGGAGGCCGTTGTGCCCGCCAGATACTCCCGGATCAGCGGGTACACGGAAAACATCGAGAACGCCTTCTGCGCCAGCAAGATCTTCGCGCCGGTGCGTCTGGCAACGTCCCGCAGGACGGCCAGATTCTGCACCAGACGGTTTTCATCGAGCAGGTAGCAGGGCGTAGGAAGCTCAGTAAATTTCATATCAGTCCACCAGCACCGGCTTGTCGTTAATCTGCCACGGCAGCCCCCACTTGTTCAGCGCCTCCATGTACGGATCGGGATCAAACTCCTCGACCGTGTACACGCCCGGCTTGTTCCACTTGCCGGTCAGCAGCATCGCCGCGCCGATCATCGCCGGAACGCCGGTGGTGTAGCTGATGGCCTGCGAGCCGACCTCGCGGTAGCACTCCTCGTGGTCGCAGACGTTGTAGATATAGGCGGTCTTTTCCTTGCCGTCCTTCTTGCCGGTGAAGATGCAGCCGATGTTGGTCTTGCCCTTGGTGCGCGGACCGAGCGTTGCCGGATCGGGCAGCAGCGCCTTGAGGAACTGGATCGGCACGATCTGGTGGCCCTCAAACTCGATCGGGGTGGTGGACAGCATGCCGACGTTCTCAAGGCACTTCATGTGGGTCAGATAGGACTGACCGAAGGTCATGAAGAAGCGGATGCGCTTGACTCCCGGCACATTCTTTGCCAGAGACTCGATCTCCTCATGATGAAGCAGATACATGTCTTTCTCGCCAACCTGCGGGAAATTATATTCTCTTTTAATTTCCATCGGTTTTGTCTCTACCCAGTGTCCATCCTCCCAGTAGGAGCCGTTTGCGGATACCTCACGGAGGTTGATCTCCGGGTTGAAGTTTGTAGCGAACGGATAACCATGGTCACCGCCGTTGCAGTCTAAGATGTCGATGGTGTGGATCTCATCGAAATAGTGCTTTAACGCATACGCGGAGAAGACGCTTGTGACGCCCGGGTCAAAACCTGTTCCTAAGAGTGCCATAAGTCCAGCCTCTTTGAATTTCTCCTGATATGCCCACTGCCAGGAATAATCGAAGTATGCGGTAAAGCCCTCTTCCTTGCAGCGTTTCTCATAGATCGCGCGCCATGTCGGATCGTCGGTGTCCTCCGGCTCGTAGTTTGCGGTATCGATATAGTTCACGCCAGCCTTTAAGCATGCATCCATGATCGTCAGGTCCTGATACGGGAGTGCAACGTTTAACACTGCATCCGGCTTGTAGCTTTCCATTAAAGCCACCAGCTCGTCCACGTTGTCAGCATCCACTTTCGCGGTCGTGATCTTCGTCTTTGTAGTTCCCTGAAGTTTCTCCTTTAAGGCATCGCACTTGGATACGGTACGGCTTGCGATCATGATTTCTGTGAATACATCACTGTTCTGACAGCACTTGTGGATCGCTACGGACGCAACACCTCCGCAGCCGATGATCATTAATCTGCTCATGTTTATTTTTCCTCCTCTTTTAAAAGATCCTCAACATACTTCGGCAGCATGAACGCTCCCATGTGAAGATGTGTCGTGTAATACCAGGTTTCGATATTTAATGCATCCCATTCCCGGGGCTTGAAATCCTTGATGGGATGATATTTCTTTGAAGCGAAGCCGAAGAGCCAGTATCCGGACGGACAGGTTGGAATATGCGCCTGATACACACGGCTGATCGGGAAGGAGCGGAACGCCTTTCGGTGCATACTGCGGCAGGCCAGCTCGTCCTCATCGTAGAATGGGCTTCCGTGCTGGTAGACCATGATCCCATCTTCCTTTAAGGCGCTGTAGCAGCTACCGTAGAATTCCTTCGTGAACAGTCCCTCAGTATGGCCGAAGGGGTCTGTGGAATCGTTGATGATAAGGTCATACTTTGCCTTCTTGTTTCTTAAAAATCTCAGACCGTCATCATAGTGGACCTCGACACGCGGATCATCTAAGGCACAGGCTACCTCCGGGAAAAATTTTCTTGAAACCTCCACAAACATCTCATCCGTCTCCACGACATCGATATGTTCCACGCAGTCATACTGCAAAAGCTCTTTCGCGACACCGCCGTCGCCGCCGCCGATGATCAGTACGTCCTTCACACACGGATGGACCGCCATCGGCACATGGGTCACCATCTCGTCATAAATAAACTCGTCCTTCTCGGAGAATACGATCTCCCCGTCCAGAGAGATAAATTTTCCAAATTCCTCGGAATCGAACACGTCGATCCGCTGATATTCACTCTCCCCGGAAAACAGCTGCTTTTCGATCTTGATGGACAGCTTTACGTTTCCGGTGTGCAGTTCTGAAAACCAGAATTCCATATCTCGTGACTCCTTGTATCGTATTGGCCAAAGCCTGTATGCAGGCAGACATCCTGTTTGCCTGCAGCCAGGTCCGGCGCCTTAAAAAATTCATGCTATATGTTTGCCAGCACCATCAGATGATCCACCGCCGGATCTTCTGTTCCCTGCATGGAGCATCCCTTTTTCTTCGCATACAGGATATACTGGACCACATCATCCGTGATCATCTCCCCCGGCGCCAGGATCGGGATTCCCGGCGGATAACACATCACAAACTCCGCACAGACTCTTCCTGAAGACGCTTCCACCGGAACGGAGACCTTCTCGGAGTAGAACGCTTTCTGCGGGGACATAACAACCTTTGGAGAAATGTACTCGCCAGAGAGCAGTCCGGAGCTGTCTTTTTTGTAGAGACGCTCGATATCATCCAGAGCACCAACAAGGCGCTCGATGTCCTGGATACGATCTCCGATGGAAATGTAAGCCAGAATGTTGCTGATGTCACCGAATTCGATCTGGATATCATACTCGTCGCGCAGAAGATCATAGACCTCGATTCCCGCAAGCCCGATGTCTCTTGTATACACGGAGAGCTTCGTCACATCATAATCGAAAATGCTGTCACCGTTTACAAGTTCTTTTCCGTAAGCATAGTAGCCACCGATGGAGTTGATCTCCCGTCTCGCGTACTCTGCCATCTCAACGACCTTCGCGAAGGATTCCTCGCCGCGGAGAGCCAGATTTCGTCTTGAGATATCAAGACTGGAAAGAAGCAGGTAGGATGCGCTTGTAGTCTGGGTCAGATTGATGATCTGGCGCACATAGTCGGTGTTCACTCCCTTATTTAAAAGAAGAAGCGAACTCTGGGTCAGGCTTCCGCCGGACTTGTGCATGGATACCGCCGCCATATCGGCTCCCGCTGCCATTGCGGAGATCGGAAGATTCTTTCCGAAATACAGATGGGTTCCATGAGCCTCGTCCGCGAGGACCTTCATGCCTCTCGCATGGGCAAGCTGTACGATCGTTTTTATATCAGAGCAGATGCCATAATAGGTCGGGTTGTTGACGAACACCGCAACTGCGTCCGGATTGTCCTCGATGGCCTGTTTTACTTTTTCGACCTGCATTCCCAGTGAAATACCGAGTCTCTGGTTCATCTCCGGATTTACGTAGATCGGGATTCCGCCGCAGAGCACCAGCGCGTTGATGACGCTCTTATGTACGTTTCGCGGCAGGATGATCTTATCTCCGGCTTTTACCACCGAGAGGATCATGCTCTGGACCGCCGATGTCGTTCCGCCTACCATCAGATAGGCGCTGGCCGCTCCGAATGCCTCCGCCGCAAGCTCTTCCGCCTCACGGATCACGGAGACCGGATGACAGAGGTTGTCAAGCGGCTTCATCGAGTTTACGTCCAAAGATACACATTTTTCGCCTAAAAGCTGTACCAGTTCCGGATTTCCGCGTCCTCTCTTATGTCCCGGCACGTCAAACGGGACAACTCTCTTCTTTTTAAATGCCTCGAGTGCTTCATAGATCGGGGCTTTCTTTTGTCTCTCTCTGTCCATGGTTTTGTTCCTCACGCATTTTATTGATTGCGCATCATCTGAATAATAAAAAAGCAGATGACGCCAAAACCATCATCTGCTCAAAACGATTCTATTCCATTGGGGTCTGGGGCGCATCACTCCGCTCCCATCTGCCTCTGAGCTTTATCGTTTTTTCTTCCAAGTCTGCAATCGCAAATATATTGTCCCTGCACTTATTGACCGATTCACAAGATGATGTGTTTTTCAAACACTGATTATAAAGTAATCAACTTATAAATTTGAGCTTTTAACTCAATCAATAATGTGGGCTTAACCCCACGCGGCGCTTGACCCGCCTGTCCGATGGGCTTAACTTCCGTAGTCTGTTCTGCGGGAGTGGTCATTACATACATTTGCATGAAAACGATAAATGTCTCTTCACACTATTTTTATCATACATGAAAAAACATAGAACTGTCAAGTAAAAATTTCCATTTGTCCTATGAGAAGATAAGAGCAGGGATCCATCAACCATAAAAGTTGATGGATCCCCATGAAACAGAATCACTTGCTATCATTCTGTATGTTTCCGGTCACCATTGCACCGGTCTTTGGATCCAGATAATAGAGATGTCCATCCTGCGGATCTGTAAACCAGCCGGTCTTCATCGCTCCCTGGGTACCGTCAGAAACCGGGTTCAGATAATACCAGCTTCCATCCGCATCTTTCAGCCAGCCAGTCTTCATCGCTCCCCGCGTACCGTCGGAAACCGGATTCAGATAATACCAGTTTCCGTCTGCGTCTTTCAGCCAGCCGGTCTTCATGGTTCCCTGCGTGCCGTCAGATACCGGATTCAGGTAATACCAGTTTCCATCCGCATCTTTAAACCAGCCGGTATCCATGTACCCGTCTGTGCCAAAGTGATACCAGAACATGATTTCCTTGTACGGAAGCTGTTTCCATGCATTGGATACACATCGTCCATCGCTGCCATAGTATCTCCATCTGACTACGCCATTGACATTCTTTGTTTCCCATGCATTTCTGGTCACATTCCAGTCAGTATCTCCGTCGCTGCCGGAACCGGAGTTGCTGTCTTCCTTCGGATTATCAGGAGTTTCAGGACTGTTGCTTTCCAGAACTGCCTGCGCCGTCACACGATGTCCTTCTGCCTGATCCAGCACATCCAGGAGTACTTCGTTCACAGTTGTATACAACGTGCCATTGATCTTCCAACCCTTGAACACAGCTCCATCCTTGCTGACTGTCGGAAGCGCTTCATCCATCTGCTCCAGGCTATAGCTCCGTTCTCCGACTCCATGATCAAATGCAACCGTTCCCTTTCGGCTGTCTGAGAGCAGCTCAAAGGTACTAAAGCCATCCTTGTTTACAAACTCTGCCATCACACTTCCCTGCGTTTTCTTTACTGTTACCGGATAATAAGCAATTTTTCCGCTATGTAACAGATGCCGGATAAAGAGATCTTCGGTCGGATAATCTGCCGGGAGCGGCAGGGTGATCGTAACCGGGGTTCCGACCTTCTGTGGGATCGCTGAGCCGATCAGAATGGTATTTCTACCGGTTCCTTCCTCCTGCATGGTCTCATTCTTTCCGGCTGTTGTGGCTTTTACATTGTATAATGCGGTGATTTCAAAAGTGATCACATTCACTCCCTGTTTTTCGCTCACACCCTTTACTTCCACCGACATATACGGCTCAACCACCAGTCTTACCTTCTTTCCGGCGGTATCGATTCCTTCCTTCTGAAGTTTTTCCTTCGCTTCCACCCCGGAAATCGTCTGATCTTCTCCTGTTTTTACGATCACATCCCCGTTTTCTGTTTCCCGGATCAGATCTGCTGCCACAGTATCCAGTCCGGTAATCTCCGGGGTCTTCTCTTCCAAGAGGTTAGCAATCTCTTTTACCTCCTCCGGTGCATCTGCCGGAACCGGTGCAATTTTCGGCGCTGCCACCCAAATCTCCGGTGCCTGTGCCTTTCCAACAGTAATTTCCCTGGTCACCGTCGTTCCATTGTAGTCAGTATCCCCGGCAACCTCAGCCGTCACGAGAACCGTTCCGGCTCCGATGATCTTCGCCTCTGTTTTTCCGTTCACTTCTGATAGCTCCAGAACTCCATTTCCGTCAGGAACGGAGAATTTCACAGCTCCGGTTCCCTTCTGTCCGGTAAGTTCCAGTTTGAATGGATCATCTCCGTAGAGTTTCCCGTCTACTTCTTTGATCTGAATCTGATCCTCATCTACTTTTCCGACCTCGAAGCTGCAGCTTACCAGTGCAGGCTTATTGTAATTCTGCTGCTCTGCGCCGTCAGCCGGAAGCACATAATCTGCCGAAATTTCATGCGTACCAACAGAAGGACCCGAATATTCCATGGATGCGGTTCCATTGGTCAATGGGATCGGCGTCTGATTGAGCGACTGTCCATTTTCATAAAATATTACCGTTCCGGTCAGAACATCCTGATAAGCCCCCTTCGCTTCCAGAGTCAGAACATAAGTATCTTTCACATTTCCAAGAGCAGCCCGGAGTCTCTGCATCAGACCGGTTTTCTTTCCGGCTTTCAAATTCAGGGAAATGCTTCCCTTCTGAACGGTGATCGGTTTGGAATTATTACCTGCCGTGTAATTGGTGTCACTTGCCACACTTATCGTTACCGTTGCCGTACCTGCGCCATGAATCGTTGCCCGGCCGTCTGCATCAATCGTCAGTACATTCGCAGAGTCGCTTGTCTTGGTCACCGCTCCATCTCCAACAATGGTAACTCCAGTCAATGGAAAATCAGGATCGCCATATGTTTTCGTTCCCGGCCACTCTGCATCATTGATCGTGATCGAAGATGCTGCTTTTTCGATCGTTGCGGTTGCACTGGAAGGAATGTTGACCTGGTAGTTATCCGGATCGGCTGTTGCTCCGCCACCGCTCGCTGCTGCTCCTGTTATCACAGCCTTCGAAGCATCGATCACAACCTCTTTATCGGTTCCGGCATTTGCATTCTTAAAAGCGGCTGTTAAGCCTGTGATCTGCAATTTTTCATTTCCGGCACCTGTATTCACACCAGTGTCTATCATGAGTGGTTGCTGTACGGTTGCTGTTGTCGTGCCATCATAGGTCTTATCTTCTACCGCAACTGATGATAATTGCAGTTGGTACTTAGAAATTTCCGGTACCACGGAATCTGTTAATGTCCTATCGTATGAAGCACTTGAATCTGTCGGTGTAAATTTCACGGTATAAGCCTTATTACCTTTTACATTCGGATAAATACCAGATGCTGAACTACTATTTTCCGGTTCCCAGCTCCAGGTTCCGGCTACCAGTTGATTTGCACCATTATACACACCATAACCAGAAGCCAGGGAAACCGGAATCTCAGCAAGTGAAGCCCCATAAGTCCCCTTCGCATCCCACTTTTGTGTTCCGTTTCCTACAATTCTCAGTGTATCCCTGGTAGACACATGAAGCGGTTCCGTTCTCTCAGAAGCAAATGCATTCTCTTTCGCCTTTATTCTGCTGGTTACCTGATATCCATGTGCCGGATATAATCCCTGAATTTCCGTACCGTCAATCCATGTAAATGCTCCGTCTGAATCTACATCACGGTATCCATACTCAATGTCATTTTCCGGATTCGTTCTATTTATGGTAATCGTCGTACCGGTTATATCCACCTCATTCTCAGTTATTGCAGCCGGTGCTGCCGTTCTTTTAGGAATCGTGATACTTTTAGGTTTTCCGGCAAATTTCTTATCCGTGTTGCTTGCAGCATACCGATAATAAACCGTACTCTCATGAGCGGAAGAAATGATGTCTGTAATCGAAATTCCTGATTCACTGCCCATTTTTGCAGATGTCCAGCTTGGAGAGGTATTGGCTCCGTTTACAATCACATACTGTAAGGATGAGGAAATTGTGATTTCTTCCTTCCGATAATCAATATTCGGCTTGTTCGATTCTTCCGGAATCACCTGTGTTTGCAAATCCGCCACAAAAACCGCTTCACTGGCTGACATGGACGAGGATGCTTTCTTGCGAATATAGACTGGTACAGACCCACCATTTTCACGAATGTTATCCAGCAGCCCTGTCAGACGAACCTTAGCACCCTGTCTTATAGTTGTCCATGACTGTGGATCCTTAGAAGCAGCATACTCCAGATCGTAGGAAGCTTTATTCTCTAAAGTCTCCTGTTCGTAATTGATAGAAACATCAGCAGCATCAGGTGCCCCCTGCTGCATTTTTTCTGTCCGAAAATTTACATAGGTTACATCAAGAGATAATTTATCATCCTTTTTAATCATCAGTCTGACATGATATTCTGTATCCGGAGTTAACTTCTCAATAATACACTCATAGTTTCCGGAAGAACTTCCCGTAAGTGGCGTTCCATTCGAGAACATATCCTCTAATGTCCCTGTCTGCTCATCCTCGCCGGAGGTTAAGAAAAACCTAACCTCTGCTCCGGGAGTTCCTGTTGCCTTAAGTGTAGCAGTCGCTTTTGTTTCAGAAATCGTCTTAATATCCGTGACAGCTGCGGAAGTGATACTTGCCGCATTATTATTAGAATATGTACCAGCAGCTGAATCATAATATACCGTCTTACTGTACTTGCGGAAATGCGGGTAATCCTCCGTTCCAATCACCTGTCCCCACGTACCATCTGATTTTTCACCGTTTAATTTATAGGCAATTTCGCCGGATTTCAGTTTTTCTTTGCTTATAGTAGTAATTCCACCCAAAGAACTAAAATCACCCTGTGTTGTCTCATAACAGTTCGTAAAAGTAGTCCTACGATCATTCGGGCGCTTAGTTCCTTCCAGTTTTCCTGATACAGCCAAGCAATTAGTCACCGTTCCTTTAGTCGCCGCTCCGTTTGAAGAACTATATAAAAAATCTGTTCCTACTACAAAACAATTCTGAATTTTGACATCATACATAGCGGTACGACACAATCCACAAGTCCAATCACCTTCAAACACCAGCCCTATATTTTGTACACTCCCATGTTGAATCCTTCCCACCAGTCCGTACTCACTTGTACCGTCATTAGCAGGTCGCAGTCCGGAAATTACATGGTAATTTCCCTCAATAGTCCCCTCGAAAGACCTAGTATTAGATTCGTCTCTAATGCTTGTCCAGTCATATCCGGCCGGGATCTTAATATCCTTCATCAGCTTCAGATTGCTCTTCTTATTAAAGTTTTTATCATCATTAAACTGCTTTGCAAACCAGAAAAGCTGACCGGCATTATAAATCTCATAATATTCCCCCGACTTTATTGCCTTCTGATATGCATCACATGCTTCACAAAATCCATCTGCATTATAGTACTCATGACTACAAACGGTATCATCATGAAACATCTCGATTTCATTTGGTGTTGTTGTCGAAATCGTCTTACCTGATACTGTGATCGGATTGCCGCCATTTAAGCCTGGTACCGTCACCGAAATCTCTGTGTTTCCCTCATTTTCCGGCAGATATACCGTCAGATGTCCCGTGTTCGCTTCATCATACGAAATCTGCATGGAAGGAATGACCATAGCTGCACTTTGACCTTCTTGATTGATCAACGGTTCACCATCCTGCTTGATCGTGATATCGGTTGCCTGTAATACCTGATCGCTCGTGATCGCCGTGGAAACAAATTTTAATCTTGTCTCATAAAGAGGAGTTGCGGCCTTCAAAGTGATCGTTGCATTCTTATCATCAACATCATCAACGTCAGCTTCCATCTGATAAACATAGTCTCCAACCGTCACCTGTACCGTTACCGGTGTCCCTGGCGTTAATGGCTTCAGATAATTGGATGCCTTAAGTGTAACTTGATAATCGCTCACCTTCATCGTTCCTGCATTCCAGGTAATCTCTCCCACGCTGATTGTCACCGGATAAGCGCTTTCGATGAATCGTACATCCGCAATCGTGCCCTGAATGGTATAGTTTTTCAGTCCGGAATTTTCACTTTTCGGGAAATAATCACCACCATTTAAGTTGACTACTGCCTGATCACTGATGGAAATGGAGCCCACCAAGGTACCCTCCTGCAGCGCTTGGCCTGGTTTCACTCCGATACCGATCGCATATACTTCATTATTATACGCAATGGCTGAAACCGTTCCGCCCTTGATCACAATCTCACCATACTTGTATCCATCTTCTACCGTTTTTGCTCCACCGCCGCCAGTGCCGATTGCGGATCCGGGGCGTCTTCCTGCGTTCGTAACATATCCTCCACAGGCTGTCACATTGCCACCATTGATTTCAATCAGATCCACGCAGCCGTACGCTCCACCGCCAATTCCGGCTCCACCGTATACATGATTAATATCCTTGGGGTAGCTTCCATGTCCGCCCTTGGCATACACAGTTCCGCCGTTGATGACAATGGTACCGATGCTGCCCTCTACACTGCCGCCAATACCTGCTGCCATCCCGCTGCCATAAGCTTCGATATTGCCTCCGTTGATCTCAATCCTCCCCAAGGAACCCTTTCTCATGCTCGACGCACCAATTCCGGCACCTACTCCACCGGTTGCTTTTAAGCTTCCCTCTCCGCTGATCGTCAGGGTACAGCCTTCCGGCACATCAATAGCCGCACACATATCACCGCCCTTGAGTGTATTTTTTCCCTTCAGAATCAGATTCAGGTTTGCACCATTTGCCAGTCGGATCGCCGGTATCCAGTTACTTGCTGTCGTAGCGTTCTTATCGATCGGAATCTGGATATCCAGATCCGAAATCGTGATTGTAGCCTCCACACCACTAACCAGAATAACATTGGTCATACTGCTTCCCGTGATAGTCGCATCATTATACTGTTCCAATGTGTCGCTGTTGATGCTGATACCGCTGTTCGCAATATCATAAGTACCTGTTGATGCCAGCAAAGCGATTCCGCCGTCCATGCTGACCTCGATCTCCGGAAGCTCCACGCCCGCTGCCAAAATATACTCTCTCGGAAGAACCGGAAGATAATAATAGAAACCACTTTCATCTTCCCGGTTCTCATCCAACTCCCAAGTAACGCTGATATCCGTCAGCACCGGGATATCTTCTGAGATTTCCTCATCTTCAAACTCATAATCCTCAAGAAAATCCCTGGCATTGCTGTCGGTCGCGATCAGAAACGTACCCTGCTGGTCTTTCTGCTGGTCTTTCTCCTGAACTTCCTGTTTATCTGCTTCCTCCTCATCATTGCTATCCGGCACGTTTTCTGAATTTTCTGTTTCCGGAGTTTCCTCCTCATTCAGATTTTCTTTCTTTGCATTACTGCCGGTAGCAATTCCAAAGTCTTCTTTCTTATCACGGTCGTCTGCTGCCGCTTTCTCATCTTCCGCGCCCTTATCGCGATCCGCATTATTTTTCTGATGATTCACGTTCTTATATTCCACCACCGAAGCCTCGATCGTCTCCGGGAAATTCAGATAATCCTCAAGGTTTTCTCCGGCATCCGCAGGGATCTGAATATGCGCGACCTCCTCCGGTAATTCCGTAAATCCTGTGATCACTTTCAACTTTTTTGTAGGGACTGCAGCAAACGTTGCAGATGGTATGCATAACTGCATCGCCATCATTACCGCCAATGCTGCAGATACGATCTGCCGTTTCTTCTTTTTATACCTCATATCCATTTCCTCCTGTTGTCATTATTTTCTATATAGCGTGACGGTTTTGTTCTCTCCGGTAATATTTTTTATTCATACTTTTCCTCCTCACCTGATTCATTACTTCCCCTTTTTCCCTGAAGAAGCCGGGAGACTGCTTCCCCCAGCTGATGCTCTGTAACGGGCTTCACCCAAAAGTCATCTACCCGCAGCCTGCGGCTTTGGGGTTCAAATTCTGCCTGATCGCTGATCCAAAGGAGCGGGACATCCCTGCTGTAGCCTCGTATGCTCATGCAGAAATTCATTCCACGGGCCCCATCCTCCATTATCACCACAGCGTCATAAGGGCCCTCCCGCTGCATGGCATAGACGCAGAATACGCCATTGTCAAAGCGGTCTACTTTGCCAAGCTTCATCAGTAACGCCGTTTCTTTCTCCTTCTGACTATAGCTGCATAGCGCAATTCGCATTTCCATACCTCCGTTTCCTGATGGGCTCCATTGCCTCATATAGCTCCTGATCACTACAATCTATGGAGAGGAATGCCGGGATACGAAGCTGATACGCAATCAGGGCGAAGTTTTCATCATCACTCCACCAGACAAGCGGTGTTTCCGGTGCCAGCTGCTTTGCCTGAATGGCAGCCTCCAGTCCCCTTGCCCCGGTCATGGCGATGACAACCGCATGGTAGCGACTCCGCCGCAGTGCCTGAGATAGCTGCTTCTCATTCCATAGCTCGTCGATGACAAGCTGTCCGTCCCCAGCAAAAAGGGAGCGCAGCCTGCTCTCAAACCATTCTGCATTCCTTAATTCCGTACAAAGTGCGATTTTCATGCCGGGCCTCCTTTCCCGAAAAGAAAAATGAAAAAGAATCCTGCTTGCAGGATTCTCCGCCTGCGGCGGGGCGCGACAGCGGCACTCTTCCTTTCCGCCGCAGTGCGATCCTCGCGGAGCGTTTTTGATTTCATAGGACGAACTTTCCTATGAAATCAAAAAATCAGACCTTCTCACCTAAAAGTCATGTAGTATAATTAGGGTAGCATCTTGTCAAGGGAAATGCAACCGACTTTGTTTAAGACGCAGGTTTCCTGT
>ERZ773149.2546-NODE-2546-length-12648-cov-6.722306_pt1 | contig 12648 bp, 7 predicted proteins | sample MGYA00511081_ERZ773149 | MGnify/ENA primary metagenome ERZ773149 (study PRJEB29015, sample SAMEA2737846) | human gut metagenome | biome: human gut; feature: human-associated habitat; material: faeces | place: China | collected 2012 ...
CCTGCAGCTTTTACTTTTCGCTGCTTCTTTCGCTCACAATGTAAGTTATAGCACCGATTGTTAGCACTGTCAAGTTCTGAGTGCTAATTTTTTAAATTTATCTCTTTATTTTGTGAATCTTTTGTTTTTTCATTTTTTTTAGTTCCTTTTTTTTGATGTTCGTATTACAATATAAGAATCAGACATACTAATGCATAAATTCAGACAAAGTTTACCAATCTAAGAAAGAAGGGGGTATTTGTATGGCTAAGAGAGGTTTTGGAAAATTTGTGGCATTTGCAGCGATCTCCGGTGCTGTAGCTGCTGGTGTTTCCTATGTACTCCAGTATAAGATCTATCATAAAGAGCTTGATAAGGATTTCCGTGAATTTGAAGAGGACGAAGAAGAGGATGCTACTCAGGAAGAAACCTTCGATCCACGCAAGTTAAACCGCAATTATATTTCCTTAAATTCCAGCAAAGACGAATTCAAAATGGCTGCCAAGGATATGGCTGCTGCTACAAAAAATGTATTAAAGGATGCCGGAAACCTGTTTTCTGATACAGCACATGAAGCTGTTTCCGCTGCTGTTGATACAGCACATATTGCGATCCATTCCATGAAAACTAAAAAGGATGATCTGTTTGAAGACGACACCAAGAAGGCCGGTGACGTTACAGAAGATGAATTTTTAGATGATGATTATGTAGATGACGATGATCTTTATGATTATGCCCGTCTGGACCGTTCCGCTGACGAAGACAATGGTATTTCCGTTTCCGTTAATGCTGATGCAAGTGAAGAACTGACAAAAGAAGAGGCAGAAAAGGCAGAAGAAGATGCTGCATCAGATGCTGCTGCAGACGAAGAAGCTGGGAAAACTGCTGAAGCGGTTGCTGAGCCTGTAAAAGAAACTGCCACCATTGAAGAAGATACTCTGTAATCGCGCTTCAAAAACACATATAATACCAAACAGGGACTGCCGCTTATGACAGTCCCTTTCTATATTTGCGGGTCACCCGTATTAAATTTCCCGCATCTAACGGTTTTGTCAGATGTTCATTCATTCCCGCCTGGCGGCATTTCTCTACATCTTCCTCATAACTGCTTGCAGTAAGGGCAATGATCGCCACTTTTTTAGCATCCTCCCGTTCCAGTTCCCGGATCTTTTGGGATGCCTTAAATCCATCCATTACCGGCATTACAAGATCCATTAAGATCACCTGTATCTCCCCCGGCGCAGATGCTTTAAAACGTTCCAGCGCTTCTTTTCCATTCCATGCTTTTATTACCTGCATTCCCTCTTTGCGCAGGATAAATTCCGCGATCTCCATGTTCAGTTCATTATCTTCTACTAAAAGAATCTTCTGTCCATGTACAGATGCAGGATGTTTCTCTTCTTCCTTTTTTTCTTCATCCATAATAAAAGTAAGACGCACTCTGCAGAAAGCCTGATCACCCTCATCATGTGAAAAATGGAATTCACCCTTCATCAGCCTTGTAAGCCCCATGGCTGCTGCAAGTCCCTGTTCATTTTTTCTGTAGGAACTTCTTGTATCTGTACAAACAAATTCAAAGCGGGCTTTTCTTCCGCTTGCACCGATCTCCCTGCAGAAAAATGTCACCTGATCTCCATCACGGTTATCTTTAATAGCACTTTCCACAATATTGGTCAGTATTTCCTTCAGATGAACCGGACTTCCATACACTCTCCAGTGATTTCCTTCCGGCTCCCGGCTGCAAAAAAGGATACCACGTTCTTTTGCAATGGGTTCTGCCCACTGTTTTACCTCATCTAACAGCTTTCTCAGATCAAAGGATCTCTCTTCTAAAACTACTGTCCCTGATTCCAGACGGTCCAGATCCACCATATCTGAGAGCAGTTCCAGAAGCCTTTGTGATGTATCCCACACTTTTTTTCGGATCTGCCTCTGCTTCTCCAGATCCTGGTCATACTGATCTCCCATCTCTAAGGATCCGCGGATATCATTTACCAGCATATGGATATCATAATTTAAACGTTTTAAGAGATCTGACTTTGCTGCATTGGCCCTTTCTTCCTTGCTGGCTGAGATCAGAATCTTATCCTGGCACGCCATTTCACGTATAGCCTGCTCTTTCTCTTCTCTTGTACGGATCCAGGAGAAAAGCAGTCCAAAAAAGGCATAAAGGCTGACTCCGTAAAACAGTGCAATACTCCTTAAATAAAATACTGCCTCAGAAGGATAAAATACATACAGGTCATAATCGCCCTCATGATCCATACTTCCATAATAAGAAGAGCCATAATAGCGCAGGGACAGAAGTTTTCCCGGCTGTGCTCCTTCTTTTATTTCGCTGATAAAAGGTGCCTTATCCAGTTCTCTTCCCCTGTAATCGCCATAGTTAGAGCAAAGTACCCTCTCTTTATTGCAGATCAGGATCACGCCTTTCATCTCTAACTGACTGTCTGTAAGCAGCCCTTCCACATAGGTACGAACTGCTTCTTTCGACTGATCTCCCTCTACAGATCCCATCAATCCATCAAAGTCACGGCATTTTTCTTTTAAAAATGCCAGCGTTTCCCCTGCATATGAAACTGCTCTTTTTTTCCCAATATTTGTAAAAAGAAAGAACACAGAAACAAGCAAAACAATTCCCACACTTAAGAATATCCTGTTTCTTTTCACTTTTTCGTCTCCTCTTCTATCTCCTCTGACAAGTTTGGAAAAAGATCCTCATTTTCCTTTTTTTTGAATCCGGACTGCAGTTCTTCCTTCAGTCTGTCCTGGATATCTGTAAGACATTCTAACAAAAGGGGATTAAATGCCCCACATTCTCCCTTTAAGATCATGCCAATGGCTGTTTCGTGAGAAAATGCCTTTTTATACACACGTTCACTGACAAGAGCATCATATACATCCGCGATGGATACTACCTGAGCTGAGATTGGTATCTCTTCTCCTTTTAAGCCATCCGGATACCCCTTTCCATCATAACGTTCATGATGCCATCTGCAGATCTGGTAAGCCACCTGCACCAGTTTTTCATTCTGATATAATTCAATACTCTTCAACATGGAAGCACCGATCAGCGTATGGGTTTTCATGATCTCAAATTCTTCTTTGGTCAGCCGTCCTGGTTTATTCAGTATCTTCTCATCGATCCCTATTTTTCCGATATCATGAAGGGCAGATGCTGTTGTGATCAAAAACTGATCCGACCACATAAGATGATACTGATCCGTTTTCTGCATCAGCCGCTCTAACAGCATACCTGTAATAATATTGATATGTAAAACATGGCTTCCGCTTTCTCCATTTCGAAACTCTACGATCTGACTTAAGATGCTGATCATCATCTGGTTATTTTTCTCTTTTTCCTGGATCTGGTCTGTTACCAGGCTGATCAGGCGGCGCTGCTTTGCATACAATTTAATGGTATTAAACACTCTCTGATGCACAACCTGTGCATCAAAAGGACGACTGATATAGTCAGAAGCCCCCATTTCATAAGCTCTTCTGACATAAGCAGCGCCATCTTCGCTGGAGATCATGATCACCGGTGTATCTTCGATCCAGTGATTCCGGTTCATCAGTGCCAGCACTTCAAAGCCATCCATCACCGGCATATTAATGTCCAAAAGGATCAGCGAGATCCCTGTTCCGTACAGTTTCAGCAGGTCAATACATTCTTCTCCGTTTGTCGCCTCTAATATCCGGTACTCTTCTTCCAGGACCACTGTAAGGATCTCCCTGTTCATCTGAGAATCATCTACAATAAGGATCTGCTGCTGTTCTTTCACCTCTGCACTGTCAATACCGGAACCTTCCGTTACTGACATATTTTTCCGGTTCTTTGCCTGATACATCAGGCCATCTGCCCGCCCCACAGCACTTTCAATGGTTTCGTTGTCGGCAAGGACTCCTCCGATACTTACAGACAGACGAAGTTTTACATACCCGGGAACCTCCGCCTCATAAACCATATCACGTATCTGTTTTAATTTTTTAGAGAAAATTGCCTCTTCCACATCTGGAATGATCAGAAGGAACTCATCTCCGCCGTAACGGATCAGGATATCCGTTCTTCGGATGCATTTACGGATAATACTTACTACTGTATTAAGGACCAGATCTCCTGCATTATGGCCGCAGGCATCATTGTACAGCTTAAAATCATCCAGATCGATCATCGCCACACCTGCATGGCTTCTCACTTTCCGGATACGGTCTTCATAATATCTCCGGTTATAGGCACCTGTAAGAGCATCCAGATAAAGTTCTTCATTATAACCTCTTACTTTGGCTACCAGCTGTTCCCTTGCATTTTCAGAATCATCCGGGGTATCATCCAGAACATTTAACATTTCAACCACATAGGGCTGTCCATCGATCTCCACATACCGTGAAATCTTCTGATATACCCTGGAATCCACGTATTCCAGTCTGGTCTTCTGGCATCGCTCCCTGAACGCTTTTAAGGAAAGTGAATTTTTTTCTTTTTCCAGACGTCTGATCGCTTCTATATCTAAAAGCCTTACCTCTGTAAATATATCTCCTAAATAATCGAGCATTTCCTCTGCCTGTTTTTTCGTCAAAACGGCGTTGAACTTCATCTGCTTCTCCTTTTTAAGCCAAATCCGGCCTCTGTCACTTTATCGTCCGTCACTAAAGGTATTCCACATTTTTGGTATTATTATAATCTATTATCCCCATGCTTGTCCATATTTCTGAACTACTCTCAGGATCTTTTTATGTTCATTTTTATTCCCAGCCTAAAAGATTCATCCACATAAGCTGATCTATCTGGTCATCTGCAATCACGTAAGCATGGCTGACTGAATCTGAGGACATAAGCTGGTATTCTCCCATATCCTCTAAGTGGGTCCAACGATCATCTAACTGTATCTTTCCCTGAGAAATAAGCAGGCTCCAGTGTGAAAGGGTATTGTCACTGCCTTTCACCTCATAGGTGATCATCCCTTCCATCTGATCATCTGCAAATTCTCCTGTTTTTACTGCCCATGTATACTCTCCCTGAGGTACATTTTCGTAATAACAGTAACCGGTCGTTCCCTTTCCGTTCATTTTTCCATTTTCCCATATACCATAAGAATAATTGTATCTTGGGCTGTCTACATTAATAAACTGAAGGGCAAGACACATTCCCTCTGGATATCCATTTTGATAACTTCCATAAAATATGATCTCCGGCATGGTAAACACCAGTCCAGTACCATCGATTTCTCCGGAAACGCTGCTTCCATCATAAAGAAAACGCTGTCCCTCAAACGTCCCATAAAACATTTCAGTAAGGACTTCCTGCTTTTTATCTAACAATTTAGCAGCCTGCGGCATGTCTTTTGATTCCATAAAGTTATAAATGTCCTTTAACAGCTGCTTCTGATCCTCTGGCAGATTTTCGTATTTGGACTGTAATGGATCTGTTTCCTCTGCCGCCTTTTCTTCTGTACTTTTTTCTTCTGTACCGTCTAAATCTACAGCCTTTGTCGTTTCCAGGATGTCCGCTATCTTCTGGATGTCAATTTGTGCATTTCTTTCCTGCTCTGCTTCCCGATTTTCCATTATTGGCTGGTTTCCCATTCCAAGAATTCCCGCCATCGGCAGTATCAGTACAAAAGAAACTGCCACTGCCAGCCATTGGTTTGTTAATCGATTTCCAATTTTTTCCAGTTTTGTAGTCAGTTTCATATAACTATTACCTTCTATCCCATTATGCTCAAAATCCTTACAGGCAAGCTTGTATTGGATTTTAAGCCCATTTTCCCTATATCATATCCACGCCTGTATCAAACGTTTACAGCCTTCTAATATTTCTTCTTCTTTTAAACTTGCATAACCTAATATAACAGTAGACGGAAAGCGCTCTTTATCTTCTCCAATAACAAAATCACTCATTCCATACACCCGCACACCAGCCTTTGCCGCAGCTTCTACCAGCTGCTTTTCCGACATTTGCTTTTTATGGGTCAGAAGCACATGAATGCCGGCATATTCTCCCTGTATGTTAAAAAATGGTTCCAGTTCTCTTAAACCATTCAAAAGAGTATCATGCTTTCCTTTATAAACTGCCCTCATCCGGTTTAAATGACGTTCATAATAACCTTCCGTAATAAAGTTAGTCAGGATATTCTGGTCAACCCGTGATACTGTGCAGGCATAAAAACCTGCTTTTTCCCGATACAGCGTTAAAAGCGGCTCTGGAAGAACCATAAAACCAACACGGATCGCCGGGGCAATGGATCGTGAAAAAGTTCCCATATAGATCACCTTCTGGTCATCATCCATTCCCTGCAATGCCGGGATCGGGCGTCCTTTGTAACGAAATTCACTGTCGTAATCATCTTCGATGAGATAACGTCCCTCTTTCTCTTTTGCCCATTTCAAAAGTTCCTGACGCCGTTTGATGGGAATAATGATACCCGTAGGATACTGATGAGAGGGCATTACATAAGCAATACTGGCCTGCGTCTTCTCAAGTTCTTTAACATTCATCCCCAAATGATCCATAGGCACAGGAAAAATAGGATGTCCCAGACTTTCAAACACGCGAAACGCCTGTTTATAAGTAGGATTTTCCAGTGCGATCCCTGTATTTCTTCCGATCAGCTGGGAAAGAAGCATCAAAAGATACTCACTTCCGGCTCCTACTAATATCTGCTCTGGCCGGCAGTGAACTCCTCTGGCCGATTGAAGATAATCCCGAATCGCCTGACGCAGACTGTATTCTCCCTGGGCATTTCCCCCTGCAAACATATCTTTATTATCATCCACCAGTGTATTTTTGCTCAGTTTTCTCCATGCATTAAAAGGAAAACTATCCAGATCAATACCTCTTGGAGAAAAGTCTACTTTACAGGCAGGTCGGTCTAAGGTCTTCTTTTCTTCTTTTTCCTCTGAGATCCCATGGTATTTTACTTCCACCAGTTCATCGATCTGACAGACAAAATATCCCTTACATGGAAGTGCTTCTATATAACCTTCTGAAAGCAGCTGCTCATAAGCCAGCTGTGTCGTACTTCTGCTTACATGGAGATTCTCCCCAAGAGTTCTGGTGGAAGGCAGTCTGCTTCCTGCACGAAGTCTTCCTGCGCGGATCTCTTCTTTGATGTAGTTGTATATCTGTTCATAAAGAGGAATACTGTCTTTATTCACGATCGGCACCATTAATTCCATGGAAGTTTCTCCTTTTATCACTGATGTACTCTCGGCTGCAAAAGCAGGTGCATGAAAGATTCCGAGAGTACATACTGTTTTTTCGGTCACTCAAGTTTCTCCGTAAATGATCCATCACAAAGGGGCTGTTGCAAAATGCAGCAGCGCTTTTCTGCTATCCAGTTGTTCTGCCTCTTCGAGACATCTGTGCGGGCAGAGCGGACTTTGGTCCGAACTGAACGCACAGATGTAACGAGAAGCTGTGCAGACAACGGATGCAGAAAAATAGAGGCTGTATTTTGCAACAGCCCCCATTTCCTTACTTCACTTTATTATTTAGGCAGCTTGAAAGAACTCTTCAGAGAAACGATCCTGTTAAATACCGGATTTTCTTTGGTGCTGTCCTTGCAGTCTGCACAGAAATAACCGTTTCTCACAAACTGGAAACTATCATAACTTTCCGCCTCTGCAAGAGCAGGTTCGCCGTAGCATTCCTTTAATATGGTCAGAGAATTTGGATTTAAGTTCAAAGTTCCATCTGCATTTAACTTACCCTTTTCCTCATCAACGATATTCTCATAGAGACGGCACTCGATCTTCTTTGCAGTTGGCACTGCTACCCAGTGAATGGTTCCCTTTACCTTTCTGCCTTCAAAACCAGAACCACTCTTTGTCTCAGGGTCATAAGTTCCATGTACTACTGTTACGTTGCCATTTTCATCCTTTTCGCAGCCTGTACATTTTACAAAATAAGCGCCCATCAGACGTACTTCATTTCCCGGGAACATACGGAAATATTTCTTAGGCGGTTCTTCCATAAAGTCTTCTCTTTCGATATATACTTCGCGGCTGAACGGAACCTTTCTGCTTCCCAGCTCTGGATTTTCCAGGTTGTTTGGAACATCCAGCTCCTCTACCTGGCCTTCCGGATAATTATCGATCACCAGTTTTACAGGATCTAAAACAGCCATCATACGGGCTTTTTTAAGCTTTAAGTCTTCACGGATGCAGTATTCAAGCATTGCATAATCAACAGAGCTGTTTGCCTTGGAAACGCCAACTAACTCTACAAAACGCTTGATAGACTCTGGTGTATAGCCTCTTCTGCGCAGTGCAGCAATGGATACCAGACGTGGATCATCCCAGCCATCTACGATACCATCTTCTACCAGCTTTTTAATATAACGCTTTCCTGTAACTACATTGGTCAGATACAGCTTTGCAAACTCGATCTGGCGAGGCGGATTCTCAAATTCGCACTCTCTTACTACCCAGTCATACAGAGGACGATGATCCTCAAATTCCAGAGTACAGATAGAGTGAGTAATATGCTCTACTGCATCCTCAATCGGATGAGCAAAATCATACATCGGATAGATGCACCATTTGTCATCTGTATTGTGATGATGCATATGGGCTACACGGTAAATAACCGGATCTCTCATGTTGATGTTAGGAGAAGCCATGTCGATCTTTGCACGAAGAACTTTCTCACCATCCTGATATTTGCCTTCCTTCATCTCCTCAAAAAGACGCAGGTTCTCTTCGATGGAACGGTTTCTGTATGGGCTTTCCTTACCTGGAGTATTAAAATCGCCTCTGTACTCTCTGATCTGCTCTGCACTTAAATCGCAGACAAATGCTTTTCCCTTTTTAATAAGGAAAACTGCACACTCATACATTTTTTCAAAATAGTTGGAAGCGAAGAACAGTCTGTCCTCAAAATCTGCTCCCAGCCACTTTACATCTGCCATAATGGACTCAACAAACTCACTCTTTTCCTTGGTGGGGTTTGTATCGTCAAAACGCAGATTGAATTTTCCGCCGTATTTCTGTGCCAGTCCATAGTTTAAAAGAATAGACTTGGCATGTCCGATATGCAGATAGCCATTTGGTTCCGGCGGGAAACGTGTCTGGACATGATCATAAACCCCTTCTGCCAGATCCTTATCAATTTCCTGCTCTATAAAGTTCTTAGAAACCGGCTCTTTTTCTTCGGTCTCTACTACAATATCTTTCTCTGCCATAACTGCTCCTCCGTGATCTCTCGTCATAATTATTTAAAATCATATCACATTTTTTGATTGTAGTAAAGCCGCAGCTTTACGATCATTTTTATTGATATTTACATAAAAATGAAATAAAATGGCTATAAACCAGAATACTGCATAATGAAACGGAGTCATTTGAACATGAAAGCAGAAAATACACTAAAATCCTCTACTAAAAAGAAAACTGCCTATCTGTCAAGGCTTTGCATGACAGTTTTTACCATATTGCTCATTCTTCTTTTCTTTTTTATCATGTCATTAGTAAGCAAGATCCAGGGCACCGCCAGAGTCGTCAATTATGCCGGCCTGATCCGTGGAATGACGCAGCGTATCATCAAGCTGGAGATCACCGGAAGTCCTCAGGACGGAATGATTGCTGATATTGACGCTTTTATTAACGGTCTGGAAAAGGGCAGCAGTGAATTAAATCTGGTACGCCTGGATGATGCTGATTTCCAGGCAAAAATGCAGGAACTGGATGCCTATTTCTCCCAGTTAAAAATGGAGATCGCAAAGGTACGAACACAAGATTATCGCCAGACGGATATTATCAACAAAAGTGAGCGTTTTTTTAATATCTGTGATGAAGCAACCGGTCTTGCTGAGGTTTATTCCCAGAAAAAAGCGACTCAGTTAGACCAGCTGGAAAAAATCGTATTCGCAGACATTGCAGGACTCCTTATCCTTATTGCCGCAGAGATTATTAAAACTTTGCGCTACGCCGCTTTAAACCGCCTGCTCCAAAGCAAAGTATATCTGGACGAAGCTACAAACCTTCCTAATAAAAATAAGTGCAAAGAACTTTTAAATGCACCAGATCCCATTCCTGATGATTCATTTGCCGCAGTATGCGTATTTGACTTAAATAACCTGCGTATCATCAACAATACCATGGGACATGAAATGGGTGATGCTTATATCCGCTCTTTTGCCGACCAGCTGCGTCTGGCAGTCCCTGAAGGCCAATTTGCCGGAAGAGATGGGGGAGATGAATTTATCGCCATTTTCAAAGATACAGAAAGCAGTGCGGTCCATAACAGTCTCCATAAGCTGAAAAAACTTTGCAGTGATTATTCAGAAGCTCATCCGGACATGCCCATCAGCTATGCGGCCGGATATGCCACTTCAGAAGATTTTGAAAAAAGCACACTGCGGGAACTGTTTCGCTATGCAGATAAAAATATGTATATTGACAAAAACCGGGCAAAACTGGAGGAAGCAGCAAAAGAAAAGGAACTTCATTTAAAACTGCTCTCTTCTGTACGTGAACAAGGCTTTCATTTTTTACACTGCATCTACTGTGATGCCCTGACAGACCAATACAAAGTACTGCGGGCCGGTTCTGATTTCTTTCTGGCAGATGACGGAAGTTACTCCGGTGCTGTAGAACAGATCCTTACCAGGCTGTCCCTTGCGGATAATGGAAAAAGCCTGCGAAAACAGCTGCAGCTGGAAACCTTAAATACAACGCTGACCCTTGCTTCATCTCCCATCCGCCTGTTCTGCCAGTACAGTGATGGAGATATCTTTCATCGCGGCAGACTGACTTTACTTTTTTTAGATGCCAATGACTCCGGGCAGCTGCATCATTTTATCCTTGGTTTTGAAACTTTCCAAAATATAGAAAATTCTAAAACAGATGAAAAATCTCAGCTGAGCCAGTATTATGAACAAATGAAGCAGTCTATTCTGGAGAATGGAAACTATGTAGACGCTTTGCTGGAATCTGCCCAGGCCGTCTATTCTGTGGATCTGACCAATGACTGTCTGGAAAAGATTTTCTATCACACCACAAAGAAGAAAGCCGACCTGGATATTTCCCTTCCCTGCTCCTATGATGAATACTGTGAAAAGCAAAGTCAGTTCGTTACAGAAGATACACAGGAAAATTACCGGATCGTAGATTCTTCTTCTAAACTTTTAGAGCGTTTTCATTCCGGTGCAAAGCAGGTTACGGTTGAATACCAGGAACAAAATCAACAGGGCCAGATCTACTGGCTGCAAAAAACCGTACTTATGTCGCAGGATACTGTTTTTAACAATGAAACTGGAACAGAAAGCACAGTTATACACGGCATGATCTTATTTAAAAACACTTCTGTTTTCCATGAAAAAGAACTACAGGAAAATAAACGCCTTCAGGTAGCTTTTGAGGCGGCAGACTCTGCCAGCAAAGCAAAAACAGAATTTCTCAACCGCATGAGCCATGATATACGCACACCCATCAACGGAATCATGGGAATGCTGGAGATCATCCGAAAAAACCGAGAAGATCATGAACGGGTGGATGACTGTCTGGAAAAGATACAGGTCTCTTCCCGTCATCTGTTAGCTCTTGTCAACGACGTATTAGATATGAGCAAGCTTGAAGCTGGTCAGGCGTCTTTTGAAGCTGTAGATTTTGATATTTCCCAGCTGATGCGGGATGTTTCCTACCTGGTAAAAGCCCAGATACTGGATATGGAGCTGACCCACCGGGCCCACAGGGAAAATATCCAGCACACTCTGCTCTTGGGCTACCCACTGCAGCTGCGCCAGATCCTGCTGAATCTTTTCAGCAATGCCATCAAATACAATAAAAAGGGCGGCTTTATTGATACCACCGCAAAGGAAATATCCTTCGACGGCGAAACCGTGATCTATGAATTTTCTATTACAGATACCGGCATCGGAATGAGTGAATCTTTTGTAAAAAACCAGCTGTTTGAACCTTTTACACAGGAAAAATCAGATGCCCGCACCCAGTATAAGGGCACCGGACTTGGGATGTCCATCGTAAAAAAACTGATCCAACAAATGAGTGGAACCATTCAGGTAGAAAGCAAACTGGGAAAAGGAACTACTTTTACATTCAGACTGCCGTTTAAACTGGCAAAAGGAGAAAAGACAGAGAATGTTGCTGGATCTGCATGTGAAACAGGGAAAGAGCTGGATGGTATCCATATCCTTTTAGTAGAAGACAATGAGATCAATATGGAGATCGCTGAATTTTATTTAACTGACCGGGGAGCTGCTGTTTCCAAGGCTTGGAACGGAAAAGAAGCACTGGAGAAATTTGAACATTCCAAAGAGGGAACCTATGATATGATCCTTATGGATGTGATGATGCCTGTTATGGATGGTTTAGAGGCCGCTGAAAGAATACGCGCCTTAAAGAGACCCGACGGAGCAGCTATCCCTATTTTGGCTATGACCGCCCAGGATGCAGCCAGCGTTGCCAGCCAGTGCCGCCAGGCAAAGATCAATGGGTATATTTTAAAACCAACTGATCCGGATCAGCTGACAAAGGAGATTTTAAAGCAGCTGAAACGTTCCTGAAAGTTTTTTGACTTTTTTTCATTTTCCCGTTGACAAAAACTATTCCCCATGATAATATATATGAGGTTCGCTTCTGACGAACAGAAAATGCTGCTGTGGCTCAGTCGGTAGAGCGTCGCATTGGTAGTGCGGAGGTCACGGG
>ERZ773149.2547-NODE-2547-length-12647-cov-3.925349_pt1 | contig 12647 bp, 10 predicted proteins | sample MGYA00511081_ERZ773149 | MGnify/ENA primary metagenome ERZ773149 (study PRJEB29015, sample SAMEA2737846) | human gut metagenome | biome: human gut; feature: human-associated habitat; material: faeces | place: China | collected 2012 ...
TCTTCCGATCTGGGCATCATCGCGGCGCTTCTCCTCATCTGCTCGGTCGGTCTGATCGCCGGAACCCTGATGATGAAAAAAGAAGATCTCCCGGAGCTTCCGATGTGGACACCGGGAACAAAGCGTGTGTACATTTCCATGGCGATCCTGCTGGTTTACATGCTGATATTATCCACAGTCGGATTCATCATTCCGTCCGTGATCATGCTGTTTGCGTTCTGCCAGTGGTTCCACAGAGGGGCCGTCTGGAAAAACGCGGTGATCTCCATCGCGGTGATCCTTGTGATCTACTATGTATTCAAAAATTTCCTGAACGTGCCGATCGATTTCGGTATGTTCAGCATATAGGAGGGCTGAGATATGAGTTTCTTTCTTGAAGTTGTACAGTCAGCGTTCAGCCCGATGGTCTTATTCTACATGTTCGCGGGCGTTGCGGCGGGTATCTGCATCGGAGCACTTCCGGGACTGACCGCAACAATGGGTGTAGCACTTCTTCTTCCGCTTACCTTCGGTATGGATGCTACATCCGGTATCTTAATGTTGCTTGGGATTTATGTCGGCGCGATCTACGGTGGATCTATCTCCGCGATCCTCCTTCATACGCCTGGTACACCGGCATCCGCGGCCACAGCTATTGACGGATATCAGTTCTCCAAACGCGGTGAGGCGGGGCGCGCCCTCGGTATCGCCACACTTTCCAGCTATATCGGCGGTGTTGTGAGCTGTCTCTGCTTATGGCTCATCAGCCCGCAGCTCGCAAAGCTTGCGTTAAAGTTCAGCTCGGCTGAGTTCTTTTTACTTGCGGTATTCGGCCTTTGTATCATCGCCAACATCTCCGGTGAGAACATGGCAAAGGGCCTGATCTGCGGATTCTTAGGAATCTTAACAGCTACCGTTGGTATCGACAGCGTAACAAGCTATATCCGTTTCACAGACAATGCGAACCTTCTCTCCGGTATCCAGTACATTCCGGTCATGATCGGCCTCTTCGCGATGAGCCAGGCCTTCGAGACCATCGAGGATATCTACAGCACGGATGAGATCGATGCGAGCGTAACAAGACTTCTTCCGACAAAGGAGGATGTGAAGACGATCCTTCGTGTTGCTCCGGTTACGGGCCTCATCGGAACCATGATCGGTATCATCCCTGGTGCCGGTGCCGATATCGGATCCTTCGTTGGATACAACACCGCCCGCGGCATGTCCAAACATCCGGAACTGTTCGGAAAAGGAAGCCCGGAGGCCGTAGCTGCTTCTGAGGGCGGCAACAACGGTGTAACCGGTGGTGCCATGATCCCGATGCTGACACTCGGTGTTCCGGGTGATGCTGTAGCAGCCATCATGATCGGTGCGTTGACGATCCAGGGTCTTACCCCGGGACCGATGCTCTTTAAGACAAACAAGGTCCTCGTTTATACGATCTTCCTTGGAATGTTTGTGGCAAACACCATCATGGTACTCCTCGGATTCTCCTGCATCCGCCTTTTCACAAAGGTATTGAGCGTTCCGAAGACGATCCTTACACCGGTCATTTTCATCCTCTGCGTCGTAGGAAGCTACGCGATGAGAAGTAACTTCTACGATGTGGGAACGATGTTGATTGCAGGCGTGATCGGCTGGCTCATGGGTAAAGTAAAGATCCCGACAAGCCCGGCGATCCTCGGCCTGATCTTAGGGCCGATGGCTGAGAAGAATTTCCGTACCGCACTGTTAAAGTCCAGTGGTAACCCGGTCGTATTCTTCAACACCCCGATCTGCTGGTTCTTTCTTGCCCTGATCGCGTTCACACTGTTTGGTGCGATCCGCGGACAGTTAAAGAAGAAAACAAATTAAAAATTGTGAATTTTTAAGCCGCGTCTGCTCTCCGGTTTTGTGCCGGGGAGAGGGGCGGCTTTTGTAATAGAAAATTTTGAGGAATTTCCTGTATATGGCGAAAGGATGCCGGTTGACAGAAGGCAGGAAAGAATAATGGAAAGACATGGCGCATAAGATTTTGCAAGGCATAATTCGGCGGAGTAAGACATGAGAGGGCAGAAAAACGATGATGTTACCCGGACGGACTCCGCCGGGGTGTTTGCGGACGCATTGGGCGGGGAGACGCTTTTGACGCTCATCGGGACACGGGCGGTACATATTGAAAATTACAGGAGCATTCTTGTATACACGGATACGGAGATCAGAATCCAATGCAGGCACTATATTCTTTCTGTCTCCGGGAAAAAGTTAAAGATCTGCTATTACGATAAAGATGAGATGAAAATATCCGGCCGCCTGGAGGTGATCCGGTTTGAATAGATTTGAAAAATTGTGGGAGGGAAGCGTGAAAGTCCGGATCGATGGGAGAGGGATGGAGCGCTTTTTTAATATCGCGGCGCAGAGAGGGATCGTGATCGAAAAAATCGAGACAAAAGAGATCCCTGCTGCGGAATATGACGGCAATCGGCATGATCGATATGATAACCATGTTGAAAAGAAAGAATTGGAAAAAGAGGACAAGAAACAGGGGAAAACTGTCTGCTTCGAGATATCACCGAGAAACTTTAAACGTCTGAAGCCGATCGCCCGGAAAACAGATGTCCGTCTGCGGATCACGGAAAAGCACGGTTTTCCATTCTGGCTGATCCTGGGCCGCCGCAGAAGTCTCTGGGCCGGAGGTCTGGCAGCCTTTTTTCTGCTGATCTATCTTTCATCTTTTTATGTGTGGGACATCTCCTTTGATGGAAATCATCGTTTTACGGATGAGATGCTGCTGCATTTCATGGACACGATTCCGGTGCAGTGTGGGATGAGAAAAAAAGAGATTTCCTGTGGGGATCTGGAAAAACAGATCCGGAACGCGTTCCCGGAGATCGGCTGGGTATCCGCAGAACTGACTGGCACAAGGCTTACAGTCCATGTGCGGGAAAATGACGGGATCCTGAAGGCGGAGACCGGATCAGATGCGCCCTGTGAGCTCACAGCAGGATCAGATGGCACCGTGACAAAGATCATCGTCCGGAACGGGATTGTCAGGGTGAAAGCCGGGGACGAGGTGAAAACCGGGGATGTCCTGGTCTCGGGGAAACTTCCGATCTACGATGATTCCGAGACACTTGTGAAGACAAACTTAGTCCATGCGGATGCGGAAGTCTACGCAGAAACAACGAGAACGGTTACATGGAAGATCCCGGTTGCGGAGGAGATCCGCGCGGGAACAGGAAAGAAACGCATGGGCGTGTTCTTTAAATTCCTGGATACGGAATTCTGTTTCCTGATGCCGGACCTAAAAAAAGAAAGCAGCTGGGAACTTTTCATGGAAGAATCCCAGCTCAGATTTTCGAAAAATTTTTACCTTCCGGTCTACGGCGGGATCCTCGCTGCCAGGGAATATATTCCCTACGAAAAAGTCCTCACAAAATCAGAAGTTTCGGATTCTGCTGACCGGTATTTGAACGAATATATGCAAAATCTCACCGAAAAAGGTATACAAATCCTTGGTAGTGATGTTAAAATAGAGAGAAGTGAATCACACTGGAAGATTCATGGAACACTGACGGTGGTGGAGGACATCGCGAAAGAATCCCCCATCCCGGAAGATCAGGAGGAGATTCAGACAGTAGATGAGCATCATTGAGACAATCATAGACATTCCGGCAGAACATGAGCGGAAGGTCTGCGGACAGTTTGACAGTTATCTGAAAAAAATCGAGCGGACGCTTCACGTATCCATGGTGGTGCGGGACGGGGAGATCAAGGTCATCGGACCAGATCATGCGGTAAAGCGCGCGAAGAGCGTATTTTCAACGCTTCTGGAACTCTCGAAGCGGGGCGAAGAGATCGGGGAGCAGAATGTGGATTACGCCCTGGCTCTTTCCTTTGAGGATAAGGACACGGAAATGCTTTCCCTGGACCGCGATATCATCTGTCACACCATAAATGGAAAACCGGTAAAACCGAAGACTCTTGGACAGAAGCAGTATATCGATCTGATCCGGAAAAAGATGATCGTGTTCGGCGTGGGGCCTGCGGGAACCGGAAAAACGTATCTTGGCATGTCCATGGCGATTCAGGCATTTAAAAATGGGGAAGTGGGCAGGATCATTCTGACGCGTCCGGCCATCGAGGCGGGAGAGAAGCTTGGCTTCCTTCCGGGAGATCTTCAGAGCAAGATCGATCCGTACCTGCGTCCGCTTTACGATGCCCTGTACCAGATCATGGGCGCGGACAGCTATCTTCACAACTCGGAGAAAGGCCTGATCGAGGTGGCACCGCTCGCCTACATGCGTGGGCGTACCCTGGACAACGCCTTTATTATCCTTGATGAGGCTCAGAATACGACCCAGGCCCAGATGAAGATGTTCCTTACAAGGATCGGTTTCGGTTCTAAGGTTATTATCACCGGCGACCAGTCCCAGAAAGACCTGCCTGCGGGTCAGGTATCTGGTCTCGACGTGGCACTCAAGGTGTTAAAGAATATTGACGATATCGGGATCTGCAGGTTCTCCAATGAGGATGTGGTGAGACATCCGCTTGTTCAGAAGATCGTGAAAGCATATGATGAATATGAAGGCCGCGAGAAGCCGGATAGAATATCCCGCGCGGAACATGGGAAGAGCGGCCGGGAAGGACGGGAACAGAGATGACAGTGACAGTGGAGTACGAAGCAGAAGAAAAGCTGGATCTTCCCTATGAGGAGATCATCAAAAATGTGATCGAGGAGTCCCTGGATTATGTGGAGTGCCCGTATGACGCGGAGGTAAATGTTCTCCTGACGGATAATGCCGGGATCCACCAGATCAACCTTGATATGCGCGGGATCGACAACCCGACAGACGTTTTGTCGTTCCCGATGTGTGATTTTGAGACACCGGGCGACTTTTCCCATCTGGAAGAGACGCCGGAGGAATACTTCGACCCGGATACAGGGGAATTACTTATGGGGGATATTGTAATTTCCGTGGATAAGGTGAAAGAGCAGGCTGAGAAGTATGGCCACTCTCAGACGAGAGAACTGGCATTCTTAGTAGCGCACAGCATGCTTCATTTATCCGGCTACGACCATATGGAGGATGAGGAGCGGATCCAGATGGAGGACATGCAGAGAGAAATTCTGGAACGGAGGGGTTACAGGAGATGAGAAAACGGGGCAGAGCATTTATTATTGGTATTGGAATCATGATGGCAGCGGCAGCGCTCTCCGGATGCGGGAAGAAAGCGGAGGAAACAGCCGTGACGACGGAGGCGGAGACAGAGACGCCAGAGGAGACAAAAACGATCGTCCTCGAGACAGAGCCGACGACGGAGGCGGAGACGGAACCGGAAGGTCCGGAGGAACGCAAAGAAGTCGACGGAAAGATCCAGAGTTACCTGACCGGTGAGATGGTGGATGTGGCGAAAGCCAACAGACGCCCTGTTGCGGTCATGATGAGCAATGATAAAGCATCTCTGCCCCAGTACGGCATCAACCGGGCGGATGTTGTCTACGAGGCGCCGGTGGAGGGCGATATGAACCGCTACATGGCGATCTTCGAGGACTATGATGATATCGAGCGGATCGGTTCCGTCAGAAGCTGCCGTACCTACTATACATATTTCGCGAGAGAGTACGATGCGATCTATGCCCACTACGGACAGAGCACCTTCGCAGTTCCGTATCTGAAAAATGTGGACAACATCAACGGTGTCGATGGCACAGGCGGAAATGCGTTCTACCGCACAAAGGACAAGAAGGCACCGCATAACGCCTACACAAGCGGCGCGAAATTAAACAAGACCATCGGTCAGCTGGGCTACCGCACTTCCTACAGCGATACCTACAGCGGACATTTCCAGTTCTCAAAAAACGCTTATGTCCCGGCAGAATCAGACGCAAAGGACGCGTATAAGTTCTATCCGTCCTATGCGATGAACAATCCGTGGTTTGAGTACAATGAGGGAGACGGAAAATATTACCGGTTCCAGTACGGCGGAAAGCACAACGGAGACGGCGGCCAGATCGCTGTCAGGAACGTGATCTTCCAGTACGTGGAGTGGGGACATTACGCCAGCACCGATTATCTCAATATCAACGTTCACAAGGGCGGTGCGGGTTATGTGTTTACAGGCGGAAAGTGTGTCCCTGTGTCCTGGAAAAAGGACGGGGATTTCGGACCGACCCGCTACTATGACTCTGAAGGAAAGGAAGTTATGCTTAACAAAGGAAAGACCTGGATCTGCATTGTAGGAGCGGACAGGTACAGTAAAGCTGAGATTTATGGAAAGTAACAGACAGAAAAAGAAGAAGGAATCCAATTTCGTCGTTCAGGGAAGTATCCTTGCAGTGGCATCCATCGTCGTGAGGATTATCGGAATCGCTTACCGTATTCCGATGATCAACATCATCGGCGATGAGGGAATGGGGTATTATGGAACTGCGTTTAATGTATACAATATTGCGTTGCTCCTCTCATCCTACAGCCTGCCGCTTGCCGTGTCGAAAATGGTTTCAGCGAGACTTGCGGGAAAGCAGTACCGGAATGCCGCCAGGATTCTCCGCGCGGCGCTTTGCTATGCCACCATCGTGGGTGCCTTTGCGGCTGCGGTGATCTGGTTCGGTGCTGATTTCTTCGCAAAAGATGTGTTCTTTATGCCCTACGCGTCATTTGCACTGAGGACGTTAGCACCGACGGTATGGATCATGGCATATCTCGGCGTGTTCCGCGGATATTTTCAGGGACAGGGCACCATGGTGCCCACCGCCTTTTCCCAGGTCTTTGAGCAGATCGTAAACGCCATCGTCAGCGTTGCGGCGGGAAGCTTCCTCTTTAACGAGGCGTTAAAGACAGAAGTGTTAAAGAATCAGACGGGAGACGGATATTCCAACGCCTGGGGCGCTGCCGGCGGCACCATCGGTACAGGTGCGGGCGCGTTTACCGCATTGATCTTCCTGCTGTTTTTATTTGCAGCCTGCGCAAAGATGAGAAAGCGCCAGATCAGGAGAGACCAGACGGAGATCCTGGAGAGCTACAGGGACATCACAAGAATCCTGTTCTTCACGGTAGTTCCGGTCATCTTGAGCTCCGCGATCTACAACTTAAACAGCGTGCTGGACAACGGAATCCTTGCGTACAATTTTAAGACTCTCGGACAGGGGGATGAGTTTGCCTCCATTTGGGGTGTGTATACAGGAAAATACCATCTGCTGATCAACGTGCCGATGGCGATCTCAAATGCCCTTTCTTCCTCTCTGATCCCGTCCGTATCAAGGGCGGTGGCTATGGGAGATAAGAAACTTGTGAGAGAGCGCGTGGCATCCGCGATCCGGTTCTCCTGTATCGTTGCGATCCCGTCTACGGTGGGACTCACGGTGCTTGCGGGACCGGTAAACAATCTTTTGTTCTCCGGGGATAATTCCCTGGCGATCCGGATGACGATTTACGGTTCCCTTGCGGTGGTATTCTACTCCGTGTCCACGATCACAAACGCGATCCTTCAGGGCATCGATAAAATGCGCCTTCCGATCTTCCACGCGGTGATCTCCCTGGTGCTTCACCTGATCGCCCTGGAGATCATGGCTCTCGGATTCCACATGGGAATCTACAGCATGGTATTCTCGAATATCCTGTTCGCGCTCTTCATGGTCTTGATGAACGCGAGATCAATCCGGAAGCTTCTCGGCTACCGGCAGGAGATGAAGAAAACGGTGATCATTCCGGTGATCGCCTCCGCGGTGATGGGAATCTTCACCTTCGGTTCCTACCAGCTCGCGCATCTCGCGGTGAAGGGCAACGCGATTTCTACGTTGTTTGCGATGATGATCGCGGTAGTTGTTTATGGCGTGCTGCTTATTAAGCTTGGGGCATTGTCCGCGGCAGAGTTAAAGACGATGCCGGGCGGAACGAAGCTCCTGAGAGTGTTCAGAAAACTGCATCTGATGTAGAGGCGGAAAGTACAGAAATAAACCGGGACAGCTGACTGTCAGTGCATGGACAAAAATTTGGTTTTTATGTGTTTAAAAATAGAAAAGAAAGCAGATAATACTTTCAAAGGAGGAATATTCCTATGAAAAAGTATGTATCCTGCTTTCTTTTCTTTTTCTTACTGACATCCGCGAGCTTGATCACATTGTTTCTCATGACGGTCGGGGAGGAAGCCCAGAGGGCGGAAGAGGTACAGATGCAGGAATCTGTGGAGGAACCGGTATTTGCGAAGGAGACAAAAGAGGAGATCCATGTGGTCTTGAATATGGAGCAGGTTGAAAATCAGACCGTGGCGGAGGATGAGGAACGGTATTTCCTTGTGGCGGAGGAAGGTTATCTCATCGTTTATGATAAAGGACAGGAGACCACAGACCTCTTCACCCATATGCCCCTGGCGGAATTCCCGGCGGAGGAGCAGGAGCGGCTGATGACGGGGATCTGGTTTCCGACAATGGCTGAAATTTTCAGTTATCTGGAGTCTTACAGCAGTTAAAATTTCGCCCGGAAAGTCAATTTGAGGTACTTTTTGCCTGAAATGGGTAAGATGCGGAACAGTTACTACTTGAAATTTTTGCGTCAGGTCGATATACTAGTATAAAAATTGTGTAATTGCCTGGCAGGTCTGCGCATTTGCTGCGCTGACTGTGAGAAAACTTGGCGAAATTGTTTGATACTAGGGCAGTAGACTTAAAGTCTGGGAATCGGACCCAGATCACAGGAATAACCGGAGACAGGGAGAAAAAGAATGGCGGATAACCTTAGAGGACGGAAAGGAATCATCATTGGCGGCGGCGCATCGGGACTTATGGCTGCGATCACGGCGGCAGAGCAGGGCGCGGCTGTTACAGTAATCGAGCACACGGCCCGTCCGGGAAAGAAGATCCTGTCCACAGGAAACGGAAAATGCAACCTGACGAACCTCTATATGGATCCGTCCTTCTACCGGAGCGATGAAAAGGGCTTTTGGGGGACTGCGATCCGAAATTTCCCGCCGAAGGCAGCAGTCGCGTTCTTTCGGAATCTCGGAGTCCTGACCATGGACCGCGGCGGATATGTCTACCCTATGTCCGGTCAGGCGCAGACGGTTCTGGATGCGCTTTTAAGGGGTGCGAAAAGAGCCGGCGTTAAGATCGTCACCGGGTGCGAAGTGGAAAAGGCGGGAAGAGAAAAAGAACACTTTGAGGTCACAACGAATCTGGGAACCTTCACAGGGGATTTCCTGATCCTCGCCTGTGGATCGAAGGCAGCAAAGGCTACCGGATCCGACGGCAGCGGCTATGAGCTGGCGAAGCAGTTCGGACACCGGATCATAAAGCCTCTCCCGGCGCTCGTACAGCTCCGCTGTGAGGGGGATCTTCTCCCAAAAGCGTCCGGTGTCCGGGTGGATGCCCTTGTGAGCATCCAGACGGCGGATGGAAAAACGGCAGCAAAGGACCGCGGGGAACTGCAGATTACAGACTACGGAATCTCCGGCATTCCGGTATTTCAGGTGAGCGGGTACGCCGCAAAACTGCTGGACCAGAAAAAGAAAGTTCTGGCATCTTTAAACTTTCTGCCGGATCTTGATGAGACGAAGGTCCGGTATCTCTTGAGAGAACAGCGGAAAGTCCTTTCCGGGGAAACGGCGGAGGACTTTTTAAGCGGTATTTTTAATAAGAAATTAGCGTCGGTGCTTTTGAAGGCGGCGAAGATCCAGACGGACAAAAAAGCGGGTCTTCTGACATCGGAGGAGCTGGAACGTCTGGGTGCCACGATCCGGGAATTTAAGATCCCGGTGAAGGAGACAAATCCCTTTGAACAGGCCCAGATCTGCACCGGTGGTGTCGACACGGCAGAGATAGAAGCGGAGACCATGCAGTCGAAACGTGTTCCCGGCCTTTATATAGTCGGGGAGCTTCTGGATGTAGATGGAATCTGCGGCGGATATAATTTACAGTGGGCATGGTCCTCCGGGTACGCAGCCGGATGCCATGTGGCAGCAGGAATCGTTCCCGGGTATTTAAAAAACAGCCGTGCAGCAGGAAAAACGATGACGTTTTCCGGTGCGGAGGGAAACAGGACCCAGGGAAAACAGGAAAGGAAAAAACATACATATGATCCGGATCAATCAGCTCACACTTCCCGTGGACCACGGGGAAGAGGCCATAAAGAAAAAGGCGGCAAAGCTTCTAAAAGTCGATGAATCGGCGATCGGGGAGATCAGGATCGTCCATAGATCCATCGACGCGAGAAAGAAGCCGCAGCTGTTATTCAGCTATATTGTAGATGTGATGCTCGCGAACAGTAAAAGAGAAGGTACTGTCATCAAAAAGGCGGCGAACCAGAACATCCGGGCCGAAGGCTTCCGTCCATATGCGTACCCGGAGCACGGAACTGCGGAAATGAAAAAGCGCCCGGTGATCATCGGCGCCGGTCCTGCCGGAATGTTCGCGGCCCTGGCACTCTCCGAGAACGGCTGCGCCCCGATCCTTTTGGAGCAGGGAGATGCCGTGGAGGAGAGGACGAAAAGAGTAGAAGATTTCTGGAAGAACGGGGATGAGGCCCTGGATATCCGATCCAACGTCCAGTTCGGAGAGGGCGGAGCCGGAACATTCTCCGACGGAAAGTTAAATACACTGGTAAAGGATACCTCGGGAAGAAACGGGAAAGTTCTCTCCACGTTTGTGGAGATGGGAGCCGATCCTTCGATCCTTTACGACCATGCCCCACATATCGGAACAGATGTGCTGCGGGGTGTGGTTAAAAATATAAGAAACCGGATCATCGCCGGCGGCGGAGAGGTGCATTTCCGGACGGAAGTCACGAAAATTCTGGAAGAGAATGGAAGAGTCACCGGCGTGATGACTGCAGATGGCGCTGTGATTGAGACAGATCATGTGATCCTGTCCGTAGGACACAGTGCGAGAGACCTGTTCGCGGAGCTTGATCGGATGAAGGTCTTTATGGAACCGAAGCCGTTCGCGGTGGGACTCCGGATCCAGCACCCCCAGGCGCAGATCAATAAGAACCAGTATGGAATGGAGGACGCCGGAAAGCTCGGAGCGGCGCCCTATAAAGTGACGGCAAAGACCACCAGCGGCCGCGGTGTGTATTCATTCTGCATGTGCCCGGGCGGAATGGTGGTGAACGCGTCCTCAGAAAAGGGACATCTCGCTGTCAATGGAATGAGTAATTTTAAGAGAGACAGCGGTATCGCGAACAGTGCCCTGATCGTGGCCATCACCCCGGCGGATTTCCCGGAATCAGGACCTTTGGGCGGCATCGCGTTCCAGAGAAGCCTGGAAGAGCGTGCGTTCGCCCTCGGCGGAGGAAAGATCCCGATCCAGCTCTACGGCGATTTCGCCGCGAACCGACCGACGGTGGCCCTGGGAGACGTAGATCCTGTATTTTGCGGAGGTTTCTCCTTCGCAAACTTGCGGGAGCTGATGCCAGAGGCCTTAAACGGAGCGTTTCTGGAAGGAATGGAACAGTTTGGAAGACGGATCAAAGGGTTTGACCGTGCCGACGCTGTCCTTGCGGGAATTGAGAGCCGTACGTCATCACCGCTCAGGATCTGCCGCGATGAGAGCCTTCAGAGCAGTTTGAAAGGGCTTTATCCATGCGGCGAGGGAGCCGGGTACGCCGGGGGGATCACATCGGCGGCCATGGACGGCCTGAAGGTTGCGGAAGAGATCATAAAGCGATATGCGGCGGTCAGGTAGTCAAACGTAAACAGTCAGCAGTGCGTTAAATAGCACTGAGGATTCCGCTGAAAGGAGACTTTTCATATGACAGAGAGAGAATTATTAAAAGATAAAAAGAGAATCGTGATCAAGATCGGATCTTCTTCACTGACACACGCGGAGACAGGCGATCTGAATCTTGCAAAGATCGAGAAGCTTGTCCGCATCATCAGTGACATGAGAGGCATGGGAAAAGAAGTGATCCTTGTTTCCTCCGGTGCCATCGCCACAGGACGCCAGACTCTCGGCGGAAAGAAACCGGAGACGGTTGCCGAGAAACAGGCATACGCAGCTGTGGGCCAGGCACGTCTCATGATGGTGTACCAGAAGCTTTTCTCCGAGTACAACCAGACTGCGGCACAGATCCTGATCACTAAGGCGACGATCCTGGATGATACCTCCCGCACGAACGCGAAGAACACGTTCAATGAACTTTTAAAGCTCGGAACGGTGCCGATCGTAAATGAGAACGATACCGTATCTACATATGAAATTAAATTCGGTGATAACGACAGACTGTCTGCCATCGTTGCAGCCCTCGTGGAAGGCGACCTGCTATTCCTTCTCTCCGATATCGACGGCCTTTACACCGACGATCCGAAGAAAAACCCGGACGCGAAGTTCATCAGCCAGGTGGATGATCTTACCGATGAATTTATGGCTATGGGTAAGGGAACCACAGGAAGTGACGTGGGAACCGGTGGAATGGCGACGAAGCTCCATGCGGCAAAGATCGCGACGGAGAGCGGAGCCGACATGGTGATCGCCAACGCGGACGATCTGGAAGTTATGTGGCGGATCTTAAAGGGCGAGGAGATCGGAACGCTCTTTAAAGCGAATAAGAGCAGTGAATTTGCGCTGTTGGATTATATCCAGAGCATTCACGCGTAATATGGGCTCTGAAAAGAAACTGAGAGGACAAGAGAAACAAATATGAAACAGGAACAGATCGACAGAATCAATGAGCTTTACCATAAATCCCAGGCCG
>ERZ773149.2564-NODE-2564-length-12578-cov-5.507626_pt1 | contig 12578 bp, 8 predicted proteins | sample MGYA00511081_ERZ773149 | MGnify/ENA primary metagenome ERZ773149 (study PRJEB29015, sample SAMEA2737846) | human gut metagenome | biome: human gut; feature: human-associated habitat; material: faeces | place: China | collected 2012 ...
ACCAGTTGTCTGCCTTCTGTCCTGCAAGTCTTGTACAATGTACACGTGACTGCTGCCCTGCTCCGATTCCGATCGCCTGTCCGTCTTTTACGAAACATACAGAGTTAGACTGTGTGTATTTTAATACGATCAAAGAAATCTTCATATCGATCAATGCTTCTTCTGGAATCTCTTTGTTCTCAGTCACGATATTTGATAATAATTCATCATCGATCGGAAGTTCCTGTCTTCCCTGTTCAAATGTAACACCAAATACCTGTTTATGCTCTAATGGTGCTGGTGTATAGTTCTCATCGATCTTGATGATGTTATAGTTTCCGTTTTTCTTTGCTTTTAAGATTTCCAGTGCTTCATCTGTGTATCCTGGTGCGATCACTCCGTCAGATACTTCTCTCTTGATCAGACGTGCTGTATCTGCATCACATACATCAGATAAAGAAATAAAGTCACCGAATGAAGACATACGGTCTGCACCTCTTGCTCTGGCATATGCACATGCTAATGGAGATAAATCTCCCATATCATCTACCCAGTAGATCTTCTTTAAGGTATCAGACATTGGACGTCCTACAGATGCTCCCGCAGGTGATACGTGTTTGAAAGAAGTTGCAGCAGGAAGTCCTGTTGCTTTCTTTAATTCTCTTACCAGCTGCCATCCATTAAATGCATCCAAAAAGTTGATGTACCCTGGTCTTCCGTTTAATACTTCAATTGGAAGTTCACTTCCGTCTGCCATGTAGATTCTTGATGGTTTCTGGTTTGGATTACATCCGTACTTTAATTCTAATTCCTTCATTTTTCTTCTCCTTTGATCTGCTGATCGACTGATTATTTGTTCTTATTTACGATTCTTGTCTCATATTCTCCTGTTGCAATATCAATATAACGTACAAACAGAGATACTTTGTTGTCATCGTTTAAGCTGTTCCAAAGTATATTTGTGAAGTCATCGATATCTTCTTCGATCGCTACTAATTTAGGTTCTCCTTCAAAACTTGGAAGTGGATTCCCATCATGCATATATGTGTGGATAAAACGTCCTTCTCCTGCGATTGGATTTTCATATGTATATGTAAATCGATTGCAACTTTCTGGATTTCCATTGTTACTCTTTAAAATAGACATTGCATAGTGAAATGTCCCATCTTTAATCTTCATCAGACCAGAAATTCTTGGTGTATAGTTTGGTCCGTCTGGTTCAAACTCACGACTTCTTAAAGATTCTTCAAAGGTAAGTCCCTTTTCTCTTCCTTCATATACTGTGTCTGTCTGATCCCCGTTCGTAACGATCGTCTCGTCTCCAAGAACACGAACTGGTGCATAAATGATCAGGCTTGGATCTTCTAGTTTAGCAGGATCAAATGCCTGTGTGCGGATTCCTTCCCCTTCTTCTACAAAGACACGATTACGGCTATTCTCACTGCGTCCCATGATAAAGTATGCAGTGACCGCTTTCTTCCCATCTTTGGATCTTCCGATGACGATTCCTCGTCCTGGGTAAGCATTTTCCTTTAATTCCTGAGCAAGAGCTAACTTCTTCATTGGTCTTAAATCTCCTTCTTTTGAAAATCTTGTTTTTTTATTTCTTCTATTGTATATAAAAAATGGATTGAATACAAGAAAAAACTAACAATTATAAAATAAAGGGCAGGTTTCCTATATATTTTTGTAACACTGTCCTTTATTTCTATCATTTTTTACATAGTTATGCTTTTTTTATTTTACAATCCTTCTTATAGCAAGCAACTCCATATTGATATTATAACGGAATCTAAAAAAGAATGGAATACCAACTCTGACATTCCATTCTTTAAAATTCCTTATGAAATAAACAATAAATTACATTCTCTTAATACGTTCGATCGCTTCGACTGTATTCTCATAGTTACCGAACGCTGTAAGTCGGAAGTATCCTTCTCCACTTGGTCCGAATCCTGATCCTGGTGTTCCAACAACGTTGGCGTCTTCTAACAGGTGATCGAAGAATTCCCAAGATGTCATGTTGTCTGGTGTCTTTAACCAGATATATGGTGCATTAACACCACCAGATACTGTGTATCCTGCATCCTGTAATCCGTTAAAGATTACTTTGGCGTTGTTCATGTAATATCCAACCTGTTCTTTTAACTGAGCTTTTCCTGCTTCAGTATAAACTGCTTCTCCAGCTCTCTGTACGATGTATGGAGCTCCATTGTATTTTGTTCCATGACGTCTTGCCCATAATGCATGTAACTGTGTATCTCCGCATTTTAAGTCTTTTGGAATGACTGTGTATCCAAGACGGACTCCTGTAAATCCTGCGTTCTTAGAGAAACTCTTTAATTCGATCGCACATGTTCTTGCACCTTCACATTCATAGATTGTGTGTGCTACATTATCTTCTGAAATATATGCTTCATATGCTGCATCATAGATGATCACGCAACCATTTTTGTTTGCATAGTCAACCCATCCCTGTAACTGATCTTTTGTGATCGTTGATCCTGTTGGGTTATTTGGGAAGCAAAGGTAAATGATATCTGGTACTTCGCTTGGGAAGTCTGGTGCAAAGTTATTTTCTGCTGTACATGGCATGTAGATCACATCGCTCCATGTTTCTGTTTCTTTGTTGTATGTTCCAGCTCTTCCTGCCATAACGTTTGTATCTACGTATACTGGATATACTGGGTCACATACAGCAATCTTGTTATCTTTTGCAAAGATTTCCTGAATATTTCCTGAATCACATTTTGCTCCATCACTTACGAAAATTTCATCCGCTTTGATGTCTGCTCCACGATCCTGATAATCATTTTTTGCAATTGCATTTCTTAAAAATTCATATCCAAGATCTGGTGCGTATCCATGAAATGTTTCTGCATGACCCATTTCGTCTACGGCTTTGTGTAAAGAGTCGATGATTGCTGGTGCCAGAGGCTGTGTTACGTCTCCAATTCCTAAACGAATGATATTTTTGTCAGGGTTTGCCTCGGAATATGCGTTTACTTTTTTCGCAATTGTTGAAAATAAGTAACTTCCAGGCAGTTTCAAGTAGTTGTCGTTAATTTTAAACATAAATTCCTCCTAGTTTTGATATGTTAATGATTCTTTGATCATCTTTGCCATTTCGATAAGACCCACTCCACTGTTCATGCTTCTTTGTTGTATATATGCGTGGGCTTCACTCTCTGTGATCTGATTATTCTGCATCAGTAATTCTTTGACTTCATCCAGCAGACGGACTTCTTCTCTCGTACGCTGTTTTGGACGTTGTTTTCTTCGTCTTTGCTTCTCAGAAATTTCGGTAACGATCTCTCTCGTTTTCTCGACTAATTCATACCCTTTTAACGGCATCGAAAGTCCTATGACATTCGGATACACGCAGTCATCTAAATATTGGCGAGAAGCGATCAGCAACATCTTGACCTCTTCAGAAAGATATTCTCTTAATTCACTGTAGATCATATCGGAACATTTGTATCCACAGACGACCAGTCCTTCTTCAACACCTTCCATACGCTGGACTACCTGTGCACCCGTTGCACATACAGCGGTCACTTCAAAACCACTTCTTACCAGAAGATTCCTAATGCTTCTGGCAATTTCTTGTTTCGGGAATAAAACGATGACGTTTACCAAGCTTCTCACCTCCCGTATCATGTATATATCAATCATTAGATCTTGTATAAATAACGATCGACTTCCCATTGTGATACGAACTGCTGGTAAGACTCCCATTCAGCACTCTTAGCTTCAACATACTTGTTAAAAATATGATCTCCTAAAAGTTCTTTCATATAGGTGCTTTGTTTGAAAATCTCAAGAGCTTCTTTCATATCTCTTGGCAGTGTATTGATCCCTGCTTCTTGTTTTTCTCCCTCAGCCATCTCATACTGATTCTTCATGGAACCCTTTCCAGGGGTTAATTTGCGCTTGATCCCATCTAATCCTGCTGCAAGGCTGACTGCCAGTGCAAGGTAAGGATTCGCAGCAGAATCAGGACTTCTAAATTCAAGCCTTGTTCCGCTTCCACGGGCTGCTGGTACTCTGATAAGTGGACTTCTGTTCGATGGTGACCATGAAACATCCACAGGTGCCTCATATCCTGGCACGATTCTCTTATAAGAGTTTACCAGTGGATTTGTGATCAGGCACATCTCATTTGCATGTTCCATAACTCCAGCCATGAAGTGAAAAGCCTCCTCACTGATTCCAAGATCATTCTTAGAATCAGCGAAAATATTCTTTCCATTCTTCCATAAAGACATATTAAGATGCATTCCTGAACCGTCCACTCCAGTGATTGGTTTTGGCATAAAACTTGCATAAAGTCCATGTCTTTTAGCGATATATTTTACAATAAATTTAAATGTGAGGATGTTATCGGCCGTTCTTAAGGCATTGTCATACTTAAAGTCGATCTCATGCTGTGCTGGTGCAACTTCATGATGAGATGCCTCGATCTCAAATCCCATATCTTCAAGATTCAAGATCATATCTCTTCTGGCACTTTCTCCTAGATCTAACGGAGCTACATCAAAATATCCGGCTTTCTCATGAGAAACCGTCGTTGGACAGCCTTCTTCATCTGTGTGGAATAAGAAAAATTCACATTCCGGACCGACGTTAAATTTATAACCCATCTTCTGGCACTCAACCATCACTCGTTTTAATACATTTCTTGGATCTCCGGCAAATGGAAGTCCATCTTGTCCGTATACATCACAGATCAATCTTGCTACGCGGTTTCCTCCCGCATTCCACGGGAAGATCGCAAAGCTGTCAAGATCTGGATATAAATACATATCTGATTCTTCAATACGAACAAATCCATCTACACTAGATCCATCAAATGTACACTTATTATCCAATGCTTTCTCAAGCTGTCTTGCGGTGATCGCGACGTTCTTCATTGTTCCGAACAAGTCAGAAAACTGTAGTCTGATAAATTCGACATCATTTTCTCTGACGAGGTCTATCACATCCTGTTTTGTGTATCGACCCATAACATCACTCCTTCTTACTTCTTAATTAAATCTGTGCGATATCAACTACGCTGAGCTGATCTCTGTTTCCTGTTTCCAAACTAGTCAGTAGAGCATCTGCCGTATCAAGACTTGTAAGGCATGTTACTCCTGTTTCGATTGCGTAACGGCGGATCAGGAATCCATCTCTGCTTCGACCTACACCCTGAGATGGTGTATCAATGACTAAGTCAATTTTATCATCTAAAATGAGATCTAGCAAGTTTGGAGATTCTTCTTCTAATTTATTAATCTGTTTTGCATGAACTCCAGCTTCATTTAAGACTCTGCAAGTGCTCTTTGTTGAGAAAATCTCATATCCTAATGCTTCAAATCTGCGTCCAATATCAATCGCATCGATCTTATCGGAGTCTTTCACTGTTAAGATCATCTTCTTGTATTTTGGAAGATTTACTCCAGCTCCTAAGAATGCTTTGTATAACGCTTCATGGAAGTTCTTAGAAATTCCAAGACATTCACCTGTAGATTTCATTTCAGGCCCAAGGCTGATCTCTGCTCCTCTTAATTTTTCAAAAGAGAATACTGGTTTCTTCACTGCATAGTATTCAGATTCTTTCTGAAGTCCTGGTTCATATCCAAGATCTCTGATCTTAGCTCCAGTGATCACTTTCGCTGCTAACGCTACGATCGGAATACCTGTAACTTTACTGATGTAAGGCACTGTACGACTGGATCTTGGGTTTACTTCGATAACATATACTTCATCATCTGCTACGATAAACTGAATGTTGATCAGTCCGATAACATGTAATGATTTTGCAAGTTTTCTTGTATATTCTGCAATGATTCTCTTAATTCTATCTGTTAAATTGATAGATGGATATACGGAAATACTGTCTCCTGAATGGATTCCAGCACGTTCCACATGTTCCATGATTCCTGGGATCAGGATATCTGTTCCATCACAAACAGCATCGACTTCGACTTCTTTACCAACCAGATATTTATCGATCAGAATTGGATGTTCCTGTTCGTAACGGTTGATAACTTCCATGAATGCCGTGATATCTTCATCAGATACAGCAATCTGCATTCCCTGTCCACCAAGTACATAAGAAGGTCTTACAAGAACTGGATATCCAAGTTTATGAGCAACTTCTAATGCTTCTTCACATGTAAATACTGTTGTTCCTTTTGGTCTTGGAATACAGCATTCTTCCAAGATCTCATCGAATAATTCTCTGTCTTCGGCTGCATCGACATTTTCAGCACTTGTTCCAAGGATTGGTACTCCCATCTTCATCAGTGCTTCTGTTAATTTGATCGCTGTCTGTCCACCAAACTGTACAACCGCACCATCTGGTTTTTCAAGATCTACGATACTTTCTACATCTTCTGCTGTTAATGGCTCGAAGTAAAGTTTATCAGCAACATCAAAGTCTGTAGAAACTGTTTCAGGGTTGTTATTTACGATGATCGTCTCGTATCCTTCTTTACTTAATGCCCATACGCTGTGTACAGAACAGAAGTCAAATTCGATACCCTGACCGATACGGATCGGTCCAGAACCAAGTACCATGACTTTTTTCTTTTCGGATGTTTCTTTCACTTCGTTCTCACCATCATAGCAAGAATAGTAGTAAGGTGTTGCTGCATCAAACTCGGCTGCACATGTATCTACCATCTTATATGCTGCATGGATATTATATTCATTTCTTAATTCTTTGATCTCACGCTCTGTCTTACCTGTTAAGCTTCCGATCACCTTGTCTGGGAATTCTAAGCGTTTTGCTTCCTGTAATAATTCTTTGGCTAATGTATCAGCTTTGGCTAATTTCTTTTCCATCTCAACTAAAACTGCAATCTTATCTAAGAACCAACGATCGATTTTTGTAATATTAAAGATCGTATCGTAATCAAACCCACGACGGATCGCTTCTGCGATCACATAGATACGAAGATCATCGATCTTTTCAAGTTCTTTTAATAACTCATCGTCTGTTAATTTATCGTAATCACCGAAGATCAAACTGTCCACATGCTGCTCTAAGGAACGGATCGCTTTCATTAATGCCCCTTCGAAGTTTGTTCCGATACTCATAACTTCTCCAGTTGCTTTCATCTGAGTTGTCAGAGTACGTTTTGCATGAATAAACTTATCGAATGGAAGTCTAGGCATTTTGACAACACAGTAATCAAGCATTGGCTCAAAACTTGCATATGTTTTCTTCGTTACTGCATTTTCAATCTCATCTAATGTATATCCGATTGCGATCTTTGCTGTTACTTTCGCAATTGGGTATCCTGTTGCTTTGGAAGCTAAGGCTGAAGAACGGCTGACACGAGGGTTTACCTCAATAACGCAGTATTCAAAGCTGTCTGGATTCAATGCATACTGTACGTTACATCCACCATGAACATCTAATTCTGTGATGATGTTTAATGCAGATGTACGAAGCATCTGGTATTCTTTATCTCCTAAAGTCTGAGATGGAGCTACTACGATACTGTCTCCTGTATGAACACCAACTGGGTCGATGTTTTCCATGTTACAGATTGTAATACATGTTCCATTTTCATCACGCATTACTTCGTATTCGATTTCCTTCCATCCACCGATGTAACGTTCTACTAATACTTCACCTACACGGCTTAGACGAAGACCATTCTCAAGGATCGTCTCTAATTCTTCCTGGTTATGGGCGATTCCTCCACCACTTCCTCCAAGTGTATATGCTGGACGAAGTACTGCTGGATATCCGATCACTTTAGCGAATTCCACACCATCTTCTACTGTTTTAACAACCTGTCCTGCGGCGATCGGTTCCCCGATCTTTTCCATTGTCTGCTGGAATTCTAAACGGTCTTCTGCTTTTTTGATCGTAGATGGAGATGTACCGATCAATTTCACTCCGGATTTTTCAAGGTATCCGCTCTCTACTAATTCCATGGCCAGATTTAAGGCTGCCTGTCCACCAAGTGTTGGAAGGATGCTGTCTGGTTTTTCTTTTTCAATGATCTTTTCGATGACAGAAGCTGTTAATGGCTCAATATATACTTTATCTGCAATGTCTTTATCTGTCATGATCGTTGCAGGGTTTGAGTTTACTAAGACTACTTCCACTCCCTCTTCCTGAAGTGCTCTACAAGCCTGTGTTCCTGCATAGTCAAATTCTGCTGCCTGTCCAATAACGATCGGTCCTGATCCGATTACAAGTACTTTCTTTATATCTTCTCTCTTAGGCATTTTTTGCTCCTTTCATTCTATCCATAAATTCATCAAATAAGTAAGCTGTATCCTGTGGTCCAGGGCATGCTTCTGGATGGAACTGAACTGTTCGAATGTTTTTATTTTTATAGTCTAATCCTTCGATTGTTTTATCATTTACATTAATAAAGGAAACTTCTGCAACATCTGGATCAATTGTTTCTTCCTTGATCACATATCCGTGGTTCTGAGAAGAAATATAAACTCTTCCGCTCTTTAAGTCTTTCACCGGATGATTTCCTCCACGATGTCCCCAACGCATTTTTTCTGTGTCTGCACCTGTTGCAAGTGCCATCAACTGATGTCCTAAACAGATTGCAAAGATAGGTACCTCGCTGTCATATAACTTCTTGATCTCTTTGATGATCTGTACACATTCTTTTGGATCTCCAGGTCCGTTTGATAACATGATACCGTCTGGCTGATCTCCTAAGATTTCTTCTGCTGTTGTATCTGCTGGATAAACTGTTACATCACATCCACGTTTTTCTAAAGAACGAATAATGTTATTCTTTGTTCCAAGGTCTAATAATGCAACTTTAAATCCATCTCCATTGAAATGTTCTTTTTCTGTTCTGGAAACAGTTTTTACTGCATCTGTTACTGTATATTCTTTTAATTTTGGAAGGATTTCATCTAAATTGAAATCAGGATTTGTGGTGATCATTCCACCCATGCATCCATGTTCTCTTAAGATCTTTGTGATAGCTCTTGTGTCAACACCACAAATACCTGGGATGTCATGTTCTTTCAGATAATCTTCTAAGTCTTCTTCTCTTCTGAAGTTGCTTGAAGTTCTTGAGATTTCTCTTACGATAAAGGCTGAGTGCCAAGGTTTTTCAGATTCGATGTCCTCTAGACATACTCCATAATTTCCTATCAGTGGGTAAGTCATTACGACTCCCTGTCCCTGATAGGAAGGATCTGTTAATACTTCTAAATAGCCTGTCATGGAAGTATTAAATACGACTTCACAGATCACTTCTTTTTGGGCTCCAAAACTTTTTCCCTCAAATACGTGTCCGTCTTCCAATATCAAAAATGCGTTCATGTAATTTTTCCTCCTAAAAAGTCTCTTTCATAGGGTTGTATTTTGTCAGGAAGAACTAACTTCCTATTTATAAAATAAGAGTTTTGCCAAAACCCTTGATTTTATATAAAAAAAAGAAATACCCTAAAATAAAAATTACAAAGCTAAGTATTGGAAATTCAGCAATCTTGTCCTTCCAATACCCAAGTTATTTTTTATTTCAGAAATATTTCTCTACAAATTGTAAAAATTTTATCATATATTTTTTGTCGATGCAAGTACTTTTTTGTATTTTTATATGTTTTTTTCTTTATGCATCCGCTCTTCACTCTCTCTTTTTGAAAAAACACATCCGCAGAAATTCTGACGATACAAATCATATTCTTTCGATAATTGAATAGATCTCTGATAACCACCTTTCTTTTTAAAATCAGATGGAAGAAATCTGACTCCTGCTAATTCTCCTGCTTTCTGTCCAAGTTCATTCAGCCATGCAGCATTTTTTAATGGACTAATCGTAAGGGTTGTTGTGAAATAATCATATCCACCTTCTTGGGCAAGTTTTGCCGCCTGATCCAATCTTAATTTGTAACAACGATAACATCTCTTACCACCTTCTGGTTCCTGTTCATAGCCCTTTACCATATCAAAAAAAGTCTGCGGGGCATATCCAACATCGATCACTTTAATAGGAAGATTCATTTCACTGACCAGACGCTGTTGTTCGTGGACTCTTTTTTCATACTCTTCTTTGGAGTCGATATTTGGATTGTAGTAGTCAATAGTGATATCAAAATATTGGGAGAGATATTCCATGACATAGCTGCTACATGGAGCACAGCAGCTGTGGAGTAATAGGGTTGGTTTGGTTTCTCCTAAGTTTTCGATTACTTTATCTAATTGTTTTTGGTAGTTTATTTTGTTCATTGGTTGTCTCTTTCTGATTTTGTTTTTTACTGTTTTCTTTCTATTATACTAGTATTTATATAAAAAGAAAACACCGGCAGTTAATTGTTAGCACTCTTTTTTCATGAGTGCTAATTTTTACTTGACTTTTATCAACTTTGGTTCTACAATACTCTTTGTAAAAGTTCTATTTGACATAGAACACTTGATTAAGATCATAATATTTTTAGATAAAGGAGTGTACAAATTATGGCAGAAACAAAAGGAACTCTTTCCATTAACAGCGATAATATTTTCCCAATCATTAAGAAATGGCTTTATTCCGATCACGATATTTTCTTTCGTGAATTAATCTCTAACGGATGTGATGCCATCACAAAATTAAAGAAATTAGATATGATGGGAGAATACAATTTCCCAGAAGGACATAAAAACAAAGTTGAAGTTATCCTTGATCCTGAGAAGAAAACTTTAAAATTCATCGATACTGGTCTTGGTATGACTGCTGATGAAGTTGAAAAATACATCACTCAGATCGCATTTTCTGGTGCAACTCAGTTCTTAGAACAGTACAAAGACAAAACAGAAGGTGACCAGATCATCGGACATTTTGGTCTTGGTTTCTATTCTGCATTTATGGTAGCGGACGAAGTTACGATTGACACTCTTTCTTATAAAGAAGGAGCAGAACCTGTTCACTGGACTTGTGATGGTGGTACAGAATACACAATGGCAACAGGTACAAAAGAAACGGTTGGTACAGAGATCACTTTATTCTTAAATGAAGAAAGCACAGAATTCGCAAATGAATACCGTGCAAGAGAGATCATCGAGAAATACTGCTCTTTCATGCCAACAGAGATTTTCTTATCTGTAGAAGGTGCCGAACAAGAATTTGAGACAATCCCAGAAGATCAGGTAAAAGACGATGATGTCGTTGTAGAACACATCCATGAAGATGCAAAAACTGAAGAAAAAGAAAACGAAGACGGTACAAAAGAAACTATAGAAGTTTCCCCTGCAAAAGATCTTGTTAAGATCAATAAACGACCTGTTTCTTTAAGTGATACACATCCTCTTTGGAATAAACGTCCAAATGAATGTACTGATGAAGAATACAAAAACTTCTATCACAAAGTCTTCCATGACTTTAAAGAACCATTATTCTGGATCCACCTAAACATGGATTACCCATTTAACTTAAAAGGTATCCTTTACTTCCCTCAGATCAATACAGAATATGATTCTATCGAAGGAACAATTAAATTATATAACAATCAGGTATTTATCGCAGATAACATTAAGGAAGTAATCCCTGAGTACCTCTTATTGTTAAAAGGATGTATTGACTGTCCTGACCTTCCACTGAATGTATCACGAAGTGCATTACAGAATGACGGATTTGTTAAGAAGATTTCTAATTACATTACAAAGAAAGTAGCAGAAAAGCTTTCCGGTATGTGTAAGACAGACCGCGAAAATTATGAAAAATACTGGGATGATATCAGCCCGTTCATTAAATTTGGCTGCATCCGCGATGAGAAGTTCAATGACAAGATGAAAGATTACATCATCTTCAAGAACATGGAAGGCAAATATGTCACTCTTCCGGACTACCTTGAAGCCGGCAAAGAAAAATACGAGAATAACGTCTTCTATATCACAGACGAAGTTGCACAGTCTCAGTACATCAATATGTTTAAAGAGCAGGAAATGGATGCCATTTATCTGACTCACCAGATTGATACAACATTTATCACTCATTTAGAGCAGAGAAATCCGGAAGTAAAATTCCTCCGTATCGACTCTGAACTTACTGACAACTTCAAAGAAGCCATTGACGAGAACGAAGAAAAAGAACTTACCGAGAAGCTTTCTGAGAAGTTTAAAAAGGCAACCGGTGTAGAAAACCTGATCGTAAAAGTTGAAAAACTGAAAAATGCGGACACACCTTCCATGATCACTGTTTCCGAGCAGACAAGACGTATGTCTGAAATGATGGAAATGTACGGAATGAGCAATAGTTCTACCGGACTTGGCGCTGAAGGCGAGACTCTTGTTCTTAACATGAACAATAACCTTGTGCAGTATGTTTTAAATAATGACGAAAGCGAAAATACTACAACGATCTGCCAGCAGCTTTATGACCTTGCCCGCCTGGCAAACCATCCATTAAAACCTGAGGAAATGACTGCATTCGTAGCACGTTCCAATAAAATCCTCACAATTTTAACAAAATAAATACTTTTTACAGATTTCGTGTAGACGAAAAAAGAAACGAAAACCAGAAATTTATCTAGAAAAGAAAATGTGAAGATAGTCGCGGCGTAGAAAATGCCTGACCGGCATTTTTACTGGCTCCGACATCACATTGTATTATATATGAAATTTCTGCTTTTCTGCTGTTTGG
>ERZ773149.2573-NODE-2573-length-12532-cov-3.376453_pt1 | contig 12532 bp, 6 predicted proteins | sample MGYA00511081_ERZ773149 | MGnify/ENA primary metagenome ERZ773149 (study PRJEB29015, sample SAMEA2737846) | human gut metagenome | biome: human gut; feature: human-associated habitat; material: faeces | place: China | collected 2012 ...
AGTTCGCCGAGGATGCGTTTGTCGTCGTCGGCCTCGCGCTGCTGCTCGGTGCGCATATCGCCCGGTTCGAGTTTCACGCCGTCTGCATCGAAGCGCTCGGTTCCGTGGAACACGACGCGTTTGTGCTCGCGCCGCGTACGACGCGAGGCACTGTACGGCCTTGGCTCCGAGGCATCTGCGGCCACACGATCCCCGTCACCAGTAGTATCGCCGCTCATCGCACATCCCCGTAGATCTCGCCGATGCGCGACACGATCGCATCGACCTCCTTGTCCGGGTTGACGAATGCGCCGACACTCCACACGCTCATCACCGACCAGCCCAGCGACGCAAGGTCCTGCATCAGGCCGCGATGCCGTTCACGCGTGGACTGCACGCTCATGAACTGCGCGTCGTCGGTCAGCACGGCCAGCGCGAACGGCTTGTCGGGCAACCCGACGACCATCGGAATGTGCAGGCCGCGGTCGAACCCGTAGTCGACGGCGGCGTTCAGTCCGCGGGACCGCACGCGCTCCGCCAGATCATTGAACAGCACATTGTTCGACCGGGTGATGGTCACCGGACGCACCACGTGGTCGTCCAGCTGCTCCACCCAGCGCAGCATGGCATGCAGCAGCTGCGGTCCGGGCTGGTGAAGTCGCTCATCGTCCAGATCAGACTCGTCGAACGCCGAAACGATATCGAGATGGCGGTCGCACAGCGCCAGCGCATCCAGCAGCATGGCACGTCCGCCTTCGCCCTCCAGCACGCCGAACTGCTGCAGCAGACGCCCATGCACGGTCTTCGCGTAGCACAACGACAGAATCACGTCCGTCGACTGGGCCCCGGCGATCTCCGGCAGCGCGACGATGCGCACGTGGCACAGGAACTGCCCCATGGTCTTGTTCTTCGACGCCAGCGATTTCAGTTCCGCACCAAGTCGCGAACGGAATGCGTCAGTGAGCGTGACCACGGTCAGCGTGTAGCCGACCGGCACCACGTTGAAACTCGCCGCGCGTTCGGTGATGATGCGGACGACCTCATCGATCTCCTGCTGGCTGCTCTCGACCAATCCGGTGGCCATGACCGGTGTTCCGTTCGCCTCGACCTTGTGGAAGGCCACCCGGCCTTGCGACGGCTCGGTCGTGACGTCATAGCGCACCTCGCCATACCCCTGGGATTCCAGGAACGCGGCGAGCCTGGGCGCGCGCCGCACGGGGTGGGAGCGGACCTTCACGCTCGGCAGCAGCTCCATCAGCGCCTTCACGCTCGGCGAGGTCACGGTGGACCGGTGGGCCAGCACGGCCACTTGCTTCGCGCGGCAGACGATGGTCAGCAGCTGGATGGCCGGAATGTGCGCGGCCGCGTCGATGATTGCCACGTCGGCGAGGGTCGTCGGATCGGTGAGCGCGGCAAGCGTGGCCGGGGTCGCCACGATGATGGGCTTGGCCGCGGCCAGGATCTCGGGGTGGTCACGGCGTATCCGGCTGAGCGGGATGCGGGTCTTGCCGGCCAGCACCGTGTGCAGCTGGTTGGATTCCTGCGTGCGGGAGAACAGCATTTCACACAGGCGGCGCATGGATTCCTGCGCGACCATCGGACCGACCGAACGCACGTGTTCGGTGTCCACCTGCGCGAAACGATCCGCAGCAGACTGCAACGCCGACCCATCCTGATTGGAGATGATCGCGGACGCCCGCACGATGTTCTCGAACACCGTGGTCCACCATGCCAGCTGCAGTTCGGCATCCACCGATTCCACCGGCACACGGCGCGTGTGCAGGTCCTCGACCAGTTCGGTGAGCCCGGCCGTCTGGAATTCATGTTCGAGACGGCAGCGCTCCGGCAGTGTGTCCAGCGCGAGATGGTCGTCGAACAGCGCCTTCAGACGTTCCTCGACGGCGACGAAATCCTGCGATTCCAGATCGCCGCCCTGCACGGTGGTGGACAGTACGGCGTCCAGCGCCGTCAGGTCGCGGGCCAGCTCCTCCTGCGTGGCGATGATGTCGTCGAGTTTGTTCGGCAACACCGGCCACCCGCCGTGAGGCACGAACATGCGCCATTGCGCAGCCTGCTTGGCCACGACCTGCAGCGCATCGTGCAGGTTCTCGACCTGTGCGCCCACGCGCAGCAGGCTCTTGGCCTCCTTGATATGGCGGCGACGCTCCCAGAATCCGATAGTGGTGCCTTCGGCCTTGCGTTCGGCCTTGGACTTGCTCGACTCGATCATCGCGTCGATGTCGCGCTCGAAGATCTCCGGCTGGAACACGTCGAGCACGCGGCGCAGGTTCTTCAGCACCTGCACCTGACGGCCCCACTCCTGCTCGGTGTTCGGTATCGGGAACCCGCATGTCTGCACGGTGGACGACACCTGTTCACGGGTCAACGGCAGCAACTTGCGCAGCAGATCGACCACACGCTGGTAGACGGTCACAGCCTCGTCCTCGGACGTAATGGAGGCCTTGAACCAAGCGGTATCCTCCGGTCCGAGCGTGAATTCGCCGAGCTCGCCGGCACGCCTGAGCTTCGCCGCCCATTCGTCCAGATGACCGCCGATCTCACGCGCGGTCTCCTTGCGCAACCGCACTCGGGTGGCGGGATGCGCGGGCAACGTGGCGATTTCGGCGAGGTTCTGTATGGTCTGGTACGCGGACACGCCCCACTGCTTGTCGGTGCAGTGCAGGTCCCCCAGATACCGGGTGAGACGGGAACGCACGCCGACCAGCTCATCGGCGATCTGGTCGAACCGGGAGCTGGCGACGCCGGGCTGGAATCCGACCGCGGCGATCAGCTGATGGTCGATGCTGTCATTGCAGCGCTCGTCCGAGACGTCGAGCACTTGGCCGCTGAGCTCATTGGCGCTGATGGCCTGACGGAAACGACGCTTCTGATCGGCGATGCACGGCACGTACAGTACGCTGCGGCCGTTCATCACGCAGCGCGACGCGATGGCGGCGGCGTAATCGGCGGTGTCACGCCCGTTGACGACATCGACTCCGAGCGAATGCCCGGCTGCGACCATATCGGCCGCGTACCGCACGGCGTTGTCGACATCGCCGACTTCGAACTCGTTGTGCGGATCGGCGTCGAATGGGCTGAACGCAGGTGCGCTGGAGTCCTTGAGCGCTTCGGCGGCCTCCTTGCTGCCCGCGAGCGCGTCCAGCACCGTGTTGCCGGTCGCCCCCTCGGCCAGCGTATCGATGATGTGCTGGCTTTCGGCAAGAATCAGCGAGCCGGGCGACATGAAGCAGCCCAGGATAATCTGCCGCTCGATGGTGAAATCGGGGAACACCTTCTCCGCACGCTTGGTGATCGCCGCGAACACCGCGGACGTTTCGGGCGTGCCGCTCTCGTAGTTGGCGCCGTTGAACAGCTCCCGCTCGTCAAGTTCGACGTGCTGCTCGCGCATCACCGTCACGAACGCGGGGTTGAGCCGGACATGCCCGACGAACCGGATCACCGCCACATCGCCTTCATCCTGGGCGCTTTGCACGGATACCGGATACAGCAGCACCGGCATGGCACCGTCGTCCCATGTGGCGACTCCCACGGTGAGAGACAGTTCCGCGACGCCGCTGACGCGCAGTTTCGCGGCCTTCTCGTCAAGCACCCGCTCCAGTCGGCGGTTCGCCGCACGCAGCATGCCGTTGTCGCGGAACAGCAGATCCAGCGACGCGCGGCCTCCCGCGAACAGCTGGGCGATGCCGGAGGGATGCGCATGGGTCAAATCGAGCTTCGCCCCAAGCTGGTTGATGTCCTCCAATGGGGACGGCACCAATCCGGCGCGGTACTGCTCATGCCATTGACGCATGCGTTCCAGCGATTGGGGCGCCTGTTGCATGCTTTCGCTCATGACCCGACTCACTTCCCTACCGCTTTGCGGTAACTCTTGTAGCCCTCATTGTTCTCCAGCGCGGCGTCGATGTCCGATTTGCCCTGATCTTCCAGCCAATTATAGAGGTCATCGTACAGCAATGGATTCATGGCAAGGAACGGCAGCAGCTCTTCGCAATTCGCGATGGCGAACTGCTCGGTGTAGTCTTCCGTGGTCTTCGCCTGGTCAGAGGTGTACCCGTTGACTTCGATTTTCGGTTCGGCGGCGGCAAGCCTGCCTTTCGACACGAGTTCGAACACCGATCCCGGCTCGAATGCGGGTCGGAACGAACCGGTCGAGTCCGCCTCGTCGTCGTTCGGTTGCGCGAACCGGCGGTGCTCTTCCGGAATCTCCCCGTGGGCGATGTCCGTATCGGCTTTCACGACGCCGTCGCCTGCCACGGCGCCGGCGGTGACTTCCACACCGGCCGCGTTGGCTGCGACCTCGTTCACCGCCTGACGGATGTCGTCGTGCGCCTCCTGATCGGATGACGCCTGCTGGAATCGGTCGTCGGACGGCTGTCCGTTCGCCAACTGATCCGCCTGCTCTGCGGGCGCGGTGGACTGCCCGGCCTCTTCGCTGTCCTCGGCGAGCGCGTCGGCGAACAGGTCGCGGGGCAACGCCACCACCGGCTTAGCATCGGCACCGGCCACGTTCAACGGCATGGAATCGGGCTCGCTCGGCTCATCGTTGGTCTGCGATTGGGCCGCGGTCACTACAGAATCAGATACAGCGGAATCAGCCGGTACCGTATCCGCGGCGGACTCGGATGCCACGGTTCCAGAAGTCACGGTTTCAGGCGATGCCGTATCGGATGTCGCAGTCTCAGTGGATACGGCCGCGTCCGCGGCATCAACGGCATCCGCAGGCGCCGCATTCTCGGAGGACTCGGCGGCTTCCGGAACCTTGGTCTCGGCATCGCTCTCGGCAGCGTCGGCCTCAGCCGGCGACACGGTTTCGGCCAGCACCGCGGCCTCAACGGGCATGGCAGCATCCGACGAAACGGCAAGCTCCGAATCCAGCTCAGCGGCGCCGGCCGCGGAATCCGCCGCCAATCCATCCGCCGTGGTCGTCTTCTGCGGCGGGAACGTCTGCGATGCGGCGGCATTCAGCTCACCGACACGCTTGCGCACGGTGGCAGCGCTGATCGCGGCGGTAGGTTCCCCGGCACGCAGGTCAAGAATGTCATCCACCGACATGTCGGCCACATCCGGCTCCTGCTTGACGGTCTCCAAAGCGTATCCGAACAGGTCGGGCACGACGAACGTGTCGCTCACCGGCTGCTCCACACGAATGAAATCGACGGGGACATCGCCGAATTGCAGGCGCATCGGTGAAGTCGGCAGCAGGAAATCGACGTTCGGCGGCAGACGCATGAGATCGCCATTGCCCCGCACCACATATGACCCGTTGGTCGAGCCCAGATCACGCACGGTGCCGCCGCCGTTCTGACTCACCGCGAAGGTCGCATGGCGTTTCGACATGGACCGCGTGCCGTCCGCTATCTCCAGGCGTTCGGTGCCGTCATCGGGCAACGGCCGCAACGGCTTGCGCCCGATTTCGATGCTGTCTCCCGGCTTCACGGTTTTCTGATCGATGCCACCGATTCTCACCGTCCACTGCTGTATCGTCCGCTGATCGCCAGTCACGTGCCGCCCTTCCTTTCACGCTCGTTCGCATACTATGTGCCATTGTGTCATGTCCCGCTGTGTTTTCAGGGATTGATGACCGATGAATTGACAACATTATCGCATTGATGCCGGTATTTCGGATTGTAGCGCACACCGGTGCGGAACGCCCATGTCAGGCCGTGTCAGGCGTTCACAGAAGCGGTCTCGGCTCCGGTGCGCGGACCGCCGCATACGCGCAGACCCTGCGGCCGCGTGTGCGACAGCAGGGTCTGTGCAAAGCTGCAATGTGCGGGTTTCACTCCCGCGATCATTACTTGAGCTCGACGGTGGCGCCAGCCTCTTCCAGCTGAGCCTTGGCCTTCTCGGCGTCTTCCTTCTTGGCCTTCTCCAGGATGGCCTTCGGAGCGCCATCAACCATGGCCTTGGCGTCAGCCAGGCCAGCGTTGGTGATGGCCTTGACAGCCTTGATGACCTGGATCTTCTTGTCGCCGACAGCGGTCAGGACGACGTCGAACTCGGTCTTCTCTTCCTCTTCGGCGGCAGCGCCGGCAGCCGGAGCGGCAACGGCGACGGCGGCCGGAGCGGCAGCCTCGACGTCGAACTTCTCTTCGAAGGCCTTGACGAACTCGGAGAGCTCGACGAGGGTCATTTCACCGAAAGCTTCCAGCAGCTCTTCGTTGGTGTACTTAGCCATGATGGCTTCCTTTCATTCTGGCGGCGGCCTTCAGCGATTGCCGTCCGCCTGATGTGTGTTGTTTTCCGATTGTGGTTCATGCGGCAAGCCGCATGAGAATCAAGCTGCCTTTTCCTGCTTCTCGCGCAGAGCGTCGATCGTACGCACGGCCTTGGTAGGCACAGCGACGAACAGGTACGCGGCCTTGGCGGTCGTGGCCTTGAGGTCGCCTGCGAACTTGGAGAGCAGCTGCGGACGGGACATCATGTCCGCCAGCTTGGTAGCACCCTCGCCGTCGTAGACGGTGCCGTCGGCATAACCGCCCGAGATAACGAGAGCCTTGTTGGTCTTGGCAAAGTCACGCAGCGTCTTCGCAGCCTCAATGAAGTCGCCCTTCACGAAGGTGATGGCGGTCGGGCCCTTGAGCAGGTCGTCAAGACCCTCAATGCCCGCTTCCTTGGCGGCGATGCGCGCCAGCGTGTTCTTAGCCACAGTGTAGGAAGTATCGCGGCCTAGCTTTTCGCGCAGTTCGGAAACCTGCGGAACGGTAAGCCCGCGGTACTCAGTCAGGTAGACAGCGTCGGCGTTACGGAACTGTTCCGTAAGCTGAGCGACTACCGCTTCCTTTTCGGGCCTCTTCATGGCGTTCCTTCCTAGATCGGCCATTGATCCTGCGAAGTCCTGCGCACCCTGCCAGGGCAATAAAAAAGCCCTGCGCACAGGCAGAGCAACATACAACCGTTTCCGGCGAGCCGTATTACGGGCACATATTTCTCAACCTGCGCTGGCTTGGCGAACCAAACTTCGTGAGTGCTTGCACACTCCAACCAACGGTCTATGGTTTACAAGTCATATAGAATACGACCGCGAGCGGACACCTTCAACCCGGGCGTGTCGCGACCGTCCGCCCAGCACGAGCGCCGCTCCGGTAATGCCCGCCGACAGCATGGCTATGATGGCCACGACGGCATCGGAGCCGCGCAGGGCATCCCGTTTCCCGTTGCCATCGGACGAATCGCCGGCGTTCCCGGCGGCGGTACCCTGCGAGGTAAGGCCGAATTCCACGCCGGCTCTTTTCGTGGCGCCGTTCTCCGTCTCGTTTGCGATGACCCGCTCCCTTCCGGTGGAGCCGATGATCTGCGCCGACCGGTGCATGACGCCTGCGATCTGCTCGGCGAGGAACCGGTACCCGTCGTCGTTGAAGTGAACGCCGTCGGCGTCATACAGCTGCCGCCGGTTCGCGGTCGCCGCGTACAGGTCGATGGTGTTCCAACGCTCGTCACGGATCAGCGACTCCTGTACGGGATGTAACCTGTTCACGGAGTTGACGGAGACATATTTGGTACCGGGGGCGACCCGGTATGAGTGCGGTGAACTCGCGAAATACACGACCGGTCGGCTGGCGAGATCCCGGTACACCCTCACCAGCTCCTTCGCCTCGGTCCTGTACAGTGTCTCGTTCCAGTAGGCGTCCTTGGAATCGTTGGTGCCGAGCATGATGATGACGATATCGGGGGCGAACTCCTTGCTCTGCCGGAATTCGGCCGAATCCCAATATGACCAGCCCGTGCCCCGCAGCAGCGTGTCACCAGCGGCGCCGAAATTGCGCACGTCATAGCCACTGCCGAGGATGCGGCCGAGCCACGCCGGATATGCGGTGTCGCCTTTCTTGCCGCCACTGGATTTGGAGCCGTCCGTAAGGCTGTCGCCCACGCATGCGATCTTGATGGGCGCGGCTGCGTGCGCTTCTCCCTCGCACGGCACCATAACCGCCAATAAGGTCAACGTCAGCACGGCGAGCGCCGCGGCGAGCAGACGGAACGGCGAATCGCCGGCGCGCGAATTGCGATGAATCACACGGTTCCTCATGTCGCAGACCTCGCTATCCCTTCACGGCGCCAAGCATTATCAACGCCACGCCGCCAATACCATAAGTTTCTCACGGCAATCGTGGCCATAAGTGAGGATTTGCCAGCGAAGACCTATGCGGCTCACATCGGTCCGGAATGTTGACTAAACAGGCGGCATTCCATCGCGACACGCCCGGAGTGCTCAGCAAGATCGGCATGCCGAATTTCATGAAACGCCGCCATGGAGCCGATTCCCGCAAACGCACGCGACGATTGTGCTACGCACTCCGGGCGTGTTGTGGTCGGAGGCTGCAAATAATCGGCCCGCCGGACGAAAATTCTCCGTCCGACGGGCCGACCGCCCCATGTCGTCTCAGCGCTTGGCCAGTGCGAGCGCCGCACCGGCCATGAGCGTCAAGGCCGCGACGGCGATCGGAACGATGCCGGCACCGGTGGCGCTCAGCCCGCCCTTCTCGCCGGTATCGGGCTTGGTCTCGTCGCCCTTGCCCGGCTTGCCGGGATCGGGCTTGCCGCCGTCGTCAGGCTTGCCGTCACCCGCGCCGGGCTTGCCACCATCACCCGGTCCGGGCTTGTCACCGTCATCCTTGGCCTTCAGCCCGTCGATGGCCGCATCGATGGCGGCGGCGAGCGCGTCAACCTGCGCCTGTTGCAGGGATTCGTCGGCGTCTCCGGCCTTCGCGGCCTTCACTGCGGCATCCATCTTCGCCCACGAGTCAGCCGTGTAGTCGGCCGCATTCAGCGCCTCTGCCCGCTTGATTGCCGCCTTCAGTCCGCTGCGGTCGATGAGACCGTTCGCGTATTCGACCTCGCCGAGCTTGAACTTCGCCTGCTTGATATAGCAGCGGTCGGTGGTGACGCCGCCGGGCCAGTTCTGCGAGAATTCCTTGTCCCAGTGACCGTACGTGTCCATGATGAACGTACCGTCGTCGAGCACCGCTACGCCCGCGTAGCCGGTGTCGCCCGACTTCGCGTTGTTCGCCCAGTCCTCGGCCAGCAGGATGCGGTATTCGCCGTCCTCCTGGTTAATGAGCTGGTCGTAGGTGCCGACCCAGGCCACCCAGTCGCCGGCATTCCAGTCGTTGCCGCCGTCGAACCGGTTGTTGCCGTTGAGATCGTAGTTGATCTCGCGGAACGTGACCAGCAGACGGCCGGAAATCGGATCGTAGGCAATCTTGTGCCGTTCGCCCGCCAGCGAGCCGGGCAGATCCATTGGCTTGCTCCACGTCTCGCCTTCATCATCAGAGTAGATCAGTGTCGCCGGGTTGTTGTGCGACTGGCTGCGCGCCAAACCGATGATCCGCTTGCCGTCGGGAGAACGGAACATGCCGATCTCGCACATCTGGTATGCGCTTTCGATGCTGCGCCATTGCGCAAGATACGGCTCCGATTCGCTCCACTGCTCGTCGCCGTTCTCGTCGAAAGTGAGGTACGTCCTGAAATTGACGTACGCGTAGTTGTGGTAGACGCCCATCCATTTCTGGATGTCGTTGCCGTCGGAGTCCTTGAGCTGCACGAGGCTTGCCATGGCGACGATGGCATCGTTGTTGGCGTTGTCGTACGTGCGGTTGGACTGCCAGTGCCGGTATTCGGTCCAGGTCTCACCGTTGTCGTCGGAATACGATGTGTTCCATCCGTACCTGTTGCCGGCGGAGTCGGTGCCCCAGCCCGGGCAGGCGGTGATCATCATGATGCGTTCGGTGCCGTCGGCCAGGTTGAGCACGTACAGGGTCGGCGTCTCCTGCGAACCGGCCCACGACGCGGGGATGTCGGTCTTGCGCGTCCAGGTGGCGCCGTCGTCGTCGCTGATCTTCATGATCAACGGTCCCTTGCCGTGCCCTTGCGGGAACGAGGTGATCAGACGGCCGCTCTTCGTGCGGATCATGTCGGGCTGGCCGAAGTACTGGTTGGACGTGTCGAGTGACTTGTGCACGTCCGTGACCTTCGTCTGGTCGAGCTTGTACTGCGGCAGCGTGTTCTTGATGGTGAGTTCGCGGCTCACGTTGACGGTCACCATGTCGGTGAATCCACCTCCCCGGACGGTAATGACCGCCGTTCCGCGGGACACTCCGGTAACGGTGCCGGAGGCGTCGACCTTGGCGATGGTCGGGTCGCTCGACTCGAACGTGACTGTACCATCGCCGTCGCCGCCCTGCAGGTTGGCGACGATGGTGTACGTCCCGCCGATGTACATATCGGTCTCATGCTCGGCGAGGTTGAGACCGGGCAGCAGCATGCCGGCCGCGATCTCGGTGTCGGAGAGCACGCGCTTGTAGATCTTCACCTCGTCGATCAGGCCAGTGAAGCCGGGGCCGCCGATCACGTCGATCGGGGCGACGACATCGTGCATCTTCGTCCACGTGTTCGTCGCGCCGATCTTCGTGCCGTTGACGTACATGGTCAGTCCGGCTGCCTTGTCCTGAGTCCACGCGATGTAATACCACGTGCCCGGCTGGAAGTCGTACCGGAAGGTGAGCACGTCGCCGCTGGCGGTGCCGACACGGAAGCCGGATTCGCGGTCGGCGTCCATCTTGAGGTCGGCCGAGTACTTGCCGTCCGCACTCGTCATCACGGCCGAGCGGCCGGTGAGTTCGGCGTCGGAACGCACCCAGTAGCCGATCGTCCACGGATCCGTCTTCGCGATGTCGTTGCCGCCGGCCAGGGTCACGCCTTTGCCGTCCGTGACCTTGAGCGCCTTGCCGGACTTGCCGTCAACGTATTGCGCCGTGGCGTCGGCGGTGCCGTTGCGGGTGCCCCAGGAGTCGTTGGCGTTCGAGTCGTCGAACGAGTAGTAGTGCAGCCCCTGCGCCACGACCTGTGGCGTCACGGTGAGGGTGATGCTCGCCGATTTCGTCGGGTCGGCCTTGGACGTGGCGGTGATCGTGGTGGAGCCCACGCCGGCGGCGGTCACCACGCCCTTGGCGGATACCGTGGCGACGCCGGTCTTGGACGAGCGCCATGTCACGGACGCGTTCAGTAGGTTCGCCGGCTTGAGTGTCGCGGTCAGCTGCTTCGCCGTGCCCAGCATGATCTCCTGGTCGCCGCCGTCGATGGCAACGGATTCCACCGTGCTCGTGCCTTGCGCCTTGAGGGATATGTACTTGTCGGTGAGCGTGTCGAGGTCGCCCTTGAATCCGCTCATCTCATTGGCAAGCTGCGTGACCTGCGCGGCGGTCAGATACGAGTGCGAGGTCGTCACCGTCGTTCTGATCTTCGCGTACATCGCGTCGGCATCGGCCTGCAACGAGGGGATCTCGGTGACCATGAGCCTGATCTTGTTCACGTCGCGCACGCCCTCGGCGATGCGCTCCAGGCGCACGGACGACTTGGACACCTTGTCTCCGCTCTTCTCGCTCGGATAAATCAGGAACGGGTCGCCGGGCTCGAAGGCGTTGTGCGTGGCATCATTGAGCGGGTCGGCCACCCATGCGTCGTACGCCCAGCGCAGGAAGCCGCTGGTCTGCTCGCCCGCGTTGACCACCGACCAGTAGCTTTCGACCGGGGCGGACAGCGAGAAGTTGCCGGGCTCATGCTCGGTGCAGGAGTACAGCGTGGTGCGAAGGCCCTTTGCCTCACGCGCCTCGATCAGCCGGGTGAAGTCGGTGGGATGGGCCGCCGCCGCGGTGTCGCCGACGTTCAGGTCGGTGACGCGCAGCGCCAGGTCGAACTTGTTGACGAAGCCGTCCATCGCGCCGGCGGTCTTCAACGGCACGTCGTGGATATTCCGTATCGAGTCGATCAGGTCGAACGCGTCGGCGCTGAAGCCGCGCTCGTCGATGCCGATGTACGACTCGTCGAACCAGCCCTTGTCCATCAGATGCTCGATGAGCTTGCGCAGGAAGTCGGTCCACACGCTCCTCCAGCGCTCGGATCCGACCGTGTATCTCTCGGACTTCATCGTCCCGTTCTCCCAGTACGTGAAGTTGCCGTGCCAGGGCGCGATGCTGTATATCACGATCTTGTCGCCGATGCCGAGTCCCTTGTTGAACGTCACCCACTTGTCGAAGTCGGTGAAGTCGTAGGTGAACCCGCCCCCGCTCTTGGTCCACTTCACCATCGACGGGTAGTGGATGGCGTTGGCGCTGTAGGTCTGGCCGGACCATGCGTCCTCGTTGATGGTGGTTGTGATGGCGTGGCCGCCGATGGACTTGTACAGTTCCATGCTTGATCTGAGGATCTGCAGGTGCTCGTCCGAGAACGGGGTGACGCCGTAGTATTCCGCGGAGGAATACGGGTACTGCCACAGTTCCACGTCGAAGTTCTTCTCATACTCTGCCGGATCAGGCAGCGTAGCGGCCTTCACCTCGATGGTGTAGGTGAATGTGAGCGGCGTTTCCATCCCGTCTGCGGTGGCGGTCAGCGTGGTGGTGTAGGTGCCGGCCTTGGCGTCCTTCGGTATGGCGAACGATACCCAGATGTTCTGCACCTGATTGGCCTTCACCGTGATCGGGCCGCTTTGGTAGAGGATGTCGTTGCTTTCGGAGCGGTTGGTCTCGGTGACGGCGGG
>ERZ773149.2579-NODE-2579-length-12506-cov-7.195406_pt1 | contig 12506 bp, 9 predicted proteins | sample MGYA00511081_ERZ773149 | MGnify/ENA primary metagenome ERZ773149 (study PRJEB29015, sample SAMEA2737846) | human gut metagenome | biome: human gut; feature: human-associated habitat; material: faeces | place: China | collected 2012 ...
AAACGTCGCGGTTGCTGGCGTGGCAGTGGAGTTTGCTGTTCGGCATCACCGGCGCTATCGTCTGCGCCTCCAAACTGGCCTTTATGGGCTGGGGTCTGGGTATTCGTGAACTGGATTACACCGGCTTCAGCGGCCACTCCGCGCTCTCCGCGGCCTTCTGGCCTATCTTCCTGTGGCTGCTCAGCGCCCGTTTCTCCGTCGGTCTGCGTAAAGCGGCCGTTATTACCGGCTATGTTCTGGCCGCCGTGGTGGGCTATTCGCGGCTGGTCATCCATGCGCATTCCGTCTCGGAAGTGATTGCCGGCCTGCTGCTGGGCGCTGCTGGCAGCGCTTTGTTCCTGGTGTTGCAAAAACGTACCTCTGATCCGGAAAGCGTGAATATCTCATGGGGCGGTGTCGCATGCCTGGTGATGGTTCCACTTATCCTTTTACATAGCGGCAGCAAAGCGCCGACTCAGTCCCTGCTGGGACAAATCGCCACCGCGGTGGGGCCGCTGGATAAACCCTTTACGCGTACCGATCTGCACAAGCAGGCCTGGTAATCGCCATTTGTTTTACAGGGGAAATTAAGTTTTCGCCGGTTAATTAGACAAATAAGAAAATAATCTACTATATGCCAGGCAATTGATAATTCATATTTATGAAATAATGAAGTGCTACTACATTGTTATTGCATATTTGTCTGGATATAGCTTTGATCAGACGTTTCTTAAATGCGCTGAGACGTTACCTGATGCACATTCAATGAATATCCAGACACAGGAAACTATTAGAAATTGTAGTTGACTATAACGCCATCATCTGATTTTTGCATGATGATGAGCTATGTAAAAAGACGTTTTTTTACAGTCAGTTAGCTGCATGTGTGATGATGTAGCAGTACCGGGAAGATCTCTAACCCTGGAAATCAGTGAATAATCTTAATTGGTGACCCGCTTATTTTTTGTCAGTAGAACGACAGGCGGCATTAATTGGCAGATATTCGGTAACAACACTCCCAATTGTGACCGAAATCCCGTAAACTTAACGCCGCCAAAAATAATGGCCTGACCAATTATTCATCCACAGGTCGATAAAAATTAAGTCGTTCAGGTAGTCAGTGCGCTGGTAGCTGTTAAGCCAGGGGCGGTAGCGTCGCTGAAGCCGCTTGCTGCTGCACAGAGGTTCTCTTCAACGGCTGTAAATATCGACCCGGTCAGGATGATCATCATCAATAGATATCTATCAATTTTCTACGGATATCCTCAGAAGTTGGCCAGGAGCGGCTGCTGATATCGCCTGGACATTAACTTTCCTGTCTCATCGATAGCCTGTAGGGTAAAATTCGCCTACATTGTGAGCTGAGTGGATGTTATAAGGCTAACAAGCAGCTTAGGGTAAATGTACTTGCCTCGCCGGTGTTGCACAGCGAAGTCAGCTGGTGCCGCGAGCGCTTTCTATCTTGGTATTCCCCTCATTCTCATTGAGATACGACAGCGGGGCTGAAAATGGATCTTGTACAATGATAAAAATTGCGCGCATTGCCGTGACGTTGGGTTTGCTTTCCTCCCTGGGAGCCCAGGCTTACGCGGCCGGGTTAGTGGTAAATGACAACGACTTGCGTAACGACCTGGCCTGGCTTTCCGATCGCGGGGTCATCCATCTGAGCCTGTCGACCTGGCCGCTGAGCCAGGAAGAGATCGCCCGGGCACTGAAAAAGGCCAAACCGTCTTATTCTTCTGAACAAGTGGTGCTGGCGCGTATTAACCAGCGACTGTCTGCCTTAAAAGCCGATTTCCGGGTCACCGGCTACACTTCAACCGATCAGCCGGGCACTCCACAGGGGTTTGGTCAGACACAGCCGGCGGATAACTCGTTAGGCCTGGCGTTCAACAACAGCGGCGAGTGGTGGGATGTTCACCTGCAGGGCAACGTCGAAGGGGGGGAGCGGATCAGCAACGGATCGCGCTTCAACGCCAACGGTGCCTACGGTGCGGTGAAGTTCTGGAACCAATGGCTCTCCTTCGGCCAAATGCCGCAGTGGTGGGGACCGGGCTATGAAGGCAGCTTGATCCGCGGTGATGCCGCACGTCCGATGACCGGTTTTTTAATGCAGCGCGCAGAACAGGCCGCGCCAGAAACATGGTGGTTACACTGGATTGGCCCATGGCAGTATCAACTTTTCGCCAGCCAGATGAATCAATATACCGCTGTGCCGCATACCAAGATTATCGGTGGTCGCCTGACGTTTTCTCCCTTCCAGTCACTTGAGCTTGGCGCATCGCGTATTATGCAGTGGGGAGGTGAGGGAAGACCGGAATCGTTAAGTAATTTCTGGGACGGTTTGACGGGTAAAGATAATACTGCGGCAAATGACCCAAATGAACCAGGTAATCAATTAGCTGGTTTTGATTTTAAATTTAAGCTAGAGCCAACTCTAGGCTGGCCTGTTAGTTTCTATGGGCAGATGATTGGCGAAGATGAATCCGGTTATCTCCCCTCGGCAAATATGTTCTTGGGTGGCGTCGAGGGGCACCATGGCTGGGGTAAAGGTGCGGTTAACTGGTACGTTGAAGCGCACGATACGCGTACCAATATGAGCCGAACCAACTACAGCTATACTCATCATATCTATAAAGATGGTTACTACCAACAGGGCTATCCGCTAGGGGATGCCATGGGAGGAGATGGTCAGCTCTTTGCCGGTAAAGTTGAACTGGTCACGGAAGATAACCAGCGCTGGAGCGCACGCCTGGCGTATGCCAAGGTAAACCCTGAAAATCAGTCGATAAATAAAGCTTTCCCTCATTCAGATACATTAAAAGGTGTGCAGCTAGGCTGGAGTGGTGATGTATATCAATCAGTACGTCTGAATACTTCTCTCTGGTATACCGATGCAGACAACAGCGATAGTGATGATGTAGGTGCAAGTGCAGGGATCGAAATCCCCTTTAATTTATAGCCCTAACACAGCGGCTGGAAAACGTGCTGTTGTTCGGGAATGAGAAACTTTTGGTTTACTGATGATGTGACATTATGAAGAAAAAAATGGTTAGATTTTCGGCATTGGCATTAGCAATAGGGGTTTTATCAGCTTGTACCATTATGCCGGGTCAAGGTTTAAATAGCCTGCGGAAGAACGTGGTTGAACTACCGGATAGCGATTACGACCTGGATAAGCTGGTGAATGTTTATCCGATGACACCGGGTCTTGTTGAGCAACTTCGTCCAGAAACAATATTGGCAAGGCCTAATCCAGAATTGGATAAGTTATTAAATAGCTATGAATATCGTATTGGTGTGGGCGATGTGCTGATGGTCACCGTGTGGGATCATCCAGAGCTGACAACCCCTGCAGGCCAGTACCGTAGTGCCAGCGATACCGGCAACTGGGTGAACTCTGACGGCACTATTTTCTATCCTTATATTGGTAAAGTACAGGTGGCGGGTAAAACCCTGAGCCAGGTGCGCCAGGATATTGCTAGCAGACTGACGACGTATATTGAAAGCCCGCAGGTGGATGTTAGCATCGCGGCATTTCGTTCGCAGAAAGCCTATGTCACTGGAGAAGTTTCCAAATCAGGCCAACAGCCAATTACCAATATTCCTCTTACTGTAATGGATGCTATCAACGCAGCAGGTGGGTTAGCTACTGATGCAGACTGGCGCAATGTGGTTCTAACACATAACGGTAAGGATACCAAAATCTCACTGTATGCCTTAATGCAGAAAGGTGATTTAACCCAAAACCGTCTGCTTTATCCTGGCGATATTCTGTTTGTGCCGCGTAATGACGACCTGAAAGTCTTCGTGATGGGTGAAGTTGGCAAACAGAGCACCATAAAGATGGATCGCAGCGGTATGACGCTTGCTGAAGCATTGGGTAATGCTGAAGGAATATCGCAGGAAATGAGCGATGCGACGGGTGTGTTTGTTATCCGCCAGTTGAAGGGAGACAAGCAGGGTAAGATTGCGAATATCTATCAATTGAATGCCCAAGATGCCTCGGCGATGGTGTTGGGTACCGAGTTCCAGCTGCAGCCGTATGATATTGTTTATGTGACTGCTGCGCCTCTTGTGCGTTGGAATCGTGTGATATCTCAGTTGGTGCCTACCATCACTGGCGTGCATGATATGACTGAAACCGTTCGCTTTATTAAGAATTGGAATTGATTATGTTTAACTCGATTCTGGTTGTTTGTACTGGAAATATTTGTCGCTCACCTATTGGTGAACGTTTTTTACGACAAGCATTGCCCAATAAAAAAATTGATTCAGCGGGGACGGGGGCTTTGGTTGGCCATTCTGCTGATGATAGTGCAATAAGGATTGCGGAAAAGCACGGTATTTCATTATCGGAGCATAAAGGACGGCAATTTACCTCGGCTCTTGGTCGACAGTACGATCTGATTCTTGTAATGGAAAAATCTCATCTTGAGCAAATTGGGCGGATCGCTCCTGAAGTCAGAGGGAAAACGATGCTGTTTGGTCAATGGTTAAACCAAAAGGAAATCCCCGATCCATATCGGAAAAGCGATGAAGCGTTTGCTTCGGTATATCAGTTGATTGAGCAGGCTGGCTTACGCTGGGTCGAGAAGTTGGGCGCATAATTATCAGGAATCATTGCATGTCATCAGTTAAAAACAGAGCCGTCGAGAAAGAGGCGGATGAAATCGATTTAGCACGACTGGTTGGTGAGCTTATCGACCACAGGCAGCTTATTATCGCCGTTACCTCACTATTTACGCTAATTGCGCTTCTGTATGCACTATTTGCTACGCCTATCTACCAGGCCGATGCACTGTTGCAGGTAGAGCAAAAACAGGGAAACGCGCTCCTTAATAGTCTGAGCCAGATGCTACCGGATAGCCAGCCTCAGTCGGCACCGGAAATAGCGCTACTGCAGTCGCGCATGATTCTGGGGAAAACGGTTGATGATCTGAATTTACAAGCTCGGGTAGAACAGGATTATTTTGCTTTAGTTGGCAAGGGGTGGGCACGGTTAACCGGTAAGAAAGCGGGGAGTGTGACAGTCAGTAGACTTTATTTACCTTCGGATAGTGGGTTAGATACTCCCAGCCTGAAATTGACGGTAAAGGATAAAAATCACTACAGCGTGACTTTTAATGATAAGCAGATGTCGGGAGAGGTTGGAGTTTTACTGGATAGCAACGGTATTGCTCTTAAGGTGGATAATATTGAGGCCGAGTCCGGATCAACATTTATCATTTCTTATGTAAGTAAACTGAAGGCCATTACAGATCTTCAAGAGACTCTCTCAGTTGTCGATCAGGGGAAAGATACCGGGATGTTAACCCTATCATTAACCGGTCCGGACCCGCTGCTACTGGAGAAAATACTCAATAGCATCAGTAGTAATTATCTGGCGCAAAATGTGGCTCGCCAGGCGGCACAGGACGCAAAGAGCCTGGAATTTCTTAACGAGCAGTTACCTAAGGTACGCAATGAGTTAGATATTGCGGAAGATAAGCTAAATCAATATCGTCGACAAAAAGACTCGGTCGATCTCTCTTTAGAAGCAAAATCGGTTCTTGAGCAGATAGTCAATGTCGATAACCAGTTAAATGAACTGACGTTCCGCGAGTCAGAGATTTCACAACTGTATACGAAAGAACATCCAACCTATAAGGCATTAATGGAGAAACGCAAGACTTTACAGGAAGAAAGGGCAAAACTGAATCAACGTGTTTCAGGAATGCCAAAAACGCAGCAGGATATATTACAATTAAGTCGTGATGTTGATTCAGGACAAGCGGTTTATATGCAGCTTTTAAACCGTCAGCAGGAGCTTAATATAGCCAAATCCAGCGCCATTGGTAACGTCAGAATTATTGATAATGCTGTAGCCCAGCCCAAACCAGTGAAACCCAAGAAGGTTATAATTTTATTAGTTGGCATTATCTTGGGCGGAATGGTATCTGTCGGACTGGTGTTGTTGAGAGTGTTCTTACGTCGGGGAATTGAAAGTCCTGAACAACTGGAAGAGCTAGGCATTAACGTCTATGCCAGCATACCTGTTTCGGAAACCTTTGCTAAAAGAAGTGGGCAGTCTCTGAGGCTGAAGAAAAAAGCGGATGGTGAATACGAAAGTTTCCTGGCAGTTGAAAATCCAGCGGATTTAGCAATCGAGGCTATCCGTGGTTTACGTACCAGTCTGCATTTTGCGATGATGGAAGCACGGAACAATGTTCTGATGATTTCCGGGGCCAGTCCTAATGCGGGGAAAACGTTTGTCAGTTCTAACCTTGCGGCGGTAATAGCGCAGACAGGACAGAAGGTTCTGTTTATCGATACGGATATGCGCAAAGGCTATACTCATAAGTTATTTAATTTAACTAACGATAATGGACTTTCCGATATCCTTTCTGGTAGAACTGAAATCGATAAGGCAATAAAGACCGTTCCAAATGCAGGTTTCAATTATATATCGCGCGGGGTGGTTCCACCTAATCCGGCAGAGTTATTAATGCACCGTCGCTTGGGTGAACTCCTAACTTGGGCAAGTCAGCATTATGATATTGTTATATTAGATACCCCACCGATATTAGCAGTGACGGATGCAGCGATTATTGGCCATTATGTCGGGACGACGTTATTGATTGCCAGGTTTGAGCAGAATACAGCCAAAGAAATTGAAGTCAGTTTTAAACGGTTTGAGCAAAGTGGTATTGTAGTTAAAGGCTGTATCCTGAATGGTGTAGTGAAAAAAGCCAGTAGTTATTATGGTTATGGATATAGCCACTATGGGTATTCCTATACTGACGATAATTAAATAATATAAGCCGGTTCATTTATGTTCCGGCTTATCAATTTTTTTTCAGTAGTTTTATATCTCCCGCCATTAATTATAACACCTATAGAAAATTACATACATTGAGAGGGAATTATGACGCTCCTCGGTAGGAATTTCTTAGTTAGTACAGCGCTTGCGTTATCGGACTTTATTAGTTTCATTATCTCTATCTATTTAGCTATGGGGTTGGTATCAATTATATTTAGCCAGCACGAATATATTTCGGACCAAACTGAGGGTTGGATTGCGCTGCATTGGTTATTAGCATTCTGCTGTATAGGATGGTATGGAATGCGATTGCGTCATTACTTTTATCGGAAAACATTCTGGTTTGAATTAAAAGAAATACTCCGAACTTTGTTAATATTCGCCGTTATTGAAATCGCTGTTATTGCCTTTACGACATGGTCATATTCGCGCTCTCTTTGGATGCTGACCTGGATATTTGTTCTGATCCTTGTTCCCGTGTCTCGGATGCTAACCAAGCGTATCCTGAATACGCTTGGTTATTGGCAACGTGATACATGGATTATCGGCAGTGGAGATAATGCACATGAAGCCTATAAGGCCATTAGCAGTGAGCGGAACCTTGGTTTGAATATCGTTGGTTTTATTGCTAGTGAAGGGGGAGTAACTGCAGGAGAGAATATTGATGGTATTGGTGTATTATCAAATGATATAAACTGGTTGGAAACTAAAAATAAAAAAACGCAGTTTATTGTTGCAGTTGAATCTCACCAAAGTGAAATGCGTAATGCCTGGCTGCGCAATTTCATGATTAAAGGTTTTCGTTATGTCTCAGTTATACCTACATTACGTGGGATGCCTCTGGATAGCACCGATATGTCATTTATTTTTAGTCATGAAGTGATGATCTTCCGTGTACAGCAGAACCTAGCAAAGTGGTCATCGCGTGCCCTGAAGAGATTATTTGATATAATAGGTTCCATCGCGATCATTATCATCCTGTCGCCTATATTGTTCTACATCGGTAGAAAAGTCAAAAAAGATGGTGGTCCGGCGATATATGGACATGAACGTATTGGTAAGGGTGGAAAGTCGTTTAAATGCCTTAAATTTCGCTCAATGGTAATCAATTCAAAAGAAGTACTTGAAAATTTATTAGACAATGATCCTGAAGCAAAAAAAGAGTGGGATGATACATTTAAATTAAAAAACGATCCGCGTATTACAAAGATTGGTGTTTTTTTGCGTAGAACAAGCCTTGACGAACTACCCCAACTGTTCAACGTATTAAAAGGTGAAATGAGCTTGGTGGGGCCAAGACCGATTATTACTGCAGAATTGGAGCGTTATAATGAAGAAGTTGACTATTATCTGTTAAGTAAGCCAGGTATGACGGGACTTTGGCAGGTAAGTGGGCGCAGCGATGTTGATTATGATACGCGTGTTTATTTGGATGCCTGGTATGTGAAAAACTGGTCGATGTGGAATGATATTGCTATTCTATTCAAAACAATTGGTGTGGTATTGAAAAAAGACGGTGCTTATTAAATATATAATGAGGGAATGATGATAGTTCGTAAGAGCGTTATATTAGGATGTATTACTACATTAATAATCCCTATCGTAGGTGTAATTTATTCCTTCTTTTCATTGAAAAAAGAAAACTCAAAATGGGTAATAATAAACATATCATTATTTGTATTTATTATAGTGGCAAGATTACCTCCGTATCAGGATCTTTTTAGACGTTATACTGAAACATATTTCATTTACAATGTTCAAACAAATATAATAGATGCTATTCGTGGCCATGTAGATATATTGTTATATTTGTTGTCTTTTTCAATAAAATATGTAGGGCTGCCATTTTATGTATTACCAGCTTTCCTTTCGTCTATTACGGTTTATTGTTTTTTAAATGGTGTGAGTAAGATAAGTTCTAATGTTAACGATAATTATAGGGAGTCAGGGAATTTTAAAATAATCATAATATCTCTCTTCTTCTTAATACCCGTTATTCAAATGGCTTTGGGGGTGAGATGGGGGGCTGCTATAGCATTAATGTTTTATGGTTCAGTATCTTATTTAATTAATGGTAATAAGAAAAAAGGGGTAATCCTATTTATTCTTGCATGTTCTATGCATTTTTCGATGATATTATTAGTAGCCTCACTTTTTACATCATTATATTTAAAAATAAATAGATTTTTGTTCTTTATTTATTCAATAGTGGCTATTGCACTTAGTAATATAGTTCTACCATTTATATTGACGCGACTAGGAATAATAGGTGAATATGCTAGTGTTGGGTATGCTGAAAATGATTTAGCTAATAATGTTGGTAACATTAATACACAAATAGTGACATGGGTATCCGTTTTTTACGCATTAATTTTTACAATATTAGTTATGTTGACATGGAAAAAATTCTCTAGCAAGGAACTAATACTTTTTCGTAATTATACATTTTGGATATTTATATTTTGTTGTCTGATCTCTGTATCTTTTGTTCCCTTCCGAAGGTATGTAACTGGCGCATACTATTTTTTTGTTCTGGGGGTTTATTGCATGTTATGTATTCAGACAAATAAAATTAAATGGAAATACCTGATATTGGGTGTGTCCATTTTTTCGTTAATGTTTAACGGAATATATTTACAGAGGAGGGCTCTTTTGCTTGGTGAGGTTTGGAAAGGTTTATATGAGCCATCTATACTTCTTTTACAATATGGCGAAAATGACTATAAAAAATACTTGTCAAAAATAGATGAAGATGGCGACTGGATAGGGAATAAAGTAAAAGCTAACTAAATGAAACAAGGAATATTCATGAAAAGAATTTGTATTGTGATTGATAGTATATCAAATAGTGGTGGAACAGATCGTGTTGCATGTAATATAAGTCAGATGTTTGTAAAAAATGGTTTTTCTACTACTGTCTATTGTATGAATATTGGTTCTCCTTATTATCACTTCAATAAAGATGTTCAACTATCAGGAGCTAAGAGTAAAGGAAGAATAAATAAGCTCTTAGAATGTGTATCATTTGTGAAAAAAGGATGTTTTGATTATATAATCGTTATTTCGATGGGAAGACTTTCAGCACAAATATTACCCCTTTTTAAACTCACAAAAATTAAAAGCAAACTAATATGTAGCGATCATGTTTCGATCCGTTCTTTCCCAAAAATCATACAAGCAATAAAATGTTTTGCTTATAAATGCAGTGATGCGGTTGTTGTTTTAACAGATGATGATCGTAGCTATTTAAGTAATTTTATTAAAAGTTCGTGTGTTTCGACTGTGAGAAATAGTTCTTCATTTGAGTATGACACTTATTCAACTGATGATATCTCTTTAAAGGAAAAGATAGTTTTAGGCGTGGGGCGATTAACTTATCAAAAAAATTTTATGAGGTTAATTAATATATGGAAAAATATTGATACAAATGGATGGCGCTTGTGCATTGTTGGTGATGGTGAGGAAAGAAAAGAGATCCTTACGTTTTGCAGGCAGAATGGAATAGATAATGTTGAAGTTTATGAGGCAACAAATAATATTGATTCGTGGTATAAAAAATCATCTGCCCTTGCAATGACATCAAGATATGAAGGACTACCAATGGTTCTCATTGAGGCAAAAAATTTTGGAGTGCCTGCGATTGCGTTTGATTGTCAAACTGGACCTGTTGAAATTATTGATAATGACGGCTATGTTATTGATTATGATGATGATAAAGAGTATGGCAATAAACTAAGTCAAATATTACATGATCCACAATTACGCCAAAAATTATCTAGGTGTGCGTTAGAAAATTCAAAACAATATACAACAGCTAATATTTATCAGCAATGGATGACAGTATTTAATAGCATTCAATAAAGGTGTCTTATGTTTTCAGTATTAATGTCTCTCTATAATAAAGAGAAGGTAGCAAACTTAAATGAATGTTTACTTAGTATAGAGAATCAGACCCTCCTTCCTTCAGAAGTTGTAATCGTTTTTGATGGTATTATATCTGAAGCACTAAGTTCAGTTGTAGAAACCTTCCAAAAAAAAATAAATATAAAAGTTATTAAGCTTGAAAAAAATGTTGGACTTGGTAAATCTCTAAATATTGGAATTAAGCATTGTCAATTTAATTTAGTTGCAAGAATGGATACGGATGATATTTGCCGTCATGATAGATTCGAAAAACAAATTCAAGTCATAAATAACGACTTGAAACTTGCAGTATTAGGTACGGCAATTATAGAATTTGACAATATTGGAAATAAGAGAGTCAAGCAGTTGCCGATTGCTAAAAATGAGATAATTAGATTCTCAAAAACTAAAAATCCTTTTAATCACATGACTGTTGTTTTTAGGAAAGATATTATTGAGAGCTGTGGGGGTTATCAGCATCATCCTTTTATGGAGGATTACAATCTATGGTTGAGAGTTATTGCATCTGGGCATAAGGTTGCAAACCTGAATGATATTCTTGTAGATGCTAGAGTTGGTGATGGTATGGTTGCCAGACGCAGGGGCTGGGAATATATTAAAAGTGAAATTCAGCTTTTTCATTTAAAAAATAAACTGAGAATTACTAATTTGTTTAATTGTTTACCTGTACTTTGTATTCGTTTAATACCTCGTATTTTACCTCTGATTTTATTAAAGTATTTATATGGCCTAGATAGAAAAAAATTAAATTAAAAATTATCCGTGAATATAATAATAGCATTACAGGAGGTCGGAATTGAATAAAGAATTGTTAGTATCAATATATATTATTACTAGAAATCGATTGCCTCTATTAAAAAGATGTGTTCAATCAGTATGTGAACAAACTTACTCCAACATTGAAATTATTATTGTTGATGACAATTCTAGTGATGGTACTGTTGAGTATCTTGTGAATATAGCGGCTATTGATCCTCGAATTAAATATTTTGTCAATGATGAAAATAGAGGGGCTTGCTACAGTAGAAATTTGGCAATAGAAAATGCTACAGGAGAATATATTACTGGAGTTGATGATGATGATTATTTTATGCCTGAGAGGGTATCTTTATTCATGGAAAACAAGCAACTTCTGAGTGAGTTTTGTGCGCTGTTCACAGATAGTATTTGGAAAGTTAAAACTGGTTTTAATAAGGCAAGCATTAATAGACTTTTTCCTAATGAAATAACTCATAAAGATCTTTTAGCTTTTAATTTTATAGGTAACCAAATATTCACAACCACTAAAAATCTTAAGGAAAATAAATTTGATGTTGAAATGCCAGCTTGGCAAGATTTAGATTGCTGGTATAATTTATTAAAAAATACCAACAAGAAAGCATATAAGTTAGATAAACATAACTATGTTCAAGATATCTCTCATGATCACGAGAGAATTAGTCTTTCTAAGAAAGAAAAAGTAATTCATGCATACCAACGTTTTTGCTCTAAGAACAATTTATCAGAGAGTGAAAAATGTATATTAAGCAACCATTTTTGTTCATACAAATTCAAAATGGGATCACTTATTTATAGTGGATGGCAATTGTTATTCAAACACGGCATTATAGGTATGCTAATTTTGTTACGGAACATTCGTGAGTTATATCGAAATTAACTATATGACATCTATGTAATTTAAAGGGTTATATATATTTATGGATTACTTGCTGTAAGATTTTACTCATCTTATGTTAATGCTCAGAAAGTATGAGTTAGATATTGATTTCTTACAAATGCAATTTTATTATAAAAGTGAGGA
>ERZ773149.2597-NODE-2597-length-12445-cov-16.000161_pt1 | contig 12445 bp, 7 predicted proteins | sample MGYA00511081_ERZ773149 | MGnify/ENA primary metagenome ERZ773149 (study PRJEB29015, sample SAMEA2737846) | human gut metagenome | biome: human gut; feature: human-associated habitat; material: faeces | place: China | collected 2012 ...
ACCGCGAGGAGAACATGGCCTGCACCAAGCCCTACGTCAAGAACGCCCAGGTCGTCGTGGTGAAGGACGGCACCGACTACACCTCCACCGCCGACCTCATCGGCAAGACCGTGGTGGCCGAGGCTGGCTCTGCCGGTGAGACCACCATCACCGAGAACGCCGACCTGTCTCAGGCTGATTTCATCTCCAAGGCTGTTCAGACAGACTGCCTGATGGAAGTCGCCGCCGGTACCGCTGACGCCGCCATCCTCGACCTGACTCTGGCCTCTGCCATGATCGGCGAGGGTACCGACTACGCAAACCTCAAGATGGTGGATGAGCTGAACGTCGAGGAGTACGGCGTGGCCTTCCGCAAGGGCAGCGACGTGGCCGAGGCTGTGGACAATGCATTCGACGAGCTGAAGGCTGACGGCACCATGCAGGCTCTGGCCGACAAGTACGGCCTGACTCTGGCTGAGTAACTTACATTATAAACGGATAGGTGTAGTGATTCTGTGACTGTGATTTTGGAGCGTCTGACCGGCGCATTCGCGCTCAACTGTGAGCTGTTCTTTCTGACCTTGCTGTTTTCGCTGCCGCTGGGCCTTGTGGTGGCCTTTGGCTCCATGAGCCGGTGCGCACCGCTGCGGGGCGTCGTCAAGACCTTCGTGTGGGTCATTCGCGGCACGCCGCTGATGCTCCAGATCATCGTCATCTACCTTGGCCCCGGCCTGCTGGGCATGACCAACCCCTGGCCCTCCGGCTCTTCGGGCCGTCTGGTGGCGGCGGTGGTGGCTTTCGCCATCAACTACGCCTGCTACTTCTCTGAGATCTACCGCGGCGGCATCGAGGATGTGCCGAAAGGCCAGACCGAGGCCGGTCAGGTGCTGGGCATGACCAGGAGCCAGATCTTCTTCAAGGTCACGCTCCTGCAGGTCGTCAAGCGCATCCTGCCCCCGATGGGCAACGAGGTCATCACGCTGGTGAAGGATACCTCGCTGGCGAACGTCATCGCCAACAAGGAGATCATCATGATGGCAAAGGAGTACAGCGCCAAGGGCCTCATCTGGCCGCTGTTCTCCACCGCAATTTTCTTCCTCGTCTTTGTCGGCGCACTCACCCTGCTGCTGGACTGGGCCGAGAAAAAGATGGACTATTTCCGCTGCTAAGGAGGATACTGAATTATGGCATTACTCGAAGCCTCCGGCATCGGGAAGAATTTCGGCGAGACGAAAGTTCTCAAGGACATCTCGCTCACACTGGAACAGGGCGAGGCGCTGGCCATCATCGGCTCGTCCGGCTCGGGCAAGACGACGCTGCTGCGCTGCCTGAATTTCCTTGAGCGTCCCGACACCGGCGTCATCCGGGTGAACGGCGAGACCATGTGGGACGCCGCCGACCCCGCCACCCAGCGGGAGAGCGAGGTGCGGAAAAAGCGCCTCCACTTCGGCCTCGTGTTCCAGAACTTCAACCTCTTCCCCCAGTACACCGCGCTGGAAAACGTGATGCTGGCGGGGGAGCTTCTGGCGAAGGAGCAGCCCGACTACAAGGCCAACAAAAAGGCCATCCACGCCCAGCTGGAAGCACAGGCCCGTGACCTGCTGGCCCAGATGGGCCTGTCGGAGCGGGCGGGCCACTACCCCCACCAGCTTTCCGGCGGTCAGCAGCAGCGGGTGGCCATCGCCCGCGCACTGGCCCTCCACCCGGACATCCTCTGCTTCGATGAGCCCACCAGCGCCCTCGACCCGGAGCTGACCGGCGAAGTCCTCCGCGTCCTGCGGGACCTCGCCGACCGAAAGACCACCATGATCATCGTCACCCATGAGATGCACTTCGCCCGGGACGTGGCCGACCGCATCCTATTCATGGACGGCGGCGTCGTGGTGGAGGAAGGCCCGGCCCGCCAGCTCATCGACCACCCCCAGGAGGAGCGCACCAAGCAGTTTTTGGCGCACTACGCTGAATAAGACAGGCTATGGCCCTCCCCGCTCGGGAGGGCTTTTTTGTGCCTGCGGCGCACGGTCAGGCTTCTCTTCGTACAACCTCTCAGGCGCTTCGCGCCAGCTCCCCTAGTAGGGGAGCCTCTGGCGAAGAGGACAGGTCTCCGGGTAAAGGCGAAACTTTCCGGTATGCCAAGGGCTCCCCCTTTGGGGGAGCTGGCATCGCGCAGCGATGACTGAGAGGGCTACTCACGCCGAAAACACCGCGATTCGCGCAGATTTTATTTACATTCTCTGAATTTTTTGGTAAGCTTGTGTCAGAAAAGGCTGATTTTTCAAAAGACGAACCGACCAAAGGAGGACAGACTATGAGACTGAAGAGCGCACTCCGGCGGGGCGTGGCCGCCGCCGTCATCGCGGGCATCGTGGTGAGCTCCGGCATCCCGGCCTATGCGATCCGGTGGGACATCGCCGACGGCAACATTACGGTCAAAGGTGCGAGCGATGAAAGCGGAAACTATAACGAAGTCAAGCAGGGCGACAACGCTTTCAAGAAGGATGAGGGGGAGACCGTCATCACCGGCAAGTCGAAGGAGCATACCGTCACCATCGACACCTCCGAGGGCAACGTGGACGTCACCTTCGACGACCTGAAAATTGACGTCAGCGGCAAGAAGGAGGGGGATGGCAACGATGACGGCCCTGTCCGGGAGAGCAATGCAGCCGTCACCGTGCAGGGCGACAACGATGCCGCCATCGAGCTGGACGGCGACAACGAGCTGAAGAGCGGCGGCTATCATGCGGGTCTTGAGAAGAACGAACTCGAGTCGAAAGGAACGCTGACCATCAAGGACGACAAGGGCAAGGACGGCTCCCTCATCGCCGAGGGCGGCTTCGGCGGCGCAGGCATCGGAGGAGGCATCGAGAGCACTGGCAGCAGCATCACCATCCGGGGCGGCGCGGTCGAGGCTGTGGGCGGGAGCAACGCGGCTGGCATCGGCGACGGCGCAGGCCCATGGTCTGAGCCAGACCCGGACACACCGCCCAGCAACCCCAGCAACCCCAATAATATCATCATCTGCGGCGACGCCGAGGTGACGGCCAAGGCGGGGAGTCAGATATTGGACGCCGAGGTCCCGGCCATCGGCGGAAAGTACGGCGAAGTACCCACGGATGCCCTTTCTGATGAGGAACATAAGGTGACGGGCGGTCGGCTGACCCGTCTGAACGCGGACGGCACCGTGATGGAGGGGATGGGCTACGACTACACCTCCGTCCCCACGCCCCAGCCGGACGACGACGAGGACGACGATGACGTCCCGCCCCCGGCACAGGAGAACGCCCCCGAACCCCTGCCCGGCGGCATGGTGGTGGGCGGCTTCTTTTCCAGCCGGGTCACCATCCAGCGATTGGATTCTGCTTTGGCCATTATTGAGAGCACCGACCCCATGGTCGGCAGCGTAAAGGCCGGCGACGCCGGAGAGGTCCTCACCCCGGGGGGTGTGGTGCTTATTGAGAGCGCCGCCCCCCGCTCCACCGTCACCACCGACATCCCCAGCCTCCGGGAGGACGGCGTGGAGGACATCTTCTTCCGCTATGAGGACACCATGACCCACTACAGCGTGGAAAAGATGGCCGACGCGGCGGGCGAGGACGCTGACGTGGAGCTGAAGCAGAACAGGGAGGACATCAGCCTCCGGCTGGACGGCGAAACGCGGGACGACCTGTCGGAGCGCTATCTGGAGTGGGTGCCGGTGCAGACGCCAGAGCCGCAGGAGCGGCTGATATTGACCCACGAACACGAAGAGGTAGAGCGAAAAACGAGTGAAGAACTCAGACGTGAACTCGACGAATTACTGAAACAAGAGCGGGAGATGGGCTTCCAATTTGCGAAAAAAAGGGACGACCGCCCGAGTTTGGATTGGTGGCTCGAGCCTGCGAGAACGGAAACGCCGAGAATCGGGCTTGAGGAGTCCCTGAAACAGCTGGCTTCCCGATTTGAGGCCATCGCTCCCGAGGAGGATAAGCCACGGCTTTTCCTGCTGGAAACCACCGTCCCGGATGGCACAAAGTATACCAATCTGTTGGAGAGTGACCTGCGGAGCTATGCCGACCTTGGTGACGACTGGGACGACCTGCCGGATACCCAGGGTGAGATAAAGCTCTGGCTGCCGGAGGACTTGGAGCATCTCATAAGCCCCTCAAAGGAGAGCCTGAGCCGCATCGACGGCATTGCATGATACACAGAACGAAAGGAGACGTACTATGAGACTGAAGAGCGCACTCCGGCGGGGCGTGGCCGCCGCCGTCATCGCGGGCATCGTGGTGAGTTCCGGCATCCCGGCCTATGCGGAGCGGTGGAACATCGCCAAGGGAGACATCACCGTGGAAGCGGGCGGCGCCGGAGGGACGAACAAGGTCACACAGGGCGAGACCACCAAGGAGGACACTGACACCGTCATCACCGGCGAGTCGGATAAGAGCACCGTCACCATCGACACCTCCAAGGGCAACGTGGACGTCACCTTCGACGACCTGAAAATTGACGTCAGCAAGGAGGGCGAAGCTGCTGTCCGGGTCGAGGGCAACGGCGATGTGACCATCGAGCTGGACGGCGACAACGAGCTGAAGAGCGGCGGCAAAAATGCGGGTCTTGAAAAGAACGGCAATGAGTCCTCCGGCAAGCTGACCATCAAGGACGACAACGACACCAAAGGCTCCCTCACCGCTGAGGGCGGCGCCGGCGGCGGCGCAGGCATCGGCGGAAAGCACGAAAGCGGTGCCGGAAACATCGAGATCACCGGCGGCACGATAAAGGCCGAGGGCGGCGAGGGTGCTGCCGGTATCGGCGGCGGTGTGTACGGCATAGGCCACGACATCGAAATTTCCGGCGGCAAGGTGTCGGCCACGGGCGGCAATGCGAATAAAAATCTGGAATCCTCCCGCCCCGGTGCGGCTGGCATCGGCGACGGCGCGGGTACGGGAGGCACCGGCGCGGGTACGGGAGGTGAGATAGTCCCGGACGCACCCAGCAACCCCAATCACATCTATATCTCCGGCGACGCCGAGGTGGAGGCCAAGGCGGGCGCAAGCACCGGCGGCAAAACTGCGGCCATCGGCGGCGGAGATGTCGGCGAGATACCCAACAGCGCCCTCTCCGACGACCACCACAAGGTGACGGGCGGCAGTCTGACCCGCTACGACCCCGCCGGGAAGAAGATGGAGGACTACAGCTACGACCGGCGGACGCCCTCCCAGTGGGAGCAGCCCGATGATAGCGAGAACGACGACGAGGACGACACCCCGAACTCACAGTCTGGCGAGGTGCCGGACCGTGTGAAGCAGATGTACGAGGCCATCGGCGTGATCACCCATCTGGATGGCACACAGGAGCTTGGTGACGTGACCACGGCGGAGTATGACCCGGTCAACAGGGTCCTGAGCTTCGACGCCCATGGTTCGGTCTTTCGGATGACAGGCGACTCGCTGCGGGAGCTTGCAAAGGAGGTCCATGAGCTTCGCATCCGGTTCCTTGATGGGAACGGGCAGGAAATGGAGGCCGTCATTCCGCTGGCCCGGATCAAAGATCTGGTCGGCGTGAATGGTGCGTTCGAACTCGAGCTGTCCCAGGAAGGGCTCTATCGCTTCTATGTTGTCGGGCAGACGGGATATGATAGAAAAACATTCTCGGATGAGACCGCCCTGCGCCGAAACGGCAAGGAACTGGTCCTCGTGTACCGCGTTGGCGATGAGGAGCAGAAAGCGCAGGAGACTGCCCGGGTGGAAGAGGCGATCGCCCGCCGCAAGCAGGAGAAAGAGCAATGGGGAACGGTCCTCTCCGGTCGAGAAAGCAGCTCCCTGAGCGGACTGCCCGAGCTGACTCAGCCGGGAACGGGTACCGTCGGCGGCGTGACCGACTTCAGCGCAGCCCCGAAGGATCCCACCATCATCGACATGGGCCCCATCACGGTCCGTCCGTCCGAGCAGCCCGAGCTGACTCAGCCGGGAACGGACACCGTCGGCGGCGTGACCGACTCCATCGCAGACCCGAAGGTCATCCACACGGGCTCCATCACGGTCCGTCTGCCCGGGAAGTCCGCCTCCAACCCGACGGTGTGGAAGACATTTACCGGTAACATCGTGAAGCTCGTGGGCGGGAAGCAGGACAGCAAGAAGGACGACCCGGCCCCCTCCGTCGGTGGCCTCAGCGGGCCGACGACTCTCTCGCCGGACAGCCTTACCACGGTCCAGCAGCCGGAGCAGGCCGCAGACCCCGGGCCGGAAGACTCCATCCGGATACCGCTTCTTGAGGACGAGGAAAAGATGACCATTCAGCCTTTCACGGAGAAGACCCCGGCGGAGGAACAGACCGATACTGCCGGACCTCGCGGCCAGCAGGGCAGGCGGGATGACCCCGTCCGGCAGACCGAGGCAGGCCCTCGCGGCCAGCAGGGCAGGCGGGATGATTCCGCCCAGCAGACCGAGGCAGGCCCTCGCGGGGCACAGGCAAGCAGAGACGGCGATAAGACCGGTGAACCCCGCGGCCCTCGGGGCCGGCACGCGGGACGCGGAAACTGACTTGCGCACAATCACCAAAAACCACCGATAGAAAATAGCAATGTTGTACGAAGAAATCTGCCCCAAACCCCTTGCAAAATCACGATGAGCTGAGTATAATACCATTCATGAAACGCAAAACGTCCTGCCCCTCGTCCGGCAGGGCGTTTTTGTCGGTAAAGATCCGGCAAAGAAATGTTAAGTGACCGCCCGGGGAGGGGCTTTGTATGACAAAAGACATGACACAGGGCAGCCCGCTCAAGCTCATCCTTGCCTTTGCGGTGCCGCTGATGCTGGGCAGTCTGTTCCAGCAGTTCTACAATCTGGCCGATACCATCATCGTGGGCCGTTTCGTGGGCGTGGATGCGCTGGCGGCGGTGGGCAGCGTGGGCGGCCTGAACTATCTGGTGCTGGGCTTCGTCAATGGCATCGCATGCGGCTTCTCCATCCCCATCTCGTGGACCTTCGGCGCGAAGGACTACAGAGAGATGCGGCGCTACACCGCCAATACCGTCTGGCTGAGCCTCTTTTTCGCCGTCGTGCTCACGGTGGTGACGGTGGCCCTGACCCGGGCGGTGCTGGTCTGGACCAACACCCCCGACAACATCATCGACATCGCGGACATCTACATCCGCACCATCTTCTGGGGCATCCCCTTCACCCTGCTGTACAACGTCACCAGCGCCCTCATGCGCGCGCTGGGCGACAGCAAGCGGCCGCTCTATTTCCTGCTGGTGGCCAGCGCGCTGAACATCGGCCTCGACCTGCTCTGTATCCTCGTCTTCCGGATGGGGGCGTTCGGTGCGGCCTTCGCCACCGTGTTCAGTCAGGCGGTGGCGGGCATCGGCAGTCTCATCTACATCGGCCGCCACTACCCGGAGCTGAAATGGAGCAGGGAAGAGGGCCGTCTGAGCGCCAGCCACTGCCTCAAGCTCTGCAACATGGGCATCCCCATGGGCCTGCAGTGCAGCATCACCGCCATCGGCAGCGTCGTGCTGCAGGGCGCGGTGAACGGTCTGGGCAGCAGCATCGTGGCCGCGCAGACCGCAGGCAGCAAGGCCGCCCAGTTCCTCTCGGTGCCGCTGGAGAGCATCGGCACCGCCATGACCACCTACGCCAGCCAGAACATGGGCGCTCACGACCTCAAGCGTGTGGACCGGGGCGTCAATACCGCGCTGGGAATTGGCTGCGTCTACAGTGTAGCATCCTTCCTCATCCTGCGTGTGCTGGATGTGCCGCTTATCAGCCTCTTCCTCGAGAGCAGCGAGGTGGAGATCATGGCGAATGCCCGCAGCTTCATCTTCTGGAACAGCGTGTTCTACATCCCGCTGGCTGTCCTCATCATCTACCGCTACACCATCCAGGGCCTGGGCTATTCCGGCCTTGCCATGTTCGCGGGCGTGGCCGAGATGGTCGCCCGTGCCATGGTGGGCTTCTGGTTCGTGCCGCTCTGGGGCTACTTTGCGGCCTGCATCGCCAGCCCTGTGGCATGGTTCTTCGCCTGCTTCTTCCTCATCCCGGCGTACTTTGCAGTGCGCAGGCGCCTGACGAAGGAGCTTGCCGCAGCGCGGGTGGAGGATTGACCCTCGCCTACAGCTCCCCTTCGGGGGAGCTTTTGTTGTATTTACAAATCCCCCCAAAACCGCTATACTATATATAGTTGTGTCAAAACGAGGAGGCGGGACGATGGAGCAGGAGCTGGAACGGCTGGAAGGCACGGTAGAGGACATCATCTACCTGAACGAGGACAACGGCTACACCGTGTTCGAGGTGTCGGGCGGCGGTGTCGTCACCGTTGTGTGCGGCGTGGTGGGAGAGCTCCACGCCGGTGAGAGCGTCGTCTGCCGGGGCAGGTACGAGAACCACGCTACCTATGGCCGACAGTTCCACGCACAGGAGTGCGAGACGGATATGCCCAAAGACCTCGAGGCCGTCTACGCCTTCCTCGCCAGCCGGTCGCTGCCCTACATCGGGGCTCGGACGGCGGATAAGATCATTGACAAATTCGGCGCGGCGGCACTGGAAGTTATCGCCAACGACCCCGCCCAGCTCACCCTCATCCCGGGCATCTCGGCGGACAAGGCCGACCGCATCCAGCAGGAGTTCAAGCGGATGTTCGGAATGCGGGAGCTCATCGCCTATCTGGCTCAGTTCGAGATCAGCCCCCGCCGGGCGATGGAGGTCTTCCGCACCTTCGGGCCGGGGGCCATGCAGGCCATCCAGCAGAACCCCTACCTGCTCTGCGGCGAACCCTTGCAGCTGGACTTCCGTCACGCCGACAGCATCGCCCAGTATTACCAGATGGCAGGGGACTGCGCCCAGCGGCTGGAAGCCGCCCTTCTGCGCACCCTGCGCCACAACGCCGGCAACGGCCACACCTGTCTGCCCCGGGCGCAGCTGCTGGAAACAGCGTCGAACTTCATCCACCAGCCCCCCGAAAAGCTGGCGGCGGCGCTGGACAGCTGCATCCAGACCGGGAAACTGGCGGTGCGGATGTTCGACGGCACACCGTATATTTATCTGCCGGATCTGCTGGCCGCAGAGCAGGACATCGCCGACCGTCTGGCCATGCTGACCAGGCGCGGAAAGCAGACGGCCCGAAACCTCGACAAGAACATCCAGATTCTGGAACTGGCGCAGGGCTTTGCCTATGCGCCGCTCCAGAAGGAAGCCATCCGCAAGGCCATGACCGAGAACTGCCTTGTCCTCACCGGCGGCCCCGGCACCGGCAAGACCACCACGGTCAACGCCATCCTGCAGCTGCTCGAGAACGAGGCCGAACGGGTAGCCCTCTGCGCTCCCACAGGCCGCGCCGCCAAGCGTCTGAGCGAGCTGACGGGCCGGAAAGCCTCCACCATCCACCGTCTGCTGGAAGTGGACTACACCGGCGGCGTGGTCAGCTTCATCCACAACGACAAGAACCTGCTCAAGTGCGACGTCGTTATCCTCGACGAGATGAGTATGGTGGACGTCAAGCTGTTCCAGGCCCTCATTGCGGCACTGCGGTACAGCTGCCGTATTATTATGGTAGGCGATGCCGACCAGCTGCCCAGCGTCGGCCCGGGCAATATCCTCGGCGAGACCATCCGCTCCGGGCTGGTGCCGACGGTCTGCCTCAACGAGATATTCCGGCAGGCCGCTCAGAGCCTCATCGTGGAGAACGCCCACCACATCATCTCGGGCGAACCGCTGAAAAAGGGTGGAAAGACGGACGATTTCTTCTTCCTCGAAGCCGACGGCGACGCAGCCCAGAAGCTGGTCTGCGACCTTGTGACCACCCGTCTGCCCCGCAGCTACCAGTTCGACCCGGTGAAGGATATTCAGGTGCTCTGCCCCACGAAGCTTGGCCCCACCGGCACTCAGGCCCTCAACGCGGAGCTGCAGGCCCTGCTCAACCCGCCCAGGAAGGGCAAGCCGGAGCTGCAGAGCGCGGCCCGGGTCTTCCGGGTGGGGGACAAAGTGATGCAGGTGCGCAATAACTACGAGATAACGTGGCAGCGCATCGGCGGGGAACAGGGTGTGGGCGCCTACAACGGCGACATCGGCATCGTGGAGTCCATCGACGTGCGCAGCCGCTCCATGGTGGTGCGGATGGACGACCGGCGGCTGGTCTACCCGGCGGAGAACCTCAACGAGCTGGAAATTGCGTATGCCATCACAGTACACAAAAGCCAGGGCAGCGAGTTCCCGGCGGTCATCCTCCCGGCGGCGCAGGTGCCGCCCCGCCTGTGCTACCGCAACCTCTTCTATACCGGCGTCACCCGCGGGCGGAAGCTCTGCATCGTGGTGGGCCGGCGGGACGTGGTGAACCGGATGATGTCCAACATCCGCCAGAACCTGCGCTACAGCGGCCTGGCCGCCCTGCTGGCTCAAGCTCTGCCCCCGGAGCAGGAGAACCTTTAAGGGTTTCTTTTTGGATACACCTGTGTTATACTATAATGTGTTTTGATGACCCGCGCCCGGAGATGGGCGATGGAAATAGAGAATGGGCAGCAGAGAAAGGAAATATCACGATTATGGCACAGAATGACATCGGTATCGATCTTGGTACGACGACCATCATCATCGCGCAGGAGGGGCAGGGCGTCGTGCTCAACCAGCCCAGCGTGGTGGCGGTGGATACCCGCAAGAACTGCGTGCTTGAGGCCGGCGACAAGGCCCTTGCAATGGTGGGCCGCACGCCCAACTACATCTCCGCCATCTTCCCGCTGAAGGATGGCGTCATCAGCGACCACACCATGACCCGGGAGCTCATCTGCCGCTTCGTCAATCAGGTCTACAGCTCCCACATGGTCAAGCCCCGTGTGGCCGTCTGTGTGCCTGCCGCCATCACCGGCATCGAGAGCGACGCCGTGGTGGAGGCCGTCATGGCCGCCGGTGCGCGTCAGGTCTACCTCATTGATGAGCCGATCGCCGCAGCTCTCGGCTCCGGCATCGACATCACCGTGCCGGATGGCCGAATGATCATCGACATCGGCGGCGGCACCACCGACATCGCCGTGCTGAGCCTCGGCGGCAAGGTCAAGGCCACCAGCGTCCGCGTGGCCGGCAACCACTACGACGAAGAGATCCTGAAGTTCGTGCGCAACAAGTTCAGCATCGCCATCGGCCAGCGCACCGCTGAGAACCTGAAAAAGAACGTGGCCTGCTGCCCCCAGAAGGCAGATTTCAACGAGACCATGGAGATCAAGGGCCGCAGCCTGCTCACCGGCCTGCCCGTGCGCGTCAATGTCTCCACCGCCGACCTCTACGAGCCGGTCATGCGCCTGAGCGAGCAGATCGGCACCGCCGCTCATCAGGTGCTGGAGAAGACTCCTCCGGAGCTGGCCGGCGACATCTACCGCAACGGCGTCGTCCTCACCGGCGGCGGCGCACAGCTCCACGGCCTGCCTGAGTACCTGAGCCAGGAGCTGAAGGTGGAAGTGACCGTCTCGCCTGACCCCGTCAACTGTGTCGCGCTGGGTACGGCCATGAGCCTGCGTCTGGGCGACAAGCTGGAGACCGGCTTCATGGACGCCACCCCCCGCATGGGTCGCCGCTGAGAGGAAAGTGCTGTTCACAGAACCGTGAAAAACAACATGATTTTTGTTCATAGTTGTTGAATCGACCCGGAAAATATTGTATAATATCTTCAAATCGCTTTTTGCCGCCCGCCCCCCGGGCGGCAAAGAAAAAAGTAAATAGGAGGAAGACCATGGATTTAGGTTATGATGTGATCGTTACCATAACCGGTATTGTGCTGGTGTTTCTGATCCTCGTCCTGCTGATGGCCATCATCACGCTGGAGGGCAAGATCTTTGACGCCATGAACGGCAAGAAGGCAGCTGCCAAGGCTGCTTCTGCAGCAAAACCGGCTGCTCCTGTGAAACAGGCCGCTGCGCCCGCTCCTGCAAAGGCTGCTGCCCCGCAGGTCGAGGCTGGCATCCCCGGCGACGTTGTGGCAGCCATCATGGCAGCCATCTACTCTATGGGCAACGGCAAGTATGTGCTGAAGGCAGTCCGCCGCGGCAAGAATGGCTGGGGCAAGGCTGGCGTCAACGACACCACCGCACCCTTTTAACACAGGAGGAAAAACATGACTCAGTTTATTGAGACTCTGGTCGGTATTTTCCAGAGTTCCGGTTTTGCCAAGTTCGGTGAGCCGGGCGGCTGGCTGTACGCAGTGATGATCTGCGTAGGCTGCTTCCTGCTCTACCTCGCCATCGTCAAAGAGTTCGAGCCGCTGATCCTGCTGCCCATGGCTTTCGGCATGATCCTGGCCAACCTCCCCGGCAGCGGCGTCATCCACATGCAGTACTTTGTCGGTGACGGCCTCGAACACCCGATGTGGGTCGAAATCCTGAACAACGGCGGTCTGGCCGATATGCTCTACATGGGCGTCAAGCTGGGCATCTACCCGCCGCTGATCTTCCTCGGCATCGGCACCATGACCGACTTCGCACCCCTGATCTCCAACCCCAAGAGCCTGC